>Ga0335074_10003506_pt1 | contig 21475 bp, 12 predicted proteins | sample Lox_Sample_23_FD_206715 | JGI IMG/M metagenome (GOLD analysis project Ga0335074, IMG submission 206715) | Soil microbial communities from Loxahatchee National Wildlife Refuge, Florida, United States - Lox_Sample_2.3 | ecosystem: Environmental > Terrestrial > Soil > Wetlands | place: USA... | reverse complement strand
TCATGCCCCATGTAGAGGTCGTAGCCGGTCGCAGAGATTGCATTGGAGATGCCGCGGTAGTTCATCTCTTGAAAATCGTCCAGATCGCGGCGGCCTGGATTGCCGGCAGTATGAAGGTGGCCAATCCAGGAGATGGCCTTTTTGATATTGCGGATCACGTCGCCCTCCATGATTTGCATGTGGTAAATGTCAAAAAGGATCTTGACTCTGGGACTGCCCACCAGCTCGCACAGCGCGATGGCCCAGTCGGTGTGGTCGCAGACGTAGTGCGGGTGGTCAACTTTGGAGTTCAACAATTCGATATTCAAATTGATCCCTTTCTCTTCCGCATATGGGGCAACTCGCTTCAGTCCTTCGGCGCAAACCAGTAACGTGTCCAAGTCCGATTCACCCGGGTTGCGGTGACCGCTCAACACGATAATGCCGGGGATACGGTTGGCTGCCGCGATGTCAATCGATTCGCGGATCTCAGCTTCGAGCCTGTCGTGGTTGGCTCTGCGGCTAAAGGCTTCCGCATGGGAGCCAGCTGTGGGTGACTCGTGTTCGTGGCCGACCATGCTTACGACTCGGAGATCGTGGCTGCGGGCGGCCTCCAGAAATTCGCCAAAATCGGCGCCGCGGCTCCATAGCTCGACAGCCGGGTAGCCTATATTCTTGATTTCGGCCATGAAATCATTGAGCGGATATCCTTCGGGCATTGTCATGGGCACAACCACACTTTGTTTTACGGGCATGATCTCTCCTATCTGCGTTTCGGGTTCGACTTATGACAAAATGACGAACGCTTTGCCGAATGCCTGGACTACGCAGAGAGATTCATCAAGGCAAAGCGTTCCTGGTTTTGATCTAGTACTCGACGCCGAGCTTGATGTGAACTTCTGGATGCTGCATCACCAGGTCGTACTGATTTAGCAGGTCGTCGTTGAACTTCAGCACGGGCGTGACGATCGACTCCGCGTGAATCTGACCGTTCAGGATCATTTTGTGAACCGAGGCACGGACGCGAGGATTGTCCCAACGCGGGTGCTCACGGTTTGGGTCGCTCTCCGTGCGGGTAAAAGAGATATTAGGCCGGTTCATATGCGCCTCAGCGCCCAGATCAAGTCCTGCCTTCATCGGACCTGGAAAGGCGCCGAGGACGACTTCTCCGCCAAAGGCAACACCGCGCAGCGAGGCTTGCAGCGCTTCCATGGCTCCGCTGTATTCAATAACCGCGTCGACACCTCGCCAGTCCGTTGCCTCGCGCAGCAGAGATCCGACATCGTTGCCAATTGGGTCTATCACTTGATCGGCTCCAAAACCGAGGGCAAGCTTGCGACGGTTAAGCATCGGATCAATGGCAATGATGGGATAGCAACCGGCCAACTTAGCCAGTTGAACCGCCATCAGACCGATGGCGCCCAAACTGGAAATCGCTACCGAGTCCCCAATGCGCACATTGCCATCCCGCAACGCGCACAGGGCAAACGTAGCCGGATCAAGACAGGTCGCGGCCTCCCAGCAAGTGTCCGCTTCAAGCTTCCATGTCTCAGCCTCACCGATGATCGCCGAAGGAGCAAAGGCTCCGAAGTAAAGGATGCGGTCTCCTGGCTTGTATCCAGTGATCGCACTGCCTGTTTCTTCCACCACGCCGACCTGCATATTGCCCAGAGGAATCGGGTAGTCCCACGCCACCCCTCCCGGAACAAACATCTGCCGGTCGGTATCCCAGCGCCCTCGTTGATTTCCGTGACCATGGACAAAAGCAACCTTGGTGCCATGTTTTTCGGCACCATGGGTATTGCGTACCCGCATTTGGCCGGCTTCCAGTTTTCCGGCCAAGTTAAATTCTTCCCAGGCAATCAGGTCGTGTTCAGTGCAGACTAAGCGCTTTTGTATCATATATTTCCTTCGTTCGTTCGAAATCAGTGGACCGGAGAATCGCGTTGTGCGTTGCTGACAGAAACCATACACAGCCTGAACAAGGAATTGATATAGACGCGATGCGGTAATTTATGGATAATATTTCGGAGTAATCGCACAGAGGAACATGCGGTTTGAATTCTATGTGGCGGACGGAAATTTATCTCGACCCGCGTGAAGAACCGACAACAGGCAAGATCCATGTGCCCGCTATGGGCATTCATGAAGTGATGCCACCGGGCCTGGTGCGCCACGGCGGCGCACAAACCGGCTATCCAAGTCTGATCATGATCTTTCATGACAAGGCTTGGTCGCTTGCGCCCGACGCTGATACCTGGCTGCCAACCGAACAGCGTCTGGTTGTTTGGGAATACGAAGCCAGGCATCACTACGGGAACGCAACGGCCTCCTGGAGGCATTCCTGGCTGAGAGTCACGGGACGTTGGATCGAACGTCAACTTCGCAACACCTTGGTTCCACTCGGTGTCCCGGTTCAGATTGGCGGCGACTCCCTGCCTTTGCGCTATCTGCAGATGATTAATGAAGAGCTGCGCAGCAATCCGGTACAGGATCCGGACATGCTCGAGGGCCTCCTGCAGATTTTCTGGTACGACATCGAGCGTCAGTTTCGTGCCGGCGCCGAGGCCTACCGGCCGGATTCACGTCTGGAACGAGCCCGGAGATACTTAGAAGCGCACTTTGACAAGCCTTTTGACTTGGCCGAAGTCGCTGAAACGGCCAACCTCTCCCGATCCCATTTCTGCGCATCGTTTTCGAAGCAATTTCATGTGCCGCCGCGCGAATATGCAATGCGTCTACGGCTGCAACGAGGCGCCCAGTTGTTGGCTAATCAGGATCTGAATGTGTACCAGGTTGCAGAGATGGTGGGTTGCAGCGACGCTTTGTACTTTTCTCGTCTCTTTCGCAAGCGCTATGGCGTCAGCCCTCTGCAGTATCGTCGCCAACAGCGCATGCGTCCAGAGCTTTCAATTCTGCGCCGATGAGCATCCTTTGGTGAGAGAGATCGTGCAAAACCGAGGCCAAGATTACTTGGTGCCGATGAATCACGTTTCACAGAAGTTGATTCGTAGTGACCTCAGGCTGGAGTGTTTCGACACAGTACCGGCTCACAACGATTCCGGTTTCTTATGCATTATCAACATCAGGCTGTATCGGAGGCTCCGATGTCTTTGTGCGCCGTCTTCGGCCCAGCTCGATCCACACTTGCGCACCGAGTAACTGACTGTTGCTACCGTCGCTGGCTCGGCGAACGAGGCAGAACTTAGTACTAGCATGCAGGGCGAGATTTGCCAGGCTTTCTTCATTCTCTCGCTCATTTTCCCTACCCACGATTGCGACCAGTATGGCCGAATCAACACGCAGCCGGGACATTTGTGTTCCCGCTATACCTTCGGCGGCTTCACGGCGTCTCTCCGGGAACTCTTGCCGGTGGCCGGTTCGCCATGGGGCCGCCGATCAGATTTTGTATCCCAGCCGCCAATGTGCCCGGATGGGGAACATGCGCCCAACGTTGAGCGATATTTCCGTTTTGATCGACAAGAATCAGGGTCGGAACCTCCTTGATGCCGAAGAGTCCAGCCACTTTCCCATTCGAATCGGCTAAGAGCGGAAACGAAAGCATCCAGTCGTAGCTCGTATTCAACAAATCCGTAATGCTGGGAACTTTTGCGCGGTCCCCGTCAGAACCGCCCACAGGCAAAGCCAGCCGCGTCTCGTCGATAATCAGCACATCCAGTCCGGAGTTATGGTATTGACGATCCATGCTCAGCAACATGGCAACGGAGGTCCGCGACACGTTTTTCGAGTCCCAGTCGGGCTGAGTTTGCAGGAATGCGATCAGCAGCGCGCGGTGTGCTGCCCCCGGATAGCGATATTGCCCGCCTCGCACGTTGGGCAGAACAAACCCCGGCGCCTTATCTTCGCACCAGCAATTCTGAGTGCCAATAAGTAACGCGGCAATCGCTACAAGCAAGGCGGTCAACTGTCGAAACGCAATCTGTTTCATCTCAAGCTTGATACACACCATTACATCTCCTCGCCCACGTCCGGAAAGGTTGTTGAAAGATCCGTTCCTTCCCCGGCTAGGACTCGCGTTCTGCCGAACATTCGTCTGACTACTTGCTAAGCCGCCGTCGTGCCCTAATGCGCGCATTCCTTTTCCCGCGTCTAGCATAGGTGGATTCGATGGAGATGGGCAGCGTGGCGCGGCCCATCTCCATGGTTCTACGGTTCTTTCGTTACTCCTGAATTGCGCCAATCCACAGTGTGGATGGCAGAGGCTTACCCAAGAAATCGTTGCTCCCCATGGAGCATCCGCTGATTCCGGCGCATACATTCACGCCTGCGCCGATCGCCGGCGATCCACTTTGCGGTTCATATTGATTTGTCGGAGTCGCGCCGCCATCATACCCAGGATCGCCAAGCAGCGGGTTAACGACCATCGAGTATGCATCCTGACCACTTTCGGTCTGATACGTATCGAAACTGTCCCACCAGGTCCCATTCCAGCCGAAGTAATACGTCGGGGCGCCAGCCGACGTGAAGTAGAGGTTGTTTGACAGGGTGAAGGGAGTCCACGCGTTGACCATCCCCGGATACTGCAGGTTCGAATAGACAAGGTTGTTTTTATAAAACGAGGGAATGCTTGTGCCGAACGACGAGGCAGGTACAAAATCCTGAAACTCGGCGTTATGCGCCATTGTTGAATCATAGTAGGATGTGTTGTTATAAATCTGCACACCGTTCAGCAACCCACCGTCCCACACCGACAGGTAGAAGTCGCCTTGGAGTCCGACCTGGACCCCACTTGGGTTCACGGCGACGTTGTTGTTATTCACGCAAACATTGAACCGAATGATGCTGTTCGTCGTAGTCACGCCCCCTGTTCCTAATACACAGATGCAATACCCCTGGTTGTCGTGGAGATAGTTGTATTCCGCCGTGACGTTCGTGTTGTAGGTATCAATATCCATGCCTCCGCCATCGTACGCGCCCCAACTGCTGTTGCTATAGGACTCGTTCCACTCCATCGTCATGTTTGTCGAATTCCATACCCAGACGGATCCTGGATTCTGAGATCCGCAGTTGGTCGTGCACTGTCCGGTGAGCGAGACGACATTTGCGCTCTCACCGGAATTCTGCGCGTCTACAATAAGGATGCCATTTCCATGCACATTCGACACCGTTGAGTTACCGACCCAGATGTTGTTTCCTTTGTACCCGCCATTGACCGCGGCAACGTCATCTCCACCGCGGATAAAAATCCCTTCGCTTACCGTGGTGTTCCCGGTCGTAATTCCGTTGATATAGACATTGTTAATGGTGGACCCGTCCCATTCCCCGTTTGCTCCCGGCTTGCAAGTAGCCATGTATATCTCGCCTGAATCTTCCACATATTGCATTACGTAGGTGGCGTCGGTTGCAGAGATGTTGGCGATATATATATTGGTCACTGCTGTGTCATTGCATGAATACACATATAACCCATAAGTTTTGCCGTGAAGCAATTGTAGGTTTTCGATCGACCAGTACGACTGATCCGACAAATTGAAAACTGCCCAGTTACTCTGGCCGTCGATCGTAGGGAGCGCGCCCGTTCCATAGGCTGTCACCGTGATTGGCGCGCTTGCATTGCCGGAACCCAGCGGGTAAAACAAACCGTAGCAAGTTGTTCCGCGGTTGAAGTATATGTAGTCTCCGGGAGCAAACGTATGGGCATTTGGAGAGGCCAGACTATTCCAGGGACTGGCCTGGGTGCCCGAGCCGTTCGAGCCCGCGGCGCAGTTGATGTAATAGTTGGTTGCCGACGCGTACTTCGCGCTGGCAAGAAGGGCCAGCAGCACAAAGCTGACTGAAAGCGGAAGCCTGAGTCGACGAATCATTGTGGAAGTCTCCTGCTAAGCGGTTGAAAATGAAATGTGGTTGCGGAAGGGGCACGTGATCACATTAAACGCGCGTGCGAATAAGGTCCCCTTCAAGGACGATGCAATGAAGCCGATATGATCGCCCGCTTACAAGGAGATAGTCCGTGAATTTGCGGTTCGCGCCGGTCATTTCTGCCCTTTGACAAGATTCTGTAGTTCGGCCGTAAGAGCGCACGCAGAGCACCCGTTTTTCACAGCAGGCTGAGAAAACTACGTATCGCTGGGGAATAAACAGGTAATCAGGATCGTCTGGTTCAGGCAACGCTAAAATGCTTATCGTCTCTGCCGGGCAACAATTCGGTCCCGATGCCAGTCGGAAAATGAGGCTTCTGCGCACTATCGCGCGAAGCTTGACTCATGCTTTTCAATCGTCCGCGCCGATGTTGTGAGTTGCGGTGAGCGGTTGACCGAAGTAATCCTGTGTTCCCATGGTGCCGCCGATGCATCCACCTGACCCGGAACAGACATCGGCTCCCGCCCCGATAGCGGGCGAACCACTCTGGAGGGTGTAATAGCCATTGCTCAGGGTGGGAATACCGGGGCTGTCATAGCCGGCGCCGTTCAGCATCGGATCGGCGTTAACGGCGTTCGCATCCTGCCCGGATCCCGCTTGGTAAGAGGCGAATGTGGAATAGGTCTGTCCGGCATAGTAGAAGCTGTAGCCGGTGCCCGCCGCATTGTAGTAGAGGTTGTTGTTCAGCGTCATCTTGGATTGGGCGTCGATCATCCCCGGAACTTCGCTGTAGATCAGATTGTTCATGAAGAAGTTCGGCGTGGTCCCCGTGTAGGTAGTGCCGTAATCCATGAGCGCGTAGTCAGAGGAGAGATCGGTGTCCAGATAGATAGTGTTGTTGTAAACCTGAACACCGTCGATTTGTCCTCCGTTCCAGGTGAAAATCAGTATCTCTCCATAGTTCTGATCGACTTGCAGGTCGTTAGCGCAGATGTTATAGCGCACGACGCTATTGGAAGTAGTAGGATTGTTTGTTCCGTCGTTCTGGCCGAGAATCGAGACACAATAGCCATCCGAGCCGTGACCGTAGTTGTACTGATACACGGCGTTGCTGTTCTGCGTGTCGATGTCGTAGTCTCCGCCGTCGTGACCGACTTCGTAAGTGTGATTGTTGTAACTCTCGTTGTTCTGCACAAGAGCGTTGGAGGAAAACCAATGCCACAGCCCGCTCGAGGTAGTCTGTCCAGCGCACGCCGTGGGGGAGCAGAGACCGGTGTTGTAGGCCACGCTGTTTTGGATCGTCGCGTTCGTCGCCAAGGTGACGAGGATGCCGTCTCCGTTCACATCGTGTGCCGTGCTGTTCTGAACCGTGACGGTTCCACCAACTTGCTGCTTGACTCCCGACGTGGGATCGCAATAGCCCGCGCCGTTGATTGACATACCCTCCATTGCGGTCGTGTCGTGCGCCACGACTCCATCGATCAAGACATCGTCGAAAAACTCATTGCAAACCGAGGAAGTAAACCATATCAAGCCGGAGCAGCAGCGGTTCGTGCCGGGCCCAGCCCCACTGACGTCCAGATTGGCCAAGTGGATGTAATGCAACGTGTTGCCGGCGACATCTCCGGTAACTTCAATGGTAACGGTGCTCCCTCCCTCGAGTGCCAGGTCGTTGATCTGGTAATACTGCTGCTCATTCAGATAAAGCGCGTTCTGGTTGCTCGCTCCTCCATTGATAATCGGAAGTGCGCCGGTGCCGTATGCGTCAAACGTAATTACAGCGGAGCTGGATCCTGACCCAATCGGGCTTAACATGCCATTGCAGGTGGTTCCGCGCGCGAAGAGCACGCTATCTCCAGGGTTCAGGGTCACCGAGTTGACGCTGTTGATGCTGTTCCAGGGCGAGGCTTGGGTGCCGCTGCCATTGGACGCCTGGCTGCAATCGACGTAATAGGTCGTTGCCACGGGCGCAACCGGTGTGGCACTGACTTGCGAAGAATTCGCACTCTCGCCGGCGGAGTTCACCGCGGAGACAACGTAGTAGTATGCCGAGCCATTCACTGCGGTCGTATCGGTATAACTTGCCGTTGCTGGCGAAGCAATCGTCGTGTAGGGCCCGCCGCTTGCCGTGCCGCGCTTCACGTTATAGCTGGTTGCGCCTGCACTGGCAGTCCAGGTCAGTGCTACCTGTCCATTCCCGGGTGTCGCCGCGAGCCCCGTTGGAGTTGCTGGAATGGTTACGCCGCAATTGCTGCCACAGCCGCCGCCGTTTCCAGAGCCGCTTGAACAACCCACGGTTAAAACGGTCACGCCCAACAAAAGCATGAATATTCCGAGGCAAAGTTTCGATGAGTCCAATATGACTTCAGAAAATATAGCTTTCTCTTCTTGTAGTCCTGTTCGCGTTGAAAAGCCGGAACCTGATATCGCGCCTTGCGAGCCCACATTGCTGTTCATTTAACTTTGCCTTCCTTACGTCCGCAAGGTTTTGTGCTTCGGGACCCCCGGACGTGCGGTGTGTCTTTTGAGCCCACCGTTTGGTTCCTCCGCTTGAGAAGAGAGGCACGCGCGAAGTTTTCTCCCGCGCGTGCCTCCATTGCAAAGCATGGTCGTACAGCCTCTTGCTACCAGGTGAATCGCCCGCCAAACTGCCCGGTGCGGTTGCCGTAGACGCCCGTTACGTATCCCAAAAACGTGTTCGTAAGGTTGCCCCCCTGGGGGTTGTCATAGGTGTGACGATTGAAGACATCGAAGAAGTCAGCGCGAAGCGATGCCTTGAAGCGCTCGTTCCTGCCAACTCCGAACCGCTTGATGACGCCCAGATCCTCGTCGTACATCGCCCACCCCCTCACGTTCGAAAGGACTGGATTTTGGTTCCCGAACGCGCCCTGAGCTGGATTGGAGAACACAGTCGGGTCGAAATACTCGTTGCTCGGATCGGCCCAATTGGCCAGATCCAGGTGTTTGAAGTGGTTCTTGAATGCCTGGCCTTGCCAATCGGCCATATTGGCATAGACCGTGGACCAGCCGGGATAATAGTTGGTGGAATAAACCGCGCCGAGCGGAAAGCCGGTGTGATAGTTCACATCGCCACTGAGCGTCCATCCGCCCACAAAGTAATTGAGCAGCGCGTTCTGATTCAACCACATTCCGCCTTTGCCCACCGGCAGATTGTAGGTGACGTAGCCCTTCACCATATGCCGGATATCGTTGGGTGAAATCATCCCTTTGAAGTTGCCGTAGGAATACGGGTCCTGGTAAACCGATCCGTCGTTCTGCGCGAAGTTGCCCGGGACGTTCGGGGTCTGGTTGTTATTCCAGCTGTTCAAGTAATTGCCCACGTTCTGTACCGCGTGCGAGAGCGTATAGCTCAGGTCCATGGTGACTCCCTGCCCCGCTCTTTTTTTCACTTCGGCGATCAGCGCGTTGTAGCCCGAGTTGCCGTGTGGGAACCCTACTGCAAAGTCTCCGCCCCAGAACGCAGTCGCCTGCGGCACGTTCTGGGGTGCTCCCGGAGGACCGTAGGGGATTGCGCTGTAACCGTTATACCCGCCCCAGCACCCTGTGCAATTTATCAAGGCCGGATACCACGGCACCCCCGCCTGCGCAGCTCCCTGCTGGGTCGTGACCCAAGCTCCGGGATTGCCGCCAGAGGCTTTAAATGCCGTATATTGCGACCAGGTCGGATAGTTATACGGGTACAGGCTCGCGTCTTGCAGGCCCTGGCCCACATTGCCCGCATAGCGGACATCGAGTACGGTGTTTTTGTCCAAGCCCCACTCAAACCCTGCATTCCAGTTCTGCGTGCGGCCAAGGCTAAGATAATGGGGGTCGATGGTACTCAGGCCCCACCCGCCCACATCGCCATTGGGGTTCTTCAGGCCCGGAGCCGCCACGCCGGGATAGATATTCTGATCCCAGAAGAACGCAGGCGGGTCGTAGACGTTGCTTCCAGGCGGAGGCGGCACTATGTTGGTCCCGAAGCAGTCGAAGCAGCCTCCGGTGTTGTAGTATGGAACTCCACCCCAGCCGTTGTTACCCATTGGAACGTAGAAAAGGCCCCACGCCCCACGCAGTACAAACCTGTGCGGAAGTTGATAGGCGATGCCACCGTGCGGGCTGAAGAGATGGTAGGCTTCGTTAAGTTCGAAACTCTGCGACGCACTGGTCAGGTAATCGATCGCTCCCGCCACGCCCGGCCAGTTCGAATTCTGTCCGTCGGGGTTGTAGTTTGACCAATTGCCGTTCAACTCGTGCAGACGGAAGTTGAAATCCCACCGCAAGCTGAGATCTACCGTCAATTTGTTGTTGACCTTGATCAGATCGTCGCCAAAAAAGTCAATCGCGTGAGTAATGGTATGGCTCCCGATCGTAACTGGCCGGCTGCCCCCGTTAACCGCACCCATCTCCATGGCTGCGAAACCGCTGCCGACAAACTCGCCCGCCACCGGGTCATTGCTGATCGCTGTCGGCTCGCCGGTTGAACCTAGGAACTGATAGTTTACGATTCCATTCGGTGCGTTCGTGAGGCTGCCGAAAGAGATATACTCACCACCGAACTTCACGGTGTTCCTGCCGTGTACCCAGTTCACCGCGTCCTTCAGTCGGATTTCCTGCTGGCGGAAGTAGTCGTCGAAGTTCTGGCCGACCGCCGACTGACCTGACCAAATCGCGCCCCCGGTATAGGTGATGGATGGAAAAAGGTCGGTTCCGAGACCGAATAGGTCACCCGCGGGCGCTGCTACCGTATCGGTTTTTTTGGCCCAATTGAATGCCAGAATCGCGGTGTTGATCATGGTCGGCTTCAACGTGTAGTTGTCTATCAGGTGAATCACAGCGTACCGGAAGGGTGCGGCCTGAGACGAGCCCAACGGCCCGCCCGTCTGCGATCCTTGCTGCCATAGGCTGCCGCCGTTGTGGCTTCCCAATTGGACGCTATCGGTCTTCGCCCAATCGATCGAGCCGCTGACGTGATGCTTCTCAGAAAAGTAGTGGTCCAGTTTGCTGTCCAAAGTATCAAAGGTGTCGAGCGCTCCACCCACGCCCCAATAGTTTCCAACAAGGTTATCGTTGGTAGGCTTGTAATCCTGCTGGTAGAGAGCAATGATCTTCTGCGAGATAGAGCTCATTTTGCTTGAGGGGATTATGTTGCCCGGGATCACAACTCCCTGGTTAGAGGTTGCATCGAAGATTTGTCCCCAATAGACCGGATTACCTGCGTTGTCAAACACCGGGTTGCCTTGGGAATTCCACGACTGACAGGGCAGTGTGGTGCAGCCGGGCTGTCCGGTAATTGGGTTAGTGATGCTCAGAATTCCGGGCACTGTCAACAGGGCACTGAAGTCCCCGCCGAGCTCGGCCGTGGTCGGCACCGTGTTGCCGTTGGCAGCCCACGCCAGCGTATTTTGCGTGTATCGCTCATAAGCGCCAAAGATGTACGTGTGCCCTTTCCAGATCGGGCCCCCCGCGCTGAAACCGTAGTCGTTGTGGCGATCCGACGGACGGCGATAATCTTGTTGGTAGCCACTCGGACAATTATTGCTCGAACCCGCGCCGGCCGCGTTGCAGTAAGCGAGAAAGTAATTGTTGGACCATGTATTTGTATCGATTGCTTCGTTGGTCCGGATATTGAAGGCGCTCCCGTGAATCTGGTTTGTTCCCGACTTAAGCTCGTACTGGAAGCTGCCGCCACCCGTCTGCGAGTTTTCGGCATCGATACCGCTGGTCTGCACTTGAACTTCCTTGATTGCTTCCAGGCCGGGAGGAAACTGCTGCCCCTGCATTGTGGAATCAGCATCGATGCCGTCAATCATAATGTTCGTAGAAAAGCCCAGCGAATTGGCCACCATCGTAGAGTAGTTTGGCGTCAAGCCGCCAACGCCTACTGTCGGCACCGCCATGTTGGCGAAAGTCATCGCGTCTCGGCCGCCAGCTCCAATCTCTATTGGCAGCTCTTCCACGTCCGACGCCGACATTGTGGTTGCCTCGGTAGCAATGTCACGATCCAGGAGCTCAGCGTTGGCATTTACCGTTACGACCTGCGTCTCAGCGCCGACCTGGAGCGAGACGTTGAGTCTGGCCGCCTGATCGACTGAAATCGTGATACCCTGCTGGTCGTACCCCCTGAATCCTGCGGCGACAAACGATATCTTGTAGCTGTCGACAGGCAGGTTGACGAAGCTGTAACGTCCTGCGGCGTCGGTGGTCGTGTTCGCATACTGAACACCCGTGGCCGATTGCGCAAGCGTAATTCTGACATTCGGAATCACCGCCCCTGTTGCGTCTGTAACCGTGCCGCTGAGCGATCCTCGATCGCCTTGCCCCCAAGTGCTGGGGACGAACAGCAGCCCAACGAGCAGCAGAACCGAGACGATCGCAGCCTTTGCGTGGCTGCTCGATACCACTCCCAATTTCAATGTTTTCATCCTGTCCTCCGTCAAGCGTTAAAAGCATTCAATCAAAATCTGTGATCTGCTCTCATCGTCAAATCCCTGTCGAACCCCGACTTGCACGCTCAAAGCGCCGTACAGTCAGTGTCGCTATTTCCGCGCGGTCCACCCGGTAGCTCTGCGAACAGAATCACAGCCTACATGCAGCTTGTTCTCTACTGGTCTCTCAGGTCGGCTTAGCAAACTGACCCAACCGGAAATACAGAACCTGAAAAAGTAGAATTTTTACTGCATTGTGGATGTACTCTTCAGTTGCGGAACCCGCAAGGCTCGATACAGTTCGATCAGTCTGTTAAGACCGTATCTAACTGATAACAAATGTGAACTTCACCTTGCCGCACCTCTGTTAAGCACGGAAAGTGGTATTGAAACCACAGCACAACGATCCGGACAAAAAGAGAACCAGCCCGGCAGCGGTTATCCAGCCCCGGAGGAAGAACTGTATGCAGGGGCCCTGGGGTATGCGTTGTTCCCCGATCAGAGAAAAACCAGCTCCGGCGCCGCCGTCCGGGTAGTGTTGGCAGCCCCTATAGCGCAAGCCAGTCCGCCTGATGCTACAGTGAGTGTGTAAAGGCCTGTACGAAAAGCCAACCGCAGAGCAAACAAGAATGAAGAAAGAACCCCTCAGCAAGGAACAAAAGAAAGTTGTCCTCGAACAACTCAGCCACATTCTCGAAAGCGAGTTCTTTCGCGGAAGCCACAGATGCTGTCATTTTCTGGAATACTCTGTTCGATACCTTTTGGATGAACGGCCGCTCGAGGAGCTTAAAGAGCGCATCATTGGGGCTGAAGTATTCAATAAGGCAATCGACTACGATACCGCACAAGATAGCATCGTCCGTGTTACGGCGAATGAAGTACGAAAGCGGCTCGCCCAATTTTATGCTCACAATTCTCTAGACGATGGCCTTGCCATCGATCTTCAGCCCGGCACATATGCTGTCGATTTTCTTTGGAAGGCAGAAGAACATCCAGCGGCGGCGAAACCGCAATCTCCGCCAGAGGTTAACGAAGCTTCGTTACCTCCAATTGCTCTTGCTTCGCCCGGATCTGTTTCCGGCAAAGACCCGCAACGATCAGGACGCCGATGGAGTATTGCCGCAGTAATCCTTCTAGCAGTTGTTGGCTTGATTACGTCGGCAACAACCTGGATCCAGCAAAAGAAACATTCGGCCGCTCAAAAACAAGATTTGGTTGCTCGCTTTTGGTCCCCGTTTCTCAAAGACCCACAAGCTGTTCTAATCTGCATTTCCCAACCGCTGGCCTACCGTCCGTTATCCAACAGCAATTCACCCCTAGGACCAAAAGACAAGATGGTGCCCCTGCCAAACGCATTCGTGGGCTTGGGTGACGCGCGCGCTCTTGCCGACTTATCTCGCTTATTCTCAACAAGAAAGAAGGATTGGGAGCTATTTGCCGCGAACACCACGCCTTCTCAGACCCTATTCGACAGGCCCAGTGTCTTTATCGGCGACTCAAATATATGGACTCCTCAGCTCATGGACAATCTGCGTTTTTACTTTAGCCCGGAAAAGTTGATTCTTGACCGATCCAAGCCTAACGTGCGTTGGACTTCTCCCGCTGGGGCATTTGACTGGAATACCAATGAGGACTATGCGATTGTCGCGCGATTCACGAGTCCCCGAACTGCTCAACCTGTCGTTGTGGTTGCCGGAATCTCTTACGTCGGCACCGAGGCAGCAGCGCAATTCGTCACGAGCCAGGAGTTCTTGTCGGAAGCGCTCCATGACGCCCCCGAAAACTGGGAGAACAAGAACATTGAATTTGTCCTGCACACCAAGCTCCTTGGGGACAGCCCAAGCCGTCCGAACGTAGTCGCATCCTATTATTGGTAGCCCTTCTTTCTCAATACATCTGGATCTGGAACCGTAGTTGAGTTCAATCCCGCAGAGTTGTTGAACCGACGTGGCGAACTCGATTATGACAGGGAAAATAAGGGATTGTGGCGTGGTGGACTCTTCCAGCGACGAAATCGCCGGGACTGGCTTCTGTATGAATCCAAAGCCGCTCCTTAAAGCCTTGCGAAACCGGCATTAAACGAGAGGCTCATTGTCGCACGGGAGGGCCGCAATTTCGATGCCGGAGTGCAGAGCAAAAGAGCGATATGAATATTGCGGAGCGACAGCGGACGGCAAACAAGGCTCCCCACCTCTCCACGCCAACGACGGCGGCCATCTAAATACAGCGATAACTGCCCTGCACAAACTATTTTCAGGCACGAAATATCGGACGGGCAGCCTGCGAACTTCCGTCATCCCCGCATTTCCGGCGCGATCTCGTAAACGCTGCGTACCGCCAATTTGTTTTGGAAATCAAACAGCTTCATCGGCTTGTCGAGCGTGATCTCGATTTCCGCTGCACGGCCCGGGAACAGATCCACAAAGTTGTCGGAATAGGAAGCATCAGTATCTTTCACGTTGACCCACAACCATAATGCCGGTACGTCGCAATCGATGGACACGCGGTAGCATTGCTCGCCGCCGCTTGTGTGGACCATGAATTTCGGCTCTTTGAGCTTCAGGCTCTTGGGCCGACCAAAGAACAGAGTGTTTTTTGCCACTGTCTGGCCATCGAGAACTACCTCAGGCCAGACCAACAGATTCGTTGCGCCGTACGCCTTGACCAGATCGGAAAGATCGAGTTCATCCGTCTGTAAACTCGTCCGCGCCGGAAGGTTAAACTGCTTTGAACCATGGCGTACCACTTCACCCGCCAAGGTAGTTACGCTCCACAACAGCCCGGCAGAGACATCCTCCTGTCGATCGCTGGTGACCCAGATGTCGGCGCGGCCGCTTATCGTGTCCAGCACGCCGCTTACCAGAATGGGAGCGAAGAAGTGCTTCGATTGGTAGAGCACGGCCTTCCAGCGCCGGAAATAATCAACCATGGCCCAGCTTGATCCGGGCCAACAATCGTTGTACTGCCAGATCGCAGCCGCCATAGATCGCGGCATGTCGCGCCGCCAATATTCCACGCCATAGCGCATGGCCCAAGCTTGGTTGATGTCGGTAAGCCACAGCGTGTCGTCAAAATCCTCTGGCGCTTTGCCAAAATACTCCTCTGTATACTGCAATATCATGCGGATGCCCTCACCGCTGGCATCCAGCTCGTGATAACGCATCACGGACGAATCGACATTCTGCGGTCCGTCCGGGTCTGTGAACGCGCGAACCGTCATCGGAACCGGCGTTGATTGCATGCCGAACTCCGTGACGAAACCTTTGATTTCGCTGAATGACTCGACCGGTTTATTTTGGTGCCAGACTGACCAAGTATGAATGTCGCCGCTGCCGTGTGCGCCGCTTCCTACTTCATAGAACACGCCCGGCGCCAGACGCTCCACGATTCCGCCGATCAGGTCTTTAAAAAGCTGGTCGTATCCTTCGAAGTAACCGATTTCGTTGTTCCCGCTCCAAATCACAATGGAGGGATGATTCCGACATCGTCGCGTCTGCTCTTCGATCTCTACTCGCAAGTTGTCCATCCAGGCACTATCATTGACGGGATAGCTGGCGTTGGCGAATTTGAATTCGAACTGCAGCATCAAACCCATCTCATCGCAGAGATCAAACAATTCATCTTCCTCGTAGTACCCGCCGCCCCAAAGCCGGATGAAATTGAAGTTACATTCCACGGCTTTGTTCATGTACCAGCGTAGAATCTCGGGCGTCACGCGCGTTGGCATGTTGTCGGCGGGAATCCAGTCAGCCCCCTTTGCAAAGACCGGGACGCCATTGACACGCAGATGCATGGCCACATCCCCCTGGGGCGGCAAAACTTCCACTCGTCGCAATCCCACCCGGCGGCTCGCCGAATCCAAGTACTTGCCTTGCGCATCGACCAAGTTCGCTGTCACCGTGTAAAGCGGCTGATTGCCCATGCCGTTCGGCCACCACAATTGCGGCCTATGGACGGTCGCGTGCAATACGGCTTCACCGTTCGAGACTGGTCCGGTTGCTTCTGCGACAACGTTGCCAGCCAACAATACCTGCGCCCTCAAAGTTGTTCTGGAAACTTGTCCCGCTACAGCGGCATGAATATCGAGTTGCACTTCGCCGTCCGGGAGATGGCTTTGAAATGCTGCAAGATCGACAATGCGGGAGTCATATCCCAGCAGTTCGATCTTCCTCCAAATACCCTGGGTTAAGATAGGACGGCACCAGTCCCACCCCCACATGTAAGGACCTTTGCGCACCCATGAGCGTTCGTTGTGGAGGTCGATTCCATACTGCCTCTGATATGCCTCCCGGTGCTTTTCTACGTAGGGCGTTAACGCGTCAAAGCGGATCCGCAGAAGGTTCGTTCCTCTCTGCAGATGCGGCTTGATGTCAAACCCCCAGGTACGGAACATGTTGTCACCGCAACCGATCTCCCTCCCATTCAGCCAGACACTCGCCAAAGTATCGAGTCCGTGGCATACCAACTCTACGTGACGCTTGTTTCGAATTTCCCTTGGGACGTCAAACTCCCGCTCAAAAAACCAGTTCTTCTCCGCAACCCACTGAACCGCGTCGCTATTTTCGACAACGAAAGGATCGGGAATCCTATTGACTGCTAAAAGATTTGTGTAGGTGCAGCCAGGAACCTTTGCTGGAATCCTTTCCCCAATCCCTTCCTGCTGCAAGGACCACATATCTCCACCCAAATCGAACGAAAGCGAACCAGTAACCCCCGCATCCCGCGCAACGCCGGACTGCTCCAGCACAAGACCTATACCCAGCCCTGCCGCGGCCTGAAGCATTTCACGCCGCGTCAAGTAACCACTAACTCTTGAAAACATTTTCGTGCTCAATATTGCCTCCTTGGTAGCGTCTAAACTCCGTCCTGTATTCGAACTTTCTTGGAACTCAAGAAGATTGCAGGGTTGAACATGCAACCGTTGACGCAGCATTTTTCAGGCAGGCCATAGTGCTTTCTTCCGATTGTCAGCGCCGGTGCAAAAATCCCCATAACGCCGGTTGAAAAATCCCCCACCCATTGAGGGTGACGCGACGGCCCGATTCTGGAAGCAGAGGAGGGCCGGAAGGCTCAGCGTTTGCGGCTCCAAATCACTGCGAATTGCTGCCATCCTCGCGTTGGCCCGCGTGCGATCGTCGCCGGTCAGTGGTATGTTCTGTCTCACCTCATGACGCCTCCACTGTGCGCTTGAATTTCGCTGCCAGTGGTATTCGATCCACGGTTCACCGGGTCGGATGACGCTCAAGGCAGCAGTGATCCTGACGACAGCAAGCATCAAAGTCAAAAGATAAATACGGCTGTCTAAACGAACACTCTGCGCAATCTACCCCCTCTGAAGCGTTGGTCTCCTTGCCCAGAACTCAGCGATCCGGCTTCCATCGCCGGGTTCCCACACCCCTCTAAGAGCAGGTTTTTCATGTATTGCCCTGATACGCCTCAATTGCGGAACTTGCAACGCTCGATACAGTTCGATCATCTGTTAAGACCGTATCAATCTGATAACAAATGTCTAATTAGCTTTGCTGCACCCCGTTAAGCGCCGAAAAGTTGCATCTAATTTCAGTGAAACAGAAACCTGGGAACCGGATTTCCGAAGCTGCCCCAATGGCGCTCGCGGACGCCGATCAGTAGGGGTTTCAGTACCTGAGGCTGACTGCCGAAAGCCAAAATCGAAGGGACGGTTGGGAAACTTTTCCTGCCGGTGACCGATGACAACTATCCAAGCGAGAAGACTGATTCGGAGCTTCCAGGCGACCGGAGCAGTCTTGCGCTGGAGCTTCTCCGCTGTTGACCAAGAAAACGTCGAGTCCCCCAAGCTGACGCTGATTGTTCATGCCCCAGTTGGGAGCATGCGAATAGCTCCCTATGTGGGGTGCTCTGGATTCATGCGGGTTCACGCCGCGGAAGCGGAAGAGCGATTGGGCAATTCTCTTAGCGATGACTATGGCGTCCGATCATGCTGAAATACGCTCTCCGTTTGCTTCCATAACGGCCAGTAAATATCCTCCGGCAAAGCTGGAGGCTTTATAACTGGTGGCCCCTCAAAAGGGGCCTATTGAAGAAAAGAGGTCGCGGGCACAACAATGCTCGGAAAAGTTGCTTGGGGGAAAGCCTCTCAGCGATATGGCGGATTCAAATAGAAACAAGAGACGCGTGAGCTCAGCGCCTCGTCGGCCCTGAGGGGACGAGCTTTACCAAGCGGTATGCCGGTGCCCCGCCAGGGCAGCCGCCTTTAGAAAATTTCCAGGGCCCATTTCAGACATGACTGATCCCCTTTCAGTCGAAGGGTTTGGCTTGTTTTGCTGAAAACAGTGGCGGGCTAATTTCGGTACCGCAGCCCTTCGCTTTTTCGTTCGTTGCGACGCAGTGGGGCGAAGATCGCCTTCTCCATTTCCGCAAAGTTGCGATTCATTTTCTCAGAGGTTCGCCGTAGCGCCCCTCCCCGCGCCGGATAGATCAACGGACCTCGACTATGCCTTGAGGTTTTTTCCAACTGGCTACTACTGTCGCCCGCGGACCGAGCGAGAGATGCCGGCCATCTGCCTGAAAGCTCGCGCGATCGCCCCAGAGGACATTTGGCGCCGAATTCATTATGTGTTCAATCCGCACCTCAGCGGGTTTCATCGAGCCGTTTGTCACCACCGTCACATACCCCTCGGCATTTGTCAGCGCTCTTAGAACGCAGTTTTCCTGTCGCCCGGTGAATCGAAACGGCAGATCGTCAGCAAACGAACTCACAATTCTGGATACGAATTCCGTTAATGGCATTCTATTGCCGACCCAGGCAGCTACGTCCACAGTCGAAGGAATCCAGATGATCTGCCCATTGCCCGCCCGCTTGCGGACCGCTGTGATCCAGTTGTCTTGCCTGCCTAGCGGTTCAGCTGTACGGTTTCTTATCTTGCCAATCCAGAGTTGCGAGGGAAGAGCAACTTCCGGCTCCGTCAGCTTAACGGAACAGCCTTCATCCATCGATTGCAATTCCTCTAAAGTGGCGCCTATGAGTTCTTCCAGAGGAAAGCCCGACGTGAGCGGCCAAACGCGCTCATACCCATCCCAGAAGCCTGTCAGGCCGGTTGCCAAAACAGTGTTTCCGTTCCGCACAAAATCGCCGATTTGACGCGCTTGATCTTCTGACAGTGCGGAAAGGTTCGGGAGAATAGCGAATTGTGGCCGCGACACTTTTGCTCGGAAATCGAAATCGTGCATGAATTTCAGATGCACGGGGACTCCCAGTTCGTGAAGAATCTCGTAAAATGCGAGCACTGCCAGGATATGCGCGTTGCGGCCCCGAACTTCAAGAGGCGTCAATTTGCCGCGTTCCTCGGAATTGACCGGCTGTGTGGCAGCGAAGCGCTCCTGCAACGTCATTGCTTCGAGGCTGAGAAGAATGGTCACTGGCGTCTCTGCAGGCGTGGCATCCTGGAAAAGGGAGGGATTTTCATTGAGAACGCTGGCGATCTTTCCCGCGGTTTCCAGCCGCACGCTCGGCTGGTTCTGAAGGTCGAGCAACGACCATTCGGCCGATTCGCTCCCGAACGAATGGGCGTTGAGCAGCCAGAAGATTACACGCTCGGCACCCGATCCGAGCGCGGTCCACACCCATTGCGCAATATCATTCCCGGTCGGACACAGGGGCCTCGTTCCGCTGTTGATGTTGTTTCCACCTTGCAGTTCTGTAATCCAGAAAGGCTTTGGCTCGATCGCGCCTCTGACCAAATCGGCGACATATGCCACTCCGATCGCATACTCATCCCGGCCCAGGAGAGAAAAATGCCAGGAGGGATGGCAGGACGCTCCCAGGGTACTGAGAAATGGCCTCCAAGCGGGAAGGTCTTGGCAGTTTGCTGCGAGATTACCCACCAGGTCGGCAGGATTGGTATGCGTTCGGTGAATGGTATCGTATTTGCGAACTTGTTCCGCGATCCAGCTCAGGCGCTCCGACAGGTATTCGCGAGAGAAGACATACCAATCCACGAACTCGGGAGCCGAAGACCAGAAAATGGGCCAGAAGCTTCCTCCTGTTTGAATCGGCTCGATTTCATCGAAGCTCGCATGCTTCCGACCGCGCCAAACGCCATCCAATGCGTCGGTGGTTTTGTACTTGTCCTTCAGCCATGCCCTGTACTGGACTACCGTAGCAGGGTCCGCGCTTGGTCTCTTTCCCGGTTCGTTCGCAATGATCCAGCTGTCTAATGCCGGGTGGTTCATATAGCGCTTGACTACTCGTTCGAGCCACTCGGCTGACTCCGGGGAAGGCTCTCCACCCAAGGTCGCCGTGATCCCGACTCCGTATTTCCCGGCTGCGCCAAAAAATCGGTCCATGCTTTCCAGGCCTTTTTCTCCCTGGGGGATAAAGACGCGCGCAATCGCGATATTGTGGTCCGCCAGCGTCTTGAACCAGAGGTCGACCTTTTCGTCGGTTGCGGCCGGATCGTCTGTTACTTCTGCGCCAAGCAGCGGTCTGCGCCCGAACGAGGGTCTTGTTCCGAATTGCTGCCCGGAAGGTGTGCCATCAGCCCACAGGCCCGGAGGCCCGGCGAATTTGAATCCGCTGCCTGCCAGCGCGGCTACCTTCAAGAAATCTCTGCGGTCGATTTCAGACATGAAGTATCCTCCTTGTCTCACTGCGACAGTTCCGCGAGGATTCGTCACAACGCAGCCCGAGCGCGCTCACTCGGTCACATTCCTCGGGCTTCCAAAGCGAAGCCTTATTCAACCGGCTCCTCGCTTCGAAAAAACCTCTCTCGGTCATTCCTGACCTCACCTCGCCTCGATCAAGTGGGGAGCCCGAAAACGCCGAAGACAGCAGCTTGCGCTTTGTATCGGCATCGCAATATCGAATACCCAAACACTGACCGAAGATCGATAGCCGGCAAAGCGACCAAAGACAGTCGCGACGGGAAGCACAGGGCCTTGATGATCGAAGAAGTTGTGTTCCGCCCGATACCCTCAGATCGAAAATTCGCCAGGCGGCGACCGATTGCCGCTTACAGCATCTTTCCATAAAAAAGCATCCTTTCTGTGACCGCCCGCGCATCCATTGCAATTCGGTAGACTTCATCAGGAAACTCTCGCTGACCATCTGGCGGTTCAGCAAATGGACCTTTTGAAATGGGCTTTATGCCGAGAGGATCTTCACGGCTGAGGCAGCGGCGCATCCTTGGGCCGGAGCATCAGCGCGGCAAGGATCATGTAGTTGTCGGTGAGGAAGCCCTCGTATCCGTGCGGCGTGCCGTCCCAGGCCT
>Ga0335074_10003505_pt1 | contig 21477 bp, 17 predicted proteins | sample Lox_Sample_23_FD_206715 | JGI IMG/M metagenome (GOLD analysis project Ga0335074, IMG submission 206715) | Soil microbial communities from Loxahatchee National Wildlife Refuge, Florida, United States - Lox_Sample_2.3 | ecosystem: Environmental > Terrestrial > Soil > Wetlands | place: USA... | reverse complement strand
TCGCCGTACCCGAAGACCTCGTCCGGCGCCCCGGCCAGCACCGCCCGGCCGGCCCGCGTCCAGGCCTGCCGCGGGAAGCTCGCGCTGTCCGGCCGCCCGGGCCGGAAATCCCACCGCACCGCCGCCGGTTGCGCCGGGGCCGCCGCGGACGCCGGCTGACGCCGCGGTACCCACCGCACCCGCACCGGCGCTCCCTGCCGCAGCTCCAGGTAGCCCTCGACGGCGAGCTGGCCGTACGCGGCGCTGACCGTGCCGCGGGCCACGCCCAGGTCACGGGCCAGCGACCGGGAAGACGGAAGCGTGCTGCCCGCCGCCAGCCGCCCGTCCCGCATGGCCTGTCGCAGCGCGCGCTCGATGCCCTCCCGCAACCCGCCCGCCGGGTCCAGCTCAACCAGCAGATCCAGCCCACTGGACCAGTCCATTGCCACAAAACTGGAGCATACGACAGAGCCAGTTCCCTCCTACCCTGACGCCCATGACCGACGCCCCCTCCATCCCGGCCACCCGCAGCGCCACTTCTGCCCGCCCCGCCCCGGTCACCCCACTTCGCAGCGCGCCGTCCCGGCTGGTGCGCGTGCGCCGCAAGCCGGACCGCGCCCGCTACGACGCCGCGGCTGTGCACGCGGTGTTGGACGCCGCGCCGTTCTGCCATGTGGCCGTGGTCCGCGACGGGCGGCCGGTGGTGTTGCCGATGGCGCACGGCCGCCTTGGCCGCGTGCTCGTGCTGCACGGGTCGACCGCCGCGGGCGTGTTCCGCGACGCGGGCCGCGGCAGCCCGGTGTGCGTCACCGCGACCCTGTTTGACGGGCTGGTACTCGGCCGCTCGGCCCGCAACCACTCGATGAACTACCGGTCGGTGACCATTCACGGGCACGCCACCCCGGTCACCGAGCCGAGGCGGCTGCACGCTGGCCTGCAGGCGATCACCGATCACCTCACCCCGGGCCGCTGGGCCCAGGTCCGCCCGCCGACCCAAGCCGAACTCCGCGAGACCGCCCTGTGGGCGGTTCCGATCGACGCGGCATCGGTCAAATCGCGCACCGGCTCGACCCTGGACCCCGACGCGGACCGCGGGCTGTGCGTGTGGGCCGGTCATATCCCGGCCCAGATCGTCTTCGGCCCGCCCGTCCCCGCCGACGGGCTGCCGCCCGGCATCGACCTGCCCGGCTACCTGACCGTCCTGCCCACGACGATGAACCCGGCCGGGCCGCCGCCGCTGTCGCCGGACAGCCCAGCACGACCCGGCGGCTGAGCCCCGCCGTGTCCACCGTTCGGCTGACCCGGCCGTGACCGGATAGGCGACGCGCCTGCCGGGTGCGCTCCTGCAGGCTGGAGGCATGAACACATCCGGCCCGGCGGTCCAGGCCCACGGGCTGCGCAAGTCCTACGGCGGCGTCGCCGCGGTCGCCGGGATCGACCTGGAGATCGCGCCGGGCGAGGTCTTCGCCCTCCTGGGCCCGAACGGCGCGGGCAAGACCACCACGGTGGAAATCCTGGAGGGCTACCGAGGGCGGGACGGCGGCGAGGTCAGCGTGCTCGGCGAGGACCCGCAGCGGGCCGGACCGGCCTGGCGGGCCCGGATCGGCATCGTGCTGCAGCTCGCGGTCGATTCGCCGGAGCTGACCGTGGCCGAGATGGTCGGCCACTTCGCCGGGTTCTACCCGAGCCCGCGGCGGCCCGCCGAGATGATCGACATGGTCGGGCTGACCGACAAGGCCCGGTCGCGGATCCGCACGCTGTCCGGCGGCCAGCTCCGGCGCCTCGACGTCGCGCTCGGCCTGGTCGGCGGCCCCGAGCTGCTGTTCCTGGACGAGCCGACGACCGGGTTCGACCCGGCCGCCCGGCGTGCGTTCTGGGCGGTGATCCGCTCGCTGTCCGGCGGCGGCGTCACGGTTCTGCTCACCACCCACTACCTGGACGAGGCGGCGGAGCTGGCCGACCGGGTCGCGGTGATCCGCGACGGCGTGATCGTCGCCGAGGGCCCTCCGGCCAGCCTGGGTGGCCGGACGAGCGCCGCGGCCGTCGTGAGCTGGCAGGATCACGACGCCCCGCGGCAGGAACAGACCGACGAGCCGACCCGCGTGGTCGCCGAGCTTGCCGCCCGCTACGGCGGCGAGGTCCCGGGGCTCACCGTGACCCGCCCCTCCCTGGAGGACGTCTACCTGGAGCTGATCGGAGGCCAGTCGTGACCGCTACCTCGAGTGCGGGGGCATCGATGGTGGTGCGCACCACGGCGCAGGCGCCGCTGCCTGGCGTATGGCGGGTCGGGTGGTCCCGGGGCCGGGTCGAGCTGAAGTCCTTCTTCCGCGAGCGCGAGTCGGTGGTCTTCATCTTCGCCATGCCGGCCGTCATGCTGGTCCTGCTCGGCGCGATCTTCGGCGGCCAGGGCGCCGGTCACGGCGTCAGCATCGGCGACCTGTACGTGGCCGGGCTGATCGGCGGCGGCGTGATGGCGACCAGCTACCAGAACCTGGGCATGTCGGTCGCATTCGAGCGTGAGCGGTTCACGCTGAAGCGGCTGCGCGGTACGCCCATGCCCGCCGCTGCCTATTTCGGCGGGAAGATCATCCAGGTCCTGGTGGCCGCCGTGGCCGAGGTCACGGTGCTGATAGCCGTCGGCCTGGCCTTCTACCACCTGCAACTGCCCACGTCGCTGGCGGTCTGGTGGACCTTCGTCTGGGTGTTCACGCTCGGTGTGGCTGCCTGCTCGCTGCTCGGCATCGCGGCCAGCAGCCTGCCGCGCTCGGCCGCGCGCAACGCGGTGGCCGTCATCACCCTGCCGTTCGTCGTGCTCCAGTTCATTTCCGGGGTGTACGTCCCGTTCTTCCTGGTGCCGATGTGGCTGCGGGACATCGCCTCGGTGTTCCCCCTGGAGTGGATGTGCCGCGGCGTGCGCTCGGTGTTCGTGCCGCAGGCCATCGCCCTGGAGCCGGGCCATTCGTGGGCGCACGGCCAGACCGCGCTGGTGTTGCTGGCCTGGGTCGGCGCAGGATTGGTGTTGTGCCTCAAGACGTTCCGCTGGCAGAGCCCGCAAGGCCGATGACCCAGCCACAGTCCTCCTGCGCCTCCGGGCCGGACCGGCGGCACGCCTGGGAACTCGGCAACTCCCGCTGGGATACCTTCTACCTGGTCGTCTTCGCCGCGGTCCTGGCCATCGTGCTGGCCGACACCCCGGGCTCGGTGGCCGTGGCCGGCGGGGCGCTGGCCGCGATGGTCCCCTTGTACCTGTTCCTCGGCCGGCCGCTGTGGACCGGCCGCCAGGACGGCACGGCGCGCCAGGTGATCTACGTCATCGCGGTGTTCGTGTTGTTTGGCCTGGCGCAGAGCCAGAGTCCCAACGTCTGGTTCCTCTCGCTCGCGATCGCCCCGCAGTTCTACACCTTCCTGGAAACCCGCCTAGCCATGGCCCTGTCCATCGGGCTGAACTTCCTCGCCGCCGGCTTGCTCGTGGCCCGGTATCCCACCGCCGACACAGTGGCCGTGGCCTTCGCCGTCGCCACCGCCACCGGGGGTTTCTCGGTCTTCTACGGGACCTGGATGACCCGGATCATCGAGCAGAGCGCGGAACGCGCCGGCATCATCGACCAGCTCGAGGCCACCCGGGCTGAACTGGCCGCCGCGCAGCACGAGGCCGGCCGGCTGGCTGAGCGGCAGCGGCTCGCCGCCGATATCCACGACACGCTGGCCCAGGGCTTTACCAGCATCCTCATGCTGATCCAGGCGGCCCAGGCCGATCTAGACGGCTCGCACCCTCGCGTCGGACGGCACCTGGACCTGGCCGCGCGCACGGCCCGGGAGAACCTGGCCGAGGCCCGGGCCCTGGTGGCCGACCTGGCGCCGGCCCAACTCGACGGCAGCACGCTGCCCGACGCGCTGCGCCGCCTGTCGAAGGAACCCGGTGTTGACGCCAACTTCGACCTGTGTGGGACGCCCCGGCCGCTGCCGATGGCCACCGAGGTCGTACTGCTGCGCGTGTGCCAGGAGGCGCTGGCCAACGTGCGCAAGCACGCCTGCGCGCACGCGGCCACCGTGCGGCTCGGCTACGACCCGGACGTCATCCGGCTGGAGGTCAGCGACGACGGCGCCGGGTTCGACCCGGACCAGGTCAACGGCGGCTACGGCCTGCGCGGGATGCGGACCCGGGTGGCCGAGGCGGGCGGCATGCTGACCGTGCACAGCTCCCCGGGCGCGGGGACCAGCGTCAGCGCGCTGGTACCGACGTGACCGCCATCCGCATCATCCTGGCCGACGACCACCCGGTCGTCCGCGAGGGCCTGATCGGCATGCTGGCCGCCGAGCCGGACATCGAGGTGGTCGGCGAGGCCGCATCCGGACCCGAAGCGGTGGCCCTGGCCGAACGGCTCCGGCCGGACGTGGTCCTGATGGACCTGCGCATGCCGGGCGGCGACGGGGTGGAGGCCATCCGGTGCCTGGCCGGGATCACGGTCGTCGTGCTGACCACGTACGACTCCGACGCCGACATCCTGCGCGCCGTCGAGGCCGGCGCGGCCGGCTACCTGCTGAAGGACACGCCGCGGGCCGTGCTCGCCGACCGGGTGCGGGCCGCGGCCCGGGGCGAGACCGTGCTCGCGCCCGCCGTGGCCGGCCGTCTGCTCGGCCGCATACGCGCCGAGCCGCCGGGTCGGACCGAGCAGCTGACGGTCCGGGAAACCGAGGTCCTCGCCCTGGTCGCGCGCGGGCTGACGAACGCGGAAATCGGCCGGGAGCTGTTCGTCAGCGAGGCCACCGTGAAGACCCACCTGCTGCGCGCGAGCGCCAAGCTCGGCGTCTCCGGCCGGACCGCCGCGGTGACCAAGGCGATCGAGACCGGCGCCCTGCCCGCCCCGGGCCAGCCCGGATAATGGTCAGCCATGACACCCGAGCAATCCGCCCCGCGCGTTGTCAGCGCCAGCCGCGAGATCGCGGCCGCGCCGGCGCGGATCTTCGAGCTGATCGCCGACCCCGCCGCGCAGCCGAGCTGGGACGGCAACGACAACCTGGCCTGGGCGTCCGAGGGCCAGCGGGTCCGCCGCGCGGGCGACGTGTTCACGATGACGCTGAACCGGGGCGTCGTCCGGGAGAACCACGTGGTCGAGTTCGAGGAGGGCCGCCGGATCGCCTGGATGCCGGCCGAGCCGGGCCAGCCGCGGCCCGGGCACCTGTGGCGATGGGAACTCGAGCCGCTCGGCGCGGCCCGCACCCGGGTCACCCACACCTACGACTGGACCCGCCTGACCGACGAGAACCGCCTGCCCCGCGCCCGGGCCACCACCCCCGCCAAGCTCCAAGCCTCCCTAACCCGCCTAGCCGCCCAAGCCGAAACCCCCACCCGCCCCTGACCTCCCCGCCCGCCCCCGGCCCCGCCCGGCCCGCCCGGCCCCGCCAGTCCCGTCCTGCCTGCCCGCCCAGGGGCCCACGTCTCGGAGGCACTCGTCCCACCATCCCCGCCAGCACCATCAGTCCCAGCCGTAACGCCTCAGTCCCGGTCAGCCCTCCCGCCCAACCGGGTCGATGGGACATCCACCCGGTTATAACCGGGTCGCTGGCACATCCACCCGGTCAGTCACCCGTCACCCGCGGCCGGTTTCTAGGGCCGGACGCCGGGTCCGGAGACCTTTGCCTGCTGGAGCAGCAGGATCTGCGCGGTGCCCGTCACGTAGCCGCGTCGGTGATGGTCCGGGGCGTTGCGTCCGGCGCCTTGGCGTGCGAGAAGTACCGTCATTGCCCGCAGCGGACTCGCCGATTCCCGGTCATGATTTACCGGCCAGCCCCCGTTCCGTAAAAATTGACCATAGGCGGTGGATCCGGTCAACCGGCCGGTGCCGCGCGTTCATAAGGGACAGGTGCGATGCCGGACGACACGCTTTCGGTTTATGCCCGCAGCCAGCCCGCAAAGCCGGGTGTCATCGACGACAGGCCCGACGGGACCGTCGTCACCTGGACGTACGCCGAGCTCGAGGCGCGGGCGAACCGGGTGGCGAACCTGCTGCTGACCCTGGGCGCCGGGCCGGGCCGCAAGGTCCTGTGGTGCGGGCCGAACTCGCCCGAGGTCGTCGCGGTCATGAGCGCCACCCGGAAGATCGGTGCGGTCGCCGTGCCGCTGAACTACCGGCTGACGCCGGAAGAGGCGCTCTACGTCATCAACCACAGCGACGCCGAGATCGCCTACGTGGACCGCGAGTTCGCGCCGATGTTCGCCGCGCTGCGCGGCCAGCTGGAAAACGTGCGGCATATCATCGCGACCGGGGGCCCGGTGGTAGCGAATCCGCAGGCCTTGGACGGGATGCTGACCGACGCTGACATCGCGGCCGCGTCGGCCGGTCCGCCCGACGTCGGCGACGCGACCGGCGCGGGCGGGACGATGATCTACACCTCCGGCACGACCGGCAAGCCGAAGGGCGCGGTCCGCCGCGGCCCGCCGAATCCGGAGGTCCTCGGCGCCCTGATGGCCCTGCTCGGCTACGGGCCCGGCGACGTCTACCTCACCTCCGGCCCGCTGTATCACAGCGGCCCCAGCGCCTTCATGAGCGCCGGCCTGCTGCTCGGCCAGACGATCGTCGTGCAGCGCCGGTTCGACGCCGAGGACTGGCTGCGGCTGATGGACAAGTACGGCGTGACCTCCACGTTCTCCGCGCCCGCGCTGATCCGGATGGTCTGCGCGCTGCCCCCGGAGGTCAAGGACCGCTACGACCGGTCCAGCATGCGCATCATGGTGGCCAACGCGGCACCGTGGAGCTACGCGCTCAAGCAGCAGTACGTGGCCGACTTCCCGCCCGGGTCGCTGTTCGAGGTCTACGGCTCGACCGAGCTCGGCGTGGACACCGTGCTGCGGCCCGAGGATCAGATGCGCAAGCCCGGATCCTGCGGCAAGCCGGCTCCCGGCATCGAGATCATGCTGGTCGGCGCCGACGGTAACGCGGTCACCGGCACCGGGCCGGACCATGCAGGCGAGGTTTTCGTGCGGTCCAAGGTGGCGTTCGACGCCTACTACAAGAACGACGCCGGCTACGCGTCCAGCAGCCGCGGCGACTTCCACACGGTCGGGGACATCGCGTACTGGGACGACGAGGGCTATCTGTACATATGCGACCGCAAGACCGACATGATCATCTCCGGCGGCATGAACATCTACCCGGCCGAGATCGAGGCGGCGCTGGAGCAGCATCCGGGGATCTACGACGTGGCGGTGTTCGGCATCCCGTCGGATGAGTGGGGCGAGGTCGTGCACGCCACCGTCGTGCGCTCGCCCGGATCGTCGCTGACCGCCGAGGACGTCAGCGCGTTCGCGCGCGAGCACCTGGCCGGCTACAAGGTGCCGCGGTCGGTGGCCTTCACCACCGAGCTGCCGCGCACCGGATCGGGCAAGCTCCTCAAGCGCCAGCTCCGCGCGCCCTATTGGGCCGGCCGCGCCGCCCAGGTCGGCTAGCCGCCGCCCGGGTCGGCTGACAAACTGCTACCGCTAACGGGCCGTCGTCCACCGTTGCGTGCACGACTTGACGTCCTTGCAGTACCAGTGGACGTCGGCGCACCCGGGGCTGCCGTCGGGGACCAGCAGGCCGAGCGGCCTCGCGGCACCGCACAGCGAGCAGACCGCCATGTCCAGCGGGCGGAGGCGGCTGTCGCCCAGCCCGGACGCCGGCACGCTGGTCGCAGGTGCCGGCGGGTGGGCTGCGACCGGCAGCGGGCCGGTCGCACCCGGTGCCGGGCTGACCGGAAGCTGTTCAAGATGCCCGGCCTCGGGCATCGCCATCACTGAAGAGGCTGGTAGGGCCATTGCTCCTCCACGCGGGACCCTGTCGCGAGGTTCCCGCCCCCGTTTCCGTGGCCAGCAGGTTGCTCGCGACGTCAGATGGCAAGCTCGCTCATACTCAAGCCCGCTCGTGGTTGGCCAAGCTCGCTCATACCAAGCCCGTTCGTCCACGTTAGCGGCCTATGTTCCGATGGCTCAAGTTCTAGCTCAAGTTCTGGGGAAAATCGGGTCACATTCTCGTGTCACGGGCGCGCCGGAGGGGACAGCGCGACGGAGCCTCGTTAAGGTGAGCGCCCACGTAACGCGCGGCGAGCCTATCTCGCTTAACGTTCAGGACCTCACTACGTCTAAGGCCGACATAGAGGCAGGAAGCCCTGGAAGGACGGATCGTCCGACTGGCCGGATCGCCGGCCGCGGCATCGCCACGCCCTATCCCGCCGCGCTCTCTGCCGGATGGCCTGGTCGAACACGTAGTGAGAAAACACGGAGGGACGTGAAGCCATGCACTTCAATCACAGGGGGGCACTCGGGGTAGCCATTCCCGTGGTGCTCGGGAGCGCCCTCGCGGTGGGTGCGCTAGCGCTCCCCGCGAAAGCCCAGTCATATCAGGACACGGCGCTGTCAGCCACCCAGGTTCAGTCGGCCGCGTTCGGCGGCTCCGGCCTCGGGGCCGGCAACGGAAAGGGTGTCATCACGCTGGACGGCACCGGCGTGACCTGGTCGCTGCACAGCGCTCCCAGCGGTGTCTCGTTGTCCGGGAGCACGATCAGCTATTCGGGCAGCGGAGTGAACAGCTCGCAGGAGGTTGTCGCCGACGCCACGGACAGCAACGGGAACGCCGAGGCCCTGGAGATCACGGTCTCGCTCGGGACCAACAGCATCCAGGAGAGCGGGGTCACCAAGGTGTCCCTGTCTAACCTGGCCGATGAGAATAGCTCCGGCACGGTGAAGTTCAGCGTGTCGAGCTCGAAGAGCACCGACACCGCCACCTTCACCCAGTCGAATCTGCCGACCGGGCTGAGCTCCGGCAACCCGCTGACCTACGCCGGCGGGACCGCTGCTCCCGGCACCTACAGCGGAGTCGTCGCCACCGCGACCGACCCCGACGGCGCCACGATCCACGGCACGTTCAACCTCACCGTCCAGGCGAGCACCGTGAACAACTACGGCAACGAGGTCAACAAGTTCGGCAACGGGTTCGACGCGTACCGGCAGCACGAGTACGCGGGGGCGATCATCGCCGGCTGGCCCGCCACCCAGGGCGACCCGGCCACCCACTTCATCCTCAACAACGGCACGCACCAGGGTGCCTACCAGTTCGAGTACGCGCCCAACGGCTCGGGCTCCGGCCTGTGCGTGTCGGACCCCGGCGGCGGCTGGTCCTCTGACCCGCTGCGTGACGGCCTGATCCTCGCCAACTGCAACACCGGCCCGTGGCAGCAGTTCGTCCCGCAGTCGAACGGGACGCTGAAGAACGTGGCTACCGGCCTGTACATCAACCCGGCCGGCACCGGCGCCCAGCTGCGCGGCGGCACCACCGCCACGCCGTGGGGCGGCTCCTACTACACCTGGACCGCCTACTCGAGCCTGCCGTAAGTAAGTAACCCGCAGGTCCGTGGAGGGGCTCCCGCCGGGGCCCCTCCACTGTCTTCCGCCGGAGTACCAGGCCCGCCTACGGGCTCGCGGTGCCCCGGGCGTCGGCCACGAGATCACCGTGGATCGCTACCTCGTTGTGGACAAGGTAGCGATCCACGATCCCTGCCGGCCGGCTCCGGGGCGGCTCCCCCCTCTACCAAGCCCGGTCAGCCGCGGTCCGGTCAGCCGCGGTCGGGCACCGGGACGTCGGCCGCCGACTGGCCGGTGCTCGCCGGGGTCGTGGGCGGGGCCACGGGCGGGGTCCGGTCACCGGCCCAGCCGGCCATGGCCGTCACGCCGAGGACCGCGGCGATCGGGATCAGCGACAGCTGCGGCAGCTCATACCGCCAGTCGAAGGTGGCGATGACGAACGGGGGCACGATCGCGAAGATGGTGCCGAACGAGAACAGCAGGCACGGGGCGCGCAGCGTGCTGCGCCTGGCCCGGCCGATCCCGGCCCAGCCGGCCAGGCCAACCGCGAGACCCGCGGCCAGCAGCGGCCCGGGGATCCAGAAGTGCGCGCCGTAGCCGGTCAGGAAGTCGGCCAGCTCGGGCTGGACGCGGGGGCCGCTGCCGCTGTAGGTGCGCAGCGCGGTCATCTCGTCCTTGTCGTTGGTGCCGGGGAAGTACGGGTGGAAGTCGTGGTACCTGGTCGGGTACTTCTCCGGTCCGTCCCCGCGGACCGGAGAGAAGCTATACAGCACGTCGTTGGCCACGACCCCCAGGTAGGTCAGCGGCTGGTGCTTGATGATCCGCGAGTTGAAGTCGTTGATGATCTGGCCCTTGCTCAGCCCGTCGGTCGGCTTGAGGGTCACCTGCGGCGACTGCTTGGCCCACATGTAGAAGTCCGGGTCGCGCTGCGCGGGCGGCTGCTGCGGGCACAGATGCTGCTCGTAGGACGGCAGCGACAAACCCGCGCAGCTGGCGAACTGCGCGATCCGCCCGTACATGAACTCGCTGTTGTAAGTGACGAAGTTGAAGGTGTTGAACCACATCTGGAACCAGATGAGGTAGCCGAGCACCGGCAGCAGGCAGGCGGCCAGCATGAGCGCCGCGCGGATGGCCAGGCGCCGCCAGGGCCGGATGACGATCGCCAGGTAGACCAGCATCGGGATCATCACCAGCAGGTCGGATTCCCTGATGAGCGTGGCCACGGCGATCAGCAGCCCGGCCACGGCGGGCGCCACCTTGCCGGTCGCCTCCCGCTTCCACACCAGCACGACCAGCGCCACCACGAGCAGGAACGTCGCGCTGACGTCGGTCAGGATGTACTGCTCGAGGTCGAGCTGGAGCGGGTCGAACAGCACGGGGATGGTGGCCAGCGCGGCCACCCAGCGCCGGGCGCCGAAGTGCAGCGCGGTCGCGTAGATGAGCACCGCGGTGGCCAGCCCGAGCAGGTGCTGGACCGCGACGACCGACACGAGGTTATGGGTCAGGACCGCCGGGATGAGCAGGAACGAGTAGCCGCTAGTGCGCAACCAGTCGGGAATCCACTGCCCGATAATGAAGTTGTGGGCGTACTGCAGGTACCGCTCGCTGTCGGGGAAGATCAGCGCCTGCTGGTAGGCAAACAGGACCACCACCCGCAGCGCGGTGGCGCACACGGCGATAACGACGAACAGCCAGTGCTGGCGCACCGCACGCCGCCCGCGTCCGGCGAGCGACGCGCCCAGCGACGCGCCGGGCGCGGACCTGGCCGGGCGCGACGGGACCATGGTCTTCAGCTAACCGCATCCTCGCCACTGCATGCGCCGCTTTGCTGGCAACTCGCTGGGACAACGCCCATGTTCTGCCCGAGAGTGACGCGTGTCCCCGCCGCGGTCGCCTACCATGCAGGGCATGGATTCCCTGGTGTTGGTGGGGCAGGCCGGGCCGGAGCGTGGCCCCGGATGACCTCGCCCGGGGTGACGTGATGACCCAGGGCCCGGTGACCAAGGCGTCCGATTCCATCGACACGCAGCCAGGGCAGGCAGCGAGGACAGCGCAGGCAACCCAGGCAACGCAGCCCGCCAAGCTCGCCGAGCCGCCGATCCCCGGCGGCAAGGTCGAGGCGATGATGGGCGTGCTCATCCGGGCCATGAAGTCCAGCCCGCTGGCCCGGCCGCTGCCCGCGGTGTCGCTGTCCGTGCTCGGGCTCGGGCTGCTGGCGTTCACCGGGCTGTGCGCGACCGCGCCCGGCGCCAGCGCGGCGGCGCTGCCGGTGTTCCTGCCGCTCACCGCGCTGGCCCGCCAGCTGGGCGCGCCGGTCCTGTCCGCCGACGTCACCAACGCCATCATGTACCCCGCCATCACGTTCTGCGCCCTGGGCGTGGCCGGGATGCTGTGGGCCAACAGCCGCGGCTGGCAGCCGAACCCCCGGCGGGTCTACTGGACCGCGGTGGCGGCGGTCGCGGTCGTGGTGAACATCACACCGGTCGGCAGCTCGGACCCGGCCAGCCTGGCCGCGTACGGGCGCATCGCCGCGCTCGGGCATGACCCGTACACGTTCCTGCCCATCCAGCTGCCCGGTGGCGCCCGTAATCCGTACGTCGCCCTGGTCGACCCCCGGTGGCGGACGGCCCCCTCGGTGTACGGCCCGGTGGCCACCTGGACGCACCTGGTCGCGGCGCTCGCCGGCGGGGCCAAGCCGTGGCTGACGATCTGGGTCCTGATGATCATGACCGGGGCCGCGTACCTCGCCGCCGGGTACCTGCTGCTGCGGTCGGCGGCCAACCCGGTACGGGCCGGCCTGATCTGGGCCGCGAACCCGCTGCTGATCTACGTGCTGGTCATGGGCGGGCAGCTTGACGCCTTCGTGGCGCTGGCCGGGATCGCGGCGATCCTCATCTCACGCCGCGGCGCGACCGTCTGGCACGATCTGGCCACCGGCGCGCTGATCGGCGTCGCGATGGGGATCAAGATCAACGCGGCGTTCGTCGCGCTCGGCATCGCCGTGCCGCTGATCCGCGAGCGAGACTGGGCGCGCCTGTTCCGCACCGCCGCCTCCGCGGCCGTGGTCACGTTCGGGCTGTACTTCTTCAGCTACGGCGTGAACGCCCTCAAGCCCCTGCCGAACGCCTCGGCGCGGGTCATCTCCCCGTCGTTCTGGTGGCTGTTCCAGATCGTCGGCGACCACCTGGCCAGCAAGGCGACGATCAATACGCTGATCGGCGTGCTGTGGCCGCTGCTGCTGATCGCGCTGGCCTGGTACCTGTACAACCGGCTGTCTCCCGACGTGCCCGCCGTGCTCGCCGCCACCTGCGCGCTGACCTTCGCCTGGGTGCTGGTGGCCCCGTGGTCGCTGCCCTGGTACACCGCGGTGGCGTGGGTGACGCTGGCCCTGCTGCCGCGCAACTCGCTGACCCGGTGGCTCACGCTGGCGACCTTGGTGCCCGCGCTGCTGCACTTCAGCGCCGGGCAGCCGGACAACCACCCGGGCGGCCCGGCGCCGACCCCGTAGCACCCGGTGGACCAGTACCGGGCCTGGGCGGACGACGCCGTCGACGCGCTACAGCGCTGGTACAACCCGAGGACCGGGCTGTGGCGGAGGGCGGGCTGGTGGAACTCGGCCAACGCGCTGACCGCGGTGATCCAGCACAGCCAGCGGACCGGCGAGGACCGGTACCGGCACGTGATCGAGACGACATTCGGCCGGGCCCGGCGGGTCAACCCCGGTTTCAGCAACGAGTATTACGACGATGACGGCTGGTGGGCGCTGGCCTGGATCGCCGCGTTCGACCTGACCGGCCAGGCCAGGTACCTGGACCTGGCGCGCGCGCTGTTCGCCGGGCTGGCGGCCGGCTGGGACGACGTATGCGGCGGTGGCCTGTGGTGGACCCGCCGCAAGACCTACAAGAACGCGATCCCCAACGAGTTGTTCCTGCTCATCGCGGGGCGCCTGCATCAGCGCGACGGCGGTTACCTCGACTGGGCCCTGCGGGAATGGGAATGGTTCGCGGCCAGCGGCCTCATCGGACCGGCTGGCCTGGTCAACGACGGCCTGAGCGCCGGCTGCCTTAATAATGGCCGAACGACGTGGACCTACAACCAGGGCGTGATCATCGGGGGGCTAGCCGTGCTCTACGCGATCACGGCGGACCAGACCTACCTCGATCAGGCCGAAGCCATCGCGGCGGCGGCGCTGCGCGACCTGACGGTGCCGCCCGGCATCCTCACCGAGCCGGGGGAGCGCCAGACGACCCGCCGCGACCGCGACCGCCCACAGTTCAAGGGCATCTTCATCCGCCACCTGTACGAGCTCTACCAGCACCGTCCGCGCCCTGCGTACCGCGACTTCATCCTGGCCAACGCCACCTCCCTGTGGCAGCACAGCCGCAACCACCGCAACCAGCTCGGCCTGTCCTGGGCCGGTCCCTTCGACCGCGCCGACCCCGTCCGCCAGACCAGCGCCCTAGACACCCTCAACGCCGCGGTGGGCCTGACCTCCTGACCGTCCCGCACGCCGGGCCGGACGGGCGGGGAAGGCCAAGCCGAGGAAGGCCGGGCCGAGCAAGACAGCGCAAAGCGCCGCCGCCGCGAGCGACAGGGCCAGGCCGGCCTCCAAGCCCGGCGGGGTATAGCTCCAGGTGAGCACGCCCACGCCGGGCGGTACGTCGACGGCCTGGACCAGGCCGTCCTGCTGGACGGTCAGCGCGGTCGCCGGGCCCTGCCGCGGGTGCCACGTCGCGCTCCAGCCGGAGATGTCCGCCACGGCGCGGACCACGCGGGCCCCCTGCGGTGAGGACACCGCGGCCGCTGTCGGCTCGGCGGGCGGGCCGCTGGAGCCCCCGATCCACGCGCCAGCGGCCGAACGGCCCGCGAGGGCCTGGATGCGCAGCGGCGGCTGGGCGCGCTGGTTGGCGAAGACCGCGAACGGGCCGTCGAAGCCGGCGAACTCCCAGTGCGGCGGGACGAGCGAATCGGCCAGCTGGCCGTCGGCCACGGACACGCTCCCGTCCGCCGCGGTCACCGAGGCCGGCCCCAGCGACACGGGCTCGCGCTTCCCGGCCCTGGCCGGCCCTGCGGCTACCTGGGCCATCACCGCCACGCTCGCCACCGGATGGGTCACGGTGACCGCCAGCGTCGACGGGGTCGCCGCTCGCGCGGAGAACCAGCGGCTCGACCCGTCAGCGGCCATCAGCCCGATCTGGATCCCGGCGGCCGCGGCCTGCCTGGCGTCGACGTCGGGCACCTCGATCCGGGACACCTCGCTCGTGCTGCCCAGGTACCAGGTGGCCCGCTGACCCGCGGAGATGACGCGCCGGCCGGTGCCCGCCGGCCCCGCGGCCGGCCCGCCCGCGCCGGGCGTGGTGACGAGATACGCCGATGGGGTCAGCAGGACCGTGGTGTCGAGCTGGTCGAGGGTCCCGTCGGCCACGGCCTTGGGTGCGAGCGTGTCCTGTCCGTCCCCCGTGGCCTGGTGTGATCCCGTCACCGACGCATAAAGGCCGTCGACGGTGGACGTGTAGCCCTGCATGGACGGCATCGCGGGGTCGCTGACCGCGTTGTTGTCGGGCGGGTCGAGGCTGGACAGCTGACCCGGATCGAGCAGGTCGGGATCGTAGATCGCGAACCGCCCCGGATACCCCAGCGCCCCGACCGGCTGCAGCACGCCCGTGGCGGCCGTCGTCACCGTAACGCCGGCCACCGCGCCCGCCGAGCGACCAGCGGCCGCCGAGCGACCAGCAGCGGAAGCACCCGAGTCGGCGCCGCTGAACCCCCCGGCCCCGGCCTCGACCACGCACAAGATGGTGAACACGATCACGTCGACGACGACAAAGCCGGCGATCAGCCGCGAGCGCAGCCTGGGGCTCAGGCGCCACCCGGCGATCACGAGCGCGGCAGCGCCGGCCCCCAGCACCGCGTACGGGAGTAGCCATGGCTTCAGCCGGCCGACCAGGCTGGCGCTCGGGCTGATGTTCAGCCCGACCCAGCGGATCCAGCCCGCTCCCCAGGTGAAGGCGAGCACCACGGCCGCCACCACGGCCAGCGGCGGCAGGACGCCCAGCACCGTCTCCCGGGTGACCCGCCGCCCCCGCGCCTGCGCGGACGGCTGGTCGGCCCAGTAGGCGAGCAGGACGGCGAGCGCCAGGTCCAGCACCAGGATGTTGCGGCTCTGCAGCCGCTGATCACCGAACAACGGCAGGTGGTACAGCAGGTCCCCGAGCGGGGTGTTGCCGCCGAGCGCGAGCGCGACCCCGGCCAGCGCCATGATGTGCCAGACCAGCCACTCCGGCGGCCGGGAACGCCACCGCAGCCGCCCGAGCAGGGCGAACGCGGCGACCAGCGGGAGGATGCCGACGTAGCTCGTCACCTCGGTCAGGTTGTAGAAGCCGAAGAAGCTGGGCTGGCTCAGCGACCCCGAGCCGCCGAGCAGATCCGGGACCAGCGTCAGCAGCACCCACCGGACCGGAAGCGACCCGGAGCTGTACAGGGCCATCGAATCCACTCCGCGCTGGGAACTGCTGATCGTCGCCAGCCCGGGCAGCCACTGAACCGCGCCCAGGCCCACGCCCAGGGCCAGGCCCGCGGCGACCGAGACGGCGGTCGGGCCCGCGCGCCGCCCCAGCCGCCCGACCTGCCAGACCGCGTAGATCCCGGCGATCACGCCGGCGTCGTCGATGGCCCGCGGCTCACCCGCGAGGATCACCAGCCCGAGCGCCGCGCCCAGCACGGCGATCCAGGCGCACCGCGAGGGCCGGGACCGGTCTTGGGAGAGCCGCAGGATGGCCAGCAGCACGAGCGGCACCCAGCTCAGCCCGGCCACCAGGCCGAAGTGCGTCACCTGCGCCGACATGCCCCCGGCGAAGGCGAACGAGAGCGCGCCGAGGAAACTGGCCAGGCTGCCCAGCCGCAGGGCCCGCAGGAAGCAGAACATCCCGAGCCCGGCCACCGCCCAGGTGGCGATCATGTTGACCGTCCACGCCGCGGCACCGGGCAGGATGGCGAACAGCCAGGTGAGCGGGTAGGCGGCGGCCGCGTTCCAGCCTGCCAGCAGCGGCGCGCCGCTCCAGATGTAGGGATCGTAAAGCGGCAGGTGCCCGGCCCGGATCTCGCGCCCAGCCAGGATGCGCAGCGGGAGGTTCTGGGTCAGGTCGTCCCCCGGCCAGACAGGGTGCCCGAGCAGCGCGGGCAGGCCGAAGATAACCGTCGGCAGCGCGGCCAGCAGGACGACCGCCACGACGTCGCCCCGCCGGCGCACCACGCGTGCGCCGCGCGCATCAACCGTCGCCGTGCCCAGCGCCAGTGGCGGCAGCGACGACTCAGCCCTCATCAGATGCACTATGCAACTCGAACCTAAGGAATGCCGGAGGATTCTCACAGACCAACCTGAACCACCGGGACAACGTCAGGCGCCGCGGTGCGGTTCCGAATGCTACCGAGTGATCGCTGCCGTCAGCCGCGCCCGCTCTGTCTCGCTGAACGGTACCGGTTTGCGCTGGCCGGGATTCCAGCGGACCGTGACCACGCGCGCCTCGGCCACCACCTCGCCCGACCGGGCCAGGATCGTCTCGCGGGTGGTCAGGCTGGTCGTGCCGAGCCGTTCGGGCTGTATCCGGACCGTTACCTGACGGTCCTGGTGACGGACCTCCGCGCGCAGGTCCAGCTCGATCCTGGCCACCACGTAATCGGGCTCGCCGTCGAGGGCCTGCGCGTAGAACGCATCCCGGCCCTCCTCGAGGTAGGTCAGGAAGACGGCGTGGTTGACGTGGCCCAGGGCGTCGGTGTCCCGCCACCTGACCGGTACCTGCCGCTCGAACACCGGGTGTCGCCTACGCCGCGGCCAGGAAGCCGAGCACCCGCCGGAGCAACAGCGCGGTAGCGCCCGCGTCGTAGGACGGCAGCGTGCTGTCGGCGAAGTAGTGCTGGTCGCCGGGGTACAGGAAGAGTGCTCCGTCCTTGGCCTGCCCGACGAGCTCGCGGGCTGCGTCGACGTCGCCCTCGCCGGTGAAGACCGGGTCGGCGTCCATCCCGTGCACCTGAACCGGCACCTCCTCGGGCCATGCCGACCCGAACGCCGAGACCGGAACGCAGGAGTAGAACAGCAGCGCCCCCCGCGCGCCCGGCCGCGTCTGCGCCAGCATCTGGGCCGGAAGCACGCCGAGCGAGAAGCCGGCGTAGACCAGCCCGCCCGGCAGGCCCGCCACGGCCCGCGCGCCTCGTCCGATCACCTCGTCGGGGAAGCCGATCTGCCCGGCGTACCCCAGTCCCTCCTCGATCGTGCCGAACGTATGGCCCTCGAACAGGTCGGGCGTGTGCACGGTATGCCCGGCCCGGCGCAGCTCGTCGGCGAACGCGGCGAAACCGGGGGTCAGCCCCAGTGCGCTGTGGAAGAGCACCACCTCGGCCATCTCAACGCTCCCTCCTGTGACGGTTCCGGTACCGCCCAGGTAGCGAGGTTATCCAACGGCCGCGCCGGGTCAGCCGTTGTTGACCATCGACCCGATGTTGAACGCGGGGAAGCCGAGGAACTCCCGCATCACGTCGGCGACCCGCTGGATGCGGAACGTGTCGACCGGCCCGGTCGGGTAGTTGTCCAGCGCCATCACCGCCGCGGTCAGCTTGGAGACCGCAAGCCCCGAGGGCAGCGATTCCATCGCCTTCTCCACGGCGGTCCGGTCGGTGTCCGCGATCGCCTGGCCCTGCTCGAACGCGGCGCGGAACGCGGCCAGCTCGGTGGGATGCTGCGCGGCCCACTGCCGGGTCACGGCGCAGCCCTGAACCGGGAACGCGACGGTGGCGCCCTGGTCCAGGTCGGCGAGCAGCGTGACGCCCATCGACTGCTCAGCCTGGCTGGCGAACGGCTCGGGCAGGACCGCGGCCGAAATCTTCCCGGCCTTGAGCATCGCGGCCATCTGCGGCAGCGGGTAGTACGCGAAATGCACTCCGGACACGTTCAGGTTGTTGTCGGCCAGCACGGAGGCGACCAGCAGGTACAGGATGTTCTGCGGGGCGTTGACCCCGACGACCTTGCCTTCCAGGTTGCTCAGGCTCCGGATGCCCGAGCCGGGCATCACGTACAGCCCCTGGGCGCCGGCTCCCATCACCGAACCTTCGGCGAAGATGTCCAGGTCGGCGGCGACCGTGGCACCGTTGGCCGAGGTCGACCGCTTGCCCTGGTCGTAGTTCTCCTGCGCCTGGATGTAGCTGACGTAGTTGCCGCAGGAAATGTCGATCCGGTCCAGCGGCTGGTTCAGCGCCTGAGCATTGATGACGGTCTCGGAACTGACCGCCGGGATGAAGGTGACGTGCAGGCCGTGCGCCGCGAACAGGCCGTCGTGCAGGGCGACGAAGAAGCCTGCCGAGTCGACGGCCGGCACCACCGCCACGTTCAGGTCCGGCTGGCCGATGACGGAGGGGGCTGCCTCCCCGCCGCCGGTGAACCTGGGCACGAACAAGATCGCCAAGACGACGACGGCCACCACGGCACCCAGGATCTCGGTGCCACGGACGGCCCGTACGAACCTACGCGCCATCACCGGTTCCTCCCTTTCGGAGGGTTGAAGGAAAAGGCCCGGGCAATGACGGAACGGCCCGGGCGCCGGTTGCGCGAAAAATGTTGCTGCAACTTGCAGTGAGAGACATCGGTCAGCTGACCGATATTGCACCGGCGGGCCGCCTCGCAGGCGCCGCCGCTGGCCACGGCGCCAGCGCACAGCAAACGGCCGGCCCGCTGAGCGGGCCGGCCGTTGCTACTTGATGCTCAGGTCAGAACCCGGCTACCTCCGGGTCGGTGTTCAGCGTGGCCTCGGTGGCCGCGCCGTTCCCCTCGGTGGTCACGGCCACGGTCTGGTGCAGGCCGAAGGTTGCGCAGTTGAGGTTGTCGAAGGACGAGGCCAGCCGGTTGGCCATGAAGGTGTACAGGCTGTCGCCCACCGTCGGGACCGGCGAGGGCCAGGCGGAGAAGACCTTCTCGTTGGCCGCGATGAATGCGGTCTGGATGTTGACCATGTTCTGGCAGAACATCTGCGGGCTGCTGCTCGCGTCGGTCTGGCTGTCCACCGGCGCCTGCCCGATCTCGGCCCGGTACAGGTCGGTCTTGGTCGCGTCGAACGAGTTACCCGCGCCCAGCACCATCTCGTCGTTCTCCGGGACCAGGGCCACGCGCGCGGGCTGGTTCGCCGCCGCGAGCAGTTCATCCAGCGCCTGGGAGGTCGACATCACGCCGTGGTTGCCCAGGTCGGGCGCCATGAACGGGGTGCAGCCCAGCGCCGGGTCCAGGAAGTCATCCAGTAGCGCGTTGTCGCTGCCGTTGACCAGCACCTGGGCGCCCGGCATGCGCGCCGCGTTGGCCGTGTCGTCCTGCGCGGTCTGCCCGGTGGCCGCGTCGTACAGGTACTTGGTCGTCACGTTGTCGCTGGGATCCTGGTCGATCATCTCGAAGTTCCGGGTGGTCGGGCACTGCCGGCCGGTCCCCAGCGAGCCCCCGCTCGGCACGATGTTGCGGGCGGTACCCGGCGACGGCACGTGCAGCCGCCCTTCCCGCTCCAGCCGGAACGCCGTGTTGAAGAAGTTCACGCCGTTGCAGAACGAGACCTGCCCGAACGGCGACCCCGGCATCCCGTCAGTGCAATTGCCCTCGGCCAGCGCATCGGACGTGGCGCCTTGCTGGAGCAAGAACGTGCCGTTGAACCCGAAGTCGACGGTGACGACCGCGTGCTTGGGCAGCTTCGGCACCACCGGCGCGACGGCCGGCTTGGTCCCGGCCGTGATGACCAGCGGGTTGTACACGGACAGGGCCCCGGTCTGCGTGTTCAGGATGGTGGCCTGGACGAACGCCCCCAGGTTGACCGAGTTGCTCATCTGGCAGCCGGTGGCCGCGGGCGACCCGCCGGCCGGCCCGGTGAGCTGGTAGGGCGTGGCCAGCCCCTTGGCGGTCAGCGGGTGAGCCGGGACGATGATGTCGCAGGTGTCCTCGACGGCCGTGGAGGACACCCCCGTGTTACCCGAGTTCGCCGCCGCCGGATGCAGCTTCGGGGTCCCGTGGCCCGAGGCGGAGACCACGATCCCGATGGTCAGGCCCAGCGCCATTACCGCGGAAACCGGGACCACGATACGTGCCGCACGATTGTTCCTGCCGCGTCGGCGCCGTGCGGATCGAGGGCCGCTGAGCATAAGATCCACCTCCCTTTCCTCACCCCTGTTGAATGCTCCGGGCGACACGGTAGACCAGCGACGATGCCGAGATCGGCCAGTTTCGGAGATTCGCGTTTTGTCCGGTTTGAGCGCGGCGCGGTGCCGGATTTCGCGGCCATACATTGCGAAATCCTTACGTCGCAGGTAATGGCCCTGAGACCGGCTCGGAATCAGCTCGCTACCAGGTCAACTCGCGTCGGCCGGGCCCGGGGGCCGCGCATTATGAACGGATAGTAATTATAACGATTCTTTCTGTCGCGAACTATTCTTACGGCGAGCTTACGCATCAGTCATATCTTTGGGCCGAACGGGCCGTCGTGCTCGTGTCCGGCCCTCCTTGACGGCAACTCGTTTGCTTCCATACGATCTCGGCATGCCCAGCCGTCCGGTTTCCGCGTTCGCCGAATCGGTCACCGTGACCGCGCTGGAAGCAGACCCGTACCCGATCTACGCGCGGCTGCGCCGGGACGCGCCGGTCTGCTTCATCCCCGCGGTGGGCCTGTGGTTCGTTACCCGTTACGACGACGTGGACTTCGTCGGCACCCACCCCGAGCTGTTCACCGCCGAACTCGACGACTCGCCGGTCGACCGGACGTTCGGCTCGCCGACCATCATCACCGTCGACGGCGAGCGCCACCACGAGCTGCGCCGCGCGCTCGACGCCAAGTACCGGCCCCGGCACGTCAACACCTACATCGACGCCCTGGCCCGGCCGATCGCCGTGCAGATCCTGGACGGGCTGGCCGGCCATGACCGGGCCGAACTGATGGCCGACTACCTGGAGCCGCTGTCGGTGCTGAGCCTGGGTTCGGTGCTGGGGGTGGCGCAGCTCGGCGCCGCCCGGCTGCGGGACTGGTTCTGGCGGCTGCACCAGGGCGTCATCAACTTCGAGGGCAACCCGGCGCGCGAGCAAGTCGGCACGGCCTGCTCGCGGGAGATCGACGAGGTGCTCGCCCCGGTCTTCGGCCGCCTGGAAG
>Ga0335074_10003504_pt1 | contig 21478 bp, 21 predicted proteins | sample Lox_Sample_23_FD_206715 | JGI IMG/M metagenome (GOLD analysis project Ga0335074, IMG submission 206715) | Soil microbial communities from Loxahatchee National Wildlife Refuge, Florida, United States - Lox_Sample_2.3 | ecosystem: Environmental > Terrestrial > Soil > Wetlands | place: USA... | reverse complement strand
TCCGCACCATGGACACGAGTGATCGCCTCGCGCAGGCTCTTCGCGCCGCCGGCTGCGAACTGCTCGCACGTCGGCCATACCTCCCACCCCTGCAGGAACTCGGCCAGCGCCTCGCGAATCGTCCCTTCGTTCCATGGCCCACGACGGCGCGTAACGGGTTGAGTCGAAGTCAAGCCTCATCGAGCGTGCCGTAGAAGCCATCAGCGCCGAGTCGCGCGGTTGAAGGCGAGCCTCATCGCCTGGCTTGAGGATACTGGGGTCGGCTACGCTTGTCGCGAGCGATGAGGCTCGCTCAGATTGCGGCGCTCCCGCTGATGGCCTCTACTTCCGTTCTCACGAGATCGAAGGAGATCGCCATCGCGCGTAGAGCGTTGCCAGACTCCCGTCAAGGGCAGGTGGGGTCCGTCCTGATCACCCTGATCTTGCTTCTGGGAGTGGTCGCGCTGGCCAGCCGGCATTCATTGGGCGAGCAGGCGGGTGGCGTCGGCTCGGTGCGGGATGCCGTCACTGCTCTGTGGCTGTTCGCGCTGCTGGCCATGACGTTGCTGCTCGCGCTGATCGGACCGATGCTGTGGCGGTTGCGCCGCCGCCACCCCGACGAGCCTGTGGCCAAGCCGCGACGGCTCCGGGCCGGGTGGGCCTTGTTGCTGGTCGTGTTGGCGGTCGCGCTGGGGCTCGGGACCGCTTTCGTGATCGGAGTCCTGCAGGTCAGTCACGTCCACCCACGTGTGATCGTCTGGTTCGGAAAGGGGCGTGCCCACGTGTCAGCTCCTGCGCCGGCAGCTGGTCCGGTGTCCCGTCCGTCGGATCGGGTCATCCTGGCCGGCGTCGGGATGCTCGTCGCGATCGGCGTGTTCTGGGCTGTTGTCGCGTTGCGCACGCGCCGCAGGCGGCGACCCGACGTTGGGCCGGAGGCGGCACTACGGGTGGCGATCGAGGATTCGCTAGCGGACCTGGATTCGGCACTGACGCCGCGGGAGGCCGTGATCCGCACCTATGCGCGGATGCAGGCGGTGCTGGCCGGGCAGGGTCTCGCGCACGGGAGCTCGGAAGCCCCGCGTGAGTACCTCGCCCGCGCGGTCGAGATGCTCGGGGACAAGGCGGAACGGGCCCATAGCCTCACCGAGCTGTTCGAAGAGGCGCGATTTAGCACGCACGAGATTGACGAGCCGATGCGCCAAGACGCCATCGCTGCGCTCGATGCGATGCGCTCGACGCTGGTCGCAGGAGCGCCTGCGTGATCGTCGTACAACTCTCAGCAATCCTGCTCGGTCTCGCCGCGATGGTGGCCGGCATCCACGTCGCGTCTCGCTGGCCCGCGCTGGCGCGCCAACCGCCTCGCCGGCGGTCGGCCCGATCGGTTCCGGCGGAGCTGGAACGTTGCCAGCAGTTGGTCGGGAGCCTCTCGAGCGCAGGAGACGTCCACCACCGGCTGCGACCTGCGCTCCGCGACGTGGCGTCCGTGCAGCTAGGCGCTTCCGGCATTCGGTTGGACACTGACTCGAACCGTGCGCGCGCACGACTCGGAGAGGAGCTCTGGGATCTCGTCCGCCCCGAGCGGCCCGCGCCAAAGGATCGCCATGCCCCTGGGATCTCGCGCTCAGATCTCAGTCGGTTACTCGATCGACTGGAGCAGCTGTGAGCGCACCGTCGATCGAGTTGAGCAGGGTTCGCGACCGCGCCGAAGCGATCCTCGCCGAGGTGGAACGCAGCGTGATCGGGAAGCGGGATGCGCTTGAGCTCGTCTTGCTGGCGCTACTGGCTGACGGACATGTGCTGATCGAGGACAACCCGGGGCTAGCCAAGACACTTATCGCCCGTTCGTTCGCCACTGCCAGCGGACTGCGCTTCTCCCGGGTGCAGTTCACCCCGGACCTGGTGCCGGCCGATATCACGGGCGCCTCGATCTACGACCAGCGCACCGGCGAATTCGACTTCCGGCCGGGGCCGATCTTCACACAGGTCCTGCTGGCCGACGAGGTCAACCGCGCGCCGCCGAAGACCCAGTCGGCGCTGCTGGAGGCCATGCAGGAGCGACAGGTCACCACCGAGGACCGCACTCGGTCGCTCGATCTCCCGTTCCTGGTTCTGGCCACGCAGAACCCGATCGAGTACGAGGGCACCTATCCATTGCCTGAGGCGCAGCTCGATCGCTTCCTGGTCCGCGTGACGGTCGGATATCCGAGTCGCGAAGACGAGTGGCAGATGCTCGCGCAGCGCGCAGCCCGGGGCCGCGACGAGGTGGCGACCGAGGCGGTCGTCGATCGCGATCAGCTGATCACCATGCAGCAGGCAGTCGAGCGGGTGCACGTCTCCGAGAGCCTTGGTCGGTACATCGTGGACCTCGTCGCGAGCACCCGCGGACACCCGAGCATCCAGGTCGGCTCGAGCCCGCGTGGGACGCTCGCGCTGCTGAAGCTGGCACGGGCTCGTGCGGCGCTGGACGGGAGAGACTTCGCCACCCCAGACGACGTCAAGCGGGTCGCTGTGCCGGCGCTTGCGCACAGGTTGGTGCTGCGTCCCGAACTGTGGGTGCAGAACGTCGATGGCCGGAGCGTTGTTGAAGGCTGCCTGTCCGAAGTGCCGGTACCACCAGCTGAAATGACCGGGGATGTCCCGCCGCCGTGACCCGGTACGCCTCGCCTCGTCTTCGCTCCTACGCCGCTCTGGCTGCCTCGGCGCTGGCCGGTGCGCTGATCAGCGGTCGCCCGGAGCTGGTCGCGTTGGCCGCGCCATTCCTCACGTTCCTGGCGATCGGTCTGACGAGCGCTCGCGAGCCGAACGTCTCGACCGAAGTTGTCGCCGCGGCCGAGCGCGGGCTCGAAGGCGATCCGATCCGGCTGACTTTCGCGCTCTCCTCACCCGACGCTGCGGCAGACCTCGAGCTGCAGCTTGCGCTCCCGGCCGAGATCGCGCTGACCGACCCGCCCACGAACGGTGCGTGGCGCTTGCGGCTCGATGCCGGCGAACGGCGGGTCCTCGCGTTGCAAGTCCGCGCGAACCGGTGGGGCGTCCACTCTCTCGGGGCCGGGCGGGTCCGAGCCATGGATCCGTTCTCACTATTTGTGTGGGAGTGGGCGCTTGCTCCGGCCGTGCAGGTCCGCGTGTATCCGCGCCCGGAGCGACTGCGCGATTCGATCGCTCCGCGTCGGACCCAGCTGCTGGCCGGCAACCGGATAGCACGGCGCTCGGGGGATGGCCTGGAGTTCGCCGGCATCCGACCCTTCGTTCCGGGCGATCGGGTTCGCCGTGTGAACTGGAGGGCCACGGCGCGACGGGGGGTGCTGCATGTCAACGAGCAGCACCCGGACCGCAACGCCGATGTGATCCTGTTTCTCGACACCTTCGAGGAAGCCCGCTCCGGCGTCGCGGGGACGCTGGACATGGCTCTCCGCGCTGCCGCGTCGCTGGCCGCCGCCCACTTGCAGCTACGCGACCGGGTCGGGATCGTCTCGTTTGGCGGCGTCCTGCACTGGCTCGAGCCGACTCTGGGTGGGCGCGCAATCTACCGGATCGCTGACGCGCTCATCCAGTCGGAGATCACCTTCAGCTTTGTCTGGAAGACACTCGACGTGATTCCGCCGCGGCTGCTGCCGGCCGGGGCGCTGGTGATTGGCCTGACGCCATTGCTTGATCCACGCGGAACCCGAGCGTTACTCGATCTGCGCTCGCGTGGTTATGACCTCTCGATCGTCGAGTGCGCCGCGGAACGGTTCTTGGCGCCGCCGGACTCTCCGCAGGCTGAGCTGGCCCGTCGCTTGTGGCGACTTCAGCGAGCTGCGTTACGCACTCGCTTACGTGGACTAGGTGTCTCGGTCGCTGAGTGGGATCCGGGCGAGAGCCTCTCGCTTCCGCTGGGGGAGGTGATCCAATCCCGCCGTCACGGTTGGCATCACTTGCCTTCTTAGGCGCAGCCGCTGCTGCCAGCCTGTTGGCCGCTGGCCTGGCGACCTGGGTCGTGCTGAGCGCGATCCACCTGCGTCCCCTCTGGATCGTGTTGGGGACCGCTGCGGTGGTGCTGGTCGCGATCGGATCGATCTCGGACCGCCAGGGCGCGACCACGCTCGCGCTGCTCATGCTCGGCCTGGCTTACGCCGTTGCACTGATCGTCGATTCGGCCCCGCTTGACCGGGGAGCGCCGGTGTTCGGCGCCGGCCTGCTGCTCTGCTCGGAGCTCGCTCATCTAGTCCCCCGCAGACGAGTCATCGAGGAGCCCGGGTTGGTCGGCGCGCGGCTGCTGCGCATCCTGGCGGGGGCCCTTCTCGGCATGGCGATAGGTTCGGTCGTGCTTGCCGCCGCGACGGTGCGGCTGCCGGCGTCGGCGATGCTCACTGTTGCCGGAGCGGCAGCCGCGGCCGCTGCTGTCTGGCTGGTTGGCTGGCTGTCCAGGACCTCGACTCGGCGATGAGAGCGGCGGTCCACAGGGTCTGCACGTTGTGCGAGGCGCACTGCGGGATCACGGTCGAGGTCCAGGAGGGGCGCGTCCTGCGGATCAGCGGTGACCCCGATGACGTCATGTCGCGCGGCTACATCTGTCCGAAAGCCGCGGCGCTCGCGGACATCCACGCCGACCCCGACCGGCTCCGGTGGCCGGTGAAGCGCGTCGGCGATCGCTTCTTGCAGGTGGGCTGGGACGAGGCGATTGCCCTGGCGGCGGATGGTCTGCGGCGCATTCAGGAGCGCCACGGCAGCGACGCGGTCGCCACTTACGTGGGAAACCCGGCGGCGCACACATCGGCGGTGATCGCGGCCGCGTTCCTGCGAGCGCTGCTGCGGACTCGCAACAACTACTCGGCCACCTCGGCCGACCAGCTTCCGCAGCACATGACCTCGCAAGAGATGTTCGGACACTTCGCGCTGCTCCCGATCCCCGATATCGACCGCACGCAGCATATGCTCGTGATCGGCGCGAACCCTGCGGTTTCGAACGGGTCGCTGATGACGGCACCGGGCGTTCGCGGACGCCTGCAGGCGATCCGCGAACGCGGCGGCAAGGTCGTCGTCATCGATCCACGCCGCACGGAGACGGCCCGTCAGGCGTCCGAGCACGTCGCGGTCGCGCCAGGCGGCGACCCGTTTCTGTTGTTGGGGATGCTCAACACCATGTTCGCCGATCGCCTCATGCGGCTCGGGCACCTGGCGGGGCGGGTCGACGGCGTCGGCGAGATCGAGGCGGTCGCTGCAGCGTGGCCGCCCGCGCGCGCCGCGGCGCACGCGGGCGTCGACGCGACGACGATCGCACGGCTCGCTCGTGAGTTCGCCGCGGCCGAGAGCGCGGTCGCCTATGGCCGCGTCGGTGTCTGCCAGCAGCAGACAGGCACTCTTACGCACTGGCTGATCAACGCTCTCAACGTTGTCACGGGCAACTTAGACCGGCCGGGCGGCGCAATGTTCACCACACCTGCGGTTGACCTGGTGGCGCTGCAGGAGCGAATCCAGGGCAGGACGGCGTGGGGCCCGCGGCGCCAACGGGTCAGCGGGCTCCCCGGCTTCATCGGTGAGCTGCCGGTCGCCGGCCTGGCGGACGAGATCATCACCCCGGGCGAGGGTCAGGTACGCGGAATGCTGGTCTACGCGGGCAACCCGGTCATCTCGACGCCCGGCGGCGGGCGACTCGACGCCGCGATGGCGCAACTGGAGTGGTGCGTCGCGGTCGACATGTACGTAACGGAGACGACGCGGCACGCCGACGTGATCCTGCCTCCCGTCTCGCACCTCGAGCGCTCCGACGTCGATGTGGTCTTCCCGCTGGTCGCCGTGCGAAACTTCGTGCGCTACAACCCCGCAGTACTGCCCGCGCCGCCGGAGGGGCACACCGACTGGGAGATCCTCATGGCGCTCGCGGGCCGCGTCGGGCGCGGACTGCCGGGCGCGGCTCGCAACCGGGCCATCGCATCCGTCGGGCGGCTCGTGTCGGCGGAGCGTCTCGTCGACGTAGCGTTACGCACCGGCCCGTACGGCATGCTCCGGCGCGGACCGGTTCGCGGCCTCAACATGAGCACGGTCAAGCGCGCCCGTCACGGCATCGACCTTGGCCCGCTGCGACCGCGACTACCCGGGCTGCTGCGCACCCCCGGCAAGCGGTTGCGGCTGGCGCCGCCGCCGATGGTCGCGGCGGCCGGACGCCTCGAGCTTCTCTCCGCCGAGCGCGACGCGGCTCGCGCCGACGGCTACGACCTCGTCCTCATCGGTCGCCGCCAGTCGCGCTCGAACAACTCGTGGATGCACAACAGCCCGCGGCTGATGAAGGGCGCAGACCGCTGTACCGCGCTGCTACACCCAATCGATGCCAAGGCGCGGGGCCTGGCCGACGGCGATCGCGTCCGGGTCACGTCGGCAGTCGGCGCGATCGAGGTGCCGCTGAAGGTCAGCGACGAGATGCGTCCGGGCGTCGTGTCGGTCCCGCACGGCTTCGGCCACGCGCGCGCTGGCGTCGGTTGGAGCCTCGCGGCGAGGAAGGGCGGCTCGAGTGTCAACGACATCACCGACCCAGCCATCGTCGACCGGCTCTCCGGCAACGCGGCGCTGAATGGCGTGCCGGTGCGAGTCGAGCTGGCATCCCGCCTGGCGCACGCCGGTGATCACCCCACGTGACGCCCCCGACGATCCAGGGTTTTGGGGAGCACTACGCCGCTTGATGCGGGCCATCTGTACCTCCCAGAGACCGGTCGGCGATCGCGCTGGTTCGTCAAGACCCCTTGCCTGCCGCGTGCTCACGCCGTAGCAGCCAGATCTGGGCGGCATGGCGCACAGCAGCGTCCGAGTCCGCTGCGAGGTAGCGGAGCAGTGGCTTCGGATCGGGCAGCAGCGCGTCCGCGGTGTGGATCAGCGCGAGGCGGACGTCGGGGTCGGGATCATCGGCCAGTCGTCCAACCTCATCGGCCGCTTCTGTGGCCTTGAGGTGAGCGAGCGCATACAGGCTCGCGCGCCGACGCCCGCGTCGTTCGCACAGCAACTCGCGGCACAGCCGGCTGATCGCACCGCGGCGAGTCAGCAGACGCTCAAGCGCACATAGGACGGCTGTGCGGACGATCGCGTCCCCATCCTCGAGTCCCGAAACCAGCACGTCAATGATCCGCTCATCGCCCAGGCTCCCGAGCGCCTTGGCGGCTGCGTGTCGCACGTCGGCCGCCGGATCCTCGATCAGCAGCGCCGCAAGCTGGCCGACTTGTGCCATCCCCGCCCCCTGTGCGGCAGCCTCCCTGACCCTGAGGTCGTGGTCGGCGAGCAGCGCGCCTGCCGCCGGTTGGGGAAGTCCCGCCACGTGGCGGGCGACTTCGAGGCGGACAACGCGGTCCGGGTCGCTGGCGACCTGTGCGAGCATCGCTCCGGGGCGGGCCGCCGTTCGCGCGACGGCCCGAACCGCGGCGATTCGTACGTGGGAGTTGGCGTCGGAGAGCAGTCGCGCACAGTCGCCTGCGGCGTCAGTGTCCGGCCCGATCTGTGCGAGTGCGCAGAGCGCCGCCACGCGCACGCCGGCGATCTCGTCGTCCAGCGCCGCCCGTAGCGCGCCGGCGGCACGCGGCCCGCGTAGGACGCCAAGCGCCCGCGCCGCCGCCAGTCGCCGCGTGTACCGCTCCCCCTGCAAGCCCGCGATCGCCACCTCGACCGCGCTGCCATCGCCTATCTTGCGTAGCGCGCTTGCGAGCTCTGGGACCAGCGACAGGTCCGCGCTCAACAGCCGTCCGCGCAATTCGGCCGCAGCGCGCACGCCCTCGAGCTCGGCAAGCCGACGAATCGCCGCTATCGCCACCTCGGGGCTCGGATCATCGAGAGACCTGGTGAGCACGGAATCCTCCGTCGACGCCAGCACCGCCCGCAGCCGCTCGGTCGCGTCAGCGTGCGCCACCGCGACCTCTGAGCCGACAGCTCGACCGAGTGCGCTCACCGGTAGAAGCCATCAGCGCCCGCCCGGCGCGGTCTGAGGCGAGCGTCATCGCCGGGCCGGGGATACGCGTCGGACCCACGTCCCCCCGAGATGCCCGTGTGTCCCGCGACCTAAGCGTCGGTGACCTCCTTCCGTGGAATCAACCGCAGCACCACGTACTGGGCAACCGTCAACGGCGGTGGGCACTGTGCACCTCCTAGCGTGACATTCTCGCGCTGGCGGCCTTCGCCGCGCCTTTCAGCGTATACGGTTCAAAGCCTGGCCGCCGGGCACCGCTACCCGACCCGGGAACCAGATTCCCAGTGAGGCGAGAGGCGCAGGACAGGCCGGCGTTGTCGCGTCGATCTGCGCCTCACCCTCACCAACTCCGTCGACGATGTGAAGGACCCGATCTCGTGCATCGCGACTGACCATCCGCCAGCCGAGCTCGCCTGGCATCGTCCGGCGGCCGAAGGTGACGCGTCGGCCCGAGCCCCGATATAGCTGTGTTGATGAGCTGGCTGGTTTGCTTGGTCCTCTTGAACACCGAGCCGGGTGGTACGCAATTCGCGACCGGGCCGCCTTGTCGGCTTGCCCCAGATAGCTCAGCCACTGCGTTAGCATCTGAACCGAGCGATGAGGCTCGTTCTATTTGCGGCGTGAAGCCGCTGATGGCCTCTACCAGTAGGTCCCACCCGTGGAGGTCCTCATGCCAGCTTTCCCGCTCGACGTTGTGCGTATTGTCAAAGGCAAGCTCAGGCGCCTGGAAGCGCTCATACCGCCGGCGTTCCTCGCACCGCCTTTCATGGGCGGCGAAGCACGTGCGGCCGCGCACACATCGTCGTTCTGGCTAATTGCGCCCGCCACCGCCGCGCTGATCGCCAGCCTCGCCGCCTTCGCGGCGTGGGTGCTGATCACAGATCGCCGGGCACGGAAGCCTCGGCACGTTCCATGGCCGGACGAGGACTGGAGTGCGTTCGAGCGCTCGTTCTGGGCGCACCTGAAGCGACGATCGGATCCGGCGCCACCCGCGGGGCGGGATCGTGATGAGGTGTAAGTGAAATTGGCGGCGGCTCCGTCCCCAGGTCGCAGGATCTCACACGACGGCGCGTCCGCCCACACCCACACCGACGCGCCAACGATGGGATTTCGAAGCGTGCTGTTCGAGCAGCCGCAGGACAACGCTGGGCAAATCGCGGAGGAGCCCGAGTTCTTCGCAGATCTGAACCTCGATCAGGTGCTCGCGGCGATGACGGCTGGCCGGGAGGAGTACGAGCTGGACACGTTCTTCTATTCGCCGATGCACGACCCTGACGTGGTTCGATATCGGCACGAGGTGCTGCGGGATTTGGAGAAGCCGGAGGTTCTGGAGGTTGTGCGAGCTTTCAGCGAGGCGATGCGGCGGACGCGCGAGCAGCTCGCGTTGAGCCGGAAGGCCCACTACGAACTGCAGCAGCAATCATGGTTTGTGGACGCGGTGGAGATCTACTGCGGAGCCGTTCGGATACTGGCAAGCGAGCTGGCGGAGTGCGACCTGGCCTCGCAGGGGATGCTGGGCCTACGCGACTACCTGCGCGAGTACGTCGAATCGGCGTCCTTCACGTTGCTTTTCGCGGAGACCGAGGCGGTGAAGAAGGCGGTCGCGGGGATCCGCTACCGGCTGCGGATCCAGGGACCGCGGGTGACGGTCAGCCGGTACGAGGACGACGAGGACTACAGCGTCGAGCTACTGGAGACGTTCGCGAGATTCCGGCAAGGGGGAGTCACGCGCTACCTGGTGGAGCTTCCGGATCAGATGGAGATGAACCACGTCGAGGCGCGGATCCTCGAGCTGGTCGCGCAGCTACACGCAGACGCGTTCACGGAGCGCGCCGAGTGCTGCGCTCGTCACCGCCAGTTCCTCGATCAGACGATCACTCGGTTCGACCGGGAGGTTCAGTTCTACATTGCCTACCTGGGGGTGATCGGGTGTCTGAAGGCAGCCGGTCTATCGTTCTGCTACCCACGCGTGTCGGCGCACTCGAAGGAGATCGCGGCCGCCGAGACGTTTGACATTGCGCTCGCGACCAAGCTCATCCAAGAAGGGCGCGGGGTGGTGTGCAACGAGTTCCATCTGCGGGGTCCGGAGCGGATGTTTGTAGTCAGCGGTCCGAACAACGGCGGCAAGACGACCTTCGCGCGGATGTTCGGGCAGCTGCATCACCTGGCGGGGCTTGGGCTGCCGGTGCCAGGCCGCGAGGTGCGCTTGTTGCTGCCAGACCGCATCTACACGCATTTCGAGCGCGAGGAGCAGATCGAGACGCTACGGGGCAAGCTCGACGACGAGCTGGTCCGCGTGCACGGGATCCTTGAGCGAGCGACCTCACGCAGCGTGATCGTGATGAATGAGAGCTTCAACTCGACCACGCTGAACGACGCGCTGTTCGTCGGCAGCGAGGTGATGCGCAGGATCCTCGGGCTGGGGTGCGTGGGCGTGTATGTGACCTTCGTCGACGAGATCGCCTCGTTCGGTGAGGCGACGGTCAGCATGGTGAGCGAGGTTCTCCAGGAGAACCCGGCGCAGCGAACCTTCAGGGTGCTGCGTAGGCCAGCCGATGGGCTGGCCTACGCGTGGGCGATCGCTGAGAAATACGGCCTCACCTATCAGCGGTTGATGGAGCGGATCGGAGCATGAAGGTCTTCCTGCTGCATCGAGACCGGGACTTCGTGCCGAAGCCCGAGCTGCGCGATCGGATCTTCGGCGCGATGGTGAGCAGCAATCTCTACGCGATCGATAACGCCAGACGTGACCTCGAGCGTCAGCAGAGGCGCAGCCCTCGGATTCGCCCGTCGAGCAGCGACGAGACGCTCGAGCAGGATCTCGAGCTGGACACGCTGTGGCGCGCAATGGCGGGCGGTGACGAGTTCCTGTTCGAAATGGCCAGGCGCACCGTGCTGTCGAGTCTTCGTGAGCCCGAGGCGATCGTGTACCGCCAACAGGTCCTCGCCGACTGCCTCGAGCACCCCGAGACGATCCAGCAACTGTACGCGACTGCGATCGAGGCGCTCGCTGGCGAGCGGCAGGTGGGCGGCCTGTGGCAGGGTGCGCGACCGAGCTTCATTCTCCACCGCTCTGTGCGGCTGCTGGGGCTGTACGTTGGCCTCCTCAAGCAGCTTCGGCACATCGCTGACGAGCAATCGTCCGGCTTCCGCTCCCAGGGATTCGTCCGGTTCTTCGCGACGCTGCGCGAAGAGCTTTCGGACGACTATCTGGAGACGGTCGAGCAGCAGCTGCGCAAGCTCGAGCTCAGGCGAGGGATGGTCGAGAGCGCCAGGCTGGCAGGCGGCGACAAGGGCGGCAGCTACGTCTTTCACCAACCCCCGCGGGAGCTGAGCTGGAGGGAGCGCCTGCCGCTGATCGGAGCGCCCCGCCCAGAGGAGTACGGCTTCGAACTTCATCCCAGCGATGAGGCGGGTGGCCGCTTTCTCGAAGAGATCCGAGGCCAGGGCATCAACCACGTCGCAGACGCGCTCGCGCAGTCGGCGGACCACGTGCAGAGCTTCTTCACGATGCTCCGGCTCGAGCTTGCGTTCTACCTCGGTTGCCTGAACCTCCGCGCCTGGCTGGATCAGAAGGGAGAGCCGACTTGCTTCCCCGAGCCGGCCGCGGAGGACGAGGTCGTGCTGACCGCGCGCGGCATCTACGACGTCGCGCTGACGCTTCACCTCGAGCAGCGGCTCGTCAGCAATGACCTCAACGCCGACGGCAAGTCGCTCGTGATGATCACGGGCGCCAACCAGGGCGGCAAGTCAACCCTCCTCCGCAGCCTCGGCCTCGCCCAGCTGATGATGCAAAGCGGCATGTTTGTCGGTGCCCAGACGCTGCGGGCAAGCATCTGTGCCGGCCTGTTCACGCACTACAAGCGCGAGGAGGACCAGACGATGGAGGGCGGCAAGCTCGACGAAGAACTCCACAGGATGAGCGAGATCGCCGACCGGATCGCTCCCCGCTCGATCCTGCTGTGCAACGAGTCGTTCGCGTCTACCAACGAGCGCGAGGGAGCCGAGATCGCGCGCCAGGTCGTCGGGGCGATGCTCGCCAAGCGAATCAGGGTGTTGTTCGTTACCCACATGTATGACCTCGCCCATGGCTTCCATGCGCAAAGGCTCGACTCTGTACTGTTCCTGCGCGCGCAGCGCGAGTCTGACGGGCGGCGCAGCTTCAAGCTTCTGGAGGGCGAGCCGCTTCCGACCAGCTACGGCCAAGACTCGTTCCGGCTCGTCTTCGGCACTAGCGAGGCGGCTGCTGGCGCGGAGAAGGAGATCGGGGTGCTCTCTGCCCCGGAGGCGGATCCGTGAGCAAGCGGCCGCTGTGGGCGCCCTGGCGGATTGACTACGTCACCGGGCCAGGGCCGGAGGGTGTGTCTTCGGACCGTGCCGCGGCGAGCGGGTCGCCAAGGACCACCGGCTGCTGCGGACCGAGGAGGACCTCGGTGACAAAGCACTGTACGCCGGTCACGGACCGTTCACGAAGCAGACCTCGATCCCAGTGAGACTGTGACCGCTACGGGACAGACCGCCGGCCCATGGCTACCGGCCGGCCGGCGAGCGAGAGGTCGGGGCGGGCCTCATCGCCCGAACCGGTGCAACGCCGGGCTGTTTCCCGGGACGCGGTCAGGAATGTGGCAAGGGGTTGCCTAATCTTGTGGCTGTGAAGCGCAAGCTCGCGAACGTCGACCGGGCTGACGAGGCGGTCGCGTTCCTCGACCACGCCTACCGGACGGGCCTGCGTCGGGCCGGCCGAACCGTCGAGCATCCGATCGCCGTGGCCGCGCTGCTGGCCGATGACGGTCAGCCACCTGACGTGGTGGTGGCCGGCCTGCTGCACGATGTACTGGAGGACACCGATACGACGCCTCGCGAGTTGAAGAATGCGTTCGGTCCGGAGATCGCGCGGCTGGTGGGCGCGCTCACTCAGGACCGGTCGATCGGGAAGTACGAAAAGCGAAAGGCGGCGCTGCGAGCGCAAATCGTCGATGCGGGCCCTGATGCCGCCGCCGTGTCGCTGGCCGACAAGGTGGAGAAGCTGCGCAGCGTCGAATCTCGGCCCGCCAACCGCAAGCTGAACCACTACCGCGAAACGCTGGACGCAATCGAGGCGCGTTACGGACACAGCGGCCTGAGCGAGATGTTGCGGGAACAGCTCGACCGCTGTGTGGCGCGGTAGGCGAGCACAGCGTTGGCGCGACGCAGTAGGAACTGGACGTCGGAGCGACGGGCCGGACGGCCCGTGGCCGGGATCAGGAGTAGAAGCCACCATCTCGTGTCCGGAGTCGCGAGGCGATCCCACACAGCGGCGAACCGGTGTTCGGGCAGGTTCGAGTCGGCGTGGGTGGGGTCGAAGCCGGCCAGGACCATCGGACACTGAGGGCGCCAAGCGCCGACGGTCACCTTGATCTCGGGGTCGCGCTCCAGGCGGTTCACAAGACGCTGGAGCCGCTCCGTTGAGAGTCCCTCGAGCGCGGCCTGCAGGTCGTCAATCGTCATCGGATGTCCCTCCTTGGCATTTGGTCGGCTTGTTCGGTTCGCCCATCGCCCATCACCCGCGGCCACCCGGGCGCGACGCCAAGATCTGGAAGACCGACAGCTCGCGCCGCTCGAAGGTGCGCGTGGCTGCCGTCATGTAGAGCGTCCAGATCCGTCTGTGGTCGGGACCGGCGTCGTGTATCGCGGCGATGCACCTCGCGCCGATCCGCGAGCTCCAGCTCACTGCACGGGCTCGCAGTACGCGCACGAGTGTGCCACCTCGGGCCCAGCACCAGCGCGGATCATTCCCGTTCGTCGACGGCGGACCGGACACGCAACCACCTCCACGTCAGTTGGCGTTGGTTTGACGTAGAGGCCATCAGCGGCTCGTGCCGCGCTCGGAGCGAGCCTCATCGCTCAGCGTGGACAGTCTACTCAAGGCGACTTGGCTCCCGACGTGTTCGGACCGTTGCCATCCTGTGGGCAGAGATGGCTGAAGTCGATCAGCGGGCGCTTCGGGCTGCCGCCGAGGTCTACAGCACCGCTCGCCGTGAATACGAGGCGGCTACGGCGGCCGCCGATGCCGCCTACGAGCGGCTGCAGGCGAGTCCCGAGACGTTCGAATACAGGGGCGAGTGGCTCTCTGCCCGCAGGCACGAGGCCGAGGTGGCGTCGCGACTCAAGCACGCTGAGGAGACGTACCGGCTGGCCGGTGGCTATCTCTCCAAGAGCGGCGAGTAACCGATCAAGCTTTTCCGCAGAGAGCGTCAGCGCGGCGGTGTTTGTGCATCTCGGTGTTCGGTGGCTCCCTACCTCTCCGAGCCGGGGTCGCGAGGCCCTTCGCCGTTACTCGTGTGCGGCTCGATGGCGGCGGCGCCAGTCTTCGGGGAGCATTCGCTCGACGAGGTCGTCGAGCCCGATCACCCCGACCATTCGGGCCTGCTGCTCGACTACGGGCAGCGAGAGCAGGTCGTAGTCGCTCATCACGCAGGCGATCTCGGGAATGTCGGTGCCCGTCGAGACGGCCGGGACGTCGGTCCTGACCAGCGACGAGAGCAAAGCTGTCTCTGGGCTTCGAAGCAGCCCGGCTACGGCGACAGTTCCGGCGAGCCGCTCGGCGACGCCGGAGACGTATACGGTGTGGAGCTCGCCGGCGGGAGCGCGCGAGGCGCGAACCGCGGCGATTGCGTCGGCCACGGTCGCGTCTCCGGCCACCAGCACGAATTCTGGGTTCATGATCCCGCCGGCGGTCTCGGGGTTGTAGCCGAGTAGCTCGCGAACTTGGGCGCGTTTTCCGTCGACAGAAGGTTGAGCACCGGGATCCGCCGTCGCTGATCAAGTTGCATGAGCAGATCTGTGGCGTCGTCGCTTGACAGCTCAGCGAGCAGAGCCGCAACCTTCGCATCCGATCGCTCCCGCAGGAACTCGACCCGGTGCTCATCGTCGAGCTCCTCGAACACGCCGGCCTCGAGATCCCAGTCCTGCTCGACCGCATTGAGGATCTCCTCGCCTTGATCGTGCGAGGCAGCCTCGACCAAGTCGGCGATCTGCGCCGGGTGAAGTCTCGCTAGCCGCCGTGGGGAGAGACGCAGCCGCGATGATGGGACGTGGCCAAGGAACGGCTCGAGTTCGGACCAGGCCATGAAACGAGTCGGCATCCCGACATCGGAACGCAACTGCGACGGCAACATCTGTCGCAGTCGAGCGCGGAGGCTCGCATCGATCCCCGCCACGCGCCACGACCCCTGCTCATAGACCAGTTCGATCTCGTGCGCGCGCACAAGCCGTGCCGTGTTCATGTCGATCAGGCTGCGGCCGAGCAGGTCGCCGCGCAACAGCACCTCGCCGGGCCGGCGCTGAAACCGCGCCAGGTTCAGCTTGGTCGTTGAACTCCGCACCGCCGAGGGCTCCAAGCTCGCAATCTGGCCGATGGGGACGAACAGGTCCCGGCCGCCAATGCGGACCTTCAGTCCGGCCAGCGGCGGAAGCGATGCCCCGGAATCCAGCCAGGCGACCAGGTCGCTGACGCGCCCGAGCTGATCGCCGTCTGAGTCGAGCAGCTTGCTACCGGCGACCGCCGATAGATGCACGACCTCGTAGCTCACGGCCGTTTCACGCTGCGGTCGCGACGAGCTCGTGCGGCAACGTCGCACCTGGTCTCGGGCTCCACTCCGCAATGATCGCAGCGCCATATGGGCTTCACCGATCCGCTCAACGCCTCTCGAGGTTGGTCGCTCTTCGAGCGCCTTGCGCAGCGAGCTCGCGCGCGAGCCTCCTCGCAGCCGGTGGTTGCATCGATTCCGCCCTCGTTCACTGTTGGGGTGAGCTCGGTCCGATTGGCCGAGTGGAGCGCCGAATCGGTTGCGGAATCGGTTGTGATTGATCCGGTGGCTGCGGGCAAACGTGAGACCAGAATGCCTGCTCGAACTGTGGCCACCAAACTGGGTCTGCCGATGCTGTCAACGGCGGCCTCCTGCGTCGTGAGGCCAGCCACCAGCCAAATCGCGCGCGAAGCCAGACGACCCGGCTTTTGAGGCTTCTGTTTGGCCAGTCCATGTGGACCTCCACGCCTGTTAGGGAACCGACGTAGAGGCCATCAGCGGCTTCGCAAGCCGCGCTCGACGCGAGCCTCATCGCGTGTGAACAACTATACATCGGCACCGATTACCGCAGGCTACGCTCGGGCGGCGCGGAGAGCATCGCGTCAGGGTGGTCGGCCTTTGCGGGTCGGGTAGAACTTGGCTTACACAACATCGAGTGGGCTAGGAGGAACCGTGCCGACCTACATAATGCTTTCCACCCTCACCCCGGACGGAGTCCAGACGGTCAAGAACAACCCGTCACGGATAAAGGAGGTCAACCGGGAGGTCGAACAGCTAGGTGCGACGGTCAAGGCGCAATGGGCGACCTTGGGCCAGTTTGACTTCGTCAATGTGATCGAGGCGCCCGACGAGAAGACGATCGCCCGCATATCGCTGGAGCTCGGTGCCCGAGGCACCGCCCGCTACGAGACGCTGAGCGCGATTCCGATCGACGAGTTCATTGCGTCGATTTGAGGTATGCGCCCGACCGTGACTCCCGCCTACCGAAAGCCGAACTGCGCCACGAGACTCGCGACTGGCTCGGAACGCCGGTAGCAATCGTACGCACAAGCGATGCGTAGGATCTCAGCAATGGGAGAGCTTGGCGAGGCAGTTGCGACTGTTATCGATCGTTGCTTGGGCGTAGCAGCTGGGGAGGATGCGCTGGTGATCGCCGATCCGGGCACTCGTGCGATCGGCGAGGCTCTGCGTGAGGCCTCCGCCGAACGCGGGGCCGACGCGGTGCTTGCAATCATGGACGAGCGCGCCACCGACGGCACCGAGCCACCCGGGCCGGTCGCCGCCGCGCTTGCTGCCTGCGATGTCTATATCGCGCCGACAACCATGTCGCTCAGCCACACCAATGCCCGCAAGCGGGCCACGGATGCGGGCGTCCGCGGCGCGACGATGCCGGGCGTCACGGCAGAGATGCTTGCGCGCATGATGGCGGTCGACTTCGACAGGATGGCCGATCGGTCGAAAACGATCGCAGAGCTATTGACCAACGGAAAGCTTGCACACGTGACCTGCCCGCTCGGAACCGACCTGACGATTGAGCTGACCGGGCGAAGCGGGATCGCCGATGACGGTGACCTGACCACCGCTGGCGCATTCGGCAACCTGCCCTGTGGGGAGGCGTTCATCGCCCCCGTCACCGGGGAGGGCCGGATCATGGCTTCGAGCCTGGCGCGGCTCGGATTATCAAACGAGCCCGCTGCGCTCACAGTGCGAAACGGCAGGCTCGTCTCCGCCGAGGGCGGCCTCGGCCCCACGTACATTCAACTGCTGGAAGCGCATGGCGCGCCAGGAACGAATCTCGCCGAGCTGGGAGTGGGCACGAACGACCGAGCTCGGCTTACAGGAAACGTGCTCGAGGACGAGAAAATCCTTGGCACCGTTCATGTCGCGTTCGGGGCCAGCGCCGGGATCGGCGGCACGGTCTCGGTCCCGATCCATCTCGACGCGGTCGCGAGCGATGCAAGCCTCACGATCGACGGGGTGGCGATCCTCGAAGCGGGATGCGTCGTGCTGAACGCGCCACATCGCTGAGGCAGACGACCCCGGTACGGCCCGAGGTGCTCGCGTCGTCGGCGCTATTTAGTAGTTGTTGCCCGGGGTTGGGTGCGGTCACGCTCGGCCTCGATCGCGACCAGCTCAGCCAGCTCATCGCGAAGCTCCTCAAGTCGCCGTGCCCGCGCGAGCAGCTCGTCTCGGCGGCGGGCCACCTCGGGTGCACTGCCTGCGCGCTCCTCCGAGACCCGGGCGACCGTGGCCGTGATCGCCCTGACGGCCTCATCAACGGTACGGGTCAGCTCCCGCTCATAGTCTTTGACCGCCTGGCGCACCCGGTCGACGAGCGCCGAGCGCAGCCGGCCGGCGTGGCGGTCGGCCATGTGCAGGAGCCGATCCCGGGCATCGCGAGTGACCATCCGCCGGCCAAGCTCGCCCGGGATCGTCCGCCGGCCGAAGCTGACCATGCTGTCGAGCATGTGCGCGACATCGGCCAGCTTGAATGTGAAGGAGGCCGGCGTCGAGAAGTCGACCTCGGGCAGAGACACGCCGGCCCGGGCGCCGAACGTCTCGTCGGCTGCATCCTGAATTTCGGTCAGGACCGTTCTGATCCGCGTCGCGAAGCTCTGCTGCAGGCTTCGGACTTCAGCCGCAATCGCGGCTTCCAGCTCCGGCACCAGTGTGCCGAAGCGCTCGCGGATCATCTCGTCGACCCAGGTATCAAGCGCTGGTCCGAGCTCTCGAGCGGGCAGGCCGTGCAGTTCGCCCACCCGGTCGGCCAGCTTCTGCTCGAGCTCCGCGGCATTGTCCTGCGCAAACCTCAGCAGTGGCGCGTTGACCTCGTTCTCCAAGACGCGATCGACGCCGCTGCCAAGGAGCACTGCTGCCTGCGCGCCCGCAGCGCGCAGCGCCCTGGCCCGCTCGTTGAAGCGCTCAGCCCGGCAAGCCAGCTCCGCCAGGGGCAGCTCGATGGCGTGGGCCTCAAAGCGCACAGCCTGGGCCGCAGAGGCGGCGGCGCCAGCGGCCAGCGCGCCCACGGACCTGACCACCAGCGTCTCGGACTCACGCTCCGCCAGCCCGGCAATCCGGTCGCGTAGCGCCGGTAGCCCGACGCCGGTGCGGGCGCTGACCGGATACAGCTCCAACTCCATGGTGCCGAGCAGCTCCGCCGTCGCCGCCCGGATGAAGTCGATCGCCGCCTCCAACTCGGCCGCCTTAAGGTGGTCGACCTTGTTGACGACGAGCAGCACGCGTGGCGCCCGCGCAGCAGCGGCTCGGAAGAACTCGCGCTCGGCTGCGGCAAACGGCTGGTCGGCAGCCAGCACGCATAGTGCCGCGTCGACGCTCGGCATATATTCCCAGGCGACGTCGGTGTTGTGCGCGTGCACGGAGCCGATCCCGGGCGTGTCGACGATCTGCAGCCCGCCGCCCAGGATCTCCGCCGACAGCTCGACGATTGTGTGCTCCACGCCCAGGCGGTTGCCCGGGTTCTCCTGCTCGGTCACGAACCGGGCCAGCCCGGAGATGGGGTGCTCGCGCTCCCGTCCGTCGGCGAAGGCCACGATCAGCCGCGACCGGACACCACTGCGCACTACGGTGACCGCTGAGGTCAGCGGGACTACCCCTGTGGGCAACACGTCGACGCCGAGCAGCGCGTTGATCAGGGTGCTCTTGCCCCGCTTGAACTCACCCAGTACGACCAGGTTGAACCGCGCCTCCCGGAGCCGCTTCTCACCTTCACGCAGGTGACGCCTCGTGCCTGCGCCGAGCGCGTTGCCGGCGATATCCGCGAGGACCCCGATCCGCTCGATAATCTGGCATCGATTAGAGATGGAGGGGTGTCTTGGCGACGACACTCGGTCCGCGCTCCCTGGTTTGATGGCAATCCAACGAGGAGAGGCCATCAGCCGCGGGAGCGGCGGTTAGGGCGAGCCTCATCGCCGCGGCTAACCCTACCAGCGCCATGCTAGGTTGGCGCCCATGGCCCTGTCGGTCGAGATTCCCGGACGCGACAACCTCGAGTTGGAGCACCTGCTGCTCGACCAGAACGGGACGCTCAGCGACCGCGGCGAGCTGATCGAGGGCGTGGCGGAGCGACTCTCGACACTGAAGCAGCGTCTGAGCCCGCAGATCCTCACCGCCGACACGTTCGGGACTCTTGAGGAACTGAAGCGCCGGCTGGGAGTGCAAGGCCGGCGGGTGGCGACCGGCATGGACAAGCTCGCGTTCCTGCAGGAGCTTGGTGGGGAGCGCTGCGTGGCGATCGGCAACGGCCGTAACGACGTGGAGATGCTCACTGCCGCCGCGCTCGGGATCGCGGTGATCGGGCCCGAGGGCGCGAGCTCCGAGGCGATCGCCGCCGCCGATGTCGTCTGTGGATCGGTGATCGCTGCGCTCGACCTGCTCGTGGACGAGCAGGTCCTCATCGCCACCCTGCGCGTCTAAGGACTTCGTCCCGTCCCAGGTGGACGTGGCGGCAGCCTTCGATAAGCTGCAAGCGAGCGATGAGGCTCGCTCCGAACGCGGCGCGAGCCGCTGATGGCCTCTACGTCAATTAAGCAAAGTGACGTGGAGGTGAATTTCCATGCTGCAGCAGCGTGATGTCGAGGTAAGCGGCACTGCTGTCGGAGCCGGGCCGGGGATCGGGATTGCCGCCACCGTGCAAGGGGTGCTCGACCAGGTCGCTCGCGGTGCATTCAGACAACGTCCGTTCGCCGTTAGGTTCTGGGATGACAGCGTCCTCGCGGCCGCCGTGCCTGAGCCTGCAGCGACCGTCGTTGTACGCAGCCCGCTGGCTCTGTCCTACGTGCTCCGTTCGCCGGACGAGCTCGGCCTCGGCCGAGCTTGGATCTCGGGGGCCCTCGATGTGGAGGGAGATCTCGCCGCGGCCCTACGCTGGCGCAGCGATCTACGCACCGTGTCGCTGTCCGCGCTCGATCGCCTCAGGGCGGTGGTGTCGGCATTCCGCGTGGCCGGCACAGATGCCTTACGTCGACCACCGGCGGTCCAGGCAGAGGCGGTTCCACGAGGGCGGCGGCACTCCCTGGATCGGGACCGGACAGCGGTTCGTCATCACTACGAGGTCTCAAGCGCATTCTATCGCTTGATCCTTGGCCCGAGTATGGCCTACTCGTGCGCCTACTTCGACTCTCCCGACGATTCTTTGGAACAGGCTCAGCGTCGGAAGTTCGAACTGATCTGCCAGAAGCTGCGCCTGAAGTCCGGCGATCGTCTGCTCGACGTCGGCTGTGGTTGGGGTGGACTGATCATCCACGCCGCCGTCGAGCATGGCGCCATCGCTGTCGGGGTGACGGTCTCCCCGGCACAGGCTGAAGTGGCCTTGGAACGTGTTCAACGGGCCGGAGTCGGGGATCGATGCACCGTCCACGTTGCCGACTACCGTGAACTCGATGACGAGCGGTTCGATGCGATCGCCAGCGTGGGGATGTACGAGCACGTTGGGCGGGAAGAGCTGGGCCGCTACGCACGGAAGATCCGGTCTCTGCTGCGGCCCGGTGGTCTGTTCCTCAACCACGGAATCGCTCGCTTGGCTGGCGCACCGGACCGGGAGCCCACCTTCATTGGGCGATTCGTGTTTCCCGACGGCGAGTTACACCCAATCGCCGACCTGCTTGCTGCAATGCATGAAGCTGGGCTCGAGCTTCGTGACGTCGAGTCGCTGCGCGAGCATTACGCATTGACGTTGCGCCGCTGGGTGAAGAACCTGGAGTCGGCGCGTGCGGCAGCGATTCGAGCCGCGGGGCCCGAGCGCGAGCGGATCTGGCGGCTCTACATGGTCGGGGCGGCGACCGCGTTCGAGCTTGGCGAGCTGTCAGTGTTCCAGACCCTCGCAGTGCGCGGCGGCGCGCGCCACGGACTTCCGCTTAACCGCACTTGCTTGATCGGTGGTGAGAGGGGTGGAGGATCGGTGCCGCGGAGTCAACCTGACGTCTCCCACCTTGCGGGATAGAACGCGTTGAGCGCTGCGAAGGTCGCTTCTGGCCCGAGCATCTCC
>Ga0335074_10003503_pt1 | contig 21479 bp, 15 predicted proteins | sample Lox_Sample_23_FD_206715 | JGI IMG/M metagenome (GOLD analysis project Ga0335074, IMG submission 206715) | Soil microbial communities from Loxahatchee National Wildlife Refuge, Florida, United States - Lox_Sample_2.3 | ecosystem: Environmental > Terrestrial > Soil > Wetlands | place: USA... | reverse complement strand
CGGCGAAGTGCACCAGGAGTCTCTTGCCTGGAGACAAGGAACCGCGATCGTCCAGGAAGCCCACGGCGGCAACCGCAACGCCGCCACCACAGAGTGCGAGCGCCAGAGGAATTGGAATCTCACCTAAGCCGGCCAGCAACCCCATGGCAGCGACCGACGAGATCACGATCGCTAGACCACCACCCCGTGGCACGGGCACGGAGTGAGAGCTCCTCTCATTCGGGACATCAATCAGCCCAGTTGAGAGTGCAACCCTTTTGAGCATCGTTGTGAGCGCCAGCGAAACGACGAAAGCGCCGAAGGCAAGCAGGTATACCAAGAACCTCACGAACCTTTGCCCAGTAGGTAGGCCGAAACAGTGCGGGAGATCCCCTCCTCCACCGACACCGGAGGACTCCACCCAAAAGCGTTACACGTTCCGGACATGTCGACCGCCAGAGACCCGCAAAGCCTTTCCACAGCTCCTCCGAAGCCGGCGAGTGACCCGAGAGCCCGCAACACACCGGTCGGGATTGGAAGCAGCCTCGCACGCCGTCTCATTGCAGTAGCAATGAGTTCGATCAGCGCGGGAGTTGACAGATCCTCGCCATCCGAGACCATCCACGTGCCCGCGGCGGCCCCGGGGTGCCGCAGAATGGTCGTGACCAAGTCAGTCAGGTTCCAGATAGAGACCAGGCTGCGGCGATTTCGAACCGCACCAAAGGGCAGTGGCCGCCCTCCATCGACCCACTTGAGCAGGGCCAGGAAGTTCGCTTTGACTCCAGGCCCGTACACAAGCGGGGGACGCACAATCACAGGCTCCATGCCCGTTCCCGCCGACGCTTCGATGAGGTATCTCTCCCCAAGCCACTTCGAGTACCCATACACACCATCGGGCCGAATCTCATCATCAGGCCGATACGGCCAATTAGTTGTTGATGATCCATTTACCTTGATGGTACTGAGATAAACGAATCGCCTAACCCCCAGCCGCGTCGCAGCATAAGCCAGCGCTTTGGTGGCATTCGCGTTCACCTCCATGTACTCAGCGCCTCGTGAAGATCCTCGCGTAACGTGCGCCTTTGCCGCAAGATGCACGACGAAGTCGACCCCCTCCAAAGGCCGCGACCACTGCGTCGCTCCGTTCATACTTTCGATAACCGTTGCCTCACCGCATCCCATGGGGACTCGGCTCTCGTCGCGGACAACCGCGCGAACGTGGAAGTTCTGTTCTGCCAGCGATCTGCAGAGCTCTCTGCCGACGAATCCGCTGCAGCCTGTCACCAATACTCGGATCATACTTCCGTTACGCCAACATGCTTCGATAGACGTCCAGTGTCGCGCGCACGACCGCATGCACGTCGAACTCGGCCTCCGCCCTTTGTCGACCGGCCATTCCCATCTTCTTGCGGAGAGGCTGGTCACCGAGGAGCGTTCCAAGAGCAACTGCGATGGCCTCCGGATTCCGAGGCTCAACTATCAGACCATTCTCGCCGTGTCGCACGGCGTCGCGGCAGCCTGGTACGCTAGTGGTAACGATGGGCCTGCCCGCCGCACACGCCTCAAGAAGACTCTTGGGCAAGCCCTCACCATAGTACGATGGTAGGCATACGATGTGCGATTCCTGATACATTCTTGCCATGTCGCTCACATGACCTAACCATATAACACCCGTCTCGTGCTCCAGACGGGAAATGTCGCTCGCCTGCAGGCTGGAGCGATTTCCCTTGTCAATCTTGCCCGCCAACAGAAACTCCGCCGTGTGACCCTTTGATCGGAGTATTCGCGCCGCATTTGCGAATTCCACTACACCCTTATCCCGAAGCATACGCGCCGGCAGCACTACCGCCGGGGTACCCGGAGGCTCCGCAGTACAAGCGAACCTTTTGAGATCGACACCAGAGCCACGTATAAACACAACCTGTCGGACGTCGATTACACCAGCCGCCACAAGAGTGTGCGCGTCGCTCTCATTCTGGAAGATCACCCGCACGTCTGCTCGGCCAAGCGCTAGCTTATAAGCGGCCCATACCACGTAGGAGATTAGGCGTCGCCGCTTAAGCCCAGAGAACGCATGACCCAGGCCTGAAACAGCATTAACGATTCGAGGGACCCCGAGAATACGTGCAGCCGCGGTACCGTAAATCACCGGTTTCACCGTCACGTTGTGCACGAGCTGCGGACAAACCGATCCCATCACGCGCACGAGTTGCCGAAGATAAGCGAGGTCATAAACGGGACTCAGCCCCCCTCGTCTCAACCGCACACGGTGGAACGTAAACCCCTCGCGCCGAAGCAACTCGGCTTCCTCTTGTGACTCGACGTCGGCCGATATGTGCACTTCGAATCCGCTGTCCCTCGCCTCCCGTGCAATCTCAAGCCGATGCGAGATGAAAAACCAAGCAACGTTGACGTTGAACAGGAGTTTCACGGGTCTCAGCATGTCTCGCACCTAAGCGTGGGCCGCCGCACGATCCACCCTGCCGTCAATGAACGGCCCATGACTATGCGCCCGCCGTCAATCTCGGCCTACAGAAAATGGTCGTCGCGTGTTGCAAACTCATGACGGACGAAGAACGACCAGGAAGTCCCTGACTCGTAGATCTTCGTCGCTCAAGCCTCGGAATTCGCGAGCGAGCGCCTGACGGCTTATCGGGCTGTCGTCCCAGGTCTGAAGGGAAACAATTTGGGCATAGAAGCCGGCTTCTTCAAAGACTCGAAGGAATTCGGATTTTCGCAATCTATTCGTGTAGAACCCCGAACACGCCATCCACTCCTTTTCCCACCAAGCGCTTGGTATCCGCATATTGTTCAGCGAACCGCCCAGGTGGTCCCTTAGATCCACTTGGTGAGAGCAAACACCACCTGCGCGCAACACCCGCCTCAACTCGCGAGCCATCTCCGGGACTACACCGCGTCTGACATGTTCTAGCACGGCGTGCGACCAAACGAAATCCACACTGCCGGTCGGCAAGCTACGGAGCGACCTGAGTCCGTTACAATGATACGTTGCCGCGTATACCCTCAGCACTTCATCCACGTCGCGGGCGCCCTCGCATTCCGCAACCTCGAGCCCCTCCGAGGTGAGGTAACGGACCAAGGACCGGTAGGCATCCAACTTCATCGTTGCAAAGTTACCCTCGTCGACCAGGTGCGTATGTACCGCACCATGCGCACGAGCGATTACTGCCGACGCAAGCGAGTCGCCCGGCCCCAGTTCGAGCGCGACGAAAGACGAGCCCGCTTTTAAACCGCTATTTCCGAAATGCTGTCGGAACACGTCGAGCGCGTAGGCGGGGCGCTGCATTTCTCCGTGAGCAAAAAGGTTCAATCGCCGCCAGACCGCGTAACTGACAGGCAGTCTGTACAAGATGATCTTCGCTCCGATACGCGCCCACCAGGGAATGGTCGTTCGAAGAGACCTTGTTCGCCCTGTAGGCTTGCCGATGTTATGCATGTTCTTCACTCCTGCTCAAACAGGGGAACATGTCGTGCCTCCGTTCTTTGGGCTCCAACAGCAACCTGGGACATCAGCACTTCCTCTCGGCTCAACCGGCCCCGGTGTGCGATCACCAGCCCCACGCGGGAAGCGGCCGTACGCAGCTCCTTTTCCGGCGTCGTCAACGTAGTATCAATGAATCCAGCTATGCCGCGCACGACCAGCCCTATTCCGCAGAAGTTTTACGAGCGACACTGCCGCGCACTTCTTCATAGAGTCTCGTGAATTTCTCCACAACCGGAGCCATTGCAAATTCCGCCTTTACCCGCTGCCGTCCTCGCTCTCCAATACTCTTCCGCTCCTCCGCCGGCAGGTTGATCAGTCGGACAATGGCGCCTGCGAGTGCGTCAGGATCTCGGGGTGCGACAACAAGACCTGCATCGCCGACAACAAATCTACAGTCTCCGACATCGGTTACAACGCACGGAACGGCGCACGCCATCGCCTCACCGATCGCGTTCGGAAAGCCCTCGATGGTTGAGGAACTAACGGCGATGTCGAGCGCAGCATGGACGGCCGGCACATCGCGCCGCTCCCCCAAGACGTGCACCCGATCGAGCAGCCCCTGTTCCTGAATCCACTGCATCAGCTGCCTATTGCCTCGATCACAACCCCTGCCAGCCAGAAGAAAGCGGCAATTCGGAAGCCGCGCCGCGACCGTTTGCGCCGCCTGCAGAAAGCTCAGGTGATCCTTCTGCTTGTCGAACCGCGCGACAAGGCCGACCACCATGGCGGCGTCGTTGCAACCGATGCTCTTGCGTAGCAGAGCCGCCGCTTCCTGGCTCGGCTTGAAGTAATCCGTGTCGAAAAAATTCGGGATAACGCTGGCTCGACGCATGCAGTATCCCAGCGATGCGTGCTGCTCCGCGCCTCGGTGAGAATTGAAGACGACAGCGTCCGCTGCAGCGGACAGACGGGCGTCGAGCCTGCGGATTACGTTGTGGGAGACTTTGCTGTCATACTCCACATCCACCGCTGTTCGCACGGACACCACGAGACCGGGCCGCCTCCGTCGCGCTTTCAGCCGGATCACAGCATGCCCGAGGACATTCGAATGATACATCCAACAGTGCACCACATCTGGTTTTGACCGATAGAACGTACGGGCGAGAGCGGCGAGGTGGTTGGGAAGCAAGACCCCCCCTCTTCCGCCGAGGGCCACCACAGGAACGCCGTCATCCCGCAATTCTTGACCGATCGTCGCGGCCCCCGTTAACGATACGACCGTTGCCGCGTATCCCAATGGTCGCGTCGCTTTCACGAGCTTCTGAAGCATGACCTCCGCCCCTCCGGTCGTGAGCGAAGTGATTATGTGTAAGACTCTTGCCAATCGAACCGTCCCCGCCAACCTGTCGTCGCTAGTTCAGCCGTTCGCTCGGTCATTTCTCAACGAGCACAGGGCAGCCGTCGTGTCATCCACGAGTCTCTGGACGCTGAACTCGCGCTCGATGCGACGCCTGATTAGTTCGGGGCGAAACTCCGGCGTACGGCAAAACCGCATCGCCTCTATAATCTGATCCGCGAGTCCGGCCTCGTCCCCGGGGTCTACTAACCATCCAAGCTCTCCCACTATTTTGGCTGAATCCCCCACATTGGTGGCGACGCATGGAACTCCGCACGACATCGATTCACCCAGTGCGTTCGAGAAGCCCTCTCCGAACGACGCTGAGACACTTAGATCAAGCGCCGAAATTACGGCCGGCATGTCTAGTCTCTGGCCCGCCCATATTATTCTCTCGGTCAGCCCTAGTTCCTGTGCCAGATCTCGCAGAGCTCGTCGTTGCTGATCAGATCCGTCGCCAACCGCGACGAACTTAACATCTGGTTGGCGCATCACAATCCTGGCGGCGGCTGCAATAAACACCTTGTGTCCCTTCATCGGATCGAATCGTGCGACCAATCCGATCAGAAATTCCTCTGGCCTTACCCCCCAGTCTGCACGCACCGCATAACGACGCACCGAATCCGGACGAAACCGTTGGACGTCGATTCCATTGGGAATAACCCTGGTACGTTTACGCGGATACCCGCTCGCCACCAGCTCGCACCGTGCCGCTTCGGAATTGCATATGATCAAGTCCGGCAATTGCGACGATAGAAACTGCGTCCAGCGCACGATCCGATGGACAAAGCCGTAATGAGAGAAATCAATCTTGGAAGCCCGAACACCCCATACCACCTTTGAACCGAGCGGCTTGCCAATTAGCGCGAGCGCATTGGCTATGTCCATATATCCGTGAACGATGTCTGGTTTCACTTGACGTATATAATTCCACAGGGCGGGGATCACGCTGACATCCCAGCGTCCCTTCTTACCGAGGTGATCGACTCTGATATCGGGAATGGAATTGGCGTCATCCCAAAGCGATCCACCAGGATACAGGCAGACCACAGAGACCTTGAACCTGTCCTTGTCGATCCCCTTCAATAGCTCGATAAGTTGCCGCTCCGCTCCTCCACAGCCGAGACTTCTCACGACAAATGCAACGCGCGTCATATAACTAACAACCTTACGACAGCACGTCCGTCATGCGCTCGACCGTCAGTCTGGGGTCCGGAAGATTCCTAAGTCCTGCCACACCGCACATGCACATCTACCTTGCGCTGACGGATTTTGAATACAGGTATTCATCACAACCAGATCCGAAAACTCCTACGACAGACCCAGCACGCACAAATGACCGCTGCGGTCTGAATCCACCCGCCAGCATCAACCGGTCTACTTGTCGAGGAAAGGTAGACTCGTACGGCCAGCCTCCCATCCAATCGTGGACGTCGTGAAAGAAATCCATCCCTCGCTGCGTTCGATATTTCGCTACGTATCTCTTGTAGGAACGTAACTTCAACGGGCATGCCAACCTGAAGAGGGCAAGATATACCGCACGCGCCGCCTTCTGCGCTCGTGGACTCGCATCAGCGTACCAGCGCTTTTCAGCCTTCCAAAACCAGCAGAATAATGTCCTTCGATACAATGCAAATGCAAATTGTCCCCCGGAACGGACCATACTCCCCGCGAGCGCAAGCGCTCTGCGCATGTCCCCTGTGTGGTGTAGAACGCCCCAGGAATAAACCACGTCAAATTCGCCAAGTGCCTTCGGATCCAGATCAAATACGCTCATCTTGAGCGTCCGCCACGAACCTTCCGAAACGTGGGCTCGAAGAACTTCACGAGTGGTCTCCACGGAATCCGGATCGATGTCGACCGCGACCACTTCCGAAGCCCCCAATCGAAGAGCCGCAAGCGAATGAAGTCCGGAGCCGCACCCGATGTCAAGAAATCGCTTCCCATCCAATCGACCGCCCAGAAGGCGCTGTAATTCCACCACAGCAATGCCGATTTGGGACTCTGTGATCAGCTTCGCGTAACTAGCCCAGTTTTTCCCGAATTCAAAATGGGATTCCTGTGCCAGGAGGTCGTTCGATGTGTTCATGCGTGCACCGCTTCGCTTCTATGCAAGTAGACGCCGCGCCCCATGTGCGCGCAAGCGTTCGCTGATGTTGCCGAAACTCGTTCGGCGCCCCCTCCTCCAATAGAGTTGGCTACCGGTGATATTCGCATGGCACATAGTTGATGTGCCGGTCACGTACGCACCTCCATGCGAAAGCTTATGCGCACAACCTTGAATGTAAAGAGCAGACACAACACGATGGCGACGATATCGGTGCCGAAACTGAAGTCATAGGAGCCCGTGTTGAGAGGAAGTGCGACGACGAACGTAGCGAGTACGATAGCTGCGATCGCCTCTCTTGTGCGAACTGCCAAAGAGAAGACCCATTGCACGATGCTTAGCTGCGCGGCGAAACCAAACGCCCAAAGTATTGGTCCGGCGAGCCTAAAGTCCAGCCACATCTGCCCAAATAGGCCGGGCGGAATGTCCTGATCGTACGGCGTCGAAAATGCCTGCGTACTCAAGCGCACCACGCGGGTCGGCATCGCGTGGTCCTGTCCGAGCCAATGCAGAAACCACCCGATCGGGGCTCCGTGCATGACGGACAGAATGTGATCCACACCGAAGCGCGGCGGGATATGCAGGAGGCTGATCGTCCCGAGCGACTCAACCGCCGTTATACCTATCTCCGACGCAGTCCGAAGGGCTCCCGCGGTGAAGGTCTGGTAGCGCCCCAAGACTTCCGCGATCGATCCGCCGAACGCAACTGCAGAAAGCGCTTCCTTGCCGAAAGCGATCCACAAGAGAATCGGTACTGAAGCCGCAAGAACAAATTTCGCGCGCCACCGACCATCGAACAAGACCAACGTGACGTACGCCAAAAGCAGCGGAATAAATATCGCCCTACGTGATACCGCTAGAACCGCGAATATCGCCGCGCAGATCAGAGAGAAGTACCACGCTAGGTTACGACCGCGGCGCTCGAAGAGCACGAAAAGCGTGACAACCGACAACCATATCCATGTTTGCGTCAGTAGGAACGCGAAATTGGCTAGTCCATTGCTCTCGACCTGATCAGAGCCAGCGCGAAATTCTATCAGGCTTGCGTAACGGCCGACAAACGAATCACCCATGCGCCAGAATGAGATCATGGTCAAGGCAAGGCCGAAAATCTGCACGGTGAGAAGCCGCGCCGGAGACCCTCGGAGCATAATCCATTCGCCATAACACAACCCAGGTTGGGCACGCCGCATCACAGCGGCACCCAATGCCATAAAGATATAGATTAGGATTGCGAACCATGCGGTCAGCCCGAGAACCAGCCAGGCCGACCAAGGGTCCATCGCCGCAAAGATCCGGTCGAATACTGCATTGCCCGTGGGTTGATCCACACCGGTGATCGGCAAGCAACCGAAGATCACGATTCCCGGCAGGCAGCACTGAAGAACAAACAGCGCCATAAAGAGGGTCAGCACGTCCGGCCCGCAGCTCCTGGTGCGCTTCACCTCTATTGCGAAGATCGCAATGGTGAGGAGTACGTAGCCGGCTGCTACCCAAATGAGATCATCGGTCGCCAAAGTCTTCACTCTTGGGTAGAACCTGGGCTCTTTGCACTTCGCTAACCAACGATCTAGGCGCGACGCTCAACGGACTTCAGGCCGACCCCGCGACTTTTATCGGCCTCCGCAGCTTTCACTGTCCTTGCAAATAACACGTCCCAATGAGTCAGGATGTTCTCCATCGAAAACGCGCTGACGCTCTCCGCAGCGGCTCCGGCCAGGCGCCGCCGCAATTCTTCGTCCCGCATCAGGCGATCCATGGCGGAGGTTAGCCCCATCACATCCTCTGCCGGCACTAGCAGCCCGTTTCGCTCCGGCAAAATGAGATCCGCTGGGCCAGTTGGACAATCAAAGCTGATACAAGGCGCACCGGAGGCCATCGCCTCCACCAGAACATTCGGTATTCCTTCGTAGCGCGACGATAGAACAAATAGCTGCGCTCTTCGCATGACCACACGGAGCGTACGGGAAAATCCCGGAAATATGACGCGGTCGGATATGCCGAGCGCTCGAGCCAACTGATGCAGTGCATTCCATTCCGGCCCCTCTCCGAATACAGCCAACCGCCAATCGTCTCGCCGCCGCGCAAGCGGCGCGAACGCGCGGAGCAACAGGTCGAATCCCTTTTGCTCCATCAGCCGACCGGCCGCGAGCACTAAATTGCGCCCAGCGCACGACGCCAGCACCTTTTGCGCCGCCGCGTCCGGCGATTGCGACGACTCCACGTCGACCGGATTGGCTATGACTTCGACTGTCGCGCCCGGCATCCTCTCCCGGAGCCACTCTGCCGTACGGCCGGTCTGCGCGACGACTACGGTCGCGCGCCGGTATGCATACCTTCGCAGGTACTCCCATGCTCTCCCGACGCGCACGGCCTCCGGCCATACGCGTTCCGAGACGACTACGGGCAATTTGAAGGGACTCGCAGCTATGACGCTCAAGGTATTGGTTGAAGTCATAAAGCTAACCAAAACATCCGGCCGCAGTTCGCGCATGGCAGCTCGCAGCCTGCGAATTCGACGCAAATTGTTGAGCACCGCCGAGACCGGGTTCTCCGAGCGCCCTAAGAGGTTGAGCCCGATGCGCGTGATGGCCGGGTTCAGATCGTATACATCGCTCGATGTCGAACCGATGGTCACTAGCGATACTTCGATGCCGCGTTGAGCCCAGCCGTTTGCCAGCAGGCTCATGATTCTCTCTGCGCCTCCTCCTGCCAGAGAGGAAATTACCAGCATCAGTCTCACCAACGCACCGCGGACAAAGTGGCAAATGCTGGGATCCCGGCAGCGAGGCATTGCGCGACCATTACCCAAACCGCAACCGTTGGAAGACAGTCGGATTGATCTGGAGCCTCCGGTACACAAAAACCAACGCAATGAGGTTCCATACCATCCATCCGGCCACAGTAGATAGCGCCATCCCTGTCAGACCCAATACCGGAACCAAAATAGCTGCCAGAATCAAGTTCGTGATGAGACCACATAGAAAGATGAGTGGTGCCTGCTTTTGAAAGCGAGTCATCGTCAGCAAAAAGCCAACCGAGCCGGCGCAGGTAATGAGCCATTCACCGACCAGCAATATGAGCAAAGGGACGTACGCCTCGACGAATCCGGGACCGAACAACCCCAGGAGGAAACGCCCGGATATTGCCAGTCCCGCGGTCAATACACTTGTCGCTACGAATGTTATTCGTGCGGCACGACGCATCATCTGGGCAAGCATTTCAAGGCGCCCCGCCGCGTAATACTCCGCGATCATGGGAGCCAAGACCGCATTGATTGCGTTGATCCCGAAGCTCGCGATGCCGGCAATCTGCACCGCTGCGTAGTACGGCCCGACACGACTCGCCCCCAAAAAGGCGCCAATGACCAAGGACCCTATTGAGATGGATGTCACCATCATCACGGACAGCACAGACAGCTGTGCACCAACTTTCAGCCAGGCCCCCACGTGGTATTCAGGTTGCGCGTTCCGAGCTTGCCTCGGCCAATGCGTACGCAAGCGCAACGCTGAAAAAATCAGGGCCACTGCGGCCGCAATCAAACTGAGGGCCGCGGCGAAAGGGGCGGTGAGCAATGACGGGCTCAACACGTATACGAATACGATTAAGACAAGTAGCGCCACCGGTCTTACGATCACCACATACAGATCGGATTCGGCCGCCTGCTTGAGAGCCCGGTGCAGCGCCCCACTCTGTTGCAGCTGCGCCAGCACGAGCAACAGCAGGAAGCCAATGTCAAACGTCCGCGTCAGCGCGACAGATCTCAGCGCCATGTGCCAATGCACGTACGCCACCCCGACTGCTGAGATGAGCAGGCTGGAACCGAGTACTAGAAGGCCAGACCCGCGCCGCAGCCCCCTTATGAGACCCCACTGCCCTGCAACGCCGTACTTCGGTAAAAAGTGCAGTACGCCGTTATCCTGTCCGAATTGCGCAGTGACGGCTAGAACACTTACCCAGCTCAGCATCAATGCATAGATGCCGTACGCCGCGACTCCGATGATGCGCGCGATCGCCAGATGAACAGCGAAGCCGACGCCGGTACCGAGGACTTTTACAGCAAAGCTTCCGGATGCGCGCTTCTTGATGAAGCGCAACTGTGCCGTGAGGTCCGCGCCGAGATCGGTGGTCTCTGTCCGACTCGAAGCTTCTGCGATCTTTGCCGAAGGTATCACCCCGCGAGCGCTCCACGGGATAGCCGCTTCAGAACGTCCTTTGTGAAGATGGCCATCAGTCCGAGCAGACCGCCGGCGAACACGCCCAATACAGTCACCACTCCCCGCTTGGGCCATGCGCGAATCTTCGGTACTTCCGCGTGATCAATGACCCGAAAGGCAAACTCCTTGTTGCTACTGGCTATCATAGTTTTCTGTAGCTCGGTCTCGATCAATTGGGCGATCGCGACCTGTACATCCATCTGGGTCGTTGACGACATCTCCTTTCGCAGATACTCAATGTTCGCTTCACCTTCCGTCAGCGCGTGGGCTCGCATCTCTGCGTTCAGCCGCTCGACGATCATGTTGGCCCAGGCCGCCGCCAGCACCGGGTCTTTCCATCGGATACCCAAGGTCACCAACCCGGTCTTTCTGTCCTCGTTTACGATAAGAATACTTTGGTCGAAATATCTGATGGCATCACGAATGTCGGGTTCATGCCGAGGGTCCGGGTCCTTCCAGCGGGCGGCCTCTGCATCCCAGTCCTTCCAGAAGAACAGATGCAGCAGCTTTTGATCCTCGATGAACTGGCGGGCAAAGTCATGTGAATGGAGGACGCCGAGCGACTCGTCTGTGTTGTTCCCCTCTTGCAAATTGATACCCGCAAGACTGGTCAGCATCGCGAGGTTTCCGAGCTGGCTCCCGAGTCCGCCAACGTCATTGCGAGTTACTGGTATCAACACCGTTTGGGCGACGTACCACTTCGTCGCGACATATGAATACACAAGCGCTGCCAAACCGAACACGAGAACGAATGCCAGCATTAGCCAACGCCCGCGCCAAACCACCGTAAGGAGACCATCGAGTCCGATATCGCGCCGCTCCAGCGACAAGATATCTCGAGCGACGACACAGATGACTCGATCGCCTAGCGTATCGTCCCGGGTGCGAGACGATACGTCATCTGGAGTGTTATCATTCATTGACAAGTCCACACACCTGACAGCTACCGTACGACGGCAGCAGCGGTCCCTACGCGTATTTGCGGTGGCGCCAGCGCGTCATTTTCGGAAACTTCCTTCGGAACCTGCTCACTACCCGAGCTCAGGTCGCGCTCGAGCCAGGCCTGGAACATCAGAACGTCCCACAACCTGTACGCCTCATCCACACGACCGCGCAAATGATTCAGCCACAGCGCGCGGATTGGGGCCGGGTTCAAGTATCCCTGGACCCGGAGGCGTCGCTCATCAAGCAATCCTTCTGCCCAATCCCGTAGCGGACCGCGCAACCAATCGCCGATCGGTATGCCGAATCCCTGCTTCGGTCGGTCGGTCAGCTTGCGCGGCACGTACTTGTAGAGAATCTCACGAAGGATCCATTTGCCTTCGGCGTGCTTGATTTTCAGATCCAACGGCAACTGCCACGCGAACTCGACGACGCGATGGTCGAGCAGGGGGACACGCGCCTCCAGGCCCACTGCCATGCTCGCTCGGTCCACCTTCGTCAGAATATCACCAGGCAGATAACTGACCAGATCGGTGTACATCATGCGCTCCGTATTTTGACGGAGCTCAGCCTGTCGCCCCGGGTCGGTAAGGGCGGTCAACGGCTCAAATGCATCCCGGACCAGCTTGGTCGGCTCTGCCCAGTGCGATACCAGCAATTCGTACAATTGGGAGGGTGAAGTCGCACGCAGGAAGTCTGCCAGCCTGGTGACCTTGTCTCTGGAATTGTTGACCGGCCAGCGGCGCGGAAACATGCACCCGACAGCCTTGAGGAGTGCCGACCACATCCCGGGCGCGGCTAGCAAACTCTGCGCTATGGCTCGTCGGGCCGGGTTGGGCAGCCGGCGGAGTTGGTTCCACATCCGCTCCGCCAAAAAATAACGGGTGTATCCGCCGAAGAGCTCGTCGCCCCCGTCGCCGGACAAACTCACTGTGACGTGACCACGAGCAATTTTTGACACCAGGTAAGTCGGAATTTGAGAAGAGTCGGAGAACGGCTCGTCATACATACCGGCGAGTATCGGAATTACATCCATTGCCTCGCGAGCGGTGACGTACATCTCCGTGTGATCAGTCCCGAGATGATCCGCGACGGCACGGGCATGAGGGGCCTCGTCGAAGGCCGCCTCATGAAAACCGATGGTGAACGTCTTTACCGGCCGCGATGATTGCGTCTGCATGAGTGCGACCACCGTCGATGAGTCGACGCCCCCCGACAGAAACGCGCCAAGCGGGACGTCAGCTTCCATTCGTAGACCCACTGCGTCGCGCAGCAAAGCCTCGAGCTGATCGGTTGCCTCTCCGACACTCATTACAGTGGCGCAGGCGGAGCCTCGCTCCACTACGTCCTTCGCGGACCAATAAACGGTGGTACGAGGAATTAACTCGCCTGGAGTGCACTGCCGCCGAGCGGCGGTGGAGTCGAAGCTAACCCATGTCCCGGGCATGAGCTTGTAGATCCCCTCGTAAATCGACCACGGTTCTGGAATGTAGTTATGGCGGAGGAACAGAGTGAGCGCGCCGCGATGAATACGGTTGCCGAACCCCATGGCCTGACGCAGTGCCTTCAGTTCCGAGCCGAAGACGAGGCGCCCGCCTGCCCAACCGTAGTAGAGAGGTTTAATGCCGAGTCGGTCTCTCACGAGAGTAAGCGTGCGGTCTCTCCGATCCCACAACGCCAGGGAGAACATACCTATGGCGTGCTCAATCGCGCCGCGCAGGCCCCAATGCTCTATGGCCGCGAGCAAGACCTCGGTGTCGGAGTGACCTCGAAACGTGAAGCCACATTGCTCGAGTTCGGGTCGCAGCCGGCGATGATTGAAAATCTCGCCGTTGAACACCGTCACGTAGCGACCGCTCGGGGACTGCATCGGTTGGTGACCTTCCTTGGAGAGGTCAACGATCGAGAGCCTGCGATGACCCAGATACACTCCGGCATCTGGCTGCTCGAAATACCCCTCGTCGTCGGGCCCCCTATGTATAAGTGAGCGCGTCATGCGCCTGACGGTCGCACTACATTCGTCGCGTCCGAACTGCCCGTCTAAGCTCCAGAAGCCAGCGATGCCACACATCTGTCCTCGCTCATTTCACCATACGGTTGACGGTAAGCGGTTACGTCGTATGAGCACATCGCGCTCGGCGCGATTGAGCCACGACAACCTCACAGCACATGTATCGCCGCCACTGCAATGGCGATGTTGTAAAGAATCGTGGTCACGTCCTTCCACATCGTCAGCGCCGGTATCTTTTCGGCATTGATCGGTACCACGATCGTGTCTCCGGCGTGGATCTCAGCCGTCCTGCTGAACCACCTGGAGGTTTGCTGGGCAAGCACGCTGCCGTCGGCACGCACCACGTAGATGCGGCCTTTGTCGGCGCGCTGGGTAATTCCTCCGCTCAGCTGGATGTAGTCGTCCCGACTCAAGCCGGGTTTCCAGATGTGCGAGGTAGGATTCTGCACTTCGCCGATGACGGTCACGTACTGTCGGGCGCGGGGCACGATCAGGGTGTCTCCGGGACGCAGCTCAATGTCGTCCAACTCGCCAGGGTGCTGGATGGCGTCCTCGAGATTGACCACCAGCCGTCCGACGGGTTGCGCGCTTCTCAGCTGCGCGAGCAGGCTCTGACCGATGGCGAGCGTCTGAGCCGCGTTTTGCCCTTGCTCGCCCTGTGTGTTCTGCAAGGCCACGGTCGTCAGCTCAGATTGCATCCGCTCGGCAAGCTGCTCGAGCTGCTTCTGCTCCTGCTCGCGAATTGCAACCCGCGTGAACACCGCGCCCTCCGCGAAGGCGTACGGCGTGAGTCCGCCTGCCCGCCGGATGACCGAGCTCAGAGTTTCATCCTCACTGATGGGATAGGTTCCGGGAAAGCGGAACTCGCCCGTGAGGGTTACCGAGCCCTGGGTCGACCAGTAGGGAAGCTCCTTGATGATGAGCGTGTCGTAGGGCTCGAGCGGCAGATTGGCGGCCGCACTTCCATGAAGCGCGGCGGCCAGATTGACCGGAATGACCTCCGTCTTGCGGTATTGGCCTGCGGCTATGACGTAACGAGTCAGCTCGGCATCTAGCCTGTATGCGGCGGAATCGAGCCCGCCTCCGGCCCTCACGAGATCGCTGATCCGCATTCCCGGCTGGAGGGGATAGGTTCCCGGGGCAATCGTCTGTCCATCGATAATGACGAGCGGCGGCGACGCCCCGTCCCGCGCCTGGGACTTCAGCTGCTGCAGTACTTGCGCCAGCTCGTCCCCGCGATCCGGTCTCAGCGGCAGAACGATGACACGATCGCGGCTTTGCAGGACTATGTCGGCGCTCGACCCCGGCGCCTCGAACGCACTAACCGCATCCGCGGAGAGCACGGAGACTCTTCGGCCCGGGTAACTTTCGCGTCGTATCAAGACATACCGCTGGTCCGCGTCCTCCCTGAGCGCGCTCAGGCTCGTCAGCAGCTCCGTCAGGTGCATGCCCGGATGCCAGGCGTAGACACCGGGCCGCAGCACTTCTCCCTGGAGAGAAACCGAGTCCGCCATCTCATCGAGAATCCGCGGGACGGTCAGGATGTCTCCCGGGTGCAGCCGCAACGCGAGATCACGGCTCGAATCGAGGTCGAGATCGAGCACCGTGAGTTCCGCTCCCCCATCGACCCGCTCGAGCCTCGCGGCGTGCGGGTCCGCATCCGGCACGAGGGCGCCCGCCAGAGAGAGAAGATCTCCCACGGTGTCTCCCGCGCGCAGCTCGTAGATGGCGGGCCGCCTCACCTCGCCGCCGATGCTGGCGGTGGGCCCAACGGGAGGCACGAAGACTACATCGCCCTGTTGCAGTCGCACGTCCCCGGAGTTGTCACCGTGCAGGAGTAGCGCATACAAGTCCAGCTTGCCGAGGAGCCTGTCCTGCCGCTTGACTTCGACGTCTCTCAGGGAGCCGATCTTGGAGATACCGCCGGCCTCGTACAGCGCGTTGGTGACCGTCGAGAGACTGCTGACCTGATAGGAGCTGGGGTAGTTGACGTCGCCGGTGACGAAGATGCGGATCGTGCGCAGCGTGCCCATGGTGACGCTCGCCTCGACCCCCGTCATCGTCGTTTGAATTCGCTGCTCCACTCGGCCTTTGACCTGGTCATACCTCAGGCCGGCAACCTCCAGGGGACCGAGGCCCGGGATGTGGATGTTCCCGTCCCGATCCACCGCGAGCGCGTAGTCACCGACATGACTGCCATAGAGCTCGAGATCGACCGTGTCGCCCGGGCCCACTATGTAATCGGTAGGCACCGGCACTTCCGCCGGCGCGGCGAAGCTCGATTGCTCGCTGGTAAAGAGGTCGTAGCCGAAGGGCGCGAGCGCCGTGGTGCCGATATCGACGACCGGAAGGAGGGACAACTTGAACGTCAGTCCCGCGAGCTCGGGATCGGCATTCAGCAGCGCGCTCGCCTCCTTCTCGGTCAATCCCCAGACCGTCAGCGGCGGCAGCGTTGGGAGTGACAACTGCCCGATGCTGTTCAGCGTGTACGGATTGCCGTCGAGGATCTGCTGGCGCCGGTCTTCCAGCAACGTGCGCAGTTTCGTCTGCACATCAGGAGAAGTGATGGGCTCGCCGTCGATCAAGCCTCCCTGTGCGCCTAGGAGCCGCTCAGCGACCACAGGAGAAATAGGCGCCAGGGGGGGGGGCGTCTGCACGCCGTTTGCCCCCGCCACGGGCGCGCATGGGGTTTGGGTGGAAGCTGTACCGAGCGACTGCTCACCTTCGGGCTGCTGACTGCAGGTGGCGGCGATCTCGACGGAGAGCAGCAGCACAGAGTTCGGCTTCATCCGTGGCGGCCCTTTCGGCATCTGCCCCGCCGCGAGTCCGCGCTGCAGGCCTGTCGCGCCGAGCGCGGTGCCCATTTGGGCCTGCGCCGGATTGCCGCCGGGCTGTCCCCCCGAAGAGCTCAAACCCCCCGAGTTCCTGAGCGCATTCAGCGCCTGCTGCTGCTGCGCAGGCGACAGGCTCTGGAACATCTGCAGCTGCTCGGGGGTGAGCGAGGAGGGCAGCGTCTGCGCGTGGAGTTGGAGAGTGGCGGCGAGGAGCGATATGAAAAGAACGCACGCGCGCCCTACGCGAAACTTCTTCATCGCCGCAAACAACCCCCGCGCCTTCGTGGTGCGAAGCGGCGATTGTACTTAACTTGGCGGCATTTGACAGAACGGAGTTCTCATTCGTACGCGCCGCGGCTGCTCAGTCCTCCGTCTTCCACTCCGTCAGCTGCGCAATCACCTTCCCCACCCCGGGCGCCACTGCATGGCCGCCATCCGGATCCCTCACCGCCGGTGCCAGCTTATCGGTCAGCTTTTTCCCGAGCTCCACTCCCCACTGATCGAAGGAGTTGATGCCCCAGACCACCCCCTGCGTGAACACCTTGTGCTCATAGAGCGCGATCAATCTGCCCAGGGTCGTGGGATCCAGCTTCTGAAACGCCACGAGAGTATTCGGCCGGGACCCCGGGTGCACCTTGTGCGGCACCAGCTCCTCGATCCGCTCCTTCGGCAGCCCCTGCTGCGTGAGGTCGGCGCGCACGGTCTCCGCCGACTGCCCGTTCATGAACGCTTCCGCCTGCGCCAGACAGCTCGCGATGGCGAGGTCCTGTTGCGGCTGATTGCCGCAGGAGGAGCGTGCCGGCAGCAGGAAGTCGAGCGCGGCCCGCGGCGTGCCCTGGTGCAGCAGCTGGAAGAACGAGTGCTGCGCGTTGTTGCCGGGCTCACCCCAGATCACCGCCGCCGTCGGCCATTCGACCCGCCGGCCGTCGATGGTCACCGACTTGCCGTTGCTCTCCATCTCCAACTGCTGCAGGTACGCCGAGAAGCGCTTCAGGCGATCGTCATACGGCAGTACCGCCAGCGTCGGCAGCCCCTCGAAGTTGATGTTCCATACCCCCAGCAGCCCCATCAGCGCCGGCAGGTTGTCGGCCCACGGCGTCTTGCGGAAGTGCTCGTCCATCTCGTATCCGCCCGCGAGCATCGCGAGGAACTGCTCGCGGCCGATGGCGATCGCGAGCGACACGCCGATCGAGGACCAGAGCGAGTAGCGCCCGCCGACCCAGTCCCACATCGTGAAGCGGTATTGCGGATGGACGCCGAATTCATCCATGGCGCGGTGGTTCACCGACACCGCCGCGAAGTGCTCCCGCACCGCTTCCTCGCCCAGCTTCTCCTTCACCCACGCCCGCGCCGTGTGCGCGTTGGTCAGCGTCTCGAGCGTCGTGAAGGTCTTGGAGGAGACGATGAAGAGCGTCGCCCGCGGGTCCGCGCTCTCCAGTATGTCCTCGAGGTGACAGGCATCGATGTTGGAGACGAAGTCGCACTTCGGCGCATCGATGGTGTAGGGGCGCAGCGCCTGCACCGCCATCGCGGGCCCGAGGTCGGACCCGCCGATGCCGATGTTCACCACCCGCGTGAAAGGCTTTCCCGAGGTACCGGCGATGCGTCCTGCGCGCACGTTCTCGGCGAAGGTGAGCATGTGCTCGCGCTCCGCCATCACGACTCGCGTGATGTCGGCACCCCCGATGTTCGCGCCTGGTGGCTGCCGCAGCGCGACGTGCAGAACCGCGCGCCCTTCCGTGGAGTTGATCTTCTCCCCGCGCCACATCGCATCGCGGTAGTCCTTCAGGCCCACCGCCTCGGCGAGCTCGAGCAGCTTCCCGAGCACCATCTCATCGAGATGCTGGCGCGAGAAGTCCATGAGGAGGCCCGTGCCCCGGCGCGAGAAGCGCTCGAAGCGTCCGGGATCGCGTGAGAAGAGCTCACTGGTCGCGACTTTGCTCAGCCGCGCGGCATGAGTGGCCAGTTCCGGCCAGACGGGAGTACGGGGACCTGCGGCCTTGGGCATGGGTGCTCCTCAGGCGGACTGCTGAGACGGGGACTCGGCGGCCGAGTAGAAGCGCTGGATTGTACCGGTCACATGGTCGATTTGCGCCGGCGAGAGCTCCGGGAAGACGGGCAGCGCCAGCACCTCGCGTGCGGCGCGCTCTGCCTCGGGGAGCTGCCCGGGGCGGTAGGCCAGGTAGGCGAAGCACTGCTGCAGGTGCAGCGGAATCGGGTAATAGATCTCCGTTCCGACACCGGCCGCAGCCAGGTGCTGCCGCAGCTCGTCCCGCCGCTGCGCGCGGATCACGTACTGATTCCAGACGTGCCGTCCGCCACGGCTCCTGACGGGCGTCACGACCGCGCCGGCGGCGCTCAGTGCCTCAGAGTACTGGCGGGCATGGCGGTCCCGGGCCGCCATCCAGTCATCCAGAGATCCCAGCTTCACATTCAGCACGGCGGCCTGGATCTCATCCAGCCGGAAATTGCCGCCGATCAGGCTGTGGTGGTACTTGGGCTCGGCTCCGTGCACCCGCAGCACCCGCATCCGTTCCGCCAGCGCCGAATCGCTGGTGGTGCACAGGCCGGCATCGCCGAATGCCCCGAGGTTCTTCGTGGGAAAGAAGGAGAAACAGCCGATGTGCCCGATGCCACCCGCCATCCGCCCCCCGCCGTCCTGCGCGCCGATCGCCTGCGCGGCATCCTCGATCACGTACAGGCCGAGGCGGCTCGCAATTCCCATGAGGGCGTCCATGTCACAAACCTGCCCGTAGAGGTGCACCGGCATGATCGCCTTCACCCGCCCACCGGTCTTGCGATGAATCACGTGCCGGTTGCCGCCGTCACCCCGGACCTCGCATTCCCGCGCGATGAGCTCGTCCACGCGCGCGGGCGAGAGGTTGAAGTCCTGGCTGTCGATGTCGCAAAAGAGCGGCCGCGCGCCGAGGCGGGCGATGGTTCCGGCGGTGGCGAAGAAAGTGAAGGGCGAGGTGATCACCTCGTCGCCCGGTCCGATGCCGAGCGCCATGAGCGCAAGGAGCAGTGCATCGGTGCCGGAGGACACCCCGATCCCGTGCGCGCATCCGCTGTAACGGGCAAGGCGCAGCTCGAGCTCACGCACCTCGGCGCCGAGGATGAACTGCTGGCTGCGGCAGACCCGGGCGATGGCGGCCTGGACCTCGGCCGCGATCTTTTCGTACTGCGGCGTCAGATCCAGCAGCGGGACCTTCATGGCGGGGGGAGGCTTCGTCACGGGCGTACCTGCGGCAATGAAAGCCGCATTGTACCTACCGGGTCCTATAGCCGTAGTACTCGCAGAACCAGGCGACGAAGCGGCGCACCCCGACCTCGACCGGCGTCGCCGGCCGGTAGCCCACATCCTGGACGAGGTCGTCGATGTCCGCGAAGGTCTCCGGCACATCCCCGGGCTGCAGCGGCAGTAAGCGCTTCTCGGCCTTGCGGCCCAGACACTCCTCGATCACCTCGATGTAGCGCATGAGCTCCACCGGCTGATGATTGCCGATGTTGTAGAGCCTGAAGGGCGCGCGGCTCGTCGCCGGGTCGGGTGATCCGCTGTCCCAGGCCTGCGAGGGCTGTGCCACCCGCTCGCAGGCGCGAGCGACCCCCTCGGCAATGTCCTCGACATAGGTGAAGTCACGCCGATGATGGCCGTTGTTGAAGACGTCGATCGGCCGGCCCTCGAGGATGTTGCGCGTGAAGAGAAAGAGCGCCATGTCGGGCCGCCCCCAGGGACCGTAGACGGTGAAGAACCGCAGCCCCGTGGTGGGCAGGTTGAAGAGCGAGGAGTAGGTATGCGCCATGAGCTCGTTCGAGCGCTTGGTGGCGGCATAGATGCTCAGCGGGTGATCCGCGATCCGGTGCGGCGAGAACGGCATGTTGGTGTTCGCGCCGTAGACGGAGCTGGTAGAGGCGTACACCAGGTGCTCGACACCGTTGTGGCGGCAGCCCTCGAGCACGTTCAGCGTGCCGGTGACGTTGCTGCGGACGTAGCTGTGCGGGTTCTCCAGCGAATAGCGCACTCCCGCCTGGGCGGCAAGGTGCACGACGCGCTGGAATTTCTCCCGCGCGAAGAGATCCTTCATGCCGCCGTCATCGGCGAGGTCCAGCTTCACGAATCGAAACCCGGACTGCCGGCTCAGCCGGTCGCGCCGCGCTTCCTTGAGCGTGACCTCGTAGTAGTCGTTGAGATTATCGAGCCCGACGATCTCGTGGCCGCGCGCCAGCAGATTGAGCGCGGTGTGATAGCCGATGAAACCGGCCGCGCCCGTGAGGAGGATCTTCATAGCCGCCCGTCGACCTCCGCGGCGCGAAAGACGTGCTTGATGTCGTAGAGCACGTGGTTCTTCCTGCATAGGCGGCGCACGCCTTCCGCCCCCATGTCGCGGAATTCCCTGTGTGCGACCGCAACCACCGCGACATCGTAATGCCTCGGCGTCAGAGTCTTGACGGGCCGCAGGCCGTATTCGTGACGGCACTCCTGCCCGTCAGCCCAGGGGTCGTAGATATCGACCTCCGCGCCGTACTTCTTCAGCTCCCGCACCACGT
>Ga0335074_10003502_pt1 | contig 21479 bp, 16 predicted proteins | sample Lox_Sample_23_FD_206715 | JGI IMG/M metagenome (GOLD analysis project Ga0335074, IMG submission 206715) | Soil microbial communities from Loxahatchee National Wildlife Refuge, Florida, United States - Lox_Sample_2.3 | ecosystem: Environmental > Terrestrial > Soil > Wetlands | place: USA... | reverse complement strand
CACCTGGTCGCCGAGGCGGCCGGGCTGCTGGCGGCGAGTTGCGCGTTCCCGTGGTTCGCCGAGAGCACGCGGTGGCGGGTACGGTCGTCGGTTCTGCTTGAGCGGTCGCTGAGGTCTAACACGTTCCATTCGGGGATCAACCGCGAGCTCGCCTCCGACTATCACGGCTTCGTTTTTGAGCTGGGCATTTTCGCGGCTCTTGAGGCGTCCCTGGCCGGCTGGCCGGTCAGCGAGGACACCTGGAAGCTGCTGTGCTCGATGGCTGACTGCATGGCGGCCCTCGTCGACTCACGATGCCAGCCGCCTCGTCAGGGTGACTCCGACGAGGGACGGGCCGTCGTGCTCGACGCGCCGTCACATAACCGATGGCCGGCGCTGCTGGCCGTCGGCGATGCTCTGTTCGGCCGGCTCGACTGGTGGCCGGAGGTATCTCCGGACGCGGGGAGTACCATCGTCAGCTCCCTTGCTAGCCCTCGCCTGGCCGTCACCGGGCGGCCGTCGCGGCGCCCGTCCCGCTTCGAGGACGCGGGCATCACGATTTTCCGGACGGACCAGGGCGGTTCTCCGCAGATATGGTGCCGGTGCGACGGTGGGCCGCACGGATTTCTCTCCATTGCCGCGCATGCCCACGCGGACGCGCTGTCGGTGGAGGTCCGGTACGGCGGTGTCGGCATCCTCGCCGACCCTGGCACGTACTGCTATCACGGTGAGCCCGCGTGGCGTTCTTATTTCCGGTCGACCATCGCGCACAACACCGTCGAACTCGGCGGGCGGAACCAGTCCGCGGACGGTGGCGCCTTCCTGTGGCTCCAGCACGCTCGCGCCAGGGAGATCGAGGTCGCTGACGACGGCATTGTCGCACGCTGGACCGCTGAGCAGGACGGTTACCTCTCGCTCCGGCCACCGGCGCGGCACCGTCGCTCCGTCCGTCTGGACCGGGCGGTACGTTCCATTGACATTACCGACGAAATCTCGCGCAGTGGTCACGACATCTGCCTCGCCTTTCACTTTGGCCCCGATATCCATGTGCAGCTTCGGGAATCCGGCGCGGCGCTGAGCTGGAGTGCGGCAGCAGAGCCAGGGGTGGCCCGGATGGAACTGCCAGCCGGACTGCACTGGAATCTGCACCGCGGCGAGCCGGACCCGATTCTCGGCTGGTATTCCCCTGGACTGGGCCGCCGTGTTCCCGCTTTCACCCTTCTCGGCCGCGGGCAATCCGTGGCCGGCCAGCCCTTGAGGACAAGGCTGGTATTCCAAGGATCGGCCAACTCGGACGGAGCCACTGTTTCCCGGCGAGCCGTATCATGGATCGCACCTGACGCTGCCCAGGCGCCCGGGAGGCAGGCGGAGGCACGATGAGCCATCAGGCAATGGATCTCCGGAGATCCGCTCAGATCGTGCGGTGGCACCGGAGAGTTTTCGGAGTCATAGTCGTTCTCGGCCTCCTTATCGGAATTGCGTACGCCGTGGTCAAACCGCCGAAGTTCACGAGCTCGGCACTGGTCGTGCTCCCTGCCGCCGCCGCACAGGATAATCAGTCCGCATCGGGCAGCGGAGACACCAGCGACAGCTATATCGCCACCCAGGTGGTGATCGCGGACAGCCTCTCGGTGCTCGCGGGCGCTTTGCCCCACATAAGCGCGCCCCCCTCTCTGCAGACGCTGCAGGACGATGTCCAGGTCAAGAGCTTGACCGGGAGCATCCTCTCGTTCAGCGCGGTCGGCGGAACTGCTGAGCGAGCGGAAGCCACGGCCAATGCTGTCGCCAACAGCTATATCGCCTACGTCGCTTCCGCATCCAGCCCGGTAGGGCGTGTGCCGGCTAGGGTCCTCCAGCCGGCGACGAACGCGACAGGCGGAAAGCTAATTGAGCAGATGGCTGTTTATGGTCTGCTTGGTGTGCTTGCCGGCGGGCTGGTGGGATTCATCGTCTCGCTCGCGATCGGCCGCAACGATCGGCGCCTTACCGAGCGCGGCGCGATAGCGAATTCCATCGGAGCTCCCGTTCTCGCGTCCATCCCGGTTAGTCGTCCCTCCGATCCGGCGTCGTGGGTAAGGCTGCTGGCGGAATATGAGCCAGGAGACGTACCCGCTTGGGTGCTGAGCAAGCTACTGCAGCAATTCGGGGTGGTCGACCAGGACGCGAGCGGCTTCTCGGTCACCGTCTTGTCGCTTTCCTGCGACCCCGGAGCCGTGGCCCTCGGTCCGCAGGTCGCGGCCTTCGCCGCGTCCCGCGGCATACCCACCGCTCTGGTCATAGGTCCCCAGCAGGACGTGAATACCGCGGCCACGCTGCGGACCGCGTGCTCGGCGCCACTGAAGTCAGCGCCGCAGCAGCCGGGGACGCAGGGGCGTGAGCCGCTCCGGCTCGTTGTCAGCGACGGTGGTGACGCCGGCCTGGATAAGGCCGCGTTCGTCGTTGTCGTGGCGGTTGTCGACGACAAGGCACCGCTGGTGCCGGACACGGTACCCACGACCACGACGGTGCTCGGCGTCTCGGCCGGAGCCGCGACCGCGGAGCAACTGGCCCGGGCCGCCACGGCCGCGGCCGCCGAAGGCCGCGAAATTTTCGGGATCCTGGTAGCGAACCCGGAGCCGGGCGACCAGACCACTGGCCGGATTCCGCGTCTGGCGCCGCCAGCGCGCCGCCTGCTGCCTACCAGGGTCGATGACGTGCAAACGGAGATCAGACGGTGAGTGACTCAGACCATTCGGTGGCCTGGCTTTCCGGCTTGGGCGATGGCCTGCCGCACCGCCTGTCGGCCTTCGACGATTTCGAGGACGCTGACGACCGCCCCGCGGCGGATCCAGCTACCGGGCTGATCAGCCTCGGCTTCATCGGGGCGGCGCTGCGGCGCGGGATGCGGCTATGCTGTGTTTTCGCGCTCGTCGGGCTCGTCGCCGGTGCCGGGTATTACGAGAAAAGCCCGCACTCATACAAGGCCACCGCCTCGGTCTTGCTCGCCGATGACCCCAACCAGGACCCCGCCATCGAGATCCTGACCGATCAGGCGCTGGCGGAAAGCATTCCGGTGGCCACGGCCGCCGTCCGCCAGTTGGGACTGCGGCAGACGCCCACCAGTTTCGCCGCGACATACACGATCACCGTGGTGACCGACCAGGTGCTGGCGGTTACCGCGCAAGCGCCGTCCAGTCAAGACGCCGTACAGCGAGCGGCGGCCGTGGCGAAGCAGTTCCTCCAGTTCCGCGATCAGTATGAGCAGATTCAGCAGCAGGAAACGGACACTCAGCTAAACCAGCAGGTCAGTCAGGCGCAGCAGCACCTCGACGCGATCACCAGCCAGATCAGCCAGCTGTCGTCCCAGCCCGCGACTGCCGCGAATCTGGCCACGCTGAGCAGCCTCAAGGCGCAGCGGACAGCAGCGAGCAACGCGCTGCTCGAGGTGCGGCAGTATGTGACCCAGACCGTGGCGAGCACACAGACGGTTACCCGCGGAATGGTGCAAGGCAGCGAGGTGCTAAATGCCGCCACGCCAGTCAAGCACTCGTCCCTGAAAACCGCGCTGCTATACACGATCATCGGGCTGGTCGGCGGCCTCGTGCTGGGTATGGTCATCGTCGTCTTCGCTGCGATCACATCCGACCGCCTGCGCCGCCGTGACGATATCGCGTACGCCTTCGGCGCTCCGGTCAGGCTCAGTGTGGGCCCACTGCGTAAAGGCCGGTGGATACCCTACCTGCGCAGGCGAGCCATCCGCCGCCGCGACATGGAGCTTGTCGTCGAGCATCTGCGGAACGCCGTGCCTGGAAGCTCCCGTGGTCCCGCTGGTCTGGCGGTGGTCGCCGTTGACGACACACAGACCGTGGCCCGTGCGATCGTCGCATTGGCTATTTCCACTGCTGGCCAGTCCCGGCAGGTCGTGCTGGCCGACCTATCCGCCGGCGCCCACGCGGCACGGCGTATGGGGGTCAAGGGTCCTGGTGTCACGGCGGTCAAGATGGAGAGCGGGCACACCGTCGTGGTGGTGGTGCCTGCCGCTGACGATGTCGCACCCGTGGGACTCCTGCAGAGCCGAGCCTCCGCGAACGGGTACGTACCGGCCAACAAGTCACTAGCCGCCACGTGCGAGGGTGCCGATCTGGTGCTCTCGCTGGTCACTCTTGACCCCGCCTTCGGCGCGGAACACGTCGCGTCGTGGGCGACCGACGTGGTCGCGGTGGTCACCGCCGGCCGGTCCAGCGCGGTGCGGATCCACGCGGCTGGCGAGCTGATACGGCTCGCAGGCGTGCGTCTGGGCTCTGTTGTGGTGCTCGATGCCGACAAGCGCGACGAGAGCCTCGGGACGGTCAGCGAACCTGGGTACCAGTCCGCGTCGCGCTGAGGACGACCGGCAAGGTTGCCTGGCCGCTACATAGCTGCATGCCGGCGCATCGGCTCAATCTGCTGCGTCCCATCTGAGACAGTGATCGCGCTGAGACAGTGGTCGGGGAGCTGCGTCAGGAGAGACGTTTCAGCGCGATCGCGAGCGGTTCCGCCGCCCTGTCCCTGTCCGACATGACCGTCACCGGGAGCGGCCACGGAATCGCCAGCTCGGGGTCGTCGAACGCGATCGAGACATCCTCGCAGGGATCGTGCGGCCGGTCGATGCGGTACGACACGTCCGCGGGATCGGTCAGCGCCTGGAAGCCGTGCGCACACCCGGCAGGCACGTAGAGCGTGACCTGGTCGTCATCGCGAAGCTCGAAGCTCTCCCAGTTACGGTACGTCGGTGACGTTGACCGCAAGTCAACGACGACGTCGAAGACCGCGCCATAGGAGCACCGTACGAGCTTCGCCTCGCCTAGACCGCGACGTACATGCAGGCCACGGACGACGCCGCGGACCGAGCGGGACAGGCTGTCCTGCGCGAACGCGGCCGGGTCAAGTCCCGCCGCCCGCAGGACGTCAGCATCGAAGGTCCGGCAGAAGAAGCCGCGGTCATCCGTGAACGGCTTCGGACGGAACAACATCGCGCCGGCGATACGGGAAACAGGACTTACTTCCACCCGCTCCATAGTAGGGCGCGAGGCCCGTGGTCGCCGCCAAGACGACGCTGGTAGCTAATCGTTCCGCACGCCCGACAAGGGCGATGTTGCTTATCGTATAACTATGATGACTTTAAGTAGTGTAATGCGCCTGTGCCTGGGTAGGAACGATCTCGTGAAGCGCAGCTACCCGGCACTGATGAGCTGGTACGCTACGTGTCCGTGCGATGGGGGCGTCCCGTGCCGCGAGGTATGACGGTGCGTAAGCGGCTCGGCAAAGAGGGCAGAGCCGGGCTTATCTCGGCGATCGCCCCGGTAGCCGTCGGAGTCATGCTCGCGTATGCCTGGAGTGCCGCCGGGACCACGCGCTCACCTGAGCCCGCGCGGACTGAGGTGTCCGTACCCTATGCGGGGGCCGCTGCCGAGCAGGCGGCGGCTCAGGCATGGGCGCGCATTATGCCTGGGACCAGCGTCGGCTTGTCTCCGTTCAGCGGTTCGCGTGATCCCGGTCGCCTGGGCGGTTCCACCCGTTCCGGCGACCCCAGCGCCGAGCGCGGCTTGAGCGGCGCCATCCCGCGGGTGACGGTCGCCCCTGGTTGCGTGCGTTCGACCGTATTCCGCCAGCATCAGCAGGCAACCAGCCGGCTTGGTCACCACCCTCAGCCCAGCGGAACAGGCAGAGCCGGCAAACGCGTTCAGCCCCGGGTCGGCCGGTGCCCGCGCGGATGGCATACGGGAAGGAAAGCCAGCCCGCGGTCCTCCGCCGCTACCGGGCAGGACGGGCAGCAATCGGGCAATTCCGCATCGGGAACGGCGTGGCCCGTGCACCGGAGCGCGCCGCCTCTACTAGGCTCGTCTGCGGGAGTGCGCGTGGGTTCAGCCCGAGAAATGCGCGCCGTACAGAGACCGGCGCAAAGACCGGTACAGACACAGGCAAGGAGCCGGCGGTGGCCTCCATCGAAGCGATTCATGCCAGGCAGATCCTGGATTCCCGGGGAAACCCGACTCTTGAGGTAGAGGTCGCGCTCGACGACGGGACCATCGGGCGCGCGGGAGTGCCAAGCGGCGCGTCGACCGGCGCCTTCGAGGCCGTTGAGCTCAGGGACGGCGGAAGCGAGTACGGCGGCAAGGCCGTGGGCCGCGCCGTCCAGGCCGTCATCGATGAGATTCAGCCCGAATTGCTCGGTCACGAGGCCGATGACCAGCGGCTGGTCGACCAGGCGCTGGTCGATCTCGACCGGACCCCGGACAAGTCGCGGCTCGGCGCCAACGCGATCGTCGGCGTGAGCATCGCCGTGGCTCGCGCCGCCGCCGATTCGAGCGGACTGCCCCTGTTCCGCTACCTCGGCGGCCCGAACGCGTACCTGCTGCCCGTCCCGATGATGAACATCCTGAACGGCGGTGCCCACGCGGACAACAACGTGGACATCCAGGAGTTCATGATCACTGCGATCGGCGCGGGCACGTTCGCCGAGGCGCTGCGGTGGGGAGCGGAGACATACCACGCGCTGAAGTCCGTCATCAAGCAGCGCGGGCTGTCCACTGGAGTGGGCGACGAGGGCGGCTTCGCACCCGACCTAGAGCACAACCAGGCCGCGCTCGACCTGATCGTCGAGGCGATCGGCAAGGCGGGCTTCGCCCCGGGCCGGGACATCGCGCTGGCGGTGGACGCGGCCGCATCTGAGTTCTATGGCGACGGGCGCTACGACTTCGACGGGGCGCCGCGCACCGCGGCCGAGATGGCGGGCATCTATGCGCAGTGGCTAGACGCCTACCCGATCGTGTCGCTGGAAGACCCGCTCGCCGAGGAGGACTGGGAGGGCTGGCAGCAGATCACGGCCAGCGTCGGTGACAGGGTGCAGATAGTAGGCGACGACATCTTCGTCACCAACCCGGTGCGGATCCGCCGTGGCATCGAGACGAAGGCGGCGAACTCGCTGCTGGTCAAGCTCAACCAGATCGGCACGGTGACCGAGACGCTCGACGCGGTATCGCTCGCCCACCGGGCCGGCTTCACCACGGTGATCAGCCACCGGTCCGGTGAGACCGACGACAGCACGATCGCCGACCTGGCGGTCGCGGTCAACGCCGGCCAGATCAAGACCGGCGCTCCGGCTCGCGGCGAACGCGTCGCTAAGTACAACCAGCTGCTGCGGATCGAGGAGCTCCTCGGTGACGCGGCGAGGTATGCGGGCGCGGGCGCTTATCCTCGGTTCGCGACGGGCGCCAGCAACGGTTAATGACCCCGCCGCCGGCTGCTTCCAGGACAACCCGGCTGACTAGCCGGGCTGCGGTGCTCGCTGTCGTCATCTGCGCCATCGCGCTCAGCCTGGCGTACCCGGTGCGGGAGTACATTGCCCAGCGGCGGCAGATCGATGAGCTCGTCGCCGAACAGCAGATGATGCAGGCACAGGTCAAGAGCCTGATCGCCGAACGCGATAGGTACTCCAACCGCGTGTACGTAGAGCAGACCGCCGAGCAGGAACTGCACATGTGCCTGCCCGGTGCGACGTGTTACGTCATCGAGAACGGCCAGTCGGTCATCGGCGTGCCCAAGCAGGCTCGGCCGCCGTCGGCTCCGTGGTACGCCAAGCTCTGGCACTCGGTGCAGCAATCCGACGCCTCTACGGGCAGCGGCGCTCGGTGATCGGGCCGCGCGATGAGGCGGCGGTCGCCGCGCAGCTCGGCCGTCTGCCGCGCGGGCAGCTAGCCGTCGCGCACCGTTGCCCGTGCGGGCTGCCCGATGTCGTCCAGACCGCACCGAGACTGCCTGACGGCACCCCGTTTCCCACGCTCTACTACCTGACCTGCCCGCGGGCGGCCGCGGCGGTGAGCAAGCTGGAAGCGGCCGGCCTGATGCGGGATATGACCGCCCGGCTCGCCGACGACGCCGTGCGGCAGCGTTACCTGGCCGCGCACGAGGATTACCTGGCGCGGCGGGACGACGCGGCCGTGCGTGCGGGGGTCGAGAAGCTGCCAGCCGGTACGCAGACGGCCGGAGGCATGCCCGACCGGGTCAAGTGCCTGCACGCCCTGGTCGCTCATGAGCTCGCGACCGGTGTCAATCCGTTCGGGCATGAGGCGCTCGGCACCATCGGTGAATGGTGGGCGGACGGCCCATGTGTCAGCGTTTCCCGGGAGGGATAGTGATGCGCCGCGTCGCCGCCGTGGATTGCGGCACGAACTCGCTCCGGCTCCTGGTGGCCGACGTGGACACTGGCACCCGCCGGCTCGCCGACGTGGCGCGCCGGATGGAGATCGTCAGGCTCGGCCAGGGGGTGGACCGCACGGGGCGGCTCGCGCCGGAGGCGCTGGACCGGATGACGGTCGTGCTGCGCGACTACGCGGGCGTCATCACGGCGTCCGGCGCGGTCGCCGTCCGCATGGTGGCGACCAGCGCGACGCGGGACGCGGATAACTCAGCCGATTTCGTCAGCCGGGTCAAGGATGTGCTCGGGATAGCGCCTGACGTGCTGACCGGGGACGCGGAGGCGCGGCTGTCGTTCGCCGGCGCGACTGCGGAGCTGGGCGTGCACGGGGGGCCGTACCTGGTCGCCGATATCGGCGGCGGCTCCACCGAGTTGGTGGCCGGCACACCGGGGGACCAGGCGCCACGGGCGATCTCGGTCAACGTCGGCTGCGTCCGGATGACCGAGCGGCACCTGCACGGCGATCCGCCAGGCGAACGTGAGCTGGCCGCCGCCACCGCCGACATCGACGCCGCGCTAGACGCGGCGGCGCGGGCGGTGCCGGTTCACGCGGCACGGACGCTAGTGGGACTGGCCGGCTCGGTCGCGACCGTGGTCGCGATCGCGCTCGGCCTCCCCGAATACGACTCGGCCAAGATCCACCATGCCGTGGTGCCGGCGGCCGATGTGCACGCCGTGACCAGTTCGCTGCTCGCCCAGACCCGGGCCGAGCGCGCGGCCATCGGTGTCATGCATCCCGGACGCGTCGACGTGATCGGCGGCGGCGCGCTCGTGCTCGACCGGATCATGCGGCGGTTCGGGTTCGGTGAGGTGCTGGCTAGCGAGCATGACATCCTCGACGGGATCGCCTGGTCGCTGGCCGAGGACGACTAGGTGGCGGAGGGCGGCCCGGTTCCGCCGGGCCCTGTCCCGCCGGGCCCGGTTCCGCCGGGCAGCGGCTGGCCGGAGGATCCGGCCGGGCCGGACACGCCTGTGGCCCGCGACGCACCGGAGGTCGTGCGCTTGGCGGCTAGCGCGCCTAACCTGGCCGAGCTGACCGCGCGGCAGTCGGTGTGCCGCGCCTGCCCGCGCCTGGTCGCCTGGCGCGAGGAGCTCACCGTCCGGCGGCGTAAGTCATTTATGACCGAACGGTACTGGGGACGCCCGATCCCAGGCTGGGGAGCGCCCGATCCACGCGTGCTGATCGTCGGGCTCGCCCCCGCCGCGCACGGCGGCAATCGCACCGGCCGGGTGTTCACCGGCGATCGCAGCGGAGATTTCCTGTACGCGGCGCTGTACCGGTGCGGGCTCGCGGAGAAGCCGGTCAGCGTGGCGGCCGGAGACGGCCAGCGGCTGATCGGCGCGCGCATGGTGGCCGCGGTGCGATGCGCTCCGCCGGACAACAAGCCCACTCCGGTCGAACGGGCCACCTGCGAGCCATGGCTGGCGGCAGAGGTGACCATGGTGGCGGACAGCATGCGCGCCATCGTCTGCCTCGGCGGGTTCGCCTGGCAGGCTCTGTGGCCCGCGCTGCGCGCGGCCGGATTCGCGCTGCCCCGGCCCAGGCCCGCGTTCGGTCACGGCGTCGAGGTGCCGCTGGCGCGCCCGGGCTCGGCGGGCGGGCCAGCGGCGCGCCCGGGCTCGGCGGGCGCCGCGGTGCCACCTGTCCTGCTGCTCGGCTGTTACCACCCGAGTCAGCAGAACACATTCACCGGCCGCGTCACGCCGGCAATGCTCGACGCGGTATTGACGCGCGCGACCTCCCATGCTAATCGTCTGATTACTTAGCGCTGTTGTTGATCAAGTAATTACTACGCTACGCAATTTGTATACGAAAGCGTGCAAGATAAAACTTAGTTATTCCTTGTCACTTTGTAGTTAGTCAATTGTCCCGGCGGTATTATGTGAAGACCCCCGTAGCCCAAGGGAAGAGGCCGGCCCCCTAAAAGGGTCCCCAGTGTCGGTTCGACTCCGACCGGGGGTACCAGATCGCGAGTACTCACACCGCAGCTGCGGAGCCATGCCCCGCGTATGCCTTGCCCGCCTTGCCGATCGTGCGTATCGCTACTGGAAGTTGGCGAAGCGACCCGTGGGAACTAAAGTGAAATGCACGTGCAATTTTAATGTGCATCAACGTTCTCTCGGTCGCGGAAAGCGCGGACTGCGAGCCTCGGCATTGCTTACGCTGGCAAGTCCTATAAAGGGCAATCTCCTCAAAACGGACGGTGGTTCCTCGCCCGCGCTGCGGCTGCGCTCGGATAGCGCGTGGCTTTCCCCTTCGTGAAGAGCTGACCCCCGGAAATGGGGGTTGACGCTTCACGAAGGGGGAATCCATCACGCTACCGGTGAAAAGGCCGACGTCTGTACGGCAGTGCCGGGAATTCGGAAGCGGGCGGGAAGCGGGCAGGAAGCGGCGCGCCCAGTGGCATCCCATATGTCCTAGCGTGTCATCATCTGGGAGCGGCCGCCGTCAGCGGTGGCCTGCTGGTTCGGACGGTCGCGGATCCATGCGGCGAATGTGAGCCCAGGACCGTCAGCAGCGTGACGCTGACGGCCGCGGCCATCCAGATGGTGATTGCCGCGAACGCCAGCAGAGCCCCCAGCTTGGCATGGCCGCCTGCCGGTGCTGACACCTCTCCGCGTTCGGTATGTCCGGGGGCCGGTCTACCCAAGCACAGCCCGACGACCTCACTCCGCAAGTTCGCGGGCAGGGTGGTGGTCGGCGATTCAAGGGCGTACACGATCGCCGGGTGAAAACTCTGATACCGAAGGCCCGTGCAGATCGGGCATTCTTCGATATGGTTCTCGACCTCGCCCTTCTTCCACAACGTGAGGTGCCCATCCCATCCGGACAGTACCTCATTCAGGTCGGGGCACGTCTGCGCGCCTGTGTGCGCGACGATGGACACGGCCAGGCTGTCCTCAAGATAGCCCTGGACCTGTGTTGCCAGCGCGGACGCGCGACGTTGCGGTATGCCAAGCACGATAGCCAGGTCGGCGTGGCTGAGCCCGTGCCGGAACACCAGCTCTACGACTTCACGCTCTCGATCGTCGAACTTGGCGACAGTACCGAGTATAAATCCGCGCAGGTCAGCGTGGCTGCTACCGGTTGGCAGACATGGGCCGGACGCGGCGGCAGTCGCCGTCTGCCGCCGCTGGCGGCATTCGTCCCTGGCGACCGCGTAGAGATGTGGACGCAGCAGCTCGGGATTCCGGATGGCGCGAAGGTCGGTAATCGAAAGCAGCAGGGTATCCCGCACGACCTCGGCAGCGGTGCCAGGCTCGCCGAGCAGCCAGCAACAGTAGTTGTAAAGCGGAGCCGCGTACCTGTCGTACGCACCAGCGAGTCCGGCCAGCACTGTAAGAGCGCCCGCCTTCATGGCCGACACAATCTCGCGGTCGTCCATAAGCCAAACAGTACCGCCGTAAGAGGCGTAGAAAGAACGTCAGGCGCCGCTAAGGCGCAGACGACGACGCATCTCGTACTCGTGTACGATGGCGTGCGCGTACCCGCACGAGATGCCGGCATCGTCGGCGAGCCAATGAGCTCGTTCGTCACGACGGAGGAACGCGGGACCAGATTCCAGGCGGCTGAACCACTCTGCGAGGTCGCGGCCGGTTACGACCGGGATGCGGGCGATGAGGCTGCTGTGCATGCTCGGCGAGTGGGTCAGTGACATTGGCACCTCCGATGGCGGCTTCCTCTTAACGTGAGCGTGCCGTATGATCGGCCGCCTGACAAGCCCCCAACGGTTACCAAATTTTTACTGGGGGGACGCTTCCCCCCGGACCCCCCTCGCCCTACCGGGGGGACGCTTCCCCCCGGACCCCCCTCGCCCTACCGGGGGGACGCTTCCCCAGGCCGTCTCGTCAACTGAGCCGTTCGAAGATCATCGCCATGCCCTGGCCGCCGCCCACGCACATGGTCTCCAGGCCGATCGCCTTGTCGTGGAACTGCAGGCTGTTGAGCAGCGTGGTGGTGATGCGCGCGCCGGTCATGCCGAACGGGTGGCCCACGGCGATCGCTCCGCCATTGACGTTGAGCCTGTTCAGGTCCACACCGAGATCTTGGTAGGAGGGGATGACCTGGGCGGCGAACGCCTCGTTGATCTCGACGAGGTCGATGTCGCCGATCGCCATGCCGGCCCGGGTCAGCGCCTGCCGGGACGCCTCGACGGGCCCGAGGCCCATGATCTCGGGGGACAGGCCGGTCACTCCGGAGGACACGATCCGCGCCAGCGGGGTGATCCCCAGCGAGGCCGCCTTCGTGTCGCTCATCACGATCACGGCGGCGGCTCCGTCGTTGAGCGGGCAGCAGTTCCCCGCTGTCACCGTCCCGTTGGGCCGGAACACCGGCTGCAGCGCGGACACCTTCTCCAGCGTCGTCCCCGACCTCGGCCCGTCGTCGGCGGACACCACCGATCCATCGGGCAGCGTCACCGGCGTGATCTCCCGCTGCCAGAAGCCGTCCGCTATCGCCTTCTCCGCCAGGTTCTGCGAGCGGACCCCGAATTCGTCCTGCTCCCGCCGGGAGATGCCGCGCAGCTCGGCCACGTTCTCGGCGGTCTGGCCCATGGCGATGTAGATGTCGGGCAACTGGCCGTCCAGACGCGGGTCGTGCCATGGCCCGTGAGTGCCATCAGATGCCTGTTCTGATCTCATCTGCGAATCAGCGAACAGCGGGTTGTGCGTGTCCGGCAGTGAGTCGCTGCTGCCCTTGCCGAACCTGCTGGTGCATTCCACGCCGGCCGAGATGTACACGTCGCCCTCGCCGGCCTTGATCGCGTGAAATGCCATCCGTGTCGTCTGCAGGGACGAGGAGCAGTACCTGGTGACCGTGGTGCCTGGCAGGTTGTCGTGGCCGAGCAGGATCGCCACGACCCTGGCCATGTTGAAGCCCTGCTCGCCCCCTGGGAGCCCGCAGCCTAGGATGAGATCGTCGATGTCGTCGGCTGGCAGTTGCGGCACTTTCGCCAAGGCCGCAGTCACGATCTGCGCGGTGAAGTCGTCGGGGCGGATGCTGGTCAGCGAGCCCTTGAACGCACGGCCGATGGGCGAGCGGGCCGTCGCGACGATCACTGCCTCGGGCATGACATGTCTCCTACTGATCGGTAACTGCGGCGTTTATCTAGGATAACCGCATGCAGGTACACGAGTCGTTGAGCGGGCTGGTCGGCAACACCCCGCTGGTCAGGTTGAGAGCCGTAACCCGGGGGATCTCCGGTGCCACCGTGCTCGCAAAGGTTGAATACTTCAATCCCGGCGGTTCAGTCAAGGACCGCATAGCGCTGCGAATGATCACAGATGCGGAAGAAAAGGGCATCCTCCGCCCGGGTGGCACGATCGTGGAACCCACCTCGGGCAACACCGGGGTGGGGCTGGCCATCGTCGCCTCGGAGCGCGGTTACCGGTGCGTCTTCGTCTGCCCGGACAAGGTGGCCCAAGACAAGATCAGCGTGCTGCGCGCTTACGGCGCGGAGGTCGTGGTCTGCCCGACCACAGTCGCACCAGATCATCCTGAGTCCTACTACAGCGTCGCACGGCGGCTGACCGCGCAGACGCCGGGCGCGTGGCAGCCCGACCAGTACTCAAACCCGGCAAACCCCGCCTCGCACTACGCCAGCACCGGGCCGGAGGTCTGGGCGCAGACCGACGGCACCGTGACCCATTTCGTGGCCGGCATCGGCACCGGCGGCACAATCACCGGCACGGGGCGGTACCTCAAGGAGATCTCAAACGGAGACGTGAAGATCATCGGTGCCGACCCGGAAGGTTCGGTGTACTCCGGTGGCACCGGCCGCCCCTACCTGGTTGAGGGTGTCGGCGAGGACATCTGGCCGGTCACGTACGACCCGCACGTATGCGATGAGGTAATTGCGGTCAGCGACGCCGAGTCGTTCCTGATGACCAGGCGCCTGGCCAGGGAGGAAGCGCTGCTCACTGGCGGTTCCTGCGGGCTGGCGGTAGTGGCGGCGCTGCGGGTCGCGGCCAGGCCGGAGAACAAGAACGCGGTCATCGTCGTGCTGCTGCCCGACGGCGGCCGTGGTTACCTGTCCAAGATCTTCAACGACGAGTGGATGTCGGATTACGGCTTCCTGCACGCGCAGACCTCCGAGCCGCTGGTGTCGGACGTCCTGGCCAGCAGGCAGCGCAGCCTGCCCGAACTCGTGCATGTCCACCCGGACGAAACGGTCAGCGCGGCGATCGCGCTGCTCCGTGAGTACGACGTGTCCCAGCTTCCGGTGGTGAAGGAAGAGCCACCGCTCACCGCGGCCGAGGTCATCGGCTCGGTGGTGGAACGCGACTTGCTCGACGCCCTGGTGGCCGGCCGGGCCCGGCCCACCGATGAAATCAAAGATCTCATGTCCCCGCCGCTGCCGACGGTAGGCTCCGGTGAGCCGGTATCCAAGGCGGTGCTGGCCCTGGAGAAGGCGGGTGCCGCAGTCGTGCACGTGGACGGCAAGCCATCCGGGCTGCTGACCAGGCAGGACGTGCTTACCTATCTCGCGGGGGGTGCCTGATGGACTCGTTCGAGACGCTCGCCATTCACGCGGGCCAGGAGCCGGATCCGCTGACCGGCGCGGTGATCCCGCCGGTTTACCTGACCTCGACCTACAAGCAGGACGGCGTCGGCGGCACGCGCGGCGGGTATGAGTACTCGCGTACGGCGAACCCGACCAGGACCGCGCTCGAGCAGTGCCTGGCCGCCCTGGAGGGCGGGAGCAGTGCGCTCGCCTTCGCCAGCGGCATGGCGGCCGAGGACTGCCTGCTGCGCACCGTCGCCAAGCCCGGTGACCACGTGCTGATCCCCGATGACGCGTATGGCGGCACGTACCGGCTCTTCGCCCGCGTGCTATCGGACTGGGGCATCGGCCACACCGTCGTCCCGGTGACCGACCCGGCCGCCATCCGTGAGGCGCTGCGGGCGACGGGCGCGAGGGTCGTCTGGGTCGAGACACCCACGAACCCGCTGCTGAACATCGCCGACATCGCGGACATCGCGGACATCGCGCACGCGGAACGTGCGCTGCTCGTTGTGGACAACACGTTCGCGTCGCCGTATCTGCAGCAGCCCCTCGCCCTCGGCGCGGACTTTGTCGTGCATTCGACAACCAAGTACATCGGCGGGCACTCCGACGTGGTCGGCGGCGCGATCATCACCGCCGGGAGGCATGCCGACGTGGCCGAGAAGCTCGCTTACATACAGAACGCGACAGGTGCCGTGGCAGGCCCCTTCGATGCCTGGCTCACGCTGCGCGGAGTAAAGACGCTGGCGGTGCGGATGGACCGGCACTGCGCGAACGCGATCCGCATCGCGGAGATGCTCGCCGACCACCCGAAGGTGGCAGATGTGCTGTATCCGGGCCTGCCTGGTCATCCGGGTCACAAGACCGCGCTGGCCCAGATGAAGGGGTTCGGCGGGATCGTGTCGTTCCGGCTGCGCGAGGGCGAGCAGGCGGCGGTCCAGACCTGCGGCCGGACCCGGCTGTTCACCTTGGGCGAGTCGCTCGGCGGAGTGGAATCGCTGATTGAGCACCCGGGGCGGATGACCCACGCCTCGGCCGCGGGTTCGGCCCTTGAGGTGCCGCAGAACCTGGTCAGGCTGTCGGTCGGCATCGAGGACTGCGGCGATCTTATCGAGGACCTTCGTCAAGCGCTGAGCTAAGCAGGCGGGTGACCTAAAACACACTGCGCCAGGCCACCCGGTCAAATCCCGGGGCCTGGCGCAGGTTTTGTACCGCTAGGACTGGCGGCCTACCGGGGTGCCGTCCGGGGTGTTCGTCGGCGCCTGTGGCGCCTTCGGCTTGTAGGCCTTCGCGACCCACGCGCCGGCGGCGAACACGACGCCGATGATGAACGAGGCGGACATGCGCAGCGCGTGGTGACCGCTCGAGTTCTTGTGGCCAAGGATGCTGGGCAGCGACTTGGCCGGCTCGATGGCATAGATCAGGCCGAGGATGATGAACAGCACGGCGACGATTGCGCAGACGATCGTGATGATCTTGCGGTTCGACGATGAGCTGCCGGACGATACTGCACTCACTAGGTTTCTCCTTGTACGGGCGTACGGTCAAGCGGTGTTACGGCGTCAGGTTCACCAGGGTCCCCAGCCGACTAGGAAAATCTACCGTCGAATCGACCGTCGGGAGTGCAAGAAGTCCCGGATGACGTACTGACTGAGATGTTCGGGATCCGCTTGGAGGACCCGACCACCGTTCCGCTTCGCCACATTCTCCACGAATGCGGTCAGGCCGGGATCATCGGCGAGCATGAACACGTTCAGCGTGGCGTGGCGCCTGGTCATCTTGTCCACTTCCGCGAGCGTCAGTTCAACGGTTTCCGGCGCCGGCGGCCAGTCGAACCGGTACATGCCGTCACGCTCCAGGTGCGCGGTCGGCTCGCCATCGGTGATCACGATGACTACGGGTTCGTGCTCGGGATGGCGGTCGATATGCCGGCCGGCCAGCAGCAGCGCGTGGTGCAGGTTGGTGCCCTGCACCATTTCCCAGCCGATCCCGGCGAGCTCGGTTTCCCGCAGCTCGCGCGCGTAATTGGAGAAGCCGACCACCTGCAGCGCGTCCTGCGGGTACCGGGATCGCAGCAGGGCGTGCAGAGCAAGCGCCGTCTGCTTGGCGACTCCCCAGGTGCCGCGCAGGTGCATGGAGTACGACAGGTCGACCAGCAGCGACACGCACGCCGCGGTGTGCCGCTCGGTCTCGGCTATCTCGAAATCACTGGGTTGCAGCCGGATATCGCCACCACGCCGGAGCGCGTTCCGCACGGTCGCCGCCGCGTCGATGGACTGCTCGTCGCCGAACTCCCAGGCTCGCGTCGTTCCGGTCAGCTCTCCAGCCTGCCCGGCGCCGTGCTGGTCGTGATCTCCGCCACCCCGGCTCGACCCGCGCAACGCGCCGAAAACCTGCCGTAGCGCGTTGTCACCCAGCTGCCGGACTGCCTTCGGCGTGAGCTCGAGCCGCCCCGCATTGCGGACCAGGTATCCCTGCGCCTCGAGCTCGCGCTCGATCTGCCGCAGTGCGTCGAGATCGTCGACGGCCTGCCGCCCGAACGCGCGCCTGACCGCTTCCTCGTCGATATCGTCTAGGCTCGCCCCCGGGTAGTCCTGGGCAAGCGAGGCCTCCAGCGAGGCCAGATCGGCGAGTTCGGCGAGCGCCGAGGTGGCGTCGCTGAGCCCGAGCGGCCGGTCGCCGGTCATCCGCGGGTCGCCGAGCCCACGGCCGAAGTCGGGGCGTCGGGCGCGCAGCGCGTCTGCCAGGCGGGACATCTCGGCGGCTAGGCCCGCGTCGTTCATAGCCTGGGCCATCAGGTCAGCAAGCTCTTGCCGCTGCTCGTCGCTGAGCGAGTTGAGCAGCCGTTCCGCTGCGGCCATCCGGCTGACCAGGGAGTCGATAAGCTCCTCCAGGTCTCTGGGGTTATCCGGGAACATATCGCCATACTGGTCCATGAACCGGTCGAAATCGGCCTGGGTATGCTCTCCCCGCGCGTCGGCGGAGAGCATCTCATTGAGGTCGGCGAGCATGTCCCTGACCCGCTGCATGGCCCGCGGGTCCGGGTTCTCCAGCGCCTGCCTGATACCGCGGAACTGGCTGTCCAGCACCTCGCTGCGCAGCAGATCACGCAGCCGCTCGAACGTCGCCCGCGCCGCCGCCGAACGCCAGTCGTAGTCTGACAGCTGCCTGATCGCCTGTGCCGTGTCAGCTGGCAGCGAGTCCAGGTCCGCTTCCCGCATCCGCGCCTCGTCGGATGGGTCTGGAAACAGTTCGGCTCGCTCCTGCCCGATCGCCGTGTCGAGCAGCGCCCGTGCCTGCTCCAGGATGCCGTCGAGCCGTCCGCTCGACCGGATCTCCCGCTGCCGCTCGCGCACCCGGCGGAGCAGGTCGTCGAGTCCGTTTCTACGGCCGAGCCCGCGCCGGAGCAGGTCGCGCAGCGCGTCGGAGGGGGATGCCCCGCCGAGCACATCGTCGCTCATCGCATCCACCGCGCTGCGCACGTCGAAGGGCGACGCCAGCGGATCGGGTCCGCCGTCGTACGCTCCGTACCGGTAGGTCGCCATCAGCTGCCCCCTTCCTACCCTTTCGAGCCTATCTTTTGCATAACAGCGTCGGTGCTTCCGTCAAGCGATGCTTCACCTCCACGTCGGCCGACGCCGCCACTACCCTGATCGCGGCTGCCCCGCCACCGGCACACCGCTCCGCGCCCGCCCGCCCCGCCCCGCCCGCGCCCGCCCGGGTTGGCCAGTTCCGTCCCCTGAATCCGCCGCTACCGTCGTAGCGCTACACCACTTGCGTTAGGTTGCGGCGATCCGTCAGTGCCTTTATGTCAGCATGTGCCGGTTCTCAGATAACGCAACAGATGTAGCTATAACGTTATGCGGCGGCTCGGGCGGGACAGTGAGCAGGCGGTAGAGCGCTCGTAGCGATGACAGCGTTTACTTACAACCGCGCGGGCTCACATGCGATAGACGCTGGTCCCTCTAGGGCCTCCAGCGGTGTCCTTGGACAGGCGGCGCATCAGGTATAGGCCTTCCAGGGTAAACTCCAGCGCGGCCGCGGCATGGCCGAAGGACTCGCCGCCGTCCATGCCGAGCCGTTCCATGATCTTGGCCAGTCCGGGCACTTCGCCCGCCTGGCTGAGCAGGGTCCCGGCCGGCACCAGCTCTCCGGCTTCTACCGTGGAACCCTCGTCGAACTTCGTCAGCAGGCCGGATAGGTCCGCGCTGCCCAGGCGGGTCCGGAACGTGTCGGCGATGGCCCGGCGCAGCATCGCGGCGAGCAGGTCCTCTTCCCGGCCCTCCTCGCTGACCTCGAACTCGACCTTGCCGCGCAGCGTCGCCACCACCGGGAGCAGGTCGCACACCCGCGCCACCGGCGTCTCCCGCCCGCTACTGTCGGGGCGCCCGGTGCATTCGGTGAGCGCGACGCGCCGCACCGCCGACGCCGCGACGCTTTCCGCGGCGGCGATCGCGAATCGCGCCGACACGCCGGACCGGCTGTCCACCGTCGGCGAGTCCCGTACCAACCGGGTGAACCGTGCGATGACCTCGATGAGGTGCTCGGGGATTTCCGCGACCTGCTGTCCAGAAGCTGTGGGCAGCTCGGCTTCCTGCTTGATCAGCGCGAGCTCGTCGTCCAGCGTCAGCGGGTAATGGGTGCGGATCTCAGCGCCGAACCGGTCCTTCAGCGGCGTGATGATCCGGCCCCGGCTCGTGTAGTCCTCCGGGTTGGCGCTGGCCACGAGCAGCAGGTCCAGCGGCAGCCGCAGCGCGTAGCCGCGCACGCCGATGTCGCGCTCTTCCAGCACGTTCAGCAGCGACACCTGGATGCGCTCGGCCAGGTCGGGCAGCTCGTTCAGCGAGAAGATGCCCCGGTTGGTACGCGGCACCAGCCCGTAGTGGATCGTTTCCGGGTCACCCAGCGTACGCCCCTCGGCGACCTTGACCGGGTCGATGTCACCGATCAGGTCCCCGATGCTGGTATCGGGCGTGGCGAGCTTCTCGCCGTACCGCTCGTCCCGGTGGCGCCAGGACACGGGCAGTTCGTCGCCCAGATCCGCCGCGAGCCGCAGGCAGCGCGCGCACACCGGCGCGTAGGGGTGGTCGTTGATCTCGCACCCCAGGACTACAGGCGTCCACTCATCGAGCAGGCCGCCGAGGGTGCGGATCAGCCTTGTCTTACCCTGCCCGCGCTCGCCGAGCAGGATGATGTCGTGCCCGGCGATGAGGGCCCGCTCAAGGTGCGGCAGCACGGTCTCGCTGAACCCGATGATGCCGGGGAAGGGGTCCTGGCCTGTCCGGAGGCAGACGAGCAGGTTCCGCCGTATCTCTTCCTTGACGCCCCGGAGCTCATGTCCGCTAGCCCGAAGTTCCCCAACGGTGCTGATCATAGGTAGCTGCACCCTTACCAGCCTATGTCGCGATGTGATCTCACCGAACAACCGCGAGGGCTCGGCTGCGGCTGCGGTCTGCCCTTCCCGTCAGAGCAGCCGCGACCGCCGCGGAATCGAAATAACGTGGAGAGTTACCGCGTCGTGCCGGTCTGTCATACGCATACGACGGTTAACCTTCCACGAAGCGGCAGAACTCCACATTAAATCGGGACCGGGACCGGCCCGCAGGCAACACGGGCACTGTACGGCACACAAGTCACTTCCCTGCCCGCGTGCCGACACCCAGGAGCAGCAGTCGGCCAGCACCGGCCTTCGTGCCGCCCAGGCGCAGTTCGCTGGATCGGGCATTGGACTCCAGCATCGCCCGCGTGCCAGCGACCGTAGCGGCACGCGGGGTCAGAGGTTGCCGCGCCTGGCCTGCTCCCGCTCGATGGCCTCGAACAGCGCCTTGAAGTTCCCCTTGCCGAATCCCTGCGACCCGTGCCGCTCGATCAGCTCGAAGAACACGGTCGGCCTATCCTGCACGGGCTGGGTGAAGATCTGGAGCAGGTACCCGTCCTCGTCCCGGTCCGCAAGGATGCCCAGGTCGTGCAGTTCGTCGAGCGGCACGCGTGTCTCGCCGGCCCAGGATCCGAGGTCGTCGTAATACGTGCCGGGCGTCTTGAGGAACTCGACCCCGGCCGCGGTCATCGCTCGCACCGAGGCGACGATGTCGGGCGTCTGCAGCGCGATGTGCTGGACGCCAGGGCCGCCGTAGAACTCCAGGTACTCATCGATCTGTGACTTGCGCTTGCCGTGCGCCGGCTCGTTCAGCGGGAACTTGACCTTGCGCGAGCCGTCCGCGACGACCTTGGACATCAGCGCGGAGTACTCGGTGGCGATGTCGTCGCCGACGAACTCCTTCATGTTCGTGAAGCCCATGACCCGGTGGTAGAAGTCCACCCACTGGTCCATCCTGCCCAGCTCGACGTTTCCTACGCAGTGGTCGATCTCGGTGAAGTACGGCGGCCCGGCCGGTTCGACGATGGGCTCGGCGGGAACGAAGCCCGGCAGGTAAACACCCGAGTAGCCAGACCGCTCGACGAGCGTGTGCCGCGTATCCCCGTAGGTCGCGATCGCGGCGAGCATGACCTTGCCGTGATCGTCCTCCACCAGGTGCGGTTCGGTCAGCCCGCGGGCCCCGTGCGAGATCGCATAGGCGTACGCGTCCTCCGCCGAGCCGACTTCCAGCGCCAGGTCGCACACCCCGTCGCCGTGCGCGGCGATGGTAGCGCCCAGTTCGGTGCCGGTCTTCACCGGGCCGCGGAATACGAACCGCGCCCGCCCCGACTCGAGCACGTGCACCGTCTCATCCGGGCAGCCGGTCTCCGGTCCCCGGTAGCCGACCCGGCGCATGCCGAAC
>Ga0335074_10003501_pt1 | contig 21479 bp, 17 predicted proteins | sample Lox_Sample_23_FD_206715 | JGI IMG/M metagenome (GOLD analysis project Ga0335074, IMG submission 206715) | Soil microbial communities from Loxahatchee National Wildlife Refuge, Florida, United States - Lox_Sample_2.3 | ecosystem: Environmental > Terrestrial > Soil > Wetlands | place: USA... | reverse complement strand
CGATGGCGCGTGCAACCGAGAGCACGTGGCGCAGGTCCGCCGAGCCGTCCTCATCGGGCGGGGTACCTACGGCGATGAGCTGAAACAGCCCATGCTCGACGCCCTTCGCCGCATCGGTCGTGAACTCCAGCCGCCCGGCCTCGCGGTTGCGCTTGATGATGACATCCAGGCCCGGCTCGTGAATCGGCACCTCCCCTTGCGACAATCGCGCGACCTTCTGCGCATCCACATCGACACAGAGCACGTGATTGCCCGCCTCGGCGAGGCAGGCGCCGGTTACCAAGCCGACGTATCCGGAGCCGAAAATGGTCACTCGCATGCAACTAAGCTCTTGATTTAAAAAGACCCTGAGGCGGAAGGCGGCCGTCGCCGCGGGTGCGATGGCGACGGATCATACCGTAAGGCTCTTCAAGGACGATGGCAGCTGCCGCATCCGGGCGCAGCGCCGCCCGGGGCCGGCGCGACAGGCGGTCGGGCCGCCGGATGCTCAGGCGCGCAGCATCGCTCGGTGATCCAGGTACCAGCGGTAGGTGCTCGCGATGCCCTCCGGCAGCGCGATGCGCGGGCGCCATCCGAGCCCCTGCAAACGCGATACGTCGAGCAGCTTGCGCGGCGTGCCGTCGGGCTTCGAGGGATCAAAGCGCAGCTCGCCCGCGTAGCCCACCGTGCGCGCAACGAGGCCGGCGAGCTCGGCAATGGAGAGGTCACTGCCCCAACCCACGTTGACCCACGGCTCGGCGTCGTAGTGCTGCATGAGAAACAGGCATGCATCGGCCAGGTCATCGACGTGCAGGAATTCGCGACGCGGGGTCCCCGTCCCCCAGACCTCCACCTGAGGACTGCCGCTTTCCTTGGCCTCGTGAAACTTGCGTATCAGCGCCGGCAGGACGTGCGAGCCCTGCAGGCTGAAATTGTCGCCCGGACCGTAGAGGTTCGTGGGCATCGCCGAGATGGCCGCAAAGGCATACTGGCGGCGGTACGCCTGGCACATCTTGAGACCTGCGATCTTGGCGATCGCATACCATTCGTTCGTCGGCTCGAGAGGCCCGGTGAGCAGGCATTCCTCCGGCATGGGCTGCGGGGCATGCTTGGGATAGATGCAGCTCGACCCGAGGAACAGCAGCTTGCGCGTGCCGTGCCGGTAGGCGGCATCGATCACATTCGTCTGGATAGCGAGGTTGTCGCGCAGGAACTCGGCAGGGTGCCGGTCGTTGGCGAGGATGCCGCCCACCTTGGCGGCTGCGAGGAAGACGAAGTGGGGTCGCTCGGCACGAAAGAACGCGTCCACGGCGTCCTGCCGCGTGAGGTCGAGATCGCTGCGGTCCCGCACGAGCAGGTTCGCGAAGCCGGCCGCACGCAGCCGTCGCACGATGGCCGAGCCGACGAGGCCGCGATGGCCCGCCACGTAAATGCGGGCCTCGGGCTGCATGGCGCCCGTCACGTTGCTCAAACCGGGCTCACTCTCGGTGTTGATAGGTACGGAACCCCTCGCGCGCAATCGTGGCGTCGCGGCGTGCGAGCTGCAGATCCTCCGCGACCATCTCCTCGATCAGCTGCTCGAAGCTGAGCTCGGGTTGCCAGCCGAGCTGGGTGCGCGCCTTGGTCGCATCGCCCAGCAGGGTATCGACTTCCGTAGGACGAAAGTAGCGCGCATCGACGCGCACCACGGTGCGACCGTCGGCGGGATCGATACCCACCTCGCCAGCCCCGCTGCCCTGCCATTCGATCCTCATGCCGAGGCGCGCCCCCGCGCGCGTGACGAACTCGCGCACGGAGTGCTGCTCGCCGGTGGCGATCACGTAATCCTCGGGCTCGGGCTGCTGGAGCATGAGCCACTGGGCGCGAACGTAGTCGCGCGCGTGTCCCCAATCGCGCAGCGAATCGAGGTTGCCGAGATACAGGCAGCTCTCCAGTCCCTCGTGAATGCGGGCGAGCGCGCGGGTGATCTTGCGCGTGACGAAGGTCTCCCCGCGGGTGGGGCCTTCGTGATTGAACAGGATGCCGCTGCAGGCGAAGAGCCCGTAGGCCTCCCGGTAATTGACGGTGATCCAGTGCGCGTAGAGCTTGGCCGCCCCGTAGGGCGAGCGCGGATAGAAAGGTGTCGTCTCGCGCTGCGGCGTCTCCTGCACCTTGCCGAACATCTCGGAGGTGGAGGCCTGATAGAAGCGGGTCTTTTTCTCGAGACCCAGGATGCGGATGGCCTCGAGCAGGCGCAGCGTGCCGAGCGCATCGGCATTGGCGGTGTACTCGGGAGTCTCGAAGGAGACCGCGACGTGGCTCTGAGCGGCGAGGTTGTAGATCTCATCGGGCTGCACCTGCTGCACGATGCGAATCAGGTTCGTCGCATCCGTGAGATCCCCGTAATGCAGCAGCATGCGCACCCCCTGCTCGTGGGGGTCACGGTAGAGGTGATCGATCCGATCGGTGTTGAAGGAGGAGGCACGACGCTTGATGCCGTGGACCTCGTAGCCCTTGCCAAGCAGCAACTCGGCGAGGTACGCACCATCCTGCCCGGTGATCCCGGTGATCAGCGCTCGCTTCATAGCTTCCCCCGGGACAAAGGCCCGCGATTCTAGAGAGAGGCCGGGATCGTGGCAATCGCAGCTAAGCCTTGGGCGCGCCGGGAGTGCGCTCGCTCGCCGCGGCGGGGCGCTTGGGAACACCGGGTGGACCTCGCCGCCTGCTCACGCCGTCCCTCACCGGCGAGCGCGGGGGCAGCTCGGTAATGTTATCCGCATCGAGTCCGAGAGCGATGCGCCGCCTCGCCACCAAGTCTGCCAGCTCCGGGGCGGCAAAGTACTCCGCAACCGCATCGCTCAGCAGCCAGATGACCTTGCGACAATCGTATTTCCCGCAGGCGGCCGCGAGCTGATCCAGCAGGCCCCGCACGTGCTTCCAGGGCAAGGCGTACTCACGCGCCCGCAGGATCATCGGGTGCTCGGTCTGGGTGACGTTATCCCCCAGCAACAGCTCTTCGAAGAGCTTCTCGCCGGGGCGCAAACCGGTGAACTCGATGGCGATGTCGCCCTCCGGGTTGGCCTCGTCGCGCACAGTGCGGCCCATGAGCCCGACCATGCGGCGGGCAAGGTCCACGATGCGGATCGGCTCGCCCATCTCGAGCACGAATACCTCGCCGCCGTGGGCCATGGATCCGGCCTGGATAACCAGCTGCGCCGCCTCCGGGATGGTCATGAAGTAGCGGGCAACCTCCGGGTGGGTCACCGTCACCGGGCCGCCACGCAGGATCTGGTCGCGAAAGAGCGGAACGACCGAGCCCGAGGAGTCGAGCACGTTGCCGAAACGCACCATGCAGAACTTGGTGGAGAACCCGCGTTGGTGCATCGCCTGCAGCACCAGCTCCGCGATGCGCTTGGTAGCGCCCATCACGTTGGTGGGGTTCACCGCCTTGTCGGTGGAGACCAGCACGAAGGTCTCGACCGCGGTCTCGGTCGCCGCTTCGGCCGCATTGAACGTGGCGATGACGTTATTGTAGACGCCCTCGATGATGTTCTGCTCGACGATGGGCACGTGCTTGTAGGCCGCGGCGTGATAGACCGTCTGCACACCGTAGGTCTGCATGACGGCGCTCATGCGCCGCTTCTGATGAGCGTTCCCGAGCAGCGGGACCACCTCGAGCGCCGCCTCTTGACTCTGCGCCGTGTGAAAGAGCTCGCGGTGGATGCTGTAGAGCGCAAGCTCGGACAACTCGTAAAGCACCAGCCGTCGGGGACCGAGGCGCACGATCTGCCGGCAGAGCTCAGCACCGATCGACCCCCCCGCGCCGGTCACCATCACCACCTTGTTGCGAATGCAGGCGGAGAGCAGGTCGGCTCTGGGGGGAACCGGATCGCGCCCGAGCAGCTCCGAGATGTCGATCTGATGCACCTGGTCCACGGCTGCACGGCCTGCGACGATGTCCGACAGGTCGGGTACCGATTGCACCTGCAGGCCGAGGGCGAGCAGCCGCCCGACGATCCGGCTGCGTTGCGAGCGCGGCGCGGCGGGCATTGCCAGGAGCACGCAACTCACCTGATGACGGGCCACCAGCTCTTCGAGCTTGTCTGGGGAGCAGACCTCGAGACCGGCCACCACATTCCGTTGAAGACGCGCATCATCCTCCAGGAACGCGACCGGCTTGAACTCGGAGTTCTTGCGCAGAGCGATCGCCAGGCTCGCTCCGGCATCCCCGGCACCGTAAATCAGAACGCGGTTGCGCGGCGAGTGCGACAGATCGATGAGGAGGTTTTGCAGCAGCGTACGGCTGCCCCAGACGTAAAGCACGGCGATGAGAAAGTAGATGATCCAGGCCGAGACGGGCACGGCGCGACCAAAGAAAAACCAGTCCGCAGCAAAGGTGAGGACGATCGAGCAGCCGACGCCCGCCAGAATGGTCGCGAGCGCGCGACTCGCGATGTAGCGCAGCACGGCGCGGTAGAGCCCGAGGCGCACGAAGATCGGAATGCTCGTGAGCACCGCGATGACATACAGCCACCCGCCCGAGTGCGCGCCGTGCGCAACGGAGCCGAGTCGCAGGCTGATGGCACTCCAGAGGGCGAGCGGAATGCTGCACACATCCGCGAGCACCATGATCACGCGCTTGACCGTGCGCGGCAGGCGGAGGAGATGGGCCAAGCCGTGCCGAAGGCCCAGGGTGTCTGGCCGCACGATCAGCTTTCGAGAAAGGAGCCATCAGCCTGGACAAGTAGCCGCCGCAGAGGGTTGCCGGCGTGCCCATACGTGCCCATGTGGTCAGTTCCTCTCGCCGCACCGTGACGCGATCGCGATGGCGGACTACGGCCAAGCTGCTTTGGCGCAAACTCTACAGGACAAGCCGATGCTTTTCGAGAGTGGCGTCCGGAGGGTGTTACCGAGTGTGGATGTCGGCATCCGCCGACAGGTCTGCGCTACGAGGGCGGAGTGGGAGTCGAGCGCTCCCCAACCGCCCGCTCCGCGCTCGAGGGCAGGATGGTCCCACGCCCCGGAGGGGCGGAACTCTGCGACGGCATCGCTCGCAGCGGGTGCTGCCCTCAAACCGGCGGGTTGGAGCCCGAGCGGTCGCTGCGGGCAGCGCGAGTGCCCGCCTCGCGTACGCCTCTTTGTGCCGCACGAGGACCTCGGCCCTGGCGGGTGGGCAGCGCGGCGACGTTATCGCGCTCGAGGCCGAGCTCGATACGCCGGGTGGTGACCAGATCCATGACTCGCGGGAAGGAGCGGTACTCCGCCACTGCGTCGGCGAGCAGACCGATCGCCGCGCGGCTATCGAAGTTGCGGGCGGCGACACTCAAGTCATCGAGCAGCGTGCGCACGTACTTCCATGGCAGCGCGTATTCGCGGGCCCGCAGGATCATCGGATGATCCGTGCGCATCACGTTATCCCCGAGCAGCAGCTCCTCGAACAGCTTCTCTCCGGGTCGCAGGCCGGTGAACTCGATGGCAATGTCGCCCTCGGGGTTGGCCTCGTCGCGTACGCAGAGGCCCATCAAAGCAACCATGCGACGCGCGAGATCCACGATGCGGAGCGGCTGGCCCATGTCGAGAACGAACACCTCTCCGCCATGGGCCATGGAGCCTGCTTGGATGACGAGCTGCGCCGCCTCGGGAATGGTCATGAAGTAGCGGACCACGTCTGGGTGGGTGACTGTGATCGGCCCTCCGCACAGGATCTGCTCGCGGAAGAGCGGCACCACGGAGCCCGAGGAGTCGAGCACGTTACCGAAGCGCACCATGCAGAACTTGGTGGCGAAGCCGCGCTGGTGCAGCGCCTGCAAAACGAGCTCCGCCAGGCGCTTGGTGGCGCCCATGACGTTCGTGGGATTGACTGCCTTGTCGGTAGAGACCAGCACGAAAGTCTCGACCGACGCCTCGGCGGCAGCTTCGGCGGCGTAGAACGTGGCGAGCACGTTGTTTTGCACGCCGGGGATGACGTTCTGCTCGACGATCGGTACATGCTTGTAAGCGGCGGCGTGATAGACGGTCTGCACCTCGTAGGTCTGCATCACGTCGCGCAGGCGCTCCTTCTGGTTCACGTTTCCGAGCAATGGAACGAGCTCCGGAGCATCATCCAAGCCACTGAGCGCGGTACGCAGCTCGCGCTCGATGCTGTAGAGCGCGAGCTCCGAGAGCTCGAGCAGGACCAGCCGTCGTGGCGCGAGCTTGGCGATCTGCCGACACAGCTCCGCGCCGATCGAGCCACCTGCCCCCGTCACCATCACGACCTTTCCCGTGATGCAGGCCGCGAGCAGATCGGGCCGCGGGGGCACCGGATCGCGTCCCAGCAGGTCGGAGATATCCACATCTCGGATGTCGTTCACCTGCGCGCGACCGGCAACGATGTCAGCCACATCGGGCACCGTCTGCACGTGCACATTCATGCCGAGAAGATCCTGAATGATCTGGCCACGTCGCGAGCGGGGCATTGAAGGAATGGCGAGCAGCACGCGCCCGACTCTGCGCCGCGCGATCACCGCCCCGATCAGCGCCGGCGGAAAAACCTCCAGCCCATGCACGAGCGTACCCTGCCGGCTGCGCTCCTCATCGACGAACGCCACCGCGTGAAACTCGCGGCTTTTCTGCAACGCCATGGCGACGCTCACGCCCGCCTCCCCAGCCCCGTAGATGAGCACGCGGGTTCGCTTCGGCCGCGAGCCGAGGTCGAGCACGTGTCGAGCGAGCGTGCGACTGCCCCAGACATAGAGCACCGCGATCAGAAAGAAAATGATCCACGCAGAATCCGGTACGAGGCGGCCGAGGAGCAGCCGGTCGAGGCCGAAGGTGAGGACGACAGAGGCGGCCACGCCCGCGCAGATCGTCAGCAGGCCACGTCCGGCCATGTAGCGAATCACCGCGCGGTACAGACCGATGCGGATGAAGATCGGCACCGTCGTGAGCGAAGTGACGACGTAGAGCCAGGGACCCTCGTGGACGCCGTGCTCGAAGGTTCCCAGGCGCAGTGTGATGGCGCTCCATAGCGCCAGCGGAATGGTGCACAGGTCAGCAGCGACGAGGATCGCGCGCTTGACCGTTCGAGGCAGGCCTTGAACACGAAGCAGCCATCTGCGCACACGCCGCGTAACGTGTTCCGACACGATCACCCCTATCCGCCAGTCCAGTCGACGCTAACGCCATTAGCCGCCGGAAAGGGTCTCCCTGTGGCCGGCAGGTCCGTGTACGACGAGTCGTAACTCGTCTGCGACACCCCCGCCGCTCCCTTCCCGCATGCGCTCGGTGCGGTCCGTGCCCACAGGAAACGGTCCAGTCCGCGGAAAGTTTACACAAACAGCGCTCGCTCTGCGCAACGGCCGAGCCGGGCGCTGGCGATACCGGCATGCGCGCAGGGAGAGCGGGGGCCTCAGTATTCGAGCGCCCGCACGAAACACACCACGCCATCCACGGTCTGCGAATCATCCACGAAAATCTCGACGGGCCGGCCGGTGGCAAGCGCAGTCTGCGCCGCCGAGATGAGCGCAACGTCGGTGCCACGGATCTCCACCACCCCCGTAGCGCAACCGGTGGGCGTGACCCACGTGATGGGGGACGTAAGCTCTATCGAGACCGTGCCCGCATACTGCGGATAGATCTTGTCCTGGGCGGAATAGAAGACCAGATTGGCCAAGGTCACGTAGGTGGCGGAGCGATTGTCCTGCGCGTGCGCAACGGAGCTCCACAGTGCAAAGGCGCACACACACAGGATCGCCCGGTTCAGCAGATTTTTCATGAGGAGACCTTCATTGCAAGGGTGATCGCGCAATGCGCGGAGTTCATTTGTTGAACAGCAGGGAATCGATGAGCGGTGCGACGACCCCTGAATCGAGCTTCCACACATCATCCTGAGAGCCATCCTCGTTGGTGGTGCCGCCCGTGATCCACAGCCCACCGTTGATGGCGAACAGACTCGCGGCGTGCCGCGCCAGCCAGGGCGTGTGCGGCACTCGCTCCCAGTGTACGCCGTCGGCAGAGCTCCAAACCCCCGCCAGATTGCTGCCGCCGTTGGGCTGATGCCCGGCAACCACCCACATCCGCCCGCCATAGACGGCAACGCTGTGATAGACGCGAGGCTCCCACGGTGCATTCTCGAGCACTTGCTCCCAGTGCACCCCATCCGGCGAGCTCCACACATCGTTGTACGCCACGTCCGTGCCGTATTCGCCACCGCCGAGAATCCAGATGCGGCCATTGAATACGACCGATCCGGCGATCATTCCACGCGGCGCCCAGCGCGGCCCGATCTGCGGCGCCTTTGCCCACGTGATGCCGTCGCTGCTCTCCCACACGTCATTGAAGTAAGTTTCATTGCCTGTGTAGCCGGGACAGGTGTCCAGGGTGAGCGTCTGTCCGCCCATCACCCAGATCTGGTTGTTGAACACGACCGTGTAGTGCAGGACGCGATTGCCCCAGGGTACGTTGTCTGCGACCTTCGTCCAGCGCACCCCGTCGGTCGATGTCCAGACGTTCGGCTGGTAGTGACACTGATTGGAGTCGCCGCCGACGATCCACATCTTGTTCTGGAACACGACCCAGCCGGCCATGTGCCGGCCCTCCCACTGCGTCCCAGGGTTGAACACGCCCGGGACGAAGGTGTTCGGCTTGACGAGGCTCCAGTGATGCCCATCGCTCGAGTTCCACACCTCGTTGGTGGTGGTATAGGGAAAGACGGTCGTGAGTGAATTCCAGCCTCCGAGCAGCCATGCCTTGTTGTTGTAGACGACAACGCCCGCACCATCGCGCCCGGCATAAGCCGCCTGCGGAGTCACGTTCTGCCAGCTGTACAGGGATGCCGGGAACGTGGGCTGCACCGGTGCGAGTAGTACGGCGCACGCGAGGAGCGGCGCTCGCAAGCCTGGAAATCTCTTCAACGACTGGAATCCTCAAGCTCGGGAGCGCATTGTCCAACGACCGCGGTCGCCTGTCTGTTTCAAACTCTTAATGTCGGCTCGGACCGACATCGGGCCGACCGGCCCCGGCGATGCAGGCGATGCCGGCGAGCGGGGTCAGGGCGATCAGCACCAGCCACCCCCCGAGGGGCGGATGAGCCAGGGCCAGCCCAGCCAGCGGCAGCAGCCATAGCACGTTCACCCCCAGAAAAGACAGGGTCGCGCGCCGGTGGCTGCCCGAGCGTCGGGCGAGTCGCTGGTACGTATGGCTACGATGAGGCTGGTCGAGCCTCTCGCCGCGCAGCAGCCGAACGATCAGCGTCAGGGTCGCATCGATGAAGAATGCGCCGCCGAGGATCAGCCAGGTCAGCAGGCCGACGCGGCTCTCGCGGGCGCCCCCGAGCGCAACCACCGCGAGCGCGAACCCCAGATAGCCGCTGCCGACATCCCCCATGAAGATGCGTGCCGGTGGCCAGTTCCACAGCAGGAACCCCAGGCACGAGGCCCCGAGGACCAGCGCCGCGGCGGGCGCCTGTGGCGGGGAGGCTGCAAGCCACATCAGCAGCGCGCCCGACCAGCTGACGAAGGCCCCCTCCGCTGCCGCGATCCCATCGATTCCATCCATGAAGTTGAAGAGGTTCAGCACCCAGACGATGCACAGCACGCCGAGCACGTAGCCGGCGGCGCCGAACCCGATCAGGGAAGCGCCGAGCCGCAGCGGCGGCATGCCGCCCAGCCAGACGACCGCCCAGACCGCAGCGCAAAAGTGCACCGCAAGACGCAGCCGGACGCGCACGGGACGCCGATCGTCCCACAGGCCGACGAGGGCGATCGGGAGGCCCCCGAGAAGCGCGAGCAGCATGCGACTGTCGAGCAGGCGCACTGCCCAGAGGGCTGCGAAGCCGAGCAGGGAAACGAGCACGATCGCGACACCCCCGCCGCGGGGCGTCGCGGTGGTGTGCGAACTGCGCTCGTTGGGAATATCGATCAACCCGCCCGCGAGCGCGAGCCGCCGCGCGAGACCGGTCAGTGCCGCCGAGAGGAGCAGGCAAGCGGCGCTGAGCAGCAGGGCGAGCTTCATCGGTCAGCCTGCAGGTACCACTCGACGGTGCGCCGGAGGCCCTCGCGCACCGGCACCGGCGCCGACCAGCCGAGCGCCGAGCGCGTCGCGGCGCTGTCGACGACGAGTGATCCACACAGCCGCCGGATCTGCCCGCGCTGGCCGAGCGCGGTGCCGGCGGCGTCGAGCATCCAGGGGGGCACAGGCAGCAGGCGCGGCCGCCGACCCATGGCCTCGCCGAGCGCGCCGAGCAGCTCCGGAGTGGACAGATCCTCGCCGTCGGACACCATCCAGGTGCCGCGCGCATGCGGGTGCTCAATGAGCGTGCGCAGCAGGTCGCACAGGTTCCACACGCTCACCAGGCTGCGTCGGTTGCGCACCGCTCCGAGCGGCAGTGGCCAGCCGCGGTGCACCCACACCAGCAGGCGCAGGAAGTTCGCTCTGACCTCCGGGCCGTAGACGAGCGGTGGGCGCACGATGATCGCCTCCATGGCACTGCCGACGGCGGCCCGTGCGAGCGCGAGCTCACCCTGCAACTTGGAGCGGGCGTAGTCATCGCCCGGTGCCGGTGCGTCGTCACGGGAGTAGGCGTGCTCCGCCAGCCCCTCGCCATTCACCTTGACGCTGCTCACGAAGATGAAGCGTCGAACGCCGGCCCGCACGGCCGCCCGTGCCAGGCAGTCCGTACCACGTGCATTCACTTCCATGAGGCGCTCGGCGTCGTCGGTGGCTCCCACGTGTGCGCGGCCCGCCGCATGCACCACTGCATCGACCCCGGAGAGCGCCGCGTGCCAATCCGTGCGTGAGCCGATCTCTCCGACGATGACGCGCGGCAGATCGCCCGCCGGCGTCGCGTTGTCGGTGCGCAGTGCGAGCCGCACGGTGTGCCCGCCGCCGGCGAGGGTGGCGGTGAGTACTCGCCCGACGAAGCCTGAGCCCCCGGTCAGCAAGATGCGCATGATCGATACAATGCGAGCGTCTGCGCGATCACCGCGTCGAGCCCGAACTCCTGCTCCGCACGCTGCCGGCCGCACGCTCCCATTCGTCGCCGCATGGCCGGATCCCGCAGCAGTCTCTCCAGCGCCTGCGTCAGACGGGCCGAGTCGCGGGCGGGCACGAGCAGGCCATTCTCGCCGTCACGGACGACCTCGCGGCAGCCGGGCACGTCGGAGGTGATGATCGGTCGACCGGCTGCTGCTGCCTCGATGAGGGCCTTGGGAAGCCCTTCGCGGTAGGAGGGCAGGCACACGATCGAGCTCGCCGCGAGCAGCGCGGGCATGTCCTCGACCCATCCCGGGTGCTCGACGATGCCTTCAGCAACCCACGCGCCGATCTGTCCGGAGGGCACCGCGGCAGGGTTTGCGGGGTCTGGATCGCCCGCGAGCAGGCAGCGCACCTCGACACCGCGCGCGCGCAGCTGTCGCGCAGCAGCGACGAATTCACCCACGCCCTTGTCCCAGAGCAGGCGCGACGGCAGCACCACCAGCGGTATGCCCGCCGGCTCGGGCGCAGGCGCGAAGCGCTCGAGGTCGACGCCCGATCCCGCAATGCGGCGGATATGGGCTCGAGGAACGCCGAGCCGGGCCACGAGTTCGCCATCGTCCGGGTTCTGCACCAGCACGATTCCCGCGCGCAGCACCGCAGCCAAGGCGCCGCTGACCACGCGCTGCAGACCTCGCGCCGCGCCGCTGCCGGAGGTGTACAGCCAGCCCATGCCCGCGATCGCGTTGATGACGCGCGGTGTCCTCGCCAGCCGTGCCGCGATACTGCCGTAGAGCACCGGCTTCAGGGCCACGTGATGGGCAACATCCGGACGCTCGCGTCGATACAGTCGGATCAGTCGCAGCAGCGTTTCGAGCTCGCGCAAAGGATTCAATCCGCTGCGCACGTTCTCGAACTCGATCAGCCGCACGCCGGCGCGGCGAATGATGTCTCCGTGACGCCGCACGCGCGTGGCGACCGCCACGTCGAAACCCGCATCCCGCGCAGCGACCGCGAGCGCCAGCCGGTGCGAGACGAAGTACCAGTCCTCGGTGACGAGGAACAGCAGCTTGGGCGAGCTCATGCGCCGAGCAGGGGCGTCGCTGAGGCGTTTGAGGCTGGCTCGGGGACGGGGGCGCTGTGGACGTGCCATGCCTGGAACATCAGCACGTTCCACAGATGGTGCTGCCGCTGGCGCCGTCCAGCGAGGTGCTCGTGCCACAGCGCCCGTATCGGCTCTGGCTGCAGCCCCGCCTCGCGCAGGCGCACCGGCTCGAGCAGCGCCTCCGACCACTCGCGCAACGGTCCGCGCAGCCAGGCACCGAGCGGCACGGCGAAGCCCATCTTGGGCCGCTCGACCAGCGAACGGGGCAGATGGCGGCACAGCAGCCTGCGCAGCAGCCATTTACCTCTGCTGCCGCGAATCTTCAGCTTGAGCGGCAGGCGCCACGCGAACTCGTACACTCGGTGATCGAGCATCGGAACGCGCGCCTCGAGCCCCACGGCCATGCTGGCCCGATCCACCTTCACCAGGATGTCATCGCTCAGGTACCCGCTCGCATCGGCCAGCATCATCCGGTGAGCGAGCGAGCCGAGTCGCGGCAGCTCGTCGCGTAGCGCGAGATCGGGGGGTACTGCACCCTCGAGCGGCCAGTCGGGCCACGACCGGCCGATGAGACTCGCGTAGAGTTTGCGCTCGTCCTCCGAGCCGATCACCTCGGCGATGCGCTGGATTTTCTCGTCCAGCATGCGCACACGCATGCTGCCCGGTGTCACGCGACGATAGGCGCCGGCGAGGCGCTCCCAGTGGCGCGCCGAGACCGCCTGCAGCGTACACGCGACGCCGTGACGCAGGGGTCGCGGCACGCAGGCGAGCGCCGCCCACCCACGCGCGGCGGCGCGGTGACGGTTGTAGCCGCCGAAGAGCTCATCTCCGCCATCGCCCGAGAGCGCAACCTTGACATGGGGTCGCGCCAGCATCGCGACGAGGCAGGTCGGCAGCTGCGAGGAGTCGGCGAAGGGCTCATCGTAGATCTCCGGTAGCCGCTCGACGATTGCGAGCAGCTCCTCCGGACGCGCGGTGAGCTCGGTGTGCTCGGTTCCCAGGTGCTGGGCGACTTCGCGGGCGTGCCGTGACTCGTCGAAGTCGGGGACCGAGAAGCCGATGGAGAAAGTGCGCACTCGGGCGGTCGACTGCGCCTGCATGAGCGCCACCACCGTGGAGGAGTCGACGCCGCCGGAGAGGAACGCGCCCAGCGGTACGTCGGCGATCATCTGCTGGCGCACGGCGCGCGCAAGCACCGACTCGAGCTCGCGGATGGCGCAGTCCTCGTCGCCGTCGAAGGGATGCCGTTCCCCCTCGAGCGCCGCAAGTGCCGCCGACCAGTAGCACTGCGGTGCAGGCAGCTCGCCCCGTGCGAGTGCCTGAGCGTGCAGCTCGATCCAGCTCGCCGCGGGCAGCTTCATCGTACCGTGATAGATGCTGCGCGGTGCGGGCACGTAACTCAGCTGCAGGTACAGGCCGAGCGCGGTCGCATCGACGCGGGCGGCGAACGGCGGCAGCGTACGCAACGCGCGCAGCTGCGACGCAAACACGAAGGTGCGGCCGGCGTAGCCGTAATAGAGCGGCTTCTCTCCGAACCGATCGCGCGCGAGGTAGAGCCGACGCTCGCGCGTATCGTACAGCGCGAGTGCGAACATGCCGGCGCTTGCGCGCAAGGTACGCTCGATGCCCCAGCTCGCGAACGCCTCGAGCAGCGTTTCGGTGTCCGAGTGGCCTCTCCAGGAAACTCCCGGCAACGCAGCACGAAGCTCGAGATGATTGTAGATCTCGCCGTTGAAGACCAGCTGCCAGCGGCCGCAGTGGGAGCTCATCGGCTGATGGCCCGCCGCCGACAGATCGAGGATCGCGAGGCGGGTGTGGCCGAGCGTGATGCCGGCGGCAGGATCGCTCCACAGCCCGCTGTCGTCGGGACCGCGGTGGCGCAGCTGCTGGCGTGCGCGGCTCACCGCCGCGGTGAGCGAGCCGCCTTCGCCCCAGGCGCCGACGATTCCGCACATGGCATCAGTTCCGGGAAGCGAGCAGTGCCTCCGCGTAAGCGAGCTCGAGCGGGCTGTCCACGTCGATGCCGCGCTCGCGCGGCATCTCGTACAGGTGGGTGACGCCCGGCTCGATCAGCGTCCTGCGCATGAGCAGCACGTCGGTGCGCACGAGGTAAAGCGCGCCATTGATGAAGAAATAACCGCCCTGATAGTCCTGCCGCCGCGTCACAGCCTGCGGAGGATGCTCGAGGTAGTCCCACCCGCCCGGCAAGGTCTTCACGCACTCATAGGGATGCTCGGCCATGCGATGCACTCCGACCAGACTGTCGGCCCGGCGGCTGCGGAACTCCGCCACCGCGCCGTCGATGTCCTGGGCGATGCGCAGCGGAGAGGTCGGCTGCAGCAGCAGCAGCTCCTCCGGCAGCCGTCCCCGATCGCGTTCATACGCGCGCAATCCGTGCTCGATCGCTGGCATGAGGGGCGAGTCGTCGCCTGCCAGCTCCGCCGGGCGACGGTAGTGCATGACGATCCCGAGACGCTCACAGAAACGGGCGATCTCCTCGTCATCGGTCGAGACGAAGATCTCATCGACGCTGCTGCTGCCGAGCGCTGCCTCCAGGGTGTACTGGATGAGCGGGCGTCCCGCGAGCACAGCGAGGTTCTTGCGCGGAATGCCTTTCGAGCCGCCGCGCGCGGGCACGAAAGCCAACAGCATTACAGCACCTCGCGCGCGATCCGGTGCAGTTTGTCCGCGACCTGCGCGATGCGGGCATCGTCCATCTTGACCATGATCGGCAGGGCGATGGCGCATTCGAGGATATCTGCGGAGCGGCGCCATTCGGTACGGTAGCGGTCGCGGTACCAGCCGTACTTCTCGAACATGTGCGACCAGTGCTTGGCGAAGTGCCAGCGCATCGCATCGGGAACATTCTTCGTCCCGAGTCCTTCGCGCTGCAGGCCGGCGAGGAAGCGCTGCGTGGTCTCGCGATCGGGCAGGTAGAGGATCAACGCGTCCCCGAGCTCGCCCTCCAGGTCGTGCAGCACCCGATAGCGCACGTTCAGGTCGGCGATGGCACCTTTGAGCTTGGCCTTGTTGGCGCGCTGCGCACTGAGGATGGCATCGAGCTTGCCGAGCTGTACCAGCCCGATCGCGCCTTGCAGCTCCGTCAGGCGATAATTGAAGCCCTCGCCGATCGCGCCCTCTGCGCCTCGTGCCACCGTGGTCGAATACTCGTGACCGTGGTCGTGATAGGCGCGGGCACGCACGAAGATCTCACGCTCGCGCGTCACCACCATGCCGCCTTCGCCCGTGATGATGACCTTGCCCGCATCGAAGCTGTAGCAGCCCGCATCGCCGATCGTGCCGAGGGGGCGCCCGCGATAGCTGCCGCCGACTGCCTGAGCGGCATCCTCGATGACCTTCAGGCCGTGCCGGCGCGCGATCCCCATGATCGCATCCATGTCCGCCGGCGCACCCATCATATGCACCGGCATGACGGCGCGGGTGCGCGAAGTGATCGCAGCCTCCAGCGCCGCAGGCGCCATGCCGAGCGACTCGTCGATGTCCACCACGACCAGGTCCGCTCCTGACTGAATCACGGCTTCGGCGGTCGCGACGAAGGTGAACGCCGGAATGATGACCTCATCGCCCCGCCCGATCCCGATCGCAGCCAGCGCGACGCGCAGCGCAGCGCTGCCCGAGCTCACAGCCTGCGCGTACGGCACGTCGAACTTGCGCGCGAGCGCCGCCTCGAACTCGCGCACCCGGTACACGCCCTTGCGAAGCGCATCGAAGCCGTGGGCGAACAGGATCCCGCCGTTGGCATCGAAGAGCTCGTTGATGGCCTGGCGCTCCTCGGCGCCGAATACCTCGAACCCAGGCATCAGTTCTCTCCTAAATGTCGCCGCAGCAGCACCGGTGCATCGCGCTGCGCCGAGAAAGCGATCGGATTCTGGTCGAACGCCGCCTGCAGCGGCAGCAGCAGCTGCTCGACCTTCTCCGCATCCTTCAGTCCCACTCCCCAACGCTCGAGCGTACGGGGCACCTGCATGCGCTCGCAGAGCGTGCGCAAACGGTCTGAGAACACGCGAGCTTTCTCCTCGGCGGTGCGCGCGCTGCCAGGCTCAATCAGGTCGATGAGCTCGGCGAAATCGGTGTAACCGCGCTCGACGTTGTATTCCACCACCGAGCTGATGAAAACCGCGCCACAGATCCCGTGGGGAATCCGATAATGCACGCCTAGAGGATACGAAAACGCCGCTGCGATGCCCGATCCGGAGTTGAAGAGCGCAGCACCGGCAAGATAGGCGCCGAGCAGAAGACTCTGGCGTCTGTCAACGTTAAGCGGATCATCGAGCAGGCATGGCAGATTGCCGTAAAGGAGCCGGAAAGCTTCTCGGCTCAGGGTCCTCGTAAGCGCATTGTGTTGCCGGCACATGAAGCTCTCGAGCGTATGGACCATCGCATCCATAGCTGCCGAGATTGCCGCCGCCGTCGGGCAACTGAGCGTCCACTCCGCGTCGAGGAGCGCCCAGGTCGCATTGAGATGTCGGCCGTTTATTCCGAGCTTGCGCTTCTCGGCCTTGTCGGTGAAGACCGCGTTAATGGTCACCTCGCTGCCGGTTCCCGCCGTCGTGGGAATGAGTAGCGTCGGCACCCCGGGAACGCGCACCTTGTCGAAGCCGCGATACTCGATGCCTCGCCCGGGATTGGTCAGCAGTACTGCCACCGCCTTGGTCGTATCGAGGCAGCTTCCCCCGCCGACGCCGATGATGAGATCCGGCCGTGGCAGGCTTCGAGCTTTGGCCGCAATCTGATCGAGATAATCGTAGTCGGGCTCCTCGCTGCCCCGGAGAACTTCCACGTTCAGGTCGGCCACGCTGCGCAACTGCTCGAGAATCTCCCGATAATAGGACGAGCTTCGCTCCACCCCCTCGTCAACGACGAGCAGCACCCGCGAGAACGCCCGGTCCTGGATGAACCTCGCGACCTCGCGTGAGCGGCCCGCGCCAAACAGCAGTTGATTCTGTAGCAGGAACTGAAACTTCTCGGTCACGATTTCCTCGACTCAGGCCAGCGGCTTGCGGTCCGGGACCGGCACGACGAATCTCTCACCCGCAACGACCACATGAGGTCCCGGATGTCCCGGGTAGGTCATCGCTCGCACCCTACGCCTGACCTCTTCGTCAGACATGGTGGGGTCAATCACGTTCAACTGCTCCAGATCCCGTCGCTTAAACGGCTTTCTCGACCATGCCGACCCTTTTGACGGAGGAGGCGCGGCACCGACTACCAGCTTGCATACCATGTCCTGAAACATGGCGAGCATGACGATCATCGTCCGTAGCTTGAGCGTTTCGACGGAATCCTGCGGCCACACCGGAAAGCGCCGCTCCTCGACGATCTCTCCGGTGTCGGGCACTTCAGCCATCCAGTGGCATACGGCGCCATACTCGAGCGCACCTTCGTATAGCGCGAAATTGTAGCATCCGGTTCCCGGATACTCGCGCGACGCGGGATGCCAGTTGAGCGCGACTTGCGCTCCTCGCAGAACCTTACCCGGTACGATCCAAGGCGAGAGGAACGAGAGGACGACGCGAAACGTGTGGGCCCCGAGCTCCGGCGGAACCGGGTCTCCGCGGCGGCCGGGCAACCACAGCACCGCGTCTCCGAAGGCCGTTCTGGCCACCCGGCCCGCCATTTCACTGAATGGGTCCTGCTTCGACAGGAGAACGACATCGGGCATGGGCAGAGCCTTGGAATGCATCGCTCTATTCGCGAGGCATGCTCGCCTGATCGTAATCCTCGCGCCGTCCGATATCGAGCCAGTATTCGCGCAGCGGAAATGCGACGGTCACAGCTCCGGCCGCGTTCAGCCGATCGAACAGGCTCGGCATGTCGAAGTAGGAGTCCGGCGGAATGTGCGCCAGCGCCGCCGGCGAAAGCACGTACATGCCCGCATTCACCAGAATCTTCTGAACCGGCTTCTCCTCTATCGCAGTGATGCGCTCCCCGGAGGTGCGCACAACTCCGTATGGGATCTGGAAGTCGTACTCGCGTACGGCCATGGTCGCTTGAGACTCGAGCGCGACGTGGAACTGCAGCAGGCTCGATATGCTCGCCTGAGTCAGCAGGTCGGCATTCATCACGACGATTGGCAGTACGGGCGCCTGCGGCAGGAGCGACAGTGAGCCCGCTGTGCCGAGTCGCCGATCCTCTCTGAGGTAGCTGATGCGCACACCCCAACGCTCGCCGTTGCCGAAATACTTCTCGATCACGTCGGCCCTGTAGTTCACGGACAGAAAGAAGGTGCGAAACCCCTCGCCGATAAGATTCTCGAGGATGGCCTCAAGGAGCGGCTTTCCGCGTAGCACCAGCATCGGTTTGGGTGTCTCCTCCGTGAGTGGCCGCAGCCGTGTGCCGAGACCTCCCGCCATAAGCACGACCCAGTTCGGCTTCTCATGTACCCCGATCAGATCGTCGATCAGCGCTAGCCCGACGACCCGGTTCTCCGTGTCAACGATCGGCATCTGGTGGACCACGCGCAGCCGCATCAGCGTCAGCAGCTCGCCGCTCGAGGAGCCTTGCGGCGCGGTCACGGGTGACGCGTTCATTACCTGCCCGATCGGTGTGTTCATGGGCAGCCCGCGCAGAATCGCGCGCCGCGCGTCGCCGTCCGTCATCACACCCAGCAGTCGTCCGTGGTCGTCGACCACGACGGCGATTTGGAAAGTGGCGGCATCGATCCGGGCCAGCGCGTCGGCAAGGCTCGCGTCCGGACCCATCAATACACCGCGCCAATCGCGCATGCGGCCCGTGCTTGTCATCGCGCCGATCCGTGCTCAGGCGACGATCGTATCATCTGGTTCAAAGTCACGCGAAGCCGTCCGGCCCAGCAGCTGCCACATGAGCATCGGCGAGATCCCATCGCCCGGGCGCTTGCAGGCGAGGTTCTGAAGGGTAAAGACATCACCACGCCGGATCGCAACAGCGGCGACGAGACTCTTGCGCGCGATCGGCACGTTCTTGATCTCGGATTGTGTAGCGCGCTTCACACCGTCGCCGAGCGCAGCCTCTACTTCCCGAATCTGCTGCACCATGGTCGCAAGCTCGGATGGCTCGAGCGAGGCGGCATGATCCGGTCCCGGCAGCGTGCGGTCCAGAGTGAAGTGCTTCTCTATGATGCGTGCACCGCGCGCCACGGCAGCGACTGCCACGTGGGTCCCTGGCGTATGGTCGGAGAGCCCGACGGGGAGCCCGAACGCGCCGGCAAGCGTATCGAGCGCGCGCAGGTTCGTATCGGCGAACGGCGCGGGATATTCGGTCGTGCAATGAAGGAGAGCGACTTTTTCGCGCAGTTGTTCCTGACCCGCCTGCGATGCGAAGGCGGCTTCGAACGCGCGGCCGCTGGGCGCCCGAGCCGAGCTCCGGTCGAGATAGCCGAAGGCGAGCACGCCGAGGGCCTGCTCCACCTCGCCGAGCGAACTCATTCCAGTGGACACGATGAGCTGGCTTCCCGTTCGCGCCAGCTCGAGCAAAAATGGTCCGTTCGTTATCTCACCCGACGGCACCTTAATCAGCTCGAAACCGAACCGAGCTGTGAGCAACCTGAGGCTTGGAAGATCGAAGGGTGTAGAGAGAAGACGGATCCCCCGATGGCGAGCGTGTGCGATCAGAGTTTCGTGATCGGATTCCGACAACTCGAGCCGGCGGAGCATCTCCTGCTGACTCTCGCTGGCGGGGGTGCGCGCCGACTGATACTGGGCCTTGGGGGCGCTCACGCTCGCGAGCTCTTTCGCCCGGAAAGTCTGGAACTTCACTGCGTCTGCGCCCGCGCTCGCAGCCACGTCTATCAGGTTCCGACCGAGGTCAAGCGAGCCGTTATGGTTCACGCCGGCCTCGGCCACGATCAGCGCACGACCTGAATTCGCAATCATCCGCCGCTCCCCGCCCCAATGGGGTCGCCCGGGGAATCGTAAAACCTCTTGAGCACGATGTTCTCCAGTGGAGCGCTACGCAGCGTGCGTACGATTTCCTCGCTCACCTTGCCGCTGCCGTACGGATTGACCGTGTGCGGTAGAGCGTCGCGGAATTCCTCCGAATACAGCCGCTGCAGTCCCAACCGGATGGACTCGAGCGACGGCTCGCAGTCGATCACGCTGTCCGCCTTGAGCCTTCCCGTCTGGCGCTTCCCGATATTGATGCTGCCCGTTCGTAAGCTCGGCGCCTCGATGAGCGCGCTGGAGGAATTCCCGACCACCCCATCGCAGTGCTTCATGCACGACAGATATCGGAGCTGGCCCAGCGTCCGGAAGGCCTTCGCGGTCGCAGGCCGCTTGGCGACCAGCTGCTCTATCATCCCGAATATCACCCGTCCGTCAGTGTCCGCATTCGGCATCGTGAAGATGAGATTAATGTCGGATCGCTCATCGAGCGCGGCAAGCAGCGCGGCGAACTGCTCGCTGGTGCTCCCGGGATCGAGCGTTGCCGGATGGAACGTGACGAGCAGGCATTTCTCTCCCATTCCAAATTCGAGCGCCTGTTCGAGCGACGGACGATCTAGAAGCTTCAGCCGGTGCACGCCTTCTACGCCTAGTGCACCGACCACGAAAACCCGGTCGGGCTGCTCGCCGAGTTGCACGACTCTGCGCCCGTACGCGGGTGCCGCCACGAAATGCAGGTGCGCCATCTTGGTAATGGCATGGCGAATGGACTCGTCGACCGCGCCTTCCGTCACCTCTCCGCCGTGGATATGTGCGATCGGAACCCGCGCGATCATCGCGGCCGTAGCTGCGGCCAGCATTTCGAAGCGATCGCCGAGCAGGACGAGGACGTCCGGCCTGAGCTGCTGCAGCACGTCGGCGAACCCGATGGTGCCGAGTCCCACGGATTTTCCAATCGCAACCGATGTATCGGATGAAAGGAGCATCTCGACCTTCGCATCGATCCGAAATCCGTCCTCCTCGATGGCTCGGTAAGTCAGGCCGAACTCCGGCGAAAGATGCATTCCAGTCGCGACCACCTGGAGCTGCAGGTCCACGCAGTCGCGGATCGCCCGCATCAGCCAGAAGAGCAGACCGTACTCCGCGCGGCTGCCGGTCACGACGCAAATTCGGCGCGTGCTCACGAGACACCCATCGGCGCAAGCTTCGCGCTGGAGGGCAGCTTGATCACGCACGCCTGGAGTTGCTTCGCCACCGGCAGTGGCGCGCGCGGGCACTCATCGTACATCGGCAATTCGTGCAGCAGACGCCACACCGGCCGACACTGAAAGCCCGCTGCGTTGACTGCCTCGAGGATGCTGTCGCGCTCGGAGGCATCCGTGCCGAGCCGAACCGCGCTCAGCCAGAAGTTGCTGCGCGAGCCAGGCGGCTCGTCGATGAATGCGATCCCATCGGCGCCGGCCAGGCGCTCCCGATAGGCAGTGGCGAGGCTTCGCTTGCGCGCGAGCATGTCCGGCAGGCGCTCGAGCTGGGCGCAGCCCAGTGCGGCATTGAGGTTCGGCATGCGATAGTTAAAGCCGACC
>Ga0335074_10003500_pt1 | contig 21480 bp, 17 predicted proteins | sample Lox_Sample_23_FD_206715 | JGI IMG/M metagenome (GOLD analysis project Ga0335074, IMG submission 206715) | Soil microbial communities from Loxahatchee National Wildlife Refuge, Florida, United States - Lox_Sample_2.3 | ecosystem: Environmental > Terrestrial > Soil > Wetlands | place: USA... | reverse complement strand
GTATTCTGGAAATGGATGGCCTGTTTCAGGTGCTCTGCGATCGTGGGCATATGTAGTGCAATAAGAATTCGTCGTCGCAGGTCATCGGTATTGAAGACTTCGGGATCGATTCGCAGTTTATCGCTCTCTATGTAGCGCTCCACCAAGCGAATGACTTGGGCGAGAAGATATTCGCGGTTTCCTTTCCACGTCAGCTTCATTTGTTCGTAGATGTCACCCGAGGCGGAGAAGATTATTCTTTGCATCCTGAATCGATCGGCTAGCTTCCGAAGATCGATTTCCGACAGTTTAGTTACGTCAGGTTTCCCTTCGATGATTGGGGCGAGCTGCGCATTGGTAGGTGTTTCGTACGCGTCGAGGCGGAGGGGCTTTGCTTCATCCATGTTAAGGATCAGCATGGGCCGATATTCATGATCGACTCTCAAGACGTTGGGCCATACGATTTCGTACTTCTTGCGATCAGGCAGCGCTTCAATTCTCGTCTTGCCTACGGTTGGTGGCGGGGGCGGCTCGTCTCCCCCACCTTCGTGCGGTAGAAATGTGAAGGGAACGCCGAAAATGTTGACGTATTCCGGTTGGAAGAAGCCTGTCTTCTCATCGACATCGTAGGAGGTGCGACGGAGACCCCGACCGACGACCTGTTCGCATAGCAGTTGGGAAGTAAACGCGCGGAGACCCATGATGTGGGTGACGGTCCTCGCATCCCAACCCTCAGACAACATGCCGACGGAAATCACATTGTGGATTTTCTCTCCCGGTTCTCCAGGACGCCCAATCGTGTCGACCTGTCGGCGGAGCAATTCGGCCTTTTCTTTCTTGGATAGTTTTTTCTCCGTCCTAACCTCGCCGGATTCGTCGGTTTCATCTTCTCCCGACGCCTTGAGACCCAACTGTACGGGTTCGTCCGCTTCTTCGGCTTGCTCCAATACTCTGGAATCTATGTGGAGCAGCCTCTCGGGATCACAGAGTTCTTCGATGTTAATGCGATTGCGGCCGAAGGCGAATTCGACGCGAGCGGCAGTGTAAGTCGTATTTGCGACAGTGATCATGACCGGCGGCGTAGGCAACTTCTGCTTCTTCCATCGTTTCGCGGTTTCCAACCAGTCCTGTCCGAGGAGATGATAACCGTTGAGGACCAGGCCGGGGAGTGGCGTTTCGGGGCGCTCCTTCCGGTTTAGGTCCGGTTTCACATCCGGGTCCGAGTAGATGTGGTAGAAGCGCGATTTGTACTGTGTGTTGAAGCGCCCATCGTCGCGGACCACAACGCGGGGCGTCTTCACCAATCCCGACTCAATCGCGTCGTTTAAGCCAAAATCGCTGACGATCCAACTGAAGAGGGTTTCCTCGCCGCTCTTTTTGCCGGTTGGAGCGAAGGGCGTGGCGGTCAGGTCGAAGCAGGTGAGGAGGCCGCGGGCACGGTGGATGCGATCGAGGCCGCCTATCCATTTCGTGGCTTCATTCATTTCGTCCTTCGAGACACCAGCAACGCGCGATTTGGGTGGGACGCGCCATGCGTGATGGGCTTCGTCGTTGATGACGACCATGTTCTGCGCGGAGGCCATTTCGCCGAGCACGTCCCGAACGTATGCTTCGTCGCTCTTTGCCCCGCGCTTATCGACGCTCCGCTTCTTGAGAATTTGTTCGTCGGTTTCCCAGTCCAGCTTGTGCCAGTTGTGGATGAGCACGCGACAGGTTTGGCCCTGGCGGAGTTTGTCTTCAAGGCCGGGCGGAATGATTTGGAATTCGGTGTAGAAGTTGCCGGGAGTTCCGGGAATGAGAACCTGCAAACGGCTTTTTACAGTCAGGCCCGGTGCAATCAGCAGGAAATTCTTCGAGAATCGCTTGTCCTGTTGATAGGTGACCTTGTTCAGTGCCTGCCATGCAATGAGCATGGCCATTAGGATCGTCTTGCCGGAACCTGTGGCCATTTTGCAGCAAAGGCGCGGGAAGGGCCCGCTGTCTCCGCGAATTTCGACGCCGACGCGCTCCGAAGCAGGCGCTTCCGTGAGCCACATCAGCGTTTCGATTGCTTCTAGCTGACAGAAGAAAAACCGGCGATTTGAGTCCCGCTGTTCCGCGTCGCGCCAATGCTGGAGGAGTCGTTTCGTGATTCCGGTTGCGCTCGGATAGTCCGCCTCACGCCAGGCTTTCACCCTCGGGCGAATCTGGTTCACGAGCGGCAATTCGATGAAAATGCCGGGATCGTCGAATGACCGTGACTTCTCTGACGCGCGGACATATCCGGCTTTCCGGCGCTCGGACTCGCGCGTGAAGAGCCGCGTTTCGCGGTCGTAGCGCCAGTGCTCGCGCGGCTCCACATAAGGCGAGTTGATGATGAGCTGATCAATCGTCGCCGAACCGGCTTGGGTTTGCGTGGTCATAGACTCCATGAAGATGGGAAGCTACCCGTGAACTCGTGGGTCCTTCAGAATAGCAACCACGTACGAGGGACCGCGAACGATCCGGTTGAGCTGGCTGCGAGTAGCCGTCGGAAGAATGGTCCACGCCTTCTCGAAGTCTGATCGCGCCAAATTATATTTGGTGCGACTGGGCCGGACCACCTGCCCCTTCATCTCAAAGGTGAATGATAGCCCGGTCGCTGTCCGAAATTCCTCTCCTGTAGCGTTCACGATTCGGCGCCAAATTGGTTCGAACGCGTGATCTGCCATACGATGCCTCCTGAATTGGGTCGATGCGCCATGCCATGCACATTCGTCACAAACGCCGCGTCACTTCAAGTCCACGACTTTCAGGCTCTCGATTCCACGATCATCGATTACCTTGACGGCAATGCGCCTATTCGCGCCTTCCTCGAATCCCAGCGATACTGTTCCACGATACTTGTCGATCAGGTCCGAATCGATTTCGGCTTTGAGGTTTCGCGCCAGACGCGCCCAACCTTCGTTTTCATCGGCCATAGGGAAGAACACCTGCCTGGGATATAGACTGCGGCCGTCGTAATCCGTATCAAGCAACCACATCGCGATTTTCGACGTGTCGCCAGACTCGATGGTGCCTGTGCGCGTGTTGTAATAGTCGAAGCCCCTGACCTCGACTTCCCACTCACCCTTGCTCTCACCTTTGGCGTGTCGCACGTCCACGTCGGGCCTTCCGACGAGCCAGAAACCCTGATTGGAGGCGCGCTTTTTCTTCAAGTCTTCGGTCAGCAAGTCCGCGTTCATCTGCGCCGTAAGAAACGTCATGCCCGTTTTTTCCTTCGTCATGCCGTCGATGTCTTTGGCCGCTTCGGGATCAAATTCGAATGCAGCGAACACGAGAATAGCTGGCTTGGGGCTAAGGGTTCGTGCTTCTTCCCATGCGAGTTCGACTTGGCGTTGGTCGAGCAGGCTGTATTCTGGACCGAAGGAGAAAACGACGCGTTCTGGTTTGGCTCCTCTTGTTTCGGCGTCGGCATGCAGCCAACGAGTTCCGGCCAGCGGTTCGACTCGCGCGAATTCGATTTTTTGTCCGCCTTTGCCGCGGAGCCCCGCTTTCAACAGTTCGTCGCGCCATTCCGCCTGCCGCAAAGTAGGGCCTTTGCGTGCTATCGAAGCGTCAAGCAAGGGCGTAGGAGCGTGACGAAAATCCGCCAGCGATTCCTGCGCTTTGGCCGGTGCGCCGCTGAAGACCACAGTGCCCTCTTCGGTTTCTTCAAGGGAGCGCACTGTAGGAGCTGGGACGGCCTCCACTGTGAACGGTCCGGAAACGCGCACACGGCTCTTATCTGCATACGGTTGGTCGTAGAGAGTTTCCTGGTCGGCATATTTGGCTATAGCGGCGTCGATTTGTTCGCGCGTCATGCCCTCGTGGATTTCGGGGTTATTGGCGATGGACTTGAGCGTGACGTGCGGGACGCTCTTGTATCGGAATCCACTGGCGACCCCTTCCTCTCGATGCGCGAGTTCGTAGTAATCGAATTCAGCGGCCATGAGCCGCTGCTTGGCCAGCGTTGTTGCCACGCGCGACGTGTCGCACGTAATCCAACGGCGACCCCATTGTTCGGCGACGTAAGCAGTTGTGCCGGAGCCACATGTCGGATCGAGCACGAGATCGCCCGGGTCGGTTGTGAGCAGTAGACACCTCTGAATCACGCGAGACACGGTCTGCACAACATACACCTTGTCCGTCATGAAGCTGGCGCTGACGTCCTCCCATTTATTGTTGATCGGAAAAACGGGAAAATCGTCTACGAAACGTATGTATCCAAGACGACTGGCGGTTGCTTCCAAACGGCCTGCCAGCTTAAGCTTCGTCATCCCTGGCTCATTCGTCTTCCAGCGGGTCTGAAGAGTTGGCCGATATTGTGTTCCATCCATTTCGACGGGGAACCAACATGCCGCGCCCTCTCCCTTCTCCCTTCCGACACTCTGACTGGTCAGGTCAGCCAGGCTGTAGACCTGTCCATCCGGAGGAATAAGAGATACGTTCGTCTTTTCTGCGGCTGTGAGATACCGTTTTGTTCCATCTCCAAACTGGATGCGGTTATAGTTAGTCGCGCCTTCCTCGCCAACGCTCTTCTCTAGGTATAACGCCCGATACTTGACCTTAGCGAAGTCGCGCGCATACCAGAGTAGGTAGTCGCATGTGCCGGGCAGGTACGTAACCGTCGCACCCGTTGTCTTTGCAAAGGTGATGAGGGAAACGAAGTTCTTCGAGCCGAAGACTTCGTCCATAAGGACCCGCACAAGATGAATATTCTCGTCTCCAATCTGCACAAAGCAGGAGCCCGATTCGTGGAGGAGTTCGCGCGCGAGTAGAAGACGGTCGCGCAGATACGTGAGGTAGGAGTGGATGCCGAGTTCCCAAGTGTCGCGGAAGGCGCGGATCATTTCCGGCTCTTGGGTGAGGTCTTCGTCCTTGCCGTCCTTGACATCGCGTTTGTTGACGAACGGCTGAAAATTCGAGCCATACTTGATGCCGTAAGGCGGGTCGATGTAGACCGTCTGAACTTGGCCTGCCATGCCCTCCTTTTCAAGGAGCGAGTTCATCACCAGGAGTGAATCGCCTGCGATCAATCGGTTCGACCAGCCGTGTGAGTGCTTGTAGAAATCAATCGCATCACGTAGCGGCAGATGCTCCTCGGGCCGCTCGAATAGCGACGGCTGTGTGGGTTGGCCGTTGCCGTTGCGCCTGCGGACGGCCTCGATGATCGTGCGGGGATCAATGGTTTCGTGGACGTGCAGGGAGACGGTGGGGACCTCGAACGACGAGTGCTCTTTCTTGCCGGCCCAAACGAGTTGCGGGTCGAGGTGCGGGTCGTAGTCCAAATCCTTGCCGGGTTTTACTGCTGGGACTGGGTCAACATAGTCGTAGATCTTGCGGGTGGGGAGTAGCGGATCTGTTTCAGGGGTCACGAGGCCTACGGGCGGATTATTGATGCGCTTCTTATCTGTGTGCTCGTACCGCTCGATCGGGCGCTTCTTCGGATGTCCCGCCCCGTTGTTTTTCCCTTTTCCGCGCGCCATCCAGGTTTTGCCTCTGGGTCACCAAGCTTTTGGAAGCAGGAGAATTCTAGTCTGGGGACGACATAATTACCAGCAAGCAACGAGCCGAGGATTATATGCCGCCCTGCACTAGCAGCGGGGTGAGGCGGAGACATCCGTGCCAATCGCGTTGAGAATTTGAGTTGCAGTCCGCTGAATGTATTCGAGGCTCTCGCCGAGGAGCTTCGCGTCTCCGCCGTACAGCCCGATGTAGTCCTGCGCCGCGCTGCCGGTATCGAGTCCAATTGCGCTGCAAACGACAAACGCGACAGCCTCGGCCTCCGTTTCGCGAATGCGTTTCGATGTGCTGGCCCGGCGCTCGGTGCGGTGCATCAATTCGTGCGCAACCTCGTGAGCGAGGGTCGAAAACTCCTCGGCCGGTGACTGATCGGGCAACAAAGTGATCTTACCGCCCTCGGAGAGACCGCGGGCCGGCGCGATGTCCCGAGAATATTCGAGAGCAATGCCGTGCTCGACGGCAAACCTAGCAAGGCGTTCGCGGTAGTCGCGAGGATCACCGTTTACGCGGCCAATTGTCGGCAGTTCTTGCCCCTCCGTCTGGCTGACATCAAATACGTACGCTGCACGGAATCCAACAGCTGACGGTGAATCCTCAGACTCAACCTCGTCTGCGTTCGTGGCCTTCTTGCGGAAAATCGGCGCGAGAATCAAGATTCCTTTCTCGCCTTTTTTCACAAAGCGACCCAGCTTGTGCCAGCTGTGAAATCCAGCGACGTAAGTGGCGCTGGGTTTCTGTGAGGCAATGAGCATGATGTTGTGCCACGAATAGCGATGGAATCGGGCGATTGCAGCCAGGTATTGCTTCAACGTCTCACTGTGGCCCCCTTCAAGAGCCTGCTTCAGCTGCTCGATGGCGGTGCTTGCGATCTGTTTTGCTTGTTCGACTCTCATGTTTTTCGTCCTCCTGTTTCGGGGAGTCCTTGCTCCCTTCACCCACAGCCGAGGGAGCAAGGGCGCGAAATAGGGGGACAAGTGCTAGCGGGACAGGCGCTTCAAGGTCGGAACGGGCCGCACGCGTGAGTGCCACAGTTTTTTGGTGGCGCGAAGCGTGCTAGTGGAGATCGCAGGCAAGCAGCTCATGCGCAGCGAAGCAGGGCTCTTCAATCGGAAGGACAGGTAAGGAGCAACGGGAATGAGCCCGAATGGCTACGCGACGAGGAAGAGGGATGTCTAGTGCTGGTCGGGAGGAGGTTGCCAGGCGCGAGCGGGAGTCCAAGTGGCGTTGAGGATTCGATTGTCGCGCGCTGACTGAATTACGGGAGCAAGGAATGAAGTGAGTTGAGCGATGATGCTTTTGAATTCAGTACGTTCTACGTACGGACTATTCTTGGTGCAAAAGGCGTTCCACTGTTTGATCTTGCTCGCGTCAGCGTAGAACTCCGGCGTGAACGCGAGCGGAATGCCATTAGCAGGGAGGTCCGTGTGGCGATGTTCGAAGGTCGCACGAGTGGCTTGAACGAGCGTCTTTCCGTCAAACTCGAATGTCACGGAGAGGCTGTGGAGGTCATGAAAATCCTTCATGCGACTATTTGCGATGCCCAACTTGACGATGGCCTCGAGCTTTTCGGAGACGACGGTTTCGCGCGGGTAAGCAAGCAGGCGGGGAGCCGGCAGATCAAGGAGTGTTGGGTACTGTGTGTCGATCGGGCCAGGTGTTATGACATCGCCGAAGCCGACATCGATTTGTATTGGGATTCGGGCTTTGTCCAGAACGGCGGTGAATGTGACGCCCTCGTAATCGGCATCTTCCTTGATCCGTTCCGCTTTGACAGTGTTTGGGTCAAATCGCAAGCCGTCGTCCTCGACTTTCACCGTCGAGATTTCGCCGAAGATCTCAACGAAGCGTCCTGGAGAGTTGTTTCCCCTTGCGAGAAAATCGGCGTCTCGGGTGGGGCGGTATTGCTGGTGTGTCCAGAGTTCGAAGAGCAGAGCGCCCTTTAGGACAAAAACGTTGCGAAATTTGGATTTGCTGATGCGGAAGAGAATTCTCTCTAAGGCGTACTTGGTGAGTATGAGTCCGAAGTCCTGATTGCGCTCGTGGGCAAGGTTGAGCAGCTTCTGGCGGATCGAGGCTGGAACATTCTTGAGCTTCGGTTTCGGCAATTAGAGGGACTCCAGGTAGGGCCGCATGACGTTCGCGACTCGGCATACTTTGGCAGCGGCCCACAGGTCGTCCATAGACGCTTTCTTGAGGCGTCGGCATTCCCTAAGAGCTTCGAGGGCGACATCGATGCCAATCTTGTTGCGGAATTTGAAGCAGTCGGCAACAGTCTTCGCCGGGGTGTAGACCTTGAGGGATGCGCCGCGAACGGGATATTCTTTCACGCCGAAATGGAGAGCTGCACCGGACATGCGCACGAAGCGAAGTGGTGGAGACATTACGCGTGGAGCCCAAGCCTTCACATCGATGGCCATCCAAACGTGATGCGGGGCCTGTGTTGTGAACTTGTGGAACTGAAGTGCGGACAGAAGGCAAAGAACGCCCTTCGGGACCTTATGGGCGGCTTCGACGAGCGACAGATGCTCGGTGACGTGGGATGAGGTCGATGCGTAAAGCCCTCGGCCTAGTTTGCGGAGGATTCCCTTTCGGACAAGGCGGGGCAGATAGTTTCGAGGAATGCCGAGGGCGAAGATATCCTTGGAGCGAAGGATCTGTCGCTTTGCAGCCAGTGTAAGCAGTCGGTCTGACTTGGAGTACATGGTATGTTCCCAAGGCCAGTGTACCAAATACTCGGTAGATGTCAATAAGTACCAAGGATATGGAACACCAGAGTTTAGCGCAATGCGCGCAGTATGGGGGCCAAGCCCCTATCGGCCTTTCGGCTAGGGTTGAGCGAAAAGCAGATTCCCCTTGTTTTTGGATCAGAGGACGGCCAGATGTCCCATAGTCTACGCATCATGCAGGATGATTTGTACCATCGGAACCAGCAGTTCGTATAAGAAGAGGTTGGGCTAGAGAGCGTGAACAAAGAACGGGATGTTCGACTGTCGAGTTGACGGAACGTGAGAGATTATCGCGCGAAATTCCTGATTAGAGTGCGAAGCGGCGCAGTCTGCGGCTCCCCGAAATTGCCCCAATAACCTATCGGTGTGTTACAAACAAACATGTTTCTCCTCTTGCTGCAAGTGATCGAGATCGATATGGTGCTTTCGTCGAGGCGCGCCGGCTTGTGAGCCTAGGCCGTCCTCACCGTCTCGACGTCATTTCCCGGTCTCGCGTGCTCAGCATGGCCGCGCGCGCTTTTTTCGCTTTGTTGAGAGCGCGGACCTTCGTGCACCCGCATCCACACCCGTAATGGGGAGACCCACTAGATCCCCTCTGCCAACGATGGGAGGGAAGAAGCAGTTTTCGTGGCAGATTGCTCCGCGATCGGAATCGAGAGTGCTGTCCACAAAGTGATACGTCTGCTCGCCGACATCGGCGATGCCAACGGGGTTGAGCGCCATGTGAAGGGCGTGCAGAACGAGCGACGCAGCCAGATGCATGCTGAACGGGAAAACATTCTCATTCCGTCGCAACGTATGATCGAACGGCAGATTCTCGATGTATGTTGGATCGTCAAGCTGGCCTTGTCTTTCAACATTGACCAAGTCCGGGTCGTACTGTCCAATACACGCCAAGCAGCGCTTGCCCGGATACACGACGTGACTCTTCCAGCTCGCGTTCCGTAAACGGTCGCCGCGCTTGCGGATCAAAATGCCACCATCGATGACTGGTATCAGGTAGGCATACGCGATGTAGTTGAGGATGTAGCGAGGCCAGGGACGATCAACGCAGCTGAATAGGATGTCGCAGTCGAGCGCTTGACGAAAACCGGCTTCCTCAGTGACTGCAAGCGGATGGTTTTCAAAGATCGGCTCGGCCGCGGTGGCGCTGTTCTTGAGGGCACGCGCGATCATGTCGACCTTCCGCCGTTTCGCCGACGCGTCCTTCACATTCGCATGAAGCAACCGATCGAGGTTGTGAAGCTCGACGCGATCATAGTCTATGAGCTTGATGCGTTCGACACCCATACGCGCAAGGCTTTCGGCTACCACGGCCCCGACGCTTCCCAGACCCACAATTCCGTACTTCAGTCGTGCCAACTTTTGTTGCGCAATTTCGCCCCAGGCTGAAATAGTTCGCTTGAGCTCTTCGCGGAATGCCGGCGGAGGCAGCAATTCGTCATGGAAGGTCGTTTGTAGTCCGCGGTCTCCAATTACGCGAACGCTTTCACACCAGTGCCGCTCATAAATCCTGGGAGCCGTCTTTATCCAGAAGCGACCGCTCCAAGCACCATCGGTGCCAAGCGTCATTCCGAGCAGCGGTAGACGGGTTGCCGCTTTGACAGCTGGTGCCTGCCGGAGTTCGGTCTCGCGGTCGTCGCCACTCATGTCTTGCCAGCCAGGCCAAGGATGACTATGCAAGAAAACCACACCTGCACCTTGCGCCAGCGCGAGAGCCGTGGCTCGCGCAAGGTATTCGCTTGTCGTGCTCGCGTTCCCGTGCACACGCCGCTCATTTTCAAGCGGCAAAATGACTTGAGAGACGAGGCCTGTCAGACGGCTCGCGCCCTGTCCAGGTGACCAAAGCGCATAGCAAACATCCTCCTGTCCGTCACTTCGAAGAAGGTGTTTCCTCAAAGCGTTGTCGGTGGGGGACGTTAACGCGATGCTGTAGTTCATAGGATCTCGAAAACTCGCTGGATATGTCGCAAGTACGCCTTCACATCCTTGGTCGTACGGTTCCACCCATCGGTTCCTTCGACAAATGGCCGGCTCAGATACTCCCAATCGGCACCCAAGGGGCTATCGGCAGCACGGTTGCTGGGGCCGCCGTTCGGGTTTATAGGGATGAGCCGGGGCGAGATATGGGGGCCGGTTGGGCAGGTAGCGTAGAAATCGGGTGGAATTTCGAGAGCGATCCTCACAATCTGCCCTTTGAATCTCCCGGCGGAGACAGTATAGGCGAAGGCGAGCCGATTATTGCCCAAGTCCTCGGAAACGTAGCCGAGCTCCGTCAGTCCGTTCGCGAATGCCTCTATTCCAAAAACGGGCATGTCACGACACCGGCATCGGGCCGATCGGCTTGGTGAGGAAGCGCATTCCGTCCTTCATTTCGATTTCGGCGTCCGCGTTGTCCCTGTAGGACTCGATGTTGTGACCAATGAGCTGCTCAAGGTAGTTGGTCTTGGGATCAAACCCCGCATCGCTCAGGATCTGCGTCGGGGTAAGTACCTTCGCGATGGTCGACTCCGGTTCGTCGTCCAGTTGATAGTGAATGAAGTGCTCGTGCTCTTTCTCTTTCTTGTCCATGTTTGTAGTCTCCATAATTCGAGGGTCCGCTCCACTCGTCGTCTGCCCTCGCTGTGGTAGTGTGGATCGGTGTTTCTGCTCGGCATCCCCGATACGATTTGTCTTGAGGTTGGCATTCGTCTTCGAAACTCCGACGAGCTCGCCGCCTTCAAAAAGGGGAACGGGGAACCGTGACACCTGCCATCTGTCACGCTTTTGCGTTACACAAGTGGCGTATTATTGGTCTCCTGAATGGCTACGCCCTGCGACGATATTCCTGATTTCGAACTACTCCGGCGCATGGCGGATGCAGGGGCCAACTTCGCTGAAGCCAGGCACGCATGGGGTTGCTTCTACGTTCGCCATTATCGGTTTTTGTTGCGTGTCGCCATGTCCGACCATCGGTACACAATTGGTGTAGAGGGGGTCAGGGATATCGTCCAGCAGACGTTCTCGAAGGTGTTTGAGGGGGCAAAGACCTTCAATCACGGCGAGCAGTGTGACGCTAGTTTGCAGGAGCGCAAGTGTCGAGCTTGGTTCTTGCAGATTGCAGAGAACCTGGTCCGCGACAGGTTCAGAAATCAGCCGGAAATCTCGCTGCTGGACGACCAAGAAATAGAGCGATTGCCTCAGACAGTCGGGCCGGACGCGACGGACGACCCTGTCCCCGAGACCAAACGATTGCAACTTCTTAGATCCGGGCTGGCTCTTTTATCGGATGTAGAGCAAACCATATTGCGGGCCGCGATGTTTTATTGGCGCCCGGGTGAACAGCACCAACGCATGCCGCACGGCGCATTGCTCGAGCTGTCGGCTCAGATCGGTAAAACACCCGAGAATATTAGGCAGATTCGTTCCCGGGCGATCACGAAGCTAGAAAAATACGTAAACGAGAATCTCGACAATGAAAAAGCATATTGAAAGACGGCTAATTGACAGGAGCACCATCGAAAGGGACCTGAAAGTCCTTTTTCAAACGGAAGAGTCGTTACTTTTGGACAAGGATCGAGGCGGCTCTGATGCCAACATCGACATGGAAGGCGCTTTGCGTCTGTTCGACGAGTCAAGATTGGCCCGTGCTGCCTCAAAGAAGCCATCTGAGTCAAAGTGGACAAACCCATCAGTCCTGGCGCTCGGGGAATCCGATCCAGTATCGAAAATTGTGTCGCGTGCGCGTGCGGCCGTTCTGGAAGGCATTGAGCGGGGTTGGAGTGGACCGCCTTACAACCCCTTTGCGCTGGCAGAGATGAGAGGGATAAGGTTGCTTCCAACTGATGAGGTGCTAGATGCACGCACTACAAGCGACTCGAAGGGGCGCTTCACAATTGAATACAATCCGCAAAGAGCGCCTGCCAGGATGCGCTATTCCATTGCTCACGAGCTTGGCCACACACTTTTCGACGACTGCGCCGCAGCAACGCGAAACCGTGCAACTCACCAGGAGGTGAAGGGTGACGACTGGCAATTGGAGTCGCTCTGCAACATAGCGGCGGCTGAAATTTTGATGCCTTTCGGCACACTGCACGAGGAAATGTCCATCAGGCCGAGTATCGGTCTCGTCTTGTACCTTCGCCGGAAGTATCTTGCCTCGTGTGAGGCCGTGGCGAATCGATTGATTAAGGTAAGTGCGTATCCTTGCTTTGCGTTCCTGGCAAGGCTTTCCGAGGTCACTTCTCGATATTTTGTGGAATATCGTATTGTTTCGCCTGCGCTACATGCAAGATTCAACATCCATCGGGGATACGAGTTGCCACAGTCAAGCAAAGCCTCGTCATGCACTGCGATCGGCGCAACGGATCGCGAGGATGTGCACTGGATATCCAGTGGAGAAGAATGGTTCGTTGAATACCTTGGCATCTCGCCAAACACAGGTGAGACATATCCTCGGATTTTAGCATTGGCGTTTCCCCCATTATTCGAGTCCGCTAACGCAGCGCAACCGCTAAAACTGTTGCCCGGCGACGCCTCCGAACCATTCGGAGGAGGTCGCAAAATCCTGCTTCAAGTTGTTAATGACCAGGCGTTGGTTTGGGGCGGGGGCTTCGCAAAACAGACAAGAAAGAAGTGGCCACAAGCGCAAGCCGACTTTCGCAATTGGGCGCAGGGACATCGCAATCTGAAACTCGGGAACATACACTCTTTCAACGTACGGGAAGATCTCATGCTGGTCAGTTTGGTTGCCCAACGTGGCTTCGGAAAACCTGCTTCGGGACCACGACTTAGATATGGCGCTCTATTCTCCGCATTGGAGAAAGTGGCAGCACTAGCGACTACGCGAGAAGCGACGGTTCACATGCCGCGAATAGGGACTGGGGAGGCGGGCGGAAGCTGGAATGTCGTGGAGGGAATTATACGAGAGACGTTAGTCGCAGGGGGAATCGATGTCACGATTTATGAGTTAAACCCTCGCCCAGGGGAACCTGCGGCACAATCTTCGCTCGAATTCCCCCTAAATATGGCTGACGAACTGATTTAGTCAGGAGAAGCTCAATGGCGTTTCAGATCGTCCTGCTCTCTGGCACCGTGGCCTCCGGCAAGACGACGTTGTGGCAACAATTAACGCTCAATTTTCCGAACGAGCACATACACGTGCTCAAGACGAAAGAGTTGATCCGTGAACTTGCATTGAAAAAGCTGGGCCATGAGCTGCTTTCTGAGCGGCGTACTCTTCAGGATTTTGGTGAACAACTCGACAAAGATACGCGCGGACAGTGGGTTCGAGACGCGCTCGTAAGTCTCGTAAACCAACACATGGCCCTCGAGGCGTCCGCCATCTTCGTGGTGGACGCCGTACGGATTCTGCCGCAGATAAAGGCAATACGGGAAGCGTACGGTTTCGCCGTTAAACACATCCACCTCAAGGCTCCTGAGCACGAACTCGCCGAACGATACAAGCGTCGCACGAGTGACATGCAGGAATTGAAGTCATTCAAAGATCTCGAAAAAAATCCGACAGAAGCGGGCGTCCGCGAGCTTGAAAAAAGTGCAGACATCGTTGTTGATACACAGGCCTCTACCCCTGAAGATGTGCTCGTCAAGACTGCCACGCATCTTGGACTTTTTGCACGCGAATACTCGAGACTGGTGGACGTTATCGTTGGCGGTCAGTACGGAAGTGAAGGTAAGGGGCATATTGCGTCGTATCTGTCACGCGAGTACTCGGTGTTGGTGCGTGTGGGCGGGCCTAATGCGGGCCACAAGGTGTTTTTGCCTTCCGGTCCATACGTGCATCACCAGTTGCCATCCGGAACGCTGCGTAATCCAGCTGCAAAGTTGCTTATTGCGCCCGGAGCCGTAGTGAATCCGGAACTGTTGGTGAGGGAGATTCGCGAATGCAAGGTCGATCAAGAACGGCTCTCAATCGATCCACAAACGATGATTATCAACCCGAGGGATTGTGCGGTTGAGGCTGGGTTGCAGCGCCGCATAAGTTCGACGGGTCAAGGCGTAGGCGCAGCCACTGCTCGAAGGATTCTAAATCGTGGCAAGCTTGTCCGATTGGCAAAGGACATTCGCGAGCTGAAGCCATTCGTGCGAGACACTTGGGAACTGCTCGAAAGAACCTACAACATCGGCGGGCGGGTATTGGTGGAAGGAACTCAGGGAACTGGACTCAGCATCTTCCACGGATCGTATCCCTACGTTACATCCCGCGATACGACGGTTAGCGGGTGTCTATCGGAAGCCGGTATATCTCCTAGCCGAGTTCGAAAGACGATCATGGTTTGCCGAACATATCCCATTCGCGTGCAAAATCCAGATGGTGGAACGTCCGGTCCGTTGCGTCAGGAACTCGATTGGGACGAGATTGCGCGGCGGGCGGACGTGCCTGTGAGGGAAATAAAGACCAACGAAAGAACTTCGACAACAAATCGGGAACGGCGCGTCGGCGCATTCGACTGGGTCCTGTTAAGAAAGAATGCGGCGCTAAATGGTCCGACCGACCTCGCTATCACTTTCACCGATTACTTGAATCCTTCAAATGCAGAAGCTCGACGATACGAACAGCTTTCGCCGGAAACGATCCGGTTCATTGAGGAGATCGAACACGTCGGCGCCGCCCCAGTATCATTAATTTCGACGCGCTTCGATTTTAGAAGTATTATCGACCGACGAACATGGCGCATGTAATAATGCTCATCATTTCTTAGGTCTCTGGGGGACGATTTGGACCTCAACCGTTACGCCTCGACGCGTCCTTTTCTGTACCATCTGACGCACAATGCAAACCTCCCGCATTTGCGTGAGATGCACCGCTTGATTCCGGCAGCAACGCTGCTGCGACTGGCGGGCCGGTTGGATCTTCTTCGCACTCCGCGCCGTGGCCCTGTTTCTATCCTTGTCGAAGGTCGAACTATTATGCTCCGCGATCAAATTCCCTTGTATAAGGGCAACATAAAATTACCAAGGGGCTTTCGATTTGAGGATTTCGTAGAGAGCTTGAATCAACGACTCTTTTTTTGGCCCGGTGGCGCCACAAAGCCAATTCCTTATGGCGTACGGCACTTTGAACACTACAAGAAGGAAAATCCCGCAATATTGCGAATCGAGCTACGCACTCTCCTCGAACTTAACCCCACGGTCGCGCCGCGGTTCTGCCGTTATAATTCCGGTTCACCGCGCTGCTCTCATGGGAAAAAGAGCCCCCGCAGTCCACGAACTTTTCTAACGCAATCCGATTTTGCCGGAACGGCTGGCAACGTTGTCGAAGTGACTTTTGAAAGTGAAATGCAGCTGCCCAAAACCACGGAGATTGCTTCAAGTCCACGAGGACCGTGGGGACTCCTCAGCGGATGTTAAATTCTTGTTGAACGGCCCCTTGGGAGATACTGCCTGGCATGGATGACAACAAGCGGCAAACGATTGACAAAGAATCAACCTATGTTCTCATTGAGGACCTCCGTCAGCTGCGAAAAGACGCACAGCGACTAAATAGCAGCCTGGTTAAACGACTGAGGCCCTTCAAAAAGAAGAACGGTTCTTTCAAAACTCTGCCAAAGTCTCGCGAAAAACAGGACAGCCCCGGACGGCCGGATATTAGCGTCGCGTCAACTTGTACCGTATTGATGGCGGCACTCTTGGCTGGCGAGAAGGCCAGGAAAAGTCTCTTTGATACGTCCAGTGCGATGGACGTTTTTAAGAAGTCGGTGGTTAATGCAAATTGGGGAAGTTCCGGACTAACGGATGGCAACGCGTTCACAACGGCTATCGTCATTCGCTGTGCCGGGTTCGTGGTCAACGCCGGAGTAATGGAAGCCAAGGCTGTTACCGCTCTGAGACATCGCCGATTTCCAGACAACGAGGGCGTAGGCAGTAAGACACTGGCGCAAATCGCTCGCGCCAAGGCGAAGAACCCTGCGAAAGCTTTCGCGGTGGAGGAGTATCCGGCTAAGTCCACCCATGCCTATTGGTTTGTTGACGGTGTTATTTCGACGCACATCGGTCTCGAACTTCAATCGTGGAAGAAGATCGCTGCTTGGGCTTCTAACGAGTTCCATCGACAAGCGATTTACGTCTCCGCAGGGAATGATGCCTTGATGGATCCCCCGTCTTTGGCCATGGCAGCGTGCCTCATCAGCCGAATCAAGCGATTCAGTATGAGCGAACCGCGACTGGCGGCGGTCTCGAGACAACTGCCTTCAACATTAGAACTTCAATTTGGTGTACAGCAAGTCTTTGCGAAACAGTCAGATTCTGGGATCTGGTACCGATACTTTCCGCTTTTTCACTTCCCGAAAGGGCAAGGGGCCGCTGACTATTGCTTCAGTTTCGAGTTTCTTGAGGCGATTCTCGTCGAGTTCGGCCATTACGTTTTGAAAGACAGTCACTTGCTTCAGCGAATCACCCGAATCATCGAGTGGTGCGACAAACATGAGCTAGTCTTTACCGACGGGGATAAAGAATATCGTGGTTGGAATTCCGGCGGCGAAGTAAGGAAACTAGCCGACGGCCAGTCGGAGTCATGGGCCACTGCCAGTGTGCATATGTTCCTAACTCAGCTCGAGAGTAAGATTAATGACGTACTCGATGACCTGACGCTCAAGTTCTTTGGCTTCGATCGCACCGCCGTGGTGAAGTCGACGACCAAGTTCGACGACATGGTTGATGCTAGTCTCAAATTCCCTGGCGAGCGGCAGAAAACGCTCAAGACGGTAATTCAAAGGGATATCCTCGATCCAATTAAAAAACTTGATCGGAATCGCGAAAAATTGATCCAAAACGGACTCCCGGTGCCTAGATCGGCACTTTTATTCGGCCCGCCGGGGACGTCGAAAAGTCGACTTGCGAAGGCTATGGCCGAGTATCTCGGTTGGCCACTCATTACGATTACGCCCTCCGAGTTCCTGGGAAAGGGATTGGAGCAGGTTCACGCACAAGTGGACGCACGATTTCGCGATTTAATGGACCTACGGAGGGTAGTTGTATTCTTCGATGAGATGGACGCCTTGGCACAAACGCGAGAGGGCGAGGATTTACCGGAGCCCAGTCCGGCAAGAGACAAGACGACAAAAGAAGAATCGCCGGACTTAGACGTCACTCGCCAGCTTCTAACGACGAGCATGCTTCCGAAGCTTGCAAGTCTCTGGGACCAAGACCGCGTGATCTTCTTGATGGCGACAAATCATAAGCGGCAACTCGATCCGGCTATCACACGGCCCAACCGTTTCGACCTCCTCTTGTGTGTGGCGCCCCCTCAGTGGAAGAACAAGCGCAAGGCGAAGAGCCTGTCCGCGACTCTCGGGGTTGCCGAAGAGGACGCTGCCAAAATCGAAAGGGAGCTGGCTCGGCTAGCTCCTGACGACTCGGCTGCTTCACAGTCCCTTGACTACTTTACGATCGCAGAGATTGGGATATTTCTTTATCACTTGCGTAAGTCTCGTGAAATAACGCTCCTCAATGCGCTTGAGCAATTCGAAAGCCCGGATGGATTTCGCGAAGCGGTAGAACGGTGGGCCAAAGATAGTATTACGCTCCGAACAACAGAAAGCCCGACGCGCTCCGAATTCCTGCAAGACTTCAAGGAATCACGACGGCAGTACTTTCCTGGGCAACGCTAATGACTACCCGGATAGTTGGGAGTCGACGAAGGACATTGCGGAATCGTGTCTAAGCCCGTCACGGAAACGATTTCGGCGAGGCGCTCGTAGTTGAATTTTAGAGAGCGGGGCACGATAAGATAATCCTCGGAAGGCGTTCCCAGAGCGATGTAATCGTCGGCCAGGTAAAACAACCCTACAAGAGCCGAAGTAATTGCGTCGATTTCATCGTGAGTCACGCGCTTCACTGCGAATTCACCAGCCACGCCAGACCGTACGAGACCTCGTTTCAACTCCTCAAGGCTGGTTCCCTTCCGTGGAATTCCCAGAATATCTTGTGCAGCGCCCGGATAGCTTTCAATTACCTTCACGCCACGGTCGCGCAGTTCCTTGGCTAATTTTATGCCGCGCCGAGTCAGCATTTCCATCGTTGGGAGAAGGCACCAAAAGACAGAAATGCCCATTCGCTTCAGAGCCAACTCGCACTTTCGGTAGATCGGCACCCCGGACTGTCCATGATTCTGGGGCAGAGATAGCGGTGAGTCGATAGAGACCAGATCAGGTGCGGCATTCAAAGTTGCGGCGATCAATTCCTCGTCTGTTCTGAGAGATTGAGTGGTTGCGCTCGCGCCGTGCATCAGCGCCCATCCCGTGGCCCGTTTCACACTTCCTGTCAGATCAATGCCTACGATTCTGGGCACGGGGCTCTTCGAACATCTGCCAAGTAGTCTCGCCACAGAGGATTGTGTGTCCGCTGTATTTAGAGATCGCAACACAGTTGGTCTTCTTGACTGTGGGATCGCACCAATTCCAGAGAACATAGGAACAATCGCGCTGTCGAGATAAGAAGCGGTCTTTTCACACAATTTGTCGTATGCAAGTTCCATTATCGCTTTCAGATGAACCACATCCTCCGTGTTGTATTGGATGAGCCGCTCGAGGGCTGATTTGTCGCCTCGCAGGTATTTCGCCCACAATACAGTCGCATCATATCCAGAGATGTCTTGTATTTCCTGAGGTCGGGCCAGGCCAAACTTCTCTTCAACAGCCTTAAGACCACCCTTGATGCCGAGTTTCCGTGTGACCCAACGCAAATCGATGTGAATTGGCGGAAGATTGATTGTTGGGAACGCTAGCTTCAGAAACCTTAGATCGAAAGTGGCGCCATTAAACGTCACCACTACTGAATACTGGCTGAGTTCTGCAGGAAGATCGTCAAGATTTTCACCGTCGACGAAGAGCTTGTATTTGCGTCCATCATAAAGGCCAACCAGAGTGATTCTGTCGAAAACAGTGGATAGCCCGGTTGTTTCGATATCCAGATAAACGCATTGATCAGCAAACTCTGGAAAGACCCTCCATGCTTCTCCAAGAGCGGACAACCTCTCGAAGAAGGCTACGTTCTTCTGCCTGATCGCATCGCGAGACGCCGGGATGTATTGATCCAATCTCTTTTGAAGACGGGCTCCCACTAAGCCAAATCGCTTTTCGAAGCGGTCTGCATCATCCCAGTTGTGGATACCGCCCTTCCACAGGTCCAGTTCAGTTTGTCGTCCAATTCCTGGGATGTGAATGAAGGTGTGCTGGAGCATTGATTTCTACCGGGGCTATTGTGACAACTTTTATCGCTTTAGGCGAGTCTTTCTATGACCATAATAGTTGACATGCCGATGGACAAAACGCAGAATTGGCATGAGTTTTCCACAGCAAACGGAGAGCTGTTGACAACAAAAGTGGACACATGAGTTGGAAGCATGAACTCGGCCGGCAAATCAAGAGAGAGCGGGAACTAGCAGGTCTGACGCAGTCAGATCTGGCTCACCAACTCGACCTCAGTCGGCAGATGATCGGCCGTTATGAAGCTGGTCATGATGCCCCGGCGGTCGACGTCCTTGCGGAGATCGCCAGAATACTGGATATCGAGTTTCGAGTGAGAGGAATCGTGGTGAAGTGCGAGCAAGGTCAGCAGTGGCCTAGAGTTCTGAGGAAGCAGTTAAAGCTGGATTTCGAGAAAGCACATAGATTTCAGCGAGCCCAAATCGAGATTACGCCGAGCGAAGGCAAGATTCTCATCAAAGCAGAAATCCCCGCTTAGGGATCGTAGCGTAGTAAACAGATTGCTCTTAGGTTTGGATCCCCACCGTCAGTGCTTGGCGCGAATGAGCACGTGTTCTTGGAATGCAGCCTGATCGCATTGCCCCTAATCTTACGGTGCTGGCGAACACCTGCCTCGTGAGCAGGTGCTCCTTCTCGGAATGCGGTCAACGTTGGGATTCGAATATCTCTATCCAGCGCTCTAAAGTCTCGTCGTGCCGCTGGAGCGGTCCGATCAGATAATCCCTTAATTCCCGGTGATACCGGTCCCTAAGGATTTCACTCTTTAGTTGTCTGGAGCGGAACAAAAACAAGGCGTCGTCGGAATCCTTTAACCCCGCCCTCTGCAACTTTGACAAGATGTAGTCGTAGGGATCCGGTACGAGAAGCTTGAGGCGCTCAAACTGTCTAGTCGCCATTTCGGAAAGTCTCTCTTCGTACTCTTCTGGCAGAGTCGCGACCGTGACACGATGGAGATAGATCTTATACTTCAGATGCAGGCCTGAATCGTAGCCAGCCAGTTCTTCCAGATTGACATCGGCAGGCACGGCTGTGTAGTAGTCGATATCCCCAGTTGTACGCGGAATTCCGTAGTAAAAGACGAGCGCGAAACCTCCGATGCAGTGGATTTCAAGTGGTTTTTCTAACGCTCTGTCGATCTCTTCAAAAAAATCCTTCCACGGTGAAGGGAGTTTAGCGTCGGGCGTTTCATCGGGCATAGGAAAGTTGTTCCGGCCGCATGTCCGCGAGCAGGTTCCAGTGTGCCGCGTCGACGGTGCGATTCTTCGAAAGCCACTCCCGTTCTCCGTCCGTCATAGGAGGACGATAGAAAAAGCCCTCCTTCGCAAGGCGACTTTCCTCAAGCACCTCTTCGAGCTTACTGAGTTCCTTCGACCTGGTGTTGTCGTTACGACTCTCGGCCACGCGCCGCCCAAGCCTAACGACGAAGCCGAGCTTATTTTGAAGATTGAATTTCCGGGCAGTTTCGACCAGCCACGCATCCGGCCGCCCGTATTTCATCACTACCCACGGCAAAGCCTCCGCGACACGGCTATCGAGAGTCGTTTGTCCCAATGCCGTGAGCAGCACCTCATTAGGGTTTTTCTTTGCGGTATGCGTTTTGACGTACGCAAAACCGGGATATCCGAGCCTTGCCAACCATTCCACAAGTTGGTCATCGCTCGTCCGAGTCGGCACAAAATCTTCGCCGACGGGAAGAACCTCTGGCGAAAGTCCGTAGACAGAAACGGCGTGGCGAACCACCCGAGGTGTCAACCGCCGCTTCCCATTCTCAAGCAGATTCAAATAGGCCTGGGTCACCCCTAGATGGCTAGCCGCCTGCTCCTGCGTCCAGCCGTTATGCTGGCGAGCCTGCTTGAGTTCCTGTGGTTTCATAGTGTCAATTTATAACAGGCTTGTCATAATCTGTCAATGGAAAACAAAGTTGGACTTACCATGAGGCACAGTTCGCGTTTCCGATCCAAATCTCCGAGAAGCATCGCTGGGGTGCTTGTGATTCGACCGCATAATATACTTGTAACCACACAGCACAATAAACTTGTCGCGACACA
>Ga0335074_10003499_pt1 | contig 21480 bp, 18 predicted proteins | sample Lox_Sample_23_FD_206715 | JGI IMG/M metagenome (GOLD analysis project Ga0335074, IMG submission 206715) | Soil microbial communities from Loxahatchee National Wildlife Refuge, Florida, United States - Lox_Sample_2.3 | ecosystem: Environmental > Terrestrial > Soil > Wetlands | place: USA... | reverse complement strand
CGCGCTTAGCGTCGGAATGGGGGCGAACAGTGAGCTTCCGGCAGCTAGAATTGGAGCATCGATGCGCGGCCCGAAGCGCCAGCACTCGCTTCGTTTCCGGCCCGAACTCATCCCGTACTGTCGCCATGACCCATGGAAGAATCCGCAATGGTTCGGTGCTTCAAGTACTCTCACGGATGCGTACGAGAAATCGAGTCGCTTGCACCTCCCCGCTCTGCCTCCTGGCACCTTCGGTATGAGCGCGGAGCGACCAGCCTCGGCTTCCGCAGCTGCAAGCGTGTGGACGTAAGTGACTGATTCATATATAAAGAGGGCACGAAGCCGGGTGAGACTCGGCGCGTCGAAATCGCATTTGGGCGAGGGCCGCGTGCGTACCTGCCGCCCCGCTTGGTGGGCTCCCGCCGGGATCGGGTGGCTGGACATAAGCATCTGGAGGGCTCATTGATCAAAGGGGGGAAGTCGAGTCGGGTGGGCTCGGCCAAAGACGGAAAACCTTCCGCGGCCCCCCATGCGGCGACCGCTTCACCCTATCACCTCCGAATCTCGCGCCTGACGATCGACAAACTCGGGGTGAAGCTCTATGACAAAGCCAGCGCGGTCGTCGCGGAGCTGATCGCGAATAGCTACGACGCCGACGCAGAGAATGTGACAGTTCGAGTCCCGCTGAGCGTGCAACTGGCAACGAGGTCGGCAAGCACAGTCACGGATCGTGGGTACGTCATTGAGGTGGAGGACAATGGGCACGGCATGACGCCGCAAGAGGCGATCGATTTCTACCTGCGGGTAGGAACTGACCGGCGACAGCGTCCAACCGCCGGTACCCGCTCCCGCTCGAAGAATCGGCCCGTGATGGGTCGAAAAGGAATCGGGAAGCTAGCGCCTTTCGGAATCTGTCGAAAGATCGAGGTTTGGTCGGCAGGGGGATCGAAGACGCGCAAGGGTTACGAGATTACCCATTTCTTCCTGAACTTCGACAACATTGTTGCAGATCGCGACGAGGATGTCCCACTGGATGTCGGCGAGGACGACCATACGTGGAGTTCCACCACGAAGACCGTAATCCGGCTAACGCACTTTCTAGCCAAGCGCGTTCCTGATGCCGAGACGTTCCTCCGACAGCTCGCGGTGAGGTTCGTATTCGCGCGGCCCGACTTCTCGATCTTCGTCGAGGATACGACGCAACCAAAGACCAAGCCGCTCAAGGTCGACGCATTGAAGATCCCTCTTCTTCCTGACACGAAGATTAATCTGGCAAACCGCCCGGTAATAGATGACGATGGGGCGACGCTGCCCGTTACGGGTTGGCTCGGCATGGCGAAGGAAGCGTACAAGAATGAAGAAATGATGGGCGTTCGAATCTACGCACGTGGAAAGATTGTCGGAGTCACGCGGGATTTTAATCAGCCGGCAGGATTTACAGGCGAATTCGCGATGCGCTCGTACCTTGTAGGACAGGTCGAGGCCGAGTGGCTAGATCTCGACGACGGCGAGGATCTCATTCGGACCGACCGCCAGGACATCCTCTGGGATTCTGAATATGGTCAGCTCCTTCGAAAATGGGGAGCCGAACTCATCAAGGAGATCGCTCGCATCTCCAGAGAACCACGCCGCGTTCGCGTCCGCGACATGTTTATGGATCGCTCGAACATCGAGCGTCGGGCGAAGGAGCGGTTTGGGGACAAGGACGTTGCGCGAGTAGCGGTCGATCTCGCCAAAACATTGGGTGGCTTTGCCGCCGAAGACGAACTCGCTGACGACGCCTACGTCGATGACTTGACGGAAATCATTCTGTCCGTCGCCCCACACAAGGCGCTAATGGAAGCCTTTCACGAATTTACGAACAAGGCGACTCAGGGTGAATCCACGCTTCAGGAACTCGTCGAGATCTTCGATAAGACCCAGGTGGCCGAGCTTGCATCGTACGCGCAGATCGCCGCGGAGCGAATTCGCGTCATCGAGGAGCTGCAGAGGATAGTAGACGCTTCGCTGGAGGAAACGCACTTCCAAGAGCTCCTTTCAAAGGCCCCTTGGTTGATAGAACCGTCCTGGACGGTGATTACGAAGAATCAAACGTTGAAGAGCTTCAAGACCGCCTTCGAAGCATTTTGGAAACGGAAGTACAAGTCGGACGTCAAGCTGGCGATCGGATATGAGGACAAGAGGCCTGACTTTACGCTGGTCAGCATCGATGGGCTTCTGCACATCGTGGAGATAAAGAGGGCCGGTCACAGATTCGACGATGCTGACTTCACGCGTCTGTTGACCTACGTCGAAGCCTTCGAGGAGTTCTTCGATGCGAATGCTGGAATAAGGGCAAATTTCCCTCGGGGATGGAGGATAGATCTAATTGCTGACGGCGAAAAAATCAAGGACATGAGTAAGCGGCGTGCGTTCAAGGAGGTCAAGGATAAGCAGGTTTTCCGAACGCCTTGGCTGGACTTGATCGATAAGGCCAAGAAGGTCCACGAGCAATTCCTGGATGTCCATGACGCCCATGCGCATCGACTCAGGTCACGGTCCCGGCGCTAGACCTGAGAACTCGCACGTGACGGACAAACTGCGGGCAGTCAGCCTTTTTTCCAATTGCGGTGCAGGGGATGTGGGCTATCGCGAAGCCGGTTTCCGGTTCGACGTGATGGCTGAACTAGACCCTCGCCGGCTGGAGGTTTGTTTGCTGAATCACCCGGGGGCGATCGGCGTGCCGGGTGATCTCAGAAAAACTTGGCGCAAGGTCATCTCGGAATATCGCCGTGTCGCTGGAAACGTTAGGCCCGCACTTCTATGTGCGTGCCCTCCTTGTCAGGGCATGAGTTCCGCGCGCTCCGATCGAGGACGCCACGACGATGCCGATGCCGGCTCGCGCGATGATCGGAACCTCCTGGTTACCGTCATCGCAAAGACGGCTCTCGAACTCAAGCCGTCGATCGTCGTTGTTGAGAACGTCAGCGCATTCCTAACACGGAGGGTTCGACACCCTCTGGATCGCAGGCCGATATCTGCGTCACATTATCTCATCGCTAAGCTCGCGAAGAAGTACTACCCATTTCCGTTGATGACGGACCTAGCCGACTTTGGTGTTCCTCAGTCGCGCGTACGTGCATTCCTCACTCTACTTCGCCGAGACCTCGTTGGGCTTGCGACGCTGCGGCGGCTCGCCAGAGCACCTTACCCGCGACCAACCCACAGTCGTGAAATTGGTGCTACGCGGCCGATTAGCGTCGTGGAAGCACTGGCAGGCTACGATCTGCCTGATCTCGACGCGAGGAGCCATACGACCGCCTCCTCGGCCGGATATGGAGGATTTCATGCTGTTCCTGTTTGGGACGAGCGCACTTACGCGATGGTATCTGCGATACCCCCGAACTCGGGTGCCAGCGCGTGGGAGAACCAAGAGTGTCATCACTGCGGCAAAGTCAGAGTAACGGCTAGGGCCGTATTGTGTCCGAAGTGCTCCGAACCACTCTTGCGGCCCATCGTCAAGGATAGGGGCCGCTTTCGACTCATCAAGGGTTTCGGAACAAGCTACCGCCGCATGCATGCCGACCGACCTGCCGCCACGGTAACGACTGCGAGCGGCCATCTTGGCAGCGACTATACGATCCATCCGCACCAACACCGGTTGCTCAGCATGCTCGAGTGCGCACTGTTGCAGACTATCCCTCTCGACTTTGATTGGGGAGACGCTCTCGAGAAGTGGGGACACACGAACGTGCGGGAGATGATTGGAGAGGCCGTGCCTCCCGCATTTACTCGGATGCACGGAGAAGTCCTTGTGGGCGTGTTAAACGACAAGTGGGGCCGAGCCCCCATTGCGGCTTCCGATGATCGATGTATCAAGGGGTGGTCGCATTTGACTGCCGCCGCACGAACCGCCTCCCGTCGTGATCCGCGCGCGTATGCCGACTCCAAAGAGGCGCGAAGCGGGAGAAGGTCCACCACTGAAAAGCCCCGCTCGAGACCGCCCGCGATGCGGATGCGCACGGCGTAATCCGACCTAGTGCGCTAGAAAGAGCCCCGCAGAAATTCCGATCACTGAGAATGAAGTGGTGGCGCGGTTACCGGTCAGCTAGAAAATGTCGCAAAACGTGTTGGAGGTTACCTTGGTTCCGAAGCATACACTCCCAAAGTACCAACACGTGCCACCCCGCTCCACGTAGGGCACGAAGGCTTCGTCGGTCTCGCGCGCGATTTCTTGCTATCTTCTGCTCCCACACGGCCGAATTCTTCATGGGAACAACAGCCCTCTTGCATGACCGGTGTCCGTGCCAAAAGCAACCGTGAACGAAAATGGCGATTCTGCGTGAAGGCATTACGATGTCCGGGGTTCCCGGAAGGTCTCTCCGGTGAAGCCGGTATCGAACACCCATAGTCCTAAGTGCTCGACGCACGACCAACTCCGGTTTCGTATCGAACCGCCTGACCGCTTGCATCCGGCGACTCGTGACCGCAGCTACGTTTTTGTACCTCTCTCTGAGCCGCACGATGGCAACGTTCCCACAACCCCGACTGGGTTCAAGTGATGAAGAAGGCGGTCGAGACGCCTGACTCTTCTCCGACTTGGAGGCGAACAAACAAACGATGGCGATAACCGAGTTCTCTGCCGTAAGCTTCCAGTTTGCGTAGATCGAGCTGATCCGCTACCGAGCTATTGGACTTCTTGATCTCGGTTACCAATAGGTTCTCGCCCGAACCTCTATGATGAACGATGATGTCGGGGAACACGTGACTCCCGTGAGCCATGTCGTCGTCACTCTCCAAGTGGACCTCCTTCGGCATGTGCCCGTCGCGATTGTATTCGCAGTCCACGTCCCAGCCAGCCAGCCGCCTCTCCAAGTAGATCGCGAGTCTGTGCGCCATGGACCGCTCGCTCGCGTCGACCTGCAGCAGGTATCGTTCTCGATCAACAAACTCGTCTAACGCGTCAATCACGAGCCGACCCATCTCCTTGTCGACACACGATTGAAAGAGAGTGCTTCGCCAGTTCATAAAGGACCAGCCTGCTGCTCGAACTTCTGCATTAAACTCTTAAGGTCGGAATCGTTGGCAGCCATGCGCTCGAGCATCTCGATGGCCTCCTTGCCGCCATACTCGGCCACTTGCGCGACGCGCGAATCGTTCGGATCCGGATTGGCTCCGACGAGCATCGACGCTAGCAGCTCCACATGCCCCTTTCGGGAGCGAAGCAGGACGTCCGACCAATCCATAACCTCGATGTCCCTGTCTTGCGGTTGCAACTTCGAGTAGTTGTTACCTATGAGTAGTCCGCGAATCCTCGATTTCGGGTACCGCACCTTGAGATATCGAAGATACGCGCTTAGCTGAAACTCGTTCTGCATTGTCAGCGAGTGTTGTTGACCGGGGTTCTTGAGTTCTACTACAACGATCTCATCGTATTCTCCGGGCGGAGAGAAGAACACGAAATCCGGTTTGAGCGCATCGGCCGGCGTCGGCTCGATCTGCGGAACGACCAGTTCGCCCTTCTCTTCTGCCTTCTTTATGACCGTGCTGAGCGTTTGGTTCGCAGTCAGCTTTTCCATTTCCGGCTGAAGAATCCATGGGAAAGTCTCTATGAGCTTCTGAAGGTCTACTTCTGTACCGTGGTGAATACGGTTGAAGAGCAAGCTCAGTGCATAGGCGCGCTGCGCAAAGGTGACGGCGAGCGACATCGATTCAGGCACCAAGTAGTCGTGCAGCCGATCTATGATTTGAACGAAGTGCTGCGCTCCCTGCTCGTCAAGTTTCAGCGAATCCCACAACTTCTTCGTCATGTCCCGCATCGGCGTGTGTATCCATGCGCCTGTTAACGAGTCAATTGCGCGCGTGCGCGCGGCGATGTCGTTACCGATCGCCGGGGAGATCTCCGAGAACAGGTCGGCAATCGCCTCGGTCTCCGCGCCAGATAATCTCAACTCGCCCCTTGTTTCCACCTCTTGCTTTGCGTCCTCCCTGTCTCTTGAGGTCTTGAACTTTTCATATGCCCTGGTCCAGTCTCTAACCTTGGCCTCACCCCATTTGCGGAGCGCTTCGGCCTCCGGTCGCTCCCAATCGATGCTTGTCCTATCAGTGGAGACGAGATCCTCGGGCAGTTCATCAAGCCAATCTGCCTCAACGACGCCATACATGTATCGCGTGAATATCTCTCGCCCCCTGACGCCGAAGGTGAACGGGCGATCTTGGGCAATCTTTCCGTGGGCGTAAACGCCGACACCGGCCTGGTCTTGTGGCCATTGGGCCGCACCAACGAACCCGACCCAATACTTTACGGGGAGCTTCGTTTCCTCGAATTCGACGTTATCGGCGATCGGAGCGCTCGGTTCACCAATTTTGAACGCAAACTCGGGAAGCGCCTGCGATTCCGAAACGGTGAGTCCGTTAATATGGACCTTGAAATCCGGCCTGAGCAGAGTAACGGTGAATCGACGCCCCATCGACTCAGCGAGCGCTTCGGGCGAAATAGCCTTCTTCGTCGAGAGATCGGCGAGCGCCACCAATGTTCCAGTAGAGTTGGGAAGATAGCTATCCAACAACGCCAGCAATCGGTGACGTGACTCGGTAGCCGAAAGGTTCTTCAGTTGAGCAACGGGCAGAGCAGAACACACAACCTCTGGTTCGTAAATGCTAAGCTCGCCTGTGGGATCCTCGCGCTTTTTCAGTTCTTCCAAGCTCAATATGATCCACGTAGCGACGTAGCCCGTACCTTCCTTCGCGATCGAGATGATGTGTAGGGTGCCGGCGATACCGAACGGCGCCAGCTTACCGATCCCCTTCCGACCGGTGAGATCACGCCCGCCTGGGGTTGTCGCGTGAGGCTGCGACTTGTCTCGCTTCGGCTTTCCAATAACGAGATAGTCGTCCCGAATCGTTGACGCCGACATGCCGCGCCCGTCATCCACGACGGTAATACTAGGCTCAGGACTTTGGGAGATCGTTATCCAGACGTTCTGGGCGTCCGCGTCCCAAGCGTTTGACACAAGCTCCGCGATCACGTTCGTAGGCTTGTTCTGATACAACTTGATACCAAGGTGCTCGACGATCTTATGGCTAAAGCGCAGAACGTATTTGGCTCTTTCGTCCATGCCGTGTGATCTCAACGCCTGTAAAATCGAAGTATTGCACACAGTTGCGACGACGGACACGCCGCCGCCTCTGGCTCTGCGGCGGCAATACTATCGACTAACAGAGGCGCGGTCTCGCTTTCATCGATCTCGGTCGCGCTCGAGGAGCCGAGCGGCAATGATTTCCTTCTCGGTCACTGCCGGCGACATTTGGTCCGTGAATCTTCTTATCTGCCGTACCAGCTCCGGTTGTTGCTGCCTGGCGAGGATTTCACTGACAGTCTTCCACGCGCGCCTGATATCGCCCTGTCTGCGAAGCATGTTCGCTTTCTCCGGTTCGATTCGCAGTTTTCCGTCCACGAGGTCACGTACGACTGCTTCGGTGCGGCCGCGCATGTGGGTTGACTGACCGCGCAAGTTCGCTCGATAGATGCCGTCTCTCTTGTATGTCCGGGTTTCGCCCCGCACGGCGCGATCCGTAGCATTCGCCGCGATTCCTTGATCGCGCAGGTGCCGCGCAAATTCCCGTCTCCACTCCCTCAGCGTCGCCTTTCGAATGTTCAGCCGCTCGCCCTGTTCGCTCACCGCTTTGACGACCAGGTGAACATGAGGATGGGGCTCGTCGGTGTGAAGGACGAGCGCGTAGCGGTGCTTGAGCGCGAACTCCTCGCGTGCGAAGTTCCGCGCCGCCGCAAGCACGCCTTTCCCCGGCGTCCCGGGCGGCATGGAGAGTATGACTTTGTGGACGAGCTTCGACGCGCGACCGGCCCCAGCCGATAGTTTCGAGTCGCGTCTGTCCTGATCCAGGTCCAGATCCCAGTCCTCGACCAGTTGCTGACCGGCGCGCCTTCCTTGAACGTGCTCACTATCGTCAGTCTCTAATTCCAGCTCACCACGGCGGCCGATGTAGTTGAGGTGCCGGGCGACGGAGCGCAGGTTGTTGCTGTCCTTCGACAGCACCTTGACCATGACTTCCGGTGTGCGCCGGACGGTGCGGGCGATATGGGCCAGTTCCTCCGGCGAGAGATGGTCGCGGCGTCCGGGTCCGCGCCGGGCGTAGCTGGAGATGTCCAGGAGGGGCCGGCCCTCCAGCGAGCTAATCCGAAGGTTCGGCACGGCCGGAACTCCAGCTCGCGGCGTTCGCCTTGATCAGACCCTTGGTGTGGTCGCGCAGTGCCTCGCAGATCTTGAGGATGGCCTTGAACTCGTCATGGCCGACGACGCCAGCTCGGGCGCCTTGGTTGGCCGCCCGGACGATCTGATTCAGGTTCCGACCGACGGCACCCAGCTCGCCGACGGCGCGCTTCAAGGCGACCAGCTCGTCCTTGGGCAAGGGCGCCAGGGATCGAAGGTGAGCTCGGACGAGCACGGACACATACGTCGCAGAGGCCATCCCCCGCGCGGCGGCGCGCTCGTGGAGCAGCAAGCGATCCCCGGGCCGGAGCCTGACGTACAGACTCGGACCGGGCGCGCGTTCAGTAGAGCAACGTCCGCGGGTATCGGCAGCGGTCCCATGAACTCGATGCCGCGCGCCGTCCTCGGACCCGACCGTCCGAAGCTCTCTTAGTACCAACCGCCGAAGCCAGATCGACTCCGTCAGAAACTCCTCTCGAACGATCCCCATGACCTGCTCCTTGATCTCAGGTGTGATTCGCGTCGTCAGAATTTCTGTTGCACCCACAACTCACAATGTTAGACAAAACTCGCTGCGCAGCTATCCTGCATATCGCTCGAAATGGTGCGAAACGTGACGAGACGACGACGACAGAAATCATGCCACTCGGGGGAAGGCCCTCGCTAAGGGCCAGGACGGCCGCTGCCCGGGTTCTACATCGAGTTTCCCTACCTCGGGCGTGCGGTTGACCCTCTGACGATCGCCGATGTAGTCGACAACTAGGACGGAACCCGCACCGAGCTCCTGAGGACAACGATTGCTGCGGCGCCCCAGCACATCGTCGAGGACGACGCCCCGGCTGACATCGGTCGTCGTGTGCGCGCCGTCTCGGTTGAACTGAGGGCCTTGGCGGCGCGCCTCGAGGGGTCGGCACCACCGATATCCTGATCAGGCGCCCACGGTCACGGGAGAAGGGGAGAGAGCCCCGCGAAGGACCCCCTCCCCCAGGAGTCAGGCAGCTAGCACCTCCGCGGCCAGATCCCATAGCTGGCTATTAATCCGTACGTCTTCCTTGAGGGAGGTAATCCGTCGCGTGCGCGTGAGGCGCCCGGAGTCGGCTCTGCGGCTCAAGCCACCACGCATCAGGTTCTCCTGCACCCGATTGAGGACCGTGTAGAGATCCTGGGGTCCGTCCTCCGATCGTCGGATCGTGAGCAGCTGCGACGGCTGCATGCCACTTCGCACCACCTCTGGAAACCGGATGGCGAGTGCTCGCTGGGCGAAGCTCAGCTGTTCGTCCGCTGCCATGTGGCGCGCTTCCATTCGCTCGACTTGGCCCGCGAGCAGATCGAACCGCTCAGAGATCCGTAGCGCTCCCGCAACCACATCGTCAACGACATTGCCGCGGTGCGCAACGTACACCGCCGGGAAGGCACCCTTGGAGACGATGAGCCCGTTCGTGCAGACAGCTCGCCACAGCGCCATCCGGAGCTGGTACGCACCCGACCCGTCATGGGAATTCCAGAGGCGCACCTCAGGCACCGCGTCACGCAAGGAGATGCTTTCGTATCTCCTGCGCAACCGCACCGTGTGAACCGCATGTAGAGCGCTCGCGCGGTAGGTACGTGCCTGTCTTGCCTCGATCGGCACGAAGCCAGCACTCATGAGCCCGGCGAGCACTTGCGCCGTCGGGATGAACTTGTACTTCGGCGACAGCCCTTCGTATGCCCCGGTCGCGAAGATAGCCGGAGCTTGTTGCTGGACTTCGCTCAGAGAGAGCGCACGGCCGAACACGTTTGCAGTATCCATGGTGGATTCCTCGAATTGATCTTGGGCGGGATTGCCCGCTGGCGAGGGATCACGGCGCGCGCAGCCGTCAAGGATCGAAGACCGCCGTCGGCGGCGAGGGCGTCCCGCCCTCGTCCTTGACGGTCGAGCACGCCGTGATAGGCTCACTCGCCCAAAGGTAATCCCGCCTTCTTGCTCCTTCTTCGCTGTCTGAGATGCGTGCTCACTTTTCTGCGCTCACCGTGGCCCTACTGTGACGCTGTCTGACTTCCGAGCAGTGCGTCAATGTACTGTTCACGAGGCGGCCAAGGCGGAGAACTGTCGCTCATGCGAGAAGAACTGCTTGCAAGTGCTGCTTCTCTGACACTTCGCTGGATCCGAGCGGGTGCGATCGTGCGTGCCCTCTGCTCTGCGGAACTCATCATTGAGACATCCTCTGCCACTCTGTTGGCCAGAGACGCCGGCCAACCTCAAGTCGCCTGACTCGACAGGCGAGCTGCCGCGCTCGCTGAGACATGGGAGTACCTGCACCTCGGTTCTGAGACTTTGCTTACGACGCCATGATTCCCTTGCTTGCGCGAACGGTTGCACCCCATGACGCCAACTGGGGTGTGCGCAAAATGTGCACTGGGCGGCGGGCAACGAATTGATGCGACAAGACTTGCACAAAGACCTTGACGCAAAGGCCATGGCAAGCTCGACACGCCCTCGATCGCAACCGCACGCTCGCCAAGCGCCGGCGCTGCATGATCGGCCTTGCCAACGCCGTCCACTCGACACCGGGCTACGCTCGTGGTACAGCTCGTCGACGGCGAGCAACCTCAACACGGCTCTTAAGACCTCAAGAGTTATGCACCTGTTCCGTCTCTTGCCGGTTCCATGCTCTCTGGCTCTCGTGCTGTGCGTGACAGACGTGCTCGCGCAGAGTGTTCAAGTTCCACAATGCACGCGCGCAACTGCGACTCTCTCGCCAGTGACGGTTGCGGGATTTCGCGGTGAGAAGGTGCGAATATTCGCCGCCCATCCGCTCATATGCGGCGCGCTACCCGGGCGCGCATGCACTCCGATAGCGCTCATCTCGAGCGGTGCCTCCGTCACCGCAGCGGCCAACTGCCATGGGTGGACGTTTGTCCAGGCTTCACAAGGTATGCCGAACTTGCGAGGCTGGATGGCCACCAGAAGGTTGTTGCCCCCTACGGACTCTGAGTCGGTGCCGCAGTTCTTCGAAGAACCGGATCCGATCGATTCAGCTGCGGAGCCAGCCGTTTGTGATGCCGCATCCAAGGGCACCGTAGAGAATGTCCTGCTTTCGGACATCGTTCCGTACAGCTTACCCTACCAGCAGCTATTGACCAGCGCGCAAGCGGCTGATGCTGCTTCCGAAGACAGCTTTGAAATCGTAGCCCTAGGCGACGCCGATGTTGACAATGACGGGGATCTCGATCGGATTGGGTGGGCGGTCTCGTCGCCGCCGTCGGCGGGTAGATCTCCTTCTCCGATCAATATGGAATGGCCGGTGATTCTGGCTGCAGACGGCACGCTCCGACCTCAAACGCCTCTCAATGCCCTAGCATTTAGTCACAGCGGAAACGATGTGAGCGGACGACTGTTTACCTATCGTGGTGCGACATACTTCGAGCTTCAATCGCGCCTAGATTCCAACGACCACGTACACGAGGTATGGAGGTTTACAAAATCCGATGCGAAAAAAATCTGCACGTTTTCCGGCCATGAGAGCTCAACCCCATGAACTCCCGAAAAATCCCGGCCAACGTTCGGGCACGGCTCTTCATCTCACGATGGCGGTATTCTCTTTGGCCATCGCTCATGCAGTCCATGCTGACACACCCGGGGAGCGCAGCCGATCGCTGCCGGTGACGATGCTCCATGTGTTCCACGATCGTCGCGGCGACGCCAGCGAGGTGACAGTTACAAGAGAGGGAGTCATTTACGGTGCATTTCCCGTGGGTGGCCCGAGTGCAGCGGGATCGATATACAGAATGCTGCCTGACGGCACGTTGCGCATCCTGCACACATTTTCCGGGCCGGACGGCATTTTCCCCTCGATACCTCCCGTAGAGGCCGCTGACGGCGCAATTTACGGAGCGGCGCAGTTCGGATCGGATTTTGACACACACTGCGGGATTTACCGGATTACGCGGGACGGGGCTTTTGCTATCGTCTATGTGCTTCCCAGTGCGATTGGCGACGCTGGTGACAAGACCCTCGTGGTGCAAATCAAGGGACGTTCGCCGGGACGCTTGTATAAGCTCGCGGGAGACCCATTCTGCAGAGCATTCACTGCGTCGGTGGACCCGTCACCCAAGGGAGGCCCTACATTCTCAGTGGTCGGCACCGCGTTCGAGTGCTGTCATGCGAGTAGCGATTGGGTGATCGGCCGGGAGCAACTGGCAGAACAAATGACCCAGTTGGTCGATCCGCACTCGGAAGAACATCGCAACAGCTGCAATCCGCAGGAACCCACGCAGGCTCTTTCAGGGGAGCGATTTGGCGCCATCAGTTGCCAAATCAGGGGTGATCCGTACGTGCACTGCTTCATCTATCGAATCGACAAGTCGAATACGGTATCGATCGCATACCCGTTCAACGTGCCTGTGAGATATTGCAGATTCGCAGGCCCCTTGGTCGCCGGAGATGATGGAAATCTGTACGGAGTGATTTTCGACTACGCCACACCGTATGTGGGCGTGTTCCGCGTGGACGTTGTCGGTCGCGGTCGAGAATGACGCCGGCCTCTGCCTATCGCGGACTTGCGTGTTGCTTCGGGGAGCGGGTCGCAAACACGATCCTGAGTGTGGGCATTGCGACCAGATGGCTATTTAAACCGCCGATGAGCGTATCACCAAGTTTGGGGGCCTGCTCCGACGGGTCCGGGACTCACCTTTTGGATAAGCCCCCTTTCTGACATGCTAACTACATCGCCGCCGGCGACGATCAGATGGTCAAGCACTCTCACGTCGATCAGACTCAGCACATCGCGGATGCGACGCGTGATCAACTCGTCCGCTGTGCTGGGTTCACCAATTGAACTCGGATGGTTGTGCACCAGTAGGACGCTGGCGGCCTCCGACTCCAGGACGAGCTTCACGACTTCACGCGGATGAACGCTCGCGCCATCGATCGTTCCCCGAAAAAGTTCGACGAATCGCAGGAAGCGATTGCGTCCGTCGAGCAACAAGACACAAAAGTATTCGCAGTCTCTGGCGCCCAGATTCACTGCGAGAAAGTCGCGTACGAGCGACGGACTGCTCAGCACCGCGCCACGACGAATGCGATTTCGCAAGATGGCCCTAGCGACCCTGATTACGGTGTCACGGCCGACTGGGATGAATTCACCGCTCTCGTTGCGCACATACATGGTCTCGATTCCCATGGCTGTCTCCGATTCCCGGGCGGGATTGCCCGTTGGAACCGGGGGTGCACGCGGCAGCGCAGCCGTCAGGGCTCGGCGAAGCCGACTCGCGGAGCACGGCGCGCAGCGCCGCGCGGACGGCCTTGACGGCGAGAACCGCGTGCTATGCTGAAAGCACCCAGCAATCCTGCCCCTTCCTTATGCAGGGTGAAGTCGACACAAGCGCCGTTCATCGGGCTGTCCATTCGACCAGCAGGCAATTTAAGTTCGATGACGCGCAGCGAATCGCTGCACAGGTGTCAGCCGAAACCGCGACGAACGGTCATCCCTTGATGTGTAGGCCGGTTCATATTGTTCCTTGAAAGCGTCCGCCGTGAATGCATGGGCGCTTTCTGTGAGCTAGCCGCGGGCCATCGCGTCCCCATCGCAAATACCGGCGTGGGCGCTTGGCGCCTGATGATCAGTCGGTTGCACGCCGTAGGCAAGGTTGCTGATCGCGGCTCAGGAGTATTCCAGGAGCTGAAGGGCTTCCCGCAATCGGTCCTCTAGCAACTCCGCGAGTAAGAGTGCATCGCTCAAAGCATCGACCGGATCACGCTCGAGAGCGGCACGCAGCGCAGTCTTGAGCCACTCCGAGGAGGACTGGTCGAGCATGACCTGCTCGGCCGTCGGCTCCGTGGAAATCTCGCTCACCGAGTGGGTTCCTCGCGCTTGCGCTCAGAGGGCTTCGGTACCGGGCCCGCGCCTTTAGCAAGTGTCGCCCGCAACGAAACCGCCGGCAGCGGCTCGCCCTTCTGGATCGAGCCTGCCATCGCACCCTTCACAAGCTCGAGAAACCTCTCGCGGTCCTTGGGGTCGGAGATTCGCCGCACCGCAAACTCCTCCGCTGCGCGCACACTCAGGAACGTGGAGCGCAGCTCGGGGCGCTCGCGCACCGCTGCGCGAACGTCGGCCTGCTCATCGCGCAGTCGGCGGGCGAGCTTCGCTCGCTCGGCAAAGAAGGAGACCTTCTCAACCACCCATCGTGTGCGGTGCGCATGATGCTCCTCCTGGCTCACGATGCGCCCCTCGGCATCGCGCTGGCGCGTAGTGACCGTCACCGCCTCGCGGCGGATCCGCCTCGCGCCGATGAGGTCGCCGGCCTTCGGCTGCGTCTCGCCCTGCTTGATGGCCCGCTCAAGATCCTTGCCCCAGAGGATTCGCTCCCCGCGACTCGTGAGGAGCCTCAGGTAATAGGAGGGATCTTCCTTCGCACGGAACTGATAGTTCGCCGCTCCGTGATCCTTCAGGCGCCCTATCAGGAGCTGCCCGCCGCGACGTGAATTGAGCTCGCGCCGCTGCAATCCGCCACCTTGGGGTACACCGGGGTTCGCCACGCTTACCTTCGCCGAACGAGTTGCACTCAGCCGCGAACGTGTGCGGATGCTCGCTCGGGCGTCTTTGGCGGCCGCTGCTGCGTCTTCTCACGCAGGCGAACCGCAGGCAGCGGATCGCCTCGGGCGACGGAATCGGCAAGCGCCGAGCGCACCTTCTCGATGAAGCGCTCACGATCCTCGGGATCGCGCAGTCGCTTCGCGGCAAGCTCCGCGGCATGCACCTGCAGGTACGTTCCGACGAGCTCGGGATGCTTCTTCACGGCTTGCTTTGCATCTACGGTCGCATCCCGTAATGTGCGTGCTGCCTCAGCGCGCGCCTCGAAGAAGCCGCGCTTCTCGATGATCCACCGGTTGCGCAGCGTCTCGAGCTCGCGCTCGCCGTGAGCGTTGCCGTCTGCATCGCGAGCGGGAGTCTTCACCTTCACGGCATCCTGCCTAACCGTGCGCAGTCCGACCTCATCGCCGGCGGCGGGCTTGGTGAGCGACTCCTTGAATGCACGCTCGAGGTCGACGCCCCAGATCGTTCGGTCACCGCGCGCTGTCTCGAGCTTCACGAAGTAGGACATCGGCGCCCTTGCGTCGTGCTGGTAGGTTGCACGGCCGTGGTCGATAAGCCGGCCGGTGAGCAGTCCGCCCCGGCGCAGCGCCTTTGGGTCATCACCCGTGCGCTCCTGGCGCGCCTCCGAAACGGCCGCCGTCTCGCCGGCATCGAGCCCAATCTGGCGGCCGATCGTGCGGACGAGGTGCGCCTGCTCGATCGCGCTCGGCTTGTAGCCTCGGACATCGAGCCCGGCGAGGCGCGCGGCAAACCAGGCATCCTTGCGGAAGCGCTCGGTGCCGCTGACGATGATCTCGTCCCACTCACGAGCCTTCGCAATCGCGATGAGGCTGCGCACGACCTCGGTATTCTCACTCGGCGTCGTCAAGCGATTGCCGCGGTCGGTGAATGCGCGCGCCCCGTCCGGAAAGTAATACTTGTTGCGCACCTGAACGAAACGTTGCCGGACCGACTCGGGCAAGGTATCCGAGCCCGATGCAGATCTTGGGACCGCTGGCTCGGCTCGCTCGGTGCTCGGTTCCCGCGGCCGCGCCTTCGCCGCGCGCACGGAGTTCTCCGATCGTGTCGCCCCCTCGGGGCGTGCGTTCTCATCGCTCGTGGCCATATCGGATCCTCATGGCGAGCGCAGGCTCTCGAGGAAGCTGTCGGCCGCGGCTTGAAGCTCCTGCGCGCTGAGTCGCTCGCCTTCACCCTTCTGCGGCAGCTGCACGCGATCGAAGTCGACCGCGAAATCCTCGAGCGTCAACTGATCGATCCGCTCGATGTCGGCAACGGTTGCCTCGCGCGTCGCAGACGCCACGGCGGCGGACTCACGCAGGCTCGACTCGGCTGCAACCACAGCCTCGCCTTTCAACACCTCGCCTGCCTCGGGCGCTCCCGCATCGGGCTCGGGCGACTGATCGACGCCCGGACCGGCACGCTCGGGCGGGGGCTTGATGCGCGCGGTGAAGCGCCGATCGTGGAAGTAGCGGATCTTCTGACAGCGGATGGGCCGCAGTCCCTCGTAGAAGATGATCGCCTCCTCGGAGCCGAGCTCCTTGACCTCCTGTGGGAGGAGGAGCGCGCGGCGCTGCTCGCTCACGGTCTGGCTCCTCGAGCGGCGCTGCTTGTCGGAGAACTCCATGAGGGGCGTCGAGATCGATCTTGTGCGCACGGTCTGGAACCCGAGCTCATCGGAGATCTCGCGGGCATCCGAGAAATCCTTGGCCGCGAAGACGATCCGGGCGGCGAGACTCTTCAGCATCGTCTCGGCGCTGTTGGCACCGTAGACCTCGCGCAGCTGCGAGGGCGTCTGCACGACCATGACAACCCGGACGTTGTAGCCTGGGAGGTAGGAGATCGCCTCGGCGATGATCGGGATGCGCCCGAGCGCTGCGAGCTCATCGAGCAGCATCATCACCTGGAACTTGAGCTTCGGGTTGTGCTCCGGGAGCTCACGCGTCTGAAGCCCGATCGCCTGCTGGAAGAGAAGATTCACGACGGGGCGCAGGCGGTGCAGGTCATCGGGATTGACGCCCACGTAGATCGTCATGCGCCTCGAGCGAAGCTCGCGAAGGTCAAAGTCGTTCCCCGAGGTCGCCCAGTCGAGGATCGGGTTGAGCCACAGGTCGAGCCGTGAGGTGAAGGTCTTGCGGATCGAGCTTGCGGTCACGGGCGCAAGGTCGATCACATCGTAGAGCGCGCGCACGCACTGCGCCGAGAGGGGATGCCGGCCGCTATTTCGGCCCTCGATGAGGCGCTTCCAGTGCTGCCCGAAGCCCTCATCATCGGATGCCATGCCCTGGCGCAGCACCTCACCCACGGTCTTCGGCAGGGACGGAGTCTCGAAGAGATAGAGGGCGATCCCGAGGAACAGGGATCGTGCGCTCGCCGTCCAGAAGGGATCGACGTTCGGCGGATCCGGATAGAGCATCTCCGCGATTCTCTGCAGATCGTTCACCCGACGCTCGGGACTCTCCGAGACATAATGGAAGGGATTCCAGCGGGCAGAGCGGCGCTCCTCGGAGAACGGGTCGAAGAGGTAGCAGTCCTGGCCGCTTGCGGCGCGAAACCCCGCGGTCGACATCCAGTTCTCGCGCTTGATGTCCACGCAGATCACTGAGTCCGGCCAGTTGAGGAGGTTCGGGATGACGACGCCTGCGCCCTTGCCCGCGCGCGGCGGGGCGGCGAGGCACACGCCCTGCTGCCCTGCCAGCATCAGGCAGCGCTTACCCAAGCGCCCCAGGATGATGCCTCGCTCGCCCAGGAGTCCTGCGCGTGCAACCTCGCGGCGCGTTGCGAAGCGCGCATCCCCGTGCAGTGCCCGCCGGCGCGGCATGAGCATGGCGGCGGCGCACAGGCCAACGAGCGCGAGCCCGCAGGCCGATGCGAGCCACAAACGCACCCTCACGTCGGCTCGATCGCCGTAGTAGTAGGCATAGCGGACAAGCGTCAGCGGCCCCGCGGAGCGGATGTCGAGGTGGAGCGAGGCAAGGAGCAGACACGCCGCGAGGTACTGCGATGCGGCGAGCGCGACGAAGACCGCAGCGAGTGCCTTGACGACCCACGCTCTGCCTGCGGCCCTAGGCGGCTGCGCCCAGGCTACGGCGTTTACGGCTCGGGTCATAGAAGATTTCCTTGATGAAGCGCCGGTGGCGTTCGACGCCGAACTGGATCACCACGTCCACGAGCAGGTAGAGCAGCTGCTTGATGTCGGCGCGCGGCAGCTCCTGGCCACCCCGGCTCTGCTTGACGAGGAGCACGAGCTGCTCGAAGGCAAGCTCCGCGCTCGCCGCATGCACGCTAGTGATGGAGCCGGGATGCCCCGAATTGACGTTGCGCAGGTAATCAAATGCCTCCTCCGCGCGCAGCTCGGCGAGGAGGATGCGATCGGGCTTCATGCGCAGGCAGCATTCCAGGAGCTGCTTCGGCGTCACGCGCGCAAGTCCCTGATCGTCCTTCGAGTAGAAAAGCCGCACGTGATTGGGATGTCGATCGAGGACGAGCTCCTGCGCATCCTCGATGGTGATGAGGCGCTCATCGCCTGGGATCTCCCGGATCAGGGCCTTGGTCCAGGTCGTCTTCCCGGACCCGGTGGGTCCTGAGACGAGGATGTTCTTGCGGCTCACCACCGCCAATCGCATGAAGGATTCGTAGTCCTGCCTCTCGAGGAGCCGCAGGAGCTGCGTCTCGGTCTCATCGAGCGCCTCGCTCGCCCGGCGCGTCGCGCGGAAGATCCCGCTCGATGCGAGCTCATCGATCGACCAGACCCGATCCGAGGGCCTGCGGATGCTGATCGCGACACACCCGGCAGTCGTCGCCGGCGGGATCACGATCTGGATGCGCTCCCCAGTCGGCAGCGATGCCGAGAGCAGCGGGGAGGTCTCATCGATCCTCTGGCGCGTCGCATTGGCGACGAGCTTTGCGAGGCGGTAGCACCAGCCGTAGTCCGCGAATGTGATCGCTTGGCGCTGCCAGCCGCGCGATGACTCGATGAAGACCTCCCCGGGGCCGTTGATGCACACTTCCGTCACCTCGGGGTCCGAGAGAATCGGCCTCAAGGGGCGCAGCGTGAGCTCCAGGGAGGAGATCTCGGCAACCCCGGCGAGCCGTCGCGGCATCCCGGGATCGGCCTTCGGAGGCGCTCCTGCGCCTGTCTCAGCGGTGATCGGCCCGGGCTTTGAGGTCATAGACCGACCTGAAGTCAAGATCGCGCGCGACCAGCACCTGGATGCGATCACCCTGGGCCTTCCTGATCGTCGGGGGAATGTTGACGGTGCTCTTGAGAACGTCCGTGACGACGTCGGTCGAGGCCCCGGGGCTCAAGACCACCGTACCGCCGCGGCTTTCGGAGGCGACCGCGCCCTCGACCGCCCCGTCAATGATCGAGATCAGGATCGCAGCGCCGAAGCGCTCGAAGAAGTGTCGGTCGACCTCCCCGGGCAGGCCCGACCGGCCGAGCTCGTCCGTGCCTGGAGAGGCAAGCGGAACCACCACCCCGGCTGGCGTGCGCGCCTCGCTCCAGAGCACGAAGACACGCGCCTGGCCCTGCCCAACCTCCCCGCGCGTCTCCCCGACCAGTTTGCTGCCGCGCTCGATGAGGACGGTGCTGCCATCCACGCCGAAGGTGTCGGTCGCCGTGATGCAGGTCGTCATCCCGGGGAGCGTCGAGTCGATCGCGGTCTCGAGCGTGCAGTCGATGAAGGCGCCCTTGGGCAGCAGCAGCCGCTCGACCGGGAGCACGCTCGCCCGGGCGGCGGGAGTTGCGCTCGGCCTCAGGAGCGAGGCCATCGGATCGCGCGCCGCGGGTGCGAGCGCGGATGCTTCAGGGGCTCCGGATGTCCGAGGGTCGGGAGTCCCATCGGCTGCTGGAGGCGGGGTACTGGATTCATCCCGCGGCACTGCCGGCCCGAGGGAGACCGGCCCCGCAAGGCGTCGCTCGAGGGCAAGCTGCGCCGGAGATTTCTGCGGCGGCGGAGCTGCCCCGGTGGCTGGCGGCCCGCCAGGCGGCATCGCACCCGGCGACGCTGGATTCGGATCAGCGGCAGATCCCAGCGGCAGCGGGGGCGGCGGCCCCAGCACGGCGGCCGCCGACGCTGGCGGATCGATCTGGCCAAGCGAGGGTAAGGGCATCTCCCCCGCTGCCTGATTGCGCGATGCGGCCTGGGCTGCTTTCCTGGCGTCCGCGTGATGAGTCCAGGTGTGCGCGTAGTACCAGGCGGTGAGCCCGAGAGCGAGCGTGCCCATGAGGCCCATCGCGAGCAGATTGCTGATCCGCGACTGAAGGGACCGAGCCTGATTGACGGAGGCAATGCTGCGCTCCCCGACGACTCGGTCGGCAACGCTCGCATCGTCCCTCTCGGGATCGATTGTCATGGGTGCACGTCCTTGCGCTCGCGGGTGACATCGGGTGCGAGGGTGCCGGACTTCAGCCGATCACCGCCGCCGGCGAAACCCTTGTTCACGATGCAGCCCGTCAGCTTGCCGCGGCGGACGATGAACCGCGGTGCCACCCGATGGATCAGCACATCACCATCATCGATGCTGAAGTTGAGGAGCGACTCGCTGCCATCATCGTTGAGCACAAATATCGCCGGCAGCTCCGAGCGTGCGGCGAAGGTGAATCGGGTCTGCACACCATCATCGGCTGCCGCGACCGGTTTCACCGCGCGGTTGCCGCAGAACCAGTAGTCGGTGTTGCGGGGGCGCCTCTCGCGCGCCCGGGCGAGATCAAGCCCGATGCGCTCCTCCTCCGTGAGGCCATCGCCTGAGGGGTGTGCCGGCGGATACGTGAAGCGCACCGCATACATCACCGGATCAACGAGTGGGTCGGCGCGGCGCGCAGAGACCGAGTACTCGAAGTAGTAGCGGCGCTTGTTGGTCGTGACGGCAAGATTCATCTCGGTGCTTGCGACCTTGGGCTTCAGGGTGAGAACGTTGCCGTGGGCGCTGTAGGTCAGGCCCTCGAGATCCCCGCCGCTCAAGGCCTCGAAGGTCTCATCGGTCTCGAACTCCAGATCGATGTGGAAGCCCACGAAGGCATACAGCCGGTACACCTGGTCGGGGCTGTACACGGCGGTGCGAATCCGGCTGTCCGTGTGGCCCGGGATGGGAAGCGCCTCCGCGCCCGCGAGAGCGGCGCTCAGCACGCCGAGGAGCACGGCCCCCAGCACCCAAACCCGGCTCATGGCGCGCCTCGTGCGGCCGAGCGCACCGTCGGCGGTGGATTGTCCGAAAGCGCCGGGGCGTCCTGAGCTGCGATCTCCGGCTCGGGGCGGAAGTCCACGATCTTGAACCCGAGGGGGTTCCAGCGCCGCACCTGAGGATCGCTGGGAGGTGCGCCATAGGTGTAGCGGATGGTCGCGATCCAGTAGGTGCGCGTCTCCTCGACGCCTGCCGAGCGGCTCTTGCCCTTGAAGTAGCGGACTTGGGCTAGGTCAGTGACCCCATCCGCGCGGGTGAAGAAGCTTATAGAGGTGACCTGGGCGCGGATGGTCGTGCCGTCCTTGTAGAGATTGAGCGGGGAGTTCGGATTGGTCTTGTTCCAGGCGGCATACCAGGCCTGGTTGCGCTGCGCGGAGTGGAAGGCGCCGCACTCCTCGTAGTCGCTCTCGGCGGTTGCGAAGTTGAAGCGCTCGCATACCGTGACGTAATGATCGAGGAAGTAGCGCGTCACGACCTCAGGCATCGGCGCATTGCCTGCGTACACGGGCACGACATCCACGAGCCCCGTCGTG
>Ga0335074_10003498_pt1 | contig 21486 bp, 24 predicted proteins | sample Lox_Sample_23_FD_206715 | JGI IMG/M metagenome (GOLD analysis project Ga0335074, IMG submission 206715) | Soil microbial communities from Loxahatchee National Wildlife Refuge, Florida, United States - Lox_Sample_2.3 | ecosystem: Environmental > Terrestrial > Soil > Wetlands | place: USA... | reverse complement strand
AGAACCAGAATCCGGAGCAACAGCGGGACGGGTTTGCGCGGTTGCGCTCACTGCAAGGCCGAGCGCAACGATTGCAAACAATTGAACCGGCTGTTTAGCCCGGGGAAGGTTCATCTGGAGGCCTCGATGGCTTCCCTGAATGGCGAAAGCGCGTCTGTTGCTTTTGTCGCTTCATCCAGCCGAGTGAGAAGAGCGACTCCGGAAGCACCCCCGCCAACCAGATACTTTTGACCTTCGGCATGGATGATGGCAACGAAGCGCTTTTCGCCGAGTGCGACGATTTCGGCAAGGCGAAGTTGTTTCGCCGCAGGTCTTTCGCCGCGGAGCCACGCAAAAAGCCCACCCAATAAACCCCGCCGCGGCGTTTCTAACCGGATATCCGTGACTTCGGGAGGTGGCACCCGACGAGTCGCCGGGGGTGGAGGCGGCGGATAAGCGATTCTGCTTTGATAGTCTCGCCCTCGTCCCTGCAGGCGGCTCAAGGGACGTGGATAACAGAGCCCGGACTGTTCGGCGCCGGGCTGGCCATAGGATTCAACCGTCGAAATTCTTTTTGGTGCAGTACTCAGGTTCATATCTGCTCCGTGATGCGAACGGCGAGGCGGTCGCCAACTACTTCGAATTCAGTCCAACCGATCAGAAGTTGATTGACGCGCAGCGGCAGATCGCTGGTATGGTGGCAGCTTGTTTCAACAATCGTGCCTTCCTTCATTCCAAGAAGGTCGGCAACCGTAAAGTGCACAACGGGCACCTCCACGGTCAGTGTGAATGGCAGCCAAAGCATACTGTCGAGCCGATCCCCGGGATTGGGAAGATTCTCCGCCGTAACGGGCGCGGAACTGGCATTCAGGTTCTGATTCACTGGGCTCATAAATCCTCTTCACGCTCGCCCCAGCGGCCCGTAAACGCCTGCACAAAAGTGGCATCTTCGAATCCGATAGGCGCTTGAGACACAAAGGAGCGAGCGGCTGCATAAAGATCAATGCAAGCCGAGGGCCGGAATTTCAGTGATTTTGGGATGAAAAGAAAAGGCAGCGCTTTCGCCGCAAGCCGCTCAATCTGGAAGGATTAGACGCGAAGATGCGCCCACGCGCCGGCTTCGGGCTGGTGAGACAGCCATGAGAGCCGGTGCTGCGCGGCGCATCCTCGCGATCCGAGCGACTTTCCGTGGGAAAGTCTCTAATCGTACCTTAACCACGGTTGAAAACACTGGTGAATTACGTAATCACCTGAAGTGTTGCCTGTGCGACCTGATCGAGAGTGGTTAGGACCTTTGCGTTGGCCTCATACCCCTGCTGCGCTACGATCATATTCGCGAATTCTGTTGAAAGATTGACATTGGATTCCTCAACCGCTCCGCCGGTGATGGTGCCATTTCCACCCTGTTCGGCTTGCCCAATCACAGCAGCTCCTGAAGCGAATGAAGATTGATAATCATTGTTTGCGGTTTGAGTCAGTCCCTCGCTGTTAGCGAAACTGGCCACCGCTACCTGCCCCAAGGCAAGGGTCTGATCGTTGCTGAACTGGCCCTGAACTGTTCCATCTGAAAGTACCTGGTAACCTGTGAGCGTCCCACTCGAATATCCATTCTGCGTGGTTGCGCTGGTTGCGCTCGCAGCCGCCTGCTGGGTGATCGCCGGAACTCCGCCGCTGCCATTCAAATTCCAGGTGAGATCCATATCGGCAGCTCCGTCGGCTAGCCCTGTGACGTCGATTCCGGTCACACTCCCCGAGGGCGAAGTGAGGACACCCGACGAATTGAACTGCAACGTGCCCGACGCGATTTGGGTTGGATTTCCGGTACCTCCCGTGGCCGCGGCCGGCAGCGTGATGCTGTAGGTCCAGGTGTTCGCGGCGGTATTTGTGTATTCAATTGTCAGGTCCTGCGATTCGCCCAGCGAATCGTAGACAGTGACCGGCGAACTGTAGGTGGTGCCTACGGCAGCCGTAGCATCGAGGTTGGTTGTCATACCGAAATCTGTCGTCGCTACAGCCGGAATGTTGTTCGCCTGATTTACGGTAATCGGAGCGAGCGCCGAACCAGTTTGAACGACGCCATTCGCTGCCGGATAACCCATAACGAGCTGTCCGTCCTGCGTGCAGAGTTGCCCCTGGGAATTCACGGTGAAATCGCCGTTCCGAGTGTAGTCCATGCCATTGGCGTCCTGCACAACGAAGAAGCCGTTCCCCTGAAGTGCCATGTTGGAAGCGATGCCGGTCGTGTCGACATTCCCGTCGGAGAAATTCGAGTTTGTGCCGGCGACCTGGACACCATTTCCGTATTGGATTGGGTCCCCATTGCCCGAAGTTCCCTGCACCTGATTGAAGACGCTTGCGAAATCGAGCGTTTCATCTTTGTAGCCATCGGTGTTCAGATTGGCCAGATTGTTGGCGATGACATTCAGTGAATCTGACGTCGCTTCAAGTCCTGAAAGTGGAATCGAAAAGGCTGACATTTACCTTGCTCCTGCATAGATGGATTTTGTGGTCGTGCCTGGTAATCCGAAACTGCTATAGAGATTCATGGGACCGGAGTTCGATGCCGCACCAGCGAGGGCCGATGAAACTTGCGGAATACTTGAACTGGAAGCGGCTGCGGACAAGGGTGTGGCGTTGAGCGCGCTGGCCAGGGCAGGCGAGGTGGTCTGGCTCGTCGTGCCGGACGTAGAGGAAGTTCCTGACGTTTCCGGGGACATGTTTTGCAATGTCTGGTTGATCGAGATCAATTGATCCAACTGGTTCAACGACACCATCTGGCTCACCATTTCAGTGGGATCGACCGGATCGGTGGGATCCTGATTCTGAAGCTCAGTCACGAGGAGATTCAGAAATGTGCTCTCGAGGTCGCTCGATGACAAGCCCGTAGAGCTGCTTGAAGAGCCGCTTGACGAATTCGTTGAGCTCGTGGCGGCCGTCGAATTACTGGCGCTCTGGCCCAGTAGCGGCGCCGCAATTGCCGGACTTAATCCTTGAATGTTCATCTTTGTACCCTTTCGTAAAGCGAATTCTTCCTAGACCCGAATATCCAGCCGGGGATTACCCGCCGCAAATAGCTCCATCGGAACTGCCTGAGGGTCTGTTTCCGGAGCTTGCGTAGCGCTCCCGGCTGAGAAATGGCCTGAACTCAAATTGTGATTCTGTTGCGAAGCCTGTCCCTGCCCACCGTTGAGAGATCCTCCCGGTTGGTTGACTTCAATCGACACCGGCAGCCCAAAATCATTCCCAAGCCGGGCTTGCAGCGCCGGAATGTGAGCCGAGATCTCGTTGCCGAGTTCATTATGATTCACGTTGATCTGCGCCTGGACCTGTTGTGTGGCTACCGAAGTTCGAATCGAAATATCGCCGAATTCCGTTGAATGCATACCAAGGCGCATCTCCGACTCACTCATGGATTGGATTAGCCTGGCAGTATTGATGGCCGCGCTGCCTTCAGAGCTTGTATGTTCCAATTGGTCCGACGGCAGATTCCCCGGCTCCTGGGCGCGAAGCTGTGCCTCACTGAAGTTGCCGGATGTGCTGTGAGGGGTATCTGACGCTCCGGATGCAACATGACTTGCGAACGCGATCGTCTGCGATGTGATCGCGCCCAAAGGCGTTGACGCAACGAGAGCCGGTTGGGCAATTCCGCCATGCGCCTGTTGATCGGTCTGCGCGTCATTCTGATTCGCATGCTGGACGGAACTGGAATCTTGCGTTCCGTTGCTCCTTGCCGTACCTATGGCGCCACTGAATGCTGTAGTGACCGAATTCGCTGTGGGGACGGCGCTTGAATTCTTCGCAGGGTTACTGTTCGAAGTGAAGCTGCTCAAATCATTGCTCTTTGACGGCGAAACGCCCTGAGTATAAGTGTTTGCCGCAGCCAAATTCAGCGGCGAAGTAACCTGAGCAGCCAGAACTTGTGAGCCTGCGGATGCTTCCAGCGGATTCTTCAGTTCGACAGCCATCGCTGCCAACGTGGTCTCGGCGTCAGCTTGTTCAGCCGGCTGTTTGAAACTCTTGGGCGTCTGCAAGTTTACTGGCGCGGTTGCGATTTCGCCCGATCCGTGCGAACAGATTCTCTGTTCGCTCGCTGGGGAGTTGTCAGCAATCTCCGCTGGCGTGACGGAAGGTTGCGTTAAATTGAGCCGCTGTGACAGATCTTGATCAGCGGCGCCCTGAATTGAGCTGGAATTCTCGTCGTGCCCCACTGGCGCCGTCTTCGATAGTGGCTGTGATGGTTTTGAGCTCTCAGATCGACTCGCATTTTCGCTTGGCTCGACAAGAACTCCGGCCGAACCGCGCTCCTCTTCACCACTGTTGAAGAAATAACTGATCGCATGGGCTGGCGCCGATGTTTGCGTTGTTCCGCTCGCCTCGCTCGGCGCTACTACTGATCGAGCATCATTCGTCTGCTCCTTTTCGGGAGAATCGGAATTGCCATTGGGCTGCTCTTCGGAAGTGCTGCCAACAGATTTCAGGTCCTGAACCGCATCGCTCGAAGCACGCGAAAGAGTGTCGATGAATGATGCACCCGCCGGTCTCGCACAGGAAGCCTGCGCTGGCGCCGTGCTTGAGGTTACGGGTTTGAGAGCAATTCGCACGCCCGATTCCCTGCACGTTGCGAGCCAGAAATCACGACATGCGTCCGCATAGCCATGCGCATGTATCTCATTGAAAACATGCGTGAAAGCGTAAGTCAGGATCCGATTGGAAACTGCATCGCCGGCATTGCAGGCAATCGTTGCCGCGTTTGCTAGGCAATCTCTGCCGAGTACCTGTGAGAGTTAATTGCTTTGTCGCATCTATGGAACAAAAAAATGGCCCGCGAGTCATGATCGCGGGCCCGATGGAATCAGCAGCGCAAAGAGATCAGCCTCGTTGCCAGCGCGCAGCCACAACATCGTCGAGCATCTTTTGCTGACGGCGAGTCTGCTCCTGTTCGTACTCGCTCCTCTTCTGTGCCAACAGATCGGTCAGCATTTGGCGTTCCCTGTGGGCCACCTGGTAGCTCTTCATCTGCGCGTCACGCTGGTACATCAGGGTCTGCATGGTTTCTAAAAGTATGTTTTTTGCTTCAACGGCCGCATTGATCTCCACCTGCAATGTCTGCAAACGATTCGCCTGGATTGCTTTCTCCAGGGCTTTCTCGCGTTCTTGCCATTCCTTCGCCATTTCGTTGGTAAGTTCGTCAATTCTGCCCCGTACACGCCTAACCTCAAACTGAAGTCTTTTCAGTGCAACTTCCTCTCGATTTTCAATGCTCTCCCTGAAACGAAGAACCGAAGAGAGTGTAAAACGAAATGGCATTGTTTGTCCTTTTCCTTTCTGATGATCGCAGCGTGCTTCAGGCCGGTAGCTCAATTAACTGTTTGATCGTTGTTTCGAGGGTGGCGAAGTCGTCCGGCTTTTGTTTCAGAAAAGTATCGATTGCGGGCAGGCTCACAATTGCCTTGTCGAGCACCGGGTCGGAATTCGCCTGGTAAGCTCCTATGCGGATCAAGTCTTCAGACCTTTGATACACCGCCATAAGCGCCCGAATTGCGTTTGCCTTGGCAAGGTGATCGCTAGATACCATGCTCGACATCAATCGGCTAACGCTCTCGAGTATTGAAATCGGCGGGTAATGATTGTTGAATGCAAGTTGCCGGTCGAGCAGGACGTGGCCATCGAGTAGCGACCGGGCTGTATCAACGACTGGGTCCTGCTGGTCATCACCCTCCATTAACACGGTATAAAACGCGGTGATGCTTCCCTGGGAAAAGTTTCCGGCGCGCTCCACAAGGCGCGCCAGTTTGTTCAATACCGAAGGCGTATAACCTTTCGCTGTGGGAGGCTCCCCAGCGGCCAGCCCAATCTCCCGTTGCGCCATGGCAAACCGTGTAAGCGAATCCACGATCAAAAGCACGTTCTTCCCGAGGCTCGCAAAGTGCTCAGCGACAGCGGTAGCCGCCAACGCCGCGCGGATTCTCAGAAGCGGCGATTGATCAGAAGTTGAGACAACGACCACCGCGCGCCGAAGACCTTGCTCCCCGAGGATCTCCAGGAACTCGCCAACCTCGCGTCCCCGTTCGCCGACAAGCGCCAGCACCGTCATATCTGCAGCGGTTCCCCTGGCCATCATTCCGATCAGCGTGCTCTTGCCCACGCCGCTGCCCCCGAAAATACCGATGCGTTGTCCCCGGCCACAAGTGAGAAAGCCATCGATAGCGCGAATACCGCAACTCAGAGGCGCGCGAATCGTTACACGCTCAAGAGGGAGTGGCGCCGCTCCGTCCAAATTGATCGAATGGACAGCTCTGTACTCGGGCTGAGCATCCAGCGGATTGCCGGAAGTGTCAATCACACGGCCTAACATCTCCGGTCCTACGCGGATTGACGGACGCGCACCCCAGGTGACGATCTGGTCGCCGAAGCGAATTCCCTGCGGCTGGTCCGCGGTCATCGAAAGCATTGTTGAACCGCGAAAACCGATAATCTCTCCTGAGAAACTCTTTCCGCCATGGCCGACGATCTCGCAGGACTCTCCAACTGAACAATAGGGGCCGTCGGACTCAATGAGATTTCCAACGACCTGGTTCACACGCCCGCGCCACCGCAACGTCGAACCGACGCTAAGGTAATGCGTGTAAGGTGAAAGCGCAGTCCTGTTCATCGCGCCACGGGTCTCAGTGCCAGCAGGTCGAAGAATCCTTGCTCGACCTCTTTCAACTGTTTTTCAATGCCGAAGTTGGCCGAGCCCAGTTCCGTTTCAACCAGGCAATCCGGATCGGAAAGCTTCGCATCTTCAACTATTTCAATGTGCGCCGAGGTGGTTGTGCCGGCGAAATATTCTCGCCAGGTCTTTCCGCTGCCCGGACTGACGCGAATTGTGACACTGGATCCCTCGCGCATGTTATCGATGGCGAGTCTCACAAGGGCCGCCACCAGCATTGGATCTACTTGCGCCTCGCGATGCAAAATCTTTGCCGCAATTGCCAGGGCGAGTTGAACAACCTCTGCTTCAACGTTGGCGTAATATTTGTCTCGCTCCTGCTCAAATCTGGCAACGGCATCGGCAGTCGAAGCGCGCACCGCAATAAGTTTCTTATCGAATTCGTTCCTGAGCCTCACTTCCGCTTCGCTTGCGGCGCTTGCCCGCTCCCTGGCAATTCTCTCGGCAAATTCCGCCCTCGTCATGGGAATATCTCCGTGGCCGGCAGTCCTGTCTGCGCTTGCGTCAGCAAAGGGCTGCTCGCCGTCGCACGTGGGCGCACCTTTCATATCGCGATATTTGAGCGTCGTCACTGGAACCGAATATGCAAGACTAGAGGACATATTCGTCTTCTCCCTGGCTTCTCAGAACCATTTTTCCCTCCGCTTCGAGCTTGCGCGCAATTGCAATCATTTCGGCCTGTGCCTTCAATACGTCCTTGCCGCGAACCGGCCCAAGCATTTCGGAATCTTCCTTCAACATCTCCACGGCACGTGATGACATGGTGCGAAAGATGTGCGTCTTCAGATCCTCACTCGCACTCTTCAGGGCAATGGTCAAGGTCTTTTTGTCTATCGATGTAATCAGTTCACGCAGGTCCGGCTCTGGAACCTCAAGGAAGTTCTCGAACGTGAACATCAAATCGCGAATGCTGATTGCCAGGTTCGGATCTGTCGCTTCGATGGCATCAAGTATTTCGCGCGCAGTCGCCGGATCAAGACGGTTCATCAAATCTGCAAGATTCCTGAATTCAGATTTTGCACGCTTCGACTGTTCGCGAGCGGTCCCAAAGCGCCGATTAATCACGCCGAAGGCTTTTGCGGCGGCATCGGGAGAAAACTGCCCCATCGTCGCAATTCTTCTGATGCAGTCCGCTCGGGCCTCAGGTTCAAGCTCCATCAACAGCGAAGATGCCTGCCGCGCGTCAAGATGTCCGAGCAGAAACGCCTTGGTCTGCGCGTGTTCGCCCGAGAGGAACCTGGCCACCTGCTGGGGTTCGGTCCTCTTCAGCGCATCCAGATTGGTTGATTGACCTTTCTCTGCCTGAACGAGACGCTCGACGATGCTTCTTGCGTTCTTTTCGCCGAGCGCCTTCACCAATAAACGCTCAGCGACTTCTCGGCCACCTGCGGTGACCGCATCCTGTGCGGACATCATCTTCTTGTATTCCTCGAGCACCTGTACCGTGAGCTCCACCGGAACGCGCGGCAGTTCCGCCACCTCTCTTGCCACCCGTTCCTGATCCGGGCTTGACATGCTCCGCAAGATCGGCGCGGCTTCGGCCTCGTCGAGAATCGAAAGCAGGATTGCGGCCTTTCGAACGCCGCTCGGCGATGTACGATCGAGGGAGCTCATGGCTGCTCCTCCCTCATCCAGGTCTGCATGGCTCGCGCCGTATCAAGCGGGCTCTGCCGCACCAGTTCCGACGTCTGTTGTTTTAGTTGCGCCGCGCGTCGGACGGAATCAAGTACGTTTGTTGACTCCCCAGGTAGTGCCTGCGTCTGGCCGGCTGCAAGAGCGGGTTGCAAGCCGCTGGTTAATTCGTTCTGGCTGAGTGCATGTTTCTGAACCGGGCGAATGATCAGGAGATAAGCAAGGAGGAACAGAACAAGCACCGACAACGGCCTGAGGATTGATGAATAAGCTGAGACATTCTTCTGCACCTCGGACGCCCAGCTTGGCGCCGGAACATCCGCATCAGCGGTATCGCTGTCAAAAGAGAGATTCTGAACGCTGATCGTATCGCCGCGTTTTGCGTCAAAACCAATTGCCGCCTCCGCCAGCTCCTGGATTCTGTTCAGCTCATCCTGAGACCTCTTCTGGCGCGTTGTCGTTACCTTTCCCTTGTTCACTGTTTTGATTACTGTATCGTCTACAAGAAGCGCCGCGGTAATACGCTGAATGCGGCCCGCAGGTGTGATTGTGTGAACTACTGTCTTGTTTACGCCATACTGTGCGCTTTCAGTTTTTGAGGTTTGGGTTCCACTTTGAATGGCGCTTGCCTGCGGTTCCGCAACCGGTTTGTTTTGCGCGGCTGCTGTGCCCGTGGGCTTCGCAGGTTTCGGAGCCGGAATGTTGCTCGCTGTCCCCGGAACCCCCGCAGGCATAGCTGCGCTTCCAGCAACGTCCTCAGTTCTTTGCATGCTCAGCACCGCGCTGACGGCCGGATCATATTTTTCGTCGCTCTCGTCAGTCGAACCCATATCGTAGTCCACGTTAACGCTTGCGCGGATTGCATTGGTTCCAACGACAGGTTCCAGTGTGTTGATCAGGCGCTCCGTCAGTCTTGCCTCTTCGTCCTGGTCGTTACCGGGGCCTTCGTGTCCGAGACCCAAAGATCTTTCTGAATCCGCATCGATGATTGAAACGTCTTCAGGCCTCAACTCATCCACCGCGCCGGAGACGAGATGCGAAATGGCAACCACAGCGTCTTTTGAAAGACTGTTGTGGCGGAGCTTGAGTATCACTGCGGCCTTTGCGCCGCGTTGACGGTCGAGAAACACAGAATCCGTCGGGAGAACGAGATGAACGCGAGCCTGCTCGACATCGGACAGGGTCTGAATCGTCCGCTCCAGTTCACCTTCCAATGCGCGCTGGTAAGCCACCTTCTCGTCAAATTCGGTCTGTCCCCATGACATTTTGTCAAATAGCTCGAATCCCATTCGGCCGCTGTGAGGCTGTCCCTGCGCAGCCGTTTGCATGCGCGCAGCATCGAGCTTGTCCGCCGGAACACTCACGGTTTTTCCATCTGGACTGATCTGGTGGGGAATGCTCTGCGAATCAAGTTGCGTTGCCAGTGCCTGCGCGTCGCTGGGATCGAGATCCTTGTAGAGCGGCTTATAATCCGGTGTCGCCAGCAGATGGACAAACGCAGTAACCATCAACGCCGTGGCAACTGCGCCGCCCGCAAGGAGAGCTTTCTGGAGCCCGGTTCGGGTTGCCCAAAACTGTTTCGACTGTTCGATTATGTTCGTAGAACCTGGCATCGTTTACCAACCCTAAAACTGCATTTTTTCGATGTCCTGATACGCACTGACAATCTTGTTTCTGACCTGCATCATCAACTGAAAGGAAACATCAGCCTTTTCTACGGCGATCATCACGTCGTTGAGATCGCCCCCTCCGCCACTCAAAAGGCTGCTCACCTGGGTGGCCGCAGTATTGTGAAGCTGGTCCACTGCATGCACTGCATTCGAAAGCACTGATCCAAAACTCTCACCAGACGAAACTTGGGCGCTGTTGTCCAATGACGAAGCGTCCGGCACATATGCATTTGGAATCGGGTTGAATGTGACATTGCTCATGGCGCTGGTTCCTCTTTACGTCGATTTCAAAATATCGATTGACTGCTGGATCATCTGCTTTGCCGCACTCACAGCAGAGGCATTCAATTGATAGGCTCGGACGGCGCCCATCAGGTCGACCATCTCTACTACGGGGTTGATCGCCGGGTAAGCCACCATCCCGTTTTTGTCGGCATCAGGATTGCCCGGCTCATAGCGCAAAACCGGCGGCGTTGTGTCGTCGACAACCTGGGTCAATTCCACCGAGCCGGCTGGAGCATGACCGAAGCGTCCCAGCCGATTCAGAACCGTGCTGAACGGAGACGGATTCGTGGAGCTGAATACGACTTCCTTCCGGACGTAGGGTCCCCCGGTATCGGTGTGAGTTGTCTCAGCGTTGGCCAGATTCGCCGAAGTCACTTCCGCTCGCTGCCTTTCTGCTGACAGGCCGGATGCGCTGATGCTCAACATGTCAAATAGACCCATAATCAGTTCCCTTCCTTGATCGCGGTCAGCAGTCGATGGAACTCGGACTTTATCAGCTGCACGCCCATCTGATACTGAAGTTGCGTCTCACCCAGCAACAAACTTTCCCGATCGATATTCACGTTGTTTCCATCCGGCCGTTCGGGTAATCCTTCCACTTCGTTTGAAGCCGGCATCAGCTGCAGATTGCTTCCATCATTCATCGCCTGCTTCATGGCAGCCTGAAAGTTGATATCCTCTGTGTGATAACCGGGCGTGTCCACGTTGGCGATGTTGGACGCGATCAGTTGCTGGCGATCCGAATTTACCTTAAGGTAGGCGTGAATCAGTTGCATCAATGGTGTGGTCGTAGCCATGTTATGCATACCTCCTGGGCGGCAGACCGTATTCGTGAATCTTGTTCCTCAGCGTGCGAAGGCTGATGCCAAGCATCTCAGCGGCATGCGTTCGATTCCCATCCGTCAGTGCAAGTGTCTTTTCGAGGTGCATCTTTTCCACTTGCCAGATGGGGGTTCCGGCAGGCATTGCACCCGGCGCGGGAAGATCCGCAGTTCGCGGAAGCGCCGCGCGTCCGCAAAACTCCATCTCAAAGCATCTGGCGTCAATTACTCGTGAGTCACTCAGCGTAAGAACCCGGCGCATAAAGTTGGCCAGCTCACGAACATTTCCAGGCCAAGTATGCGACTGAAGGCGATCGATGAATTCAGGGAGCAGAAGGGGGCATTCAAGACGGCACTGCGCCGCGTATTTCTCAACAAAATGACGCGCAAGAATCGGAATATCTTCACGTCTTTCACGCAATGGCGGCAACGAGAGGGGAATGACATTCAGCCGGTAGTAAAGATCCGCGCGGAATTGACCGCGATCAACCATGGTTGCGAGCGAAATGTTGGTCGTTGCAACAACGCGGATATCAACCTGGACCGGCGAACCCCCACCAAGCCTTTCAAACTCGCGCTCCTGTAGAACGCGCAAGAGTTTCGGTTGCAGGTTCAGCGGCAGCTCACCGATTTCATCCAGAAGAATGGTTCCCCCGTCGGCAAGTTCGAACTTCCCTGACCGGGATGCAACAGCGCCCGTGAATGCGCCGCGGCCATGACCAAACAGCTCGCTCTCAAGCAGGGCCTCAGGCACAGCCGCGCAATTCACTGCGATAAACGGCTTGTCGCTGCGGTCGCTGGAATCGTGGATGTACCGGGCGAGCAACTCTTTTCCGGTTCCGCTCTCGGCTTCGATAAGGACATCCGCTCCAGCGCTTGCGGCTGCTCTCGCGCGCTGCAGCGCACGCAGAAGCTGCGGCGCTCGGCCCACGATCTCTCCGGTCGAGACAACCTCGTCTGCGGTCTGTGGCTGCCTTGTGCGGATCATAAGCTGTGCGGCCGCGGCCTGCAGCCGATCGAACGGAATTGGTTTGGTCAGATAATCGAGCGCGCCATCCCGCATTGCGCTTACTGCATCGGGTACGGAGCCGTAAGCGGTGAGCAGGATGACCGCGGTTTCAGGCCATGCCTTCCGCGCCGCTCGCATTACCTCCAACCCTGTACCGTCCGGCATGCGCATATCGCTGACGACAAGGCTGAATTCCCTGCCCTCCACATTGCGAATGGCTTCGCTCACGCTGGCCGCGGTTTCAACCTGCCACCCGTGGCGGAGAAAATTCGCACGCAGGGCGGTCCGAATCCCTGGCTCGTCGTCCACTACCATCACCGAAGGTGCTTCTTCAATGCTCATAAGGCCGGAAACTCCAACTCGATCGAAGTTCCTTTCTTCACTTCACTCGCAACTCGAATCTCTCCGCCGTGTTGTGTCATCAACTGCTTGCAAACGGCCAGGCCCAAACCCGGTGTTTCGCCGGTCCCGCTGAAACCCGCATCAAAGATCCGGCTGACCATGCTTTCGGGCATGCCGCAACCCGTATCCTCAATCCTGACTATGGCGCGACTTGCATCGCCCGATATTGACGCCCGCATCGAGACCGATACGCTTCCGCCCGGCCCGGTATGGCGAATCGCGTTGGAAACGACATTCAGGATGATCTGCCGGATCGCATCCTCGTTGCACGAGACCAGCGTTGCTTCGTTCTCATCCACGAAACGGAGCGACACCCCCGCCTGCTCGGCAATAGGTCTAACGAACTCCACTCCGCTCTCGACGCAGGCAGAAATCCGGACCGGACTGAGACGAAGTTTGCTCTCGCTATTCAGGCTGAGAACATTGTTCACCGTGCCCGAAAGCGTGCGAATTCCGGCCCGAAGATGAGCAATCCACTGCGAGGCAACATCTGGTTCTTGCTCGATGAGACCCGCAAACAGTTCCATGCTCGCTAATGGATTCTTAATTTCGTGGGCCAGGATAGTAGAGATCTCGGCCAGTGCTGTCGCGCGCCGGGCCATCTCCCGGTCCAGCTCTGCCTGTTTACTTGCAGTGATATCGCGAAGAATCCAGATGCTTTGCAGTTGGCCGTTCCGATCGGCGATGTCGTCGGCTTCCGAAGCGCCGTCCAGGGTGCGATGACTGATGGCCAACCAGCGCTTGCCATGCCCCGATTGAAGAGAAACTTCGCTGTCGAAGGGTCCTGCCGGCCTTTTACTTAACAGATCGAAGTCCACTCGACTCAATTCGGCGAGCTTTTCAAGGCTTCCTACATGCGTGCTTCCCAATTCGAGCAGCCGGCGCCCCTCCGGATTGATCATGACTATGCGGCCGGCCCGGTTCAGAACCAGTATGCCGCAAGGCATGGAGTCCAGCATCTGCTGCAATGCGGCCCGTATGTGATCGTTTTCTTCAAGGCTTCTGCTCAATGCCGCGTTGCGCTGCGACAATTCTGAACTGAGGCGGGCAACTTCTTGTTGAAGGTCGCGATACGATGCCTCCAGAACGCCCGACGCCGATATAAATTCAGAAAACGCGTCGGCGAGCAGTTGCGGACTGGGCACGGAATCCGCACCCTGGCTCATTATTGGAACGGCATGAGAACTCGGCAGCATTTGCCTATCTAGCATGCACGATCAATGCCAAACTGGAACGAATACCCAAAATGGGTCAGGCGCCTAAATTTTTCTAGAGAATAATGTGTTCGGGCTTGATTTCAGCGCCATTGCCGACGAGAATCGACGCCCGCTCAATCGCGTTGCGCAGTTCCCGAACATTGCCTGGCCAGTTGTGCTGCTGCAGGACGTGCAGCGCCTCGCGGCCGATCGAAGCTCTCGGATGGAACTTCGCGGCAAACGTCATCGCCAGATCTTCGACGTCGCCCATCCGATCGCGCAATGGAGGAAGGTGTATCGGGAAAACTGCGAGCCGATAAAACAGATCCTCGCGAAACTGGCCCTGAGCGGCGCGTGTCTTCAAATCCGAATTTGTCGCTGCGATCACTCGCACATCCACCTTCAGGTTGTCGTTGCCACCCAGCCGTTGCACCTCGCCCTGTTCGAGAAATCTGAGAATCTTGCTCTGCAACGAAAGCGGCATGTCTCCGATCTCATCAAGGAAAAGCGTGCCTCCGTGCGCGGCATGAATGCGCCCGATGCGCGATTGAACCGCTCCTGTAAATGAGCCTTTTGTATACCCGAATAGCTCGGCTTCCAGAAGGGTTTCTGGAATCGCCGAGCAGTTCACGACAACGAATGGCTGGTTGCGGCGAGCACTGATCAGGTGGATTTCCTGGGCAATCAAATCCTTGCCGGTTCCAGTCTCCCCGGTTACCAAGACCGTCGTCTCCCGAACGGCCACCATACGCGTCAGTGCAAAGGTGCGAAGCATCGCCGCCGATTTTCCCACCATGCTTCGCAGCCTGATGATTTTGGCGTTTTCATCTTCGCTTTCCTCATCGGAAAGGGATGGCAACGGGCCCGAATGAAGCGCGCCCCCCCGGTTGACTGCATCAGCCACCTTGCTCGAAATGGGCGTTGGCGAGCTGGTTCCAACCAGCAGCTGTCCCGTGTGCGAATTCAGCATCAAAACCTGGGTGTTGGGAAAGCGATCACGAACAATTCGATTGAATTCTCCTGGATTAAGATCTGGAAGAATCGGATCCAGGAGGAGCACGGCATCTTCATTTCCGTGCTGGCGGAGTCTCGCCAACGCGTCCGATCCACTCTCAGCCTCTGCCACACGCCACCGTGGCAGGCAAAGTTTGTCTCTCAGCTCTTCGCGCAGCCTGGAGTTTGCGCTCACAATAAACACATCTATCGGAACCCTGTCTTCAGCCCGGACATAATTTGATGCTAAAGTTGCCATGGATTTCTATCGACAGTGCGTTCCCTTCAATCGATCTTTGAACTTCATAACTTTGCAAGCTCTCTTCATCAAGTCGGCTGTGCCTGCTGTGCAATCCTGCTCGATTCGCCCGTCTCGGCCGTCACATCGCAAAGCGGTAACTTCATTGAGACGCTGAACGGGTCGGCCACGGTCCTGAAAAGCCCCCTCTGACTACGAATATTCGCTTCAGCCAGGGACAGGTAAACGCGGTCGATCGAACTCAGTTCTTTCCTATTCCCGTTCGTGTGTTGAATCATCAATTCGGCAAACCCGTCGCATCGATCGACCGAAAGGCAAATTTCGCCTCCATTTGAGCTACTCGACGAGGCGACTCTCAAAACAGCCTTCACTGCATGTTCTACGCGAAATGGATCCGCGAGGATACGAACCTCATCATCCGTTTTTTCCGTTGAAATCCGGAGTCCGGCCTGGCCGATTTCAGAGGCCTCCCGATCAAGAATCGATCCGATCAACTCCCAAAGAGTTGTTGGGGTACAAACAGCATCAAATTGGACCGCGTCGACAAGGCCGCGCATGCCAGACATCAAGTTGCAAATGCGATCCACTTGCTTGTTCGAAAGCTCAACGTACCGGTCTGCATCGGATGCTGTGGAGCCTCTAAGAGCAAGAGCGCCAAGAGCCCCGCGCAAAACCGTGAGCGGCTGAGCCATCGAGTGGAGCGCTAAATCAAAGTCCTCGCAGAGCTGCACCTGCGCGTCAGACTCCGGTTCAGCGAATTGTGTTTCGTTTGTCATTTCCTAGGCAACTCGCAATTCATAACCAAATCCGCGTACCGTGTGAGTGAGCCTGGTCTCGCCTGGAAGATCGATCTTGTCGCGCACGTATTTCACGTAGACATCAACAATGTTTGTGGTGGAATCAGGAGACATATTCCACACTTCTTCGAGCAGCGCGACCCGTGAAACCGGCCGTCCGGCATTGCGCATTAAAACTTCGAGAATTGCAAATTCGCGAGGTGTTAAGTCAATGCGCCGGCCGTTGCGTTCTACCCGGTGTTCGTCCCGATACAATATGAGATCTCCGATCATGGAGCAATTTGGAATCGTTCCGGAATTGCGGCGCAGGAGCGCGTGCACGCGCGCAACAAGCTCCATCAGGGAAAACGGCTTCGTCAAGCAGTCGTCCGCACCCATTTGAAGAGCCTGCACCTTCTCCTCGACCCTGCTGCGGGCCGTCAGGACAAGAATGGGCAGCCGGGGTAGAGTGGGCCGTATCTGACGGACCAGGCTAATGCCATCAAGTTTCGGGAGATTGAGGTCAAGTATGAGTAAGTCGAAACGGCGCTTTTCCGTCAAAATAGCAAGGGCGGCCTCGCCATCGAAAGCCTGTTCGGCGACAAAGCCTTCAACTCGAAGCTCCTCGCTCAGGAAATCGGCGAGCGATACATCGTCATCTACGACGAGTATCTGCCTCCCTGCAGCGCCGGAGCGCTCCGCAACCTGTGCTGCCGGTTCGGCGCCCTTAGGCTCTGTCCTCTCGATTTTTTCCAAGACAGAATTCAACGGCAAATCGTTCAAGGAGACCATCTCTTCCGTGCTCGACCCAGAGATTTGTGCTGCTGTTGAAAAATTGTGAACGTGAAGCTGGGAACACTAAATTCATGCTGTGAAGCCGTAATTCGGGTGTCTTGAGACAATATTAGAGTCGTGTGAGGTTCGAACTTGTGACGACGGTCACATAGCGTACATACAAAGTAACGGGTATTGACAAATCGAGTCATTACTGCTGTGTGCTTTTCTGCTTCCCATGGTTATGGGCAATTTCAAAAAAAATCGGGACTTTCGGAGAAAACTTCGTTATAGTCGCAAACATCTCGTCTCGCCCATGGCCGGAGTGTCGAGTCCTGCAGATAGGCCATTGAGCGAATGGAACGCTGGTTTTGAGCTGTTGACCCGCAATCAATAATTTCCTGGGATCGGATTACGATGAGAAGCTTTAGTTATCGCTTTCCACGATTCTCGGTCGATCTTCCCGTTCAATTGTTGGGGAGAAAGGCGGAGGAGTTCGTTCGCTGTACCGAAATCAGCGTTGAAGGCATGACGCTCGAGTTGACCGGGGAACTCCCCGCAGGCACCCGCGGCTGCCTGCAGGTCAGGTACGATGAGCAGAACCTAGACCTCCCCTTCGAGACAGCGTACTCGCAGAGCAACACTTGCGGCGTATCGTTTCTGTTCGAGTCAAGTGCGCAAAGAAATGCCGTATGTCATCTCATTCGGTCATTGTTGACACCGCGGCCCTGTACCAGTCTGGCGCTGCGCGGCTAGTCACAGCCGGCCATTCTCCCAGTCCGGAAAACATGACGCTCTCGGGCTGAAGGAACGGGCGACCCTTCCGTATTGCCCCACGGCATCCATACAAACTTCTATTCTTGGCTCGAATTGGCAGTCGCGTCTGGAGTTGACAACTTGGGCGCGACCTCCGACCCGCCCTGCACCTGATATTGCACAATCAGCGAGATGCGGCGGTTCGACGGATCTTCCGGCTTTTGAGGCAGACGCAGCCGTTGATCGGCAAATCCACGCACCTGCGAAACCTGCCCTGGGCGAATCCCTTCTGCCTGCATCATCCTGCGCGCTTCGTTCGCCCGATCGGATGATAGGTCCCAGTTGTCATAGTTCCTCCCGCCGGAGTAGGGTTTTGAATCCGTGTGCCCCTCAATCGAAATGTTGTTTGGCAATTTTCCAATTTGCTCCGACAGAACCTGCAGGAGTTCGATCAACGCCGGGGTTGGCTTCGAGCTTCCGAGTTCGAAGAATGTCCCTTTCGCCGATTCCATCAGCTCAATCCGCAGCCCTTCCTGCGTAACCGTGATCTCAATCTGGTTTTTCAACTTGTCCAGGGGATCGATGTGGTGAATTGACCGCAGAAGCTCCTCTTTGAGCTTCTGCATGTCTTCTTTCTTCAGGGCAACAAAGTCTCCAGTACCATTCCTGTTCGTTCCCACGACCTTCGCGAATCCTCTGGGATCTTTGAAATAGCCGCCCACTGCCTCCTGGACCTGCTTGCTGGCATTCATCATCCACAAGACGATAAAGAGGGCCATCATCGCCGTGACAAAGTCGGCATATGCCACCTTCCATGCGCCGCCGTGATGGCCGGCATGGCCAGCCTTCCTTTTCACAATGATGGGTTCGTGCATCTCTGCCACGGGATTTGGCCTTCTCTATGGTCTCTTACGCAGCCACTGCTGCCGGGCCATCCTTTTGGCGGCAAGCCTTTTCAACTTCCTGGAAACTTGGCCGCACGTGTTCCGGAATTGCTCGCCGGGCCATCTCGATGGCGAGCGAAGGAGACATTCCTTTAATGAATGCGAGCATTACAACCCTGAGCACATAAAAGAAAGCGTGCTCGGCCTCGTTGAGCTTGGTTAGATTCGCTCCGAGCGGCCCGACCACCCCATAGCAAAGCAGAATGCCGAGGAAAGTACCCACCAGAGCTGCAGCCACCTTATGCCCGATTTCTTCTGGCGGACCACCCAGAGCGCTCATGGTTACGACGACGCCGAGAACCGCAGCCACAATCCCCATGCCAGGGAGCGAATCTGCCATTGTGCTCAGGGCATTGGAACTCTGCGTTGCGCTATTATGGTGGACATCCATGTCCAGCTCCATCATCTGATCCAGATCAAACGCCGCCGCACCGCCCGTGATCGCCATTCGCATCGTGTCACAAACAAAATTACGAATGTGATGATCCTTCAGGAAAAACGGATTCTTTAAGAAAATCGGACTCTTTTCCGGCGTCTCTATATCGCTCTCAATCCCCGCCAGCCCTTCCTTGCGTGCCTTGTTGAAAAGATTGAACATCATTCGGAGAACGTCGATATAACGCTGCTGGGTGTAGGCCGTCCCCTGCAGCACCCGAACCAAACCGGCCGCAATCTTCTTCAAGACGAAGAACGGGTTTGCTGATAGCAAGGTACCGAGAGCAGCCCCGCCGATGATCAAAAATTCGGACGGCTGCATGAGCACGAGCAGCGGCCCCTTTTCCATAAGGAAACCGCCGAGTACCGCGCAAAATACAACGATTATTCCGATGATCACAAACATGCGTAATATCCCTGTTGCAGGGTTTACATCGAACGGAGCCCGGTAATATACCGCCGTGAGGAGATCTGAATGCTTGCCTTCTATCGGCAACTGACGCTTCAGTTTCTAACTCTACGGGCAATTCAGGCTGTCGAATGCGTGCCAAAATGCCTGCCAGGCAACGGGCTGAACGGGCACAGTGCAAACCGGCAGCAAATCCTCTGGTTTATTTGGCTTAGGAGTTAGAACGCGCTGAATTTCCCGGACTGAGCCCGCCAAAACCGTACGCGACTCTTGCGCTTCGTTCGGAAAAACTGGCTTGGCTTGAATGAATCGGCAGTAACATACCTGTTGCACCCTGGGACTATGATTCGGTCCCGGATTGGCCAGCGAACTGTTTCCGTTCGAGCATTTCAAGCAGTAACTGCATCGTATGGGTTAACTTGAGAGTCCTGTCGAAATGCTGAGCTATCTCTGTCTTCTCTGAGCTCTTTACAGCAAACTGAAACTGACTCGCCAGCTCAATGCTGTAGCGCCTGGATACCTCAATTTGCGTTCTGAGCGAACCGATTATTCCTTCGCTGTCGGCAAATTCCACGACCACAATTCCCCTGTTCTCTCTTCACAAGGATCCTGCTCAAGCTGTAAGACATAACAACCGGTGATTGCTTTAATCCACCGACGAGCCAGAATCTGCCTCGCCTTCTCATCTTGAGCGAGCTCGAGTTCCAGTTCCAGGAATGAGCATACGAACCTGCGAAGGCTCAACCTCGTCTGGAGAATCTCAGCCCGTAATGCATGAACAGTCGAATTCATTACTCAGTACCAAGACAGAAAAATGTCCACCGAACCCAGAGCGTTTTCGGGGACTGCTTTCTTTGCAAATTGTCAGTGCGTGTTGATCGATCTATACCGATAACTCGAACGGCACACTTGTGATATGAATCACAAACCCGAGAGAGAATCGTAGCCACATTCTGGCTAGCCATTCGACACCTCCTCCGTTGCCGAACTGGCTATCCTTCTATCGGCAAGTTATAGGAATAATTCCAACCAGGTTGGAACCGAAGGCAAGATAAGTTTTCAATCCCAGCGGGGAGGATTTCGTCCTGTAACCCCACCGGTCGGACATATACCCGCGGTCGTTCGGTCGCAATATCCGGCGTTTCTAGAACATCCCGGTCCACTTGCCGATAGAGAATCGACGCGACGCGCCCGCGACCTTCGAGACTGAGAAGTTTAACCAGCGGGACACATATCGTCCCAGCACAAGTGCGCGGAAGTGTCCGAGCGGCTGGCCAATGCGCACCGGTTTGCTGGGAGAAGTTTCGCGATGGGTCTTATGCGAGTTGGATTGGACAAAAGCACAATTGGCGGCATCACAGTCGCCCTGGTCGGAATTGGCTGCGGCCTGATTCTCGACGGGGGAAAGATCATCCAGGTCATTCAGCCAACCGCCGCCCTGATCGTATTCGGCGGAACGCTTGGCGCCGTAATGGTCCAGTTTCCATTGCAAGTGGTATGGCAGGCAATTATTCACCTCAAGGACGTCTTTTTCAATTCGGAGGCAGAATCGGACGCCCTTGTTCAAAACCTGCTTCGATACGCGTACAAAGCACGGAAAGAAGGCATCCTTTCGCTTGAGCACGAGCTCGCAAAGATCAATGATCCTTTTCTGAAAGAGAGCCTCATGCTCGCGATCGATGGCGTGAACGCATCAGACCTTCGAAAAATGATGGAATTGCACCTGGACTATCATGGCGAGAAAGATGAACGCATCCCCAAGGTTTTTGAAGCCGCAGCAGGATTCGCGCCCACCATCGGCATTCTTGGCGCAGTTCTCGGTCTCATCCAGGTCATGCAGCAGCTGCAGGACATCAATGCCGTTGGCAAGGGTATCGCAGTCGCCTTCGTGGCAACGATTTATGGCGTAGGGTCAGCGAATCTATTATTTCTGCCATGGGCGGGAAAGCTGCGAATTCGCATCCGTGAGACACAGGTCACTCAGGAAATGACGCTCGAGGCCATTCTCTCCATCGTTGAAGGCGTCAATCCGAGAGCCATTGAAATGCAGTTGAGTCGATATATGGTCTCTTCAAAACGGCGCAAGCTCCAGAAGGTGGCATCCCGATGAGACGCCGGACCCGTAGAAACATTGTTGAAGCCGTAAATCATGAAAGATGGTTGATCTCTTATTCCGATTTCATAACCCTTCTGTTTGCATTCTTCGTTGTGCTTTTTGCATCTACTTATCGCGACAATCAGGCGGTCAGAAAACTGGCGAAAGCAATCCACAACGGTTTCCAGACGATGGGCGCGTTCTCAGCAGATGAAAGTGGCAGCGGCGGCGCGTACTCAACTCAAACGCCGAACGCCGACGACAACACTTCCCGCGTTCAGAATGACCGGACAACGATCAATCCTGCATCGGCCGGATCGGTTGAGGACATGCTCCAAT
>Ga0335074_10003497_pt1 | contig 21486 bp, 19 predicted proteins | sample Lox_Sample_23_FD_206715 | JGI IMG/M metagenome (GOLD analysis project Ga0335074, IMG submission 206715) | Soil microbial communities from Loxahatchee National Wildlife Refuge, Florida, United States - Lox_Sample_2.3 | ecosystem: Environmental > Terrestrial > Soil > Wetlands | place: USA... | reverse complement strand
GAGCACGTGCTCGGCCGCTTACACAGTGACCGGTCAGTGGAGCACCGGGTTCTCGGTATCCATCAGGGTCACGAACTCGGCCTCGGCGACGACCGTCTGGACACTGCAGTACGCCTATTCGGGCAACCAGCAGATCACCGCCGGCTGGGACGGCGACTGGAGCCAGCGTGGCCACACGGTCACGGTGACCAGCGCCGACTGGAACGGCACCCTCGCCGCCGGCGCGAGCACCACGATCGGCGCGAAGTTCAGCTACAGCGGCGCGAACACGGGCCCGGCCAGCATTGACTGTATGGGCAACGGCGGGTCCGGCACCGGCGGCAGTACGAGCTTCACGCAGGCGGACATCAACGCCGCCGTGGCCGCGCCGCTGATCGCGTTCGCCGCGCCGACCTCGTCGGATCCCCGTCCGGGCACCAGCCCCACCGACGTCATGGAGTCCAAGGTCCTCTACTACCTGGCCCTGGTCGACTTCGAAGACCCCGGCGCGACCGCGAGCAACGGCACGACCGTGGAAAGCGCGCTCCTCGCGCAGGTCGCCCACCTCGTCGCGGGCGGGAACGAGCCGGATGCCGACGGTGGCCTGGAAGGCTGGTCGCACGCTCCGGTCGCGCAGGCGCTGCTGCTGCTCAAGAACGGCCCGGCGTGGAGCCAGCTGTCAGCGGCTGAGCAGGGCAAAGTCTCCCTGCTGGAGGCGGCGATGGGCTACGCGGGCAACTACACCTACAACGACGCCAACAACTTCTCGTCGGGCATCTGCGGGTTCGGCAACTTCAGCAAGACCAACAACCCGAACTACCAGGACGGATACGTCGATGTTGAGCTGGCGGCTATCCAGTTCTTCGGCGCGGTCACGTGGAACACGATGCTGACCGACTTCAACGACGCCACGGTCACGTCCGAGCTTGACGCGGCCGGCCTGACCAACGCCGGCGGCTGTTATGCCAAGGTGAGGTCGGCCGCCAACGCTGCGATCGACCGGCCGTTTGTCTGGAAGGGCCACCCGGCCACCGACCCGATGGGGATCTGGAACCAGCTGGCGTCCGACACCTTCGACCTGACCGTCACAAGCTCGGTCACGGGGGTATCGAACGGGGCTACGGTCACCGCGCACATCGCGGACAACACCACCAGCCCGGAGCAGGGCCAGTGCTGCATGGGCCACGAGTTCGACTCGACGGATTCTTCCGGCCTGCGCAGCTCGGCCCTTTACGTCTTCGAGGGCTGGATGAACGTGACCGGCAGCCGGGTCACGATGACCGCGCTCGGCGACTTCGACTGCAGCGACGCCACGGCAGCGGCCCAGTATGACGTCGGCAGCCAGGATCTCATCTACAAGCTGCATCATGGCTACATCAGCTACTCGCTCGGTCAGGACGGCATCCTGGTGAACGACGCGGGTCAGCCATCCGGCGACGGCCCGGTCGCCAAGGGCTATGCCTATGACCTGGACGCGTACAACGTCCTGGCGTCGCCAAGTACCTGCTGAGCACCGCCGCTCACGAAGGCCCCCGGTCGCGCTGTACCGGGGGCCTTGAGTGTCACCGCACGAAAAGCCCCCGGGACCGTGCACCCGGGGGCTTTCGTTATGTCAAGAATTATGTGGTGGCGGTGCATTGCAGGTTCGGCAGCGACGCCGGGGCCGTCCCCGAGCCGAGCAGGCCGAAGCTGGTCGAGCCGCCTGCCGAGATCGCCCCGTCGTAGCTGAGGTTGGTCGCGCTGACATTGGCGCCTGACTGGGTCTCGTTCGCATCCCATATCTGGGAGATCGTCTGCGAGCCCGGCCAGGAGTAGGTGACGTCCCAGCCGGTCGTCGCCACGCTCCCGGAGTTCGCCACGGTGAACCCGAGCTGGAACCCGCCGGACCAGGAGTTGACCACTGACCAGGTAGCCGCGCAGCCGGAACCGGTCGGGGTCGGGGTGGGACTTGGGGTCGGGCTCGGCGTGGGCGTCGGGGTTGGGGTCGGCGTGGGTGTGGGGGTCGGAGTGGGCGAGGGCGAGGGAGCGCTGCCGGTCCCGGTCAGCACCACGACCGACTCGGCCGGCACCGAGACGCTGCTGCCGGACACGCTGCCGGAGACGATCGACGGGTTGGCGTTGTCGTAGGTGTACTCGGTTTCGCTGGAACTCGTCAGGCCGAGGCTGGACGTGCTGACCGTGTACGCGTTGGCGGGGTCGGCATTGACCAGCATGACGCCGTAGCTGCCGCCCGGAAGCTGGGAGTCGTAGGCGTAGATGTTCGGCGTCGACAGCAGCAGCGTGCCGACGGTAGCGCCCTTGACCGCGAGCTTGGAGGCGAGCTCGTAGCCGTAATAGGGAGCGTACGGGGTGTCGATCGCTGGCTCGCCGCTGGTGGCGGAGGAGAACATGCCGAAGTCGGCGGTCGGGCTGCCGTAGTTGTGAACGTCCCACCAGTCCACGGACTGGGCCCCGAACGACAGCCACTCCATCGCGTTGGCCGCGGCGAACAGGGCGCCGACCGGCTCCTCGTTCCAGGCGTTCGCGGTCTGCGACATGTTGGTCTCGCCGACGACGAAGTACGCGCTCGGGTCGTAGGTCGACAGCGCTGTGTGGACCTCGGCCGCCGCGGCCGGGATGTTGTCGACCAGTTCCATGATCGACTGGACGCTCTCTGTGGGCGTTCCGTTGATCGGGTACCAGTGCACGTCGGCGCAGTTGATGTCGGCGGCGTCGGCGGACAGGATCGTGTCATTCCAGTCCTGGTAGTCCGTGACCCCCGAACCCGGCGCCAGGTTCCCGTCCATCGCGTAGTCGTAGCAGATCTGCGCGTTCGGGTTGACCGCCTTCATGGCCTGCATGTAGCTCAGCCCGTTGCTGGCATACGACGATGCCGTGTGCGGGTCGGAATGGGTGTCGGTTTCCCACGAGCCGTATTCCTCGTTCCCGATTTCCCACAGCGAGACGCCCTGGCCGGCGGTCTGCGACTGGGTGACCCAGGCTGCGGCATCCGCCGGGGTGTCGGAGCCGTAGTCGATCGTCACGAACTTCTGGCCGCTGCTTATCGCGTCTACCTGGCTGGAGTACTGGGCAAAATCAACCGGCTGAACGGAGCCGTCGACAGTGTTTGGCTCCCAGAGGTACTCATCGGCCCAGGAGCCGCCGGGATAGCGGATGAGCCCGGTATTCGCGGCCGACAGGTCGCTGGCGATCGCCGGGTCGGTGAAGTTCGTGTCCCACGCGGCTGTGTTCACGCCGAGAGGGTCGAGCGGCCCGGAGAGCGTGGCACTGCCTGTGCCTTCGCTCGGCCCCGAGCAGGTCAGCGTGGGCACCGGGTTGGAGGTGCCGTTGTAATCGCCGTCGAAACCGAAGGTGGTGCTCGCGCCCGACGCCAGGCTGGCGTTGTCGCCCTCGATTCCGGTGGCCGTCACCGTGGTGCCGCTCTGGCTGACGTTCGCGCTGTACGGGCTGCCGGCGACAACCGTCTGGCCGGCGGTGAACGACCAGGTGATCGTCCAGGTGCTGATCGCATACGAGGCGTTGTTCGTGACCGTGACCGTCGCCCCGAAATCTGGCGGGCTGTTGGACGGCGTCTGCCACGCGACAGTGAACGCCGCGCTGCACGACGCTCCGGTATCGGCTGGTGCTGGGCTGGCCGTGAGGACGACCGCGGTAACCGCGGTCGCCCCGCCCAGTACTACTGCCATGACTGCTCTGCGGAAACGCTGCTGAGGGCTGGGCATAGCTGCTCCCGGGCGGTTGCGGGCGAGCTACCCGCTTTACCGGTTAAGTTGCCGCGATCGTACGTCCGTACGTACTGAAATCAAGTGGCTGCAGCCCGTGCTGACCGGCCGGCTGCGCCGGTCGCGGGGGCGCTGACAGCCGTTCTGCCAGCACTGTCGTGGGCCGGGCCGGTGGGTCAGGCGGGTCAGGCGCCCGCGAAATCCGCGGTGGCCGCGCGCCCGCGGCCATGCAAGTTTCATTCGCCGCCCCTGCGCTCGCGGTCCGTCCGGCCAGGTCAGCGAGTGGCCGCGGATCGCTCGTGTTGACGCGGCCCGTGCCGCTCGTAGGTTCGGGCGCAAGAGGGAGACAGCAGATGATGAGAACCCCCGCGGTATTTCGCCGTTACCTCGGCCTCGGCCCTTACCTCAGCCGTTACCTCAGCCGCCGCCGGGTGGCCGCGCTCGGCACGGTCATCGCACTCGGCACGGTGGCGCTGGTCGCGGTCTCGCTGCCCGCGCACGCCGCGCCCTCGACGACCGGTGTCTTCGATTACGCCGAGGCGCTGCAGGACGCGATGTTCTTCTACGAAGCCCAGCGTTCCGGGCAGCTCCCGCCGGACAACGAAGTGGACTGGCGGGGCGACTCCGACCTGTCCGACGGCTCGGACAACGGCGTGAACCTGACCGGCGGCTACCACGATGCCGGGGACCTGGTGAAGTTCGGGCTGCCCGAGGCCTGGGCGATGAACATGCTCGCCTGGGGCCTGCTCGACTACCCGCAGGGGTACGCCGACGCCGGCCAGACCCAGGTCGCGACGGAGAACCTGCGCTGGGGCGACGACTACATCCTGTCTGCGTACACAGCGCCGGACACGTTCTACGGGCAGGTAGCGAACCCGTCGGTTGACCACCAGTACTGGGGGCCCGCAGAGACCAACCCGACCACGAGGACGTCCTACGCGATCACCGCCTCATGCCCAGGTTCCGACCTCGCCGCCCAGGCGTCGGCGGCGCTCGCCTCCTCCTCGATCGTCTTCCAGGCCTCGGACCCGAAATACTCGGCCGAACTGCTGTCGCAGGCGCAGGCGCTGTTCACGTTCGCCGACACCTACCTCGGCGACTACTCCAACTGCATCACCGAAGCGCAGGGCTACTACAACTCCTACAGCGGGTACTGGACCCAGCTCGTGGACGCCGAGATCTGGCTCTATAAGGCGACCGGCACCGCAAGCTGGCTGACGATGGCCGAAACCGACTTCCCGAACATGCCGACTGCCTCCCAGTCGACGCTGCCCGAATACGCGTGGACTGTCGAGTGGGACGACGACAGCTTCGCCGATTACGTCTGGATGGCCCAGCTCACCGGTCAGCAGCAGTACATCACCGACGCCGAAGACAACCTGGACTGGTGGACGACAGGATTTGACGGAACGGAGGTCAGCTACTCCCCTGGCGGGGAGGCATTCCTTTCCAACTGGGGATCGCTCCGGTACGCAGCGAACGCGGCATTTCTCGCGCTGGAATTCAGCAACTACCTGACCGCGAACAATCTCGACCCGACCCGGGCGACCACGTATCACAACTTCGCCGTGCAGCAGATCAACTACATGCTCGGCCAGAACCCGAACAACATGAGCTACGAGGTCGGCTTCACCAACGACGGAACGAACACCTCGTGGTCGCAATACCCGCACAACTCGACGGCGCACGACTCGTGGGACGACAACCTCTCGGTGCCTGTGCAGACCAGGCATCTCGATTACGGCCTGCTAGTCGGCGGGCCGGATGCGGCGAACGACCAGTACACCGACGAGCGGTCCAACTATCAGGAGACCGAAGGCGCGGTGGACTACAACGCGCTGTTCTCCGGCGACCTCGCCGCGCTGACGCAGCAGTACGGCGGCACGCCGATTGCTGACTTCCCGCCGCCGGAGACACCGGACGGGCCGCAGATCTATATGCAGGCCGCGATCAACAACTCGGGCTCGAACTTCATTGAAATCAAGGCGCTGGTCAACAACCAGTCGGCCTGGCCGGCCCGGCAGATGCCCGACGCGAGCTTCCGTTACTACTTCACGCTCGACCCCGGCGAGACCGCCAGCCAGATCACGCTGTCATCGCCTTATAACCAGTGCGAGGCGCCCACCGGGCCATACCAGTACACGGGCTCGACCTATTACGTTCAGGTCTCCTGCGCCGATCTCAACATCGAGCCGGCTGGTGAGGACGACTACACCGGCGATGACTACCAGGCCCAGGTGCAGTTCCGGATCACGTTCCCGTCGGCGCACGATCCGTCAGAGGACTGGTCGTTCCAGGGAATCCCGCCGACGACAGGCGCGACCCCGGTGACGGTCAGCGACATCACGCTCTACTCCGGCAACACGCTGGTCTGGGGCAGCGCCCCGTCGTCGTCGGCCCCGTCTTCATTCACGGGGCCGTCGGCCCCGGGTGCGCTGGCCGCGAGTTCTGTCAGTTCGACTGGGGCGACGCTGTCCTGGACCGCCTCGACCGCTGGCACCAACCCGATCGCCGGCTACGACGTGTACACCTCGGCTGGCACCCTGGTCGGGACGACCGCGTCCACGTCTTATCCGCTCACCGGCCTGAACGCGGCGCGGACCTCGCCCTACGGCTACTACGTGCAGGCTGTGGACAGCCAGGGGATGCTGTCGGCAGCGTCGAACATCGCGCAGTTCATCACGTCGCCCGACACGTCGCTGTCCGCGTCGGATACCGTTCCGCCGTCCGAGCCCGGGACCCCTTCGGTGAGCTCGGTCACCGCGACCGGCGCGACGCTGACCTGGCCCGCGTCGGCGGCTGGAACCAGTACGCTCACCGGGTACCGGGTCTATGAACTCGCCCCGGCGACCGGCCTGGTGGCGACCACGAAGTCGCCTTCGTACACCGTGTCCGGCCTCACCGCCGGAACCCCGTACGCGTACGTCGTCCAGGCCATCGACAGCCAGGACAGGACCTCGCAGTTCGCGGCGCCGGCAACGTTCTACACGGGCACGCCCGGGGCCTCGCCGTCCCCCTCGCCCAGCCCGTCGCCCACCCCGACTCCTTCGCCGTCCCCCACTCCGTCGCCGTCGCCGTCACCGACCGGCTCGCCCGGGCCGCTGTCCTGCTCGGCCACGTACTCGCTGGTCAACTCCTGGACTGGCGGTTTCCAGGCGCAGATCACGGTGGAGAACACCGGCACGAGCGCAATCAGCAGCTGGGCCCTCACCTGGACGTTCCCCGGCGACCAGCAGATCAGCACGATGTGGGACGCGACGTACACCCAGTCCGGGGAGACCGTCACGGCCGCCGACGAGTCCTACGACGCGACGATCTCGCCGCAGGCATCGGTCACCGTCGGATTCACCGGGACATACACGTCGAACGACACGGCACCGAGCACCTTTTCCCTGAACGCGACCCCCTGCTCCTAGCGTGGCCCGTTCGCCGCAACAGCCGGTGGCCCGTTCGCCGCAATAGCCGCTGGCCCGTTCGCCGCAATAGCCGGGTGTGCCCTGGTTTGTTTAACGTGAAACCGTGGGGCCAGCCTGGGCGCTGCTGCCTGTCCGGCCCTGGCCCCGCAGCAGGACGACGATCGTGACCGCGGCGGCAACGACAACACCGGCGGCGATCAGCAGAGCGAGGTGGAAGCCGTCGGCGAAGGCGGCCCGGGCCGGGGTGGCCACGGCCGCGCCCATGTGCACGGCGACGGCAACCGACGACTGGGCCTTGCCTGCCTGTGCCGCGGGCAGGCGGCCCAGCACCAGGTGGCTCTGGTAGGTGGTAGTAAGAACGCTGGCCAGCACAGCGATACCAACCGCCCCGCCGACCTCGCGGGACAGGTCATTCAGCGCTGACCCGACCCCTTGCTGGGAGGCGGGCAGGGCCGCGGTGATGCTGCTGGTGGCCGGGGTCATGGCCAGCCCCATGCCGGCACCCAGCGGAATCAGCCCCACGGCGAGCAGCCAGTACCCGCTGGCCGGGGTGAGCTGCGCCAGGATCACCAGTGCTGCCGCGATCAGCGTGAGCCCGGCGGTGCAGGCCGTCCGGGCGCCCAGCCGGCCCGCCACCACCGGAGCCAGCCGGGCTGACGGCATCAGGGCGGCGGCCATTGGCAGCATGCTGACCGCGGAGACCAGCCCCGAGTAACCCCTGACCAGTTGCAGATACTGCACGACCAGAAAGATGAACCCGAACAACGCGAAGAACTGCACGAAGACCGAAACGCTGCCAGCTGCCAGCCCCCGGTGCGTGAACACCCTGGGGTCGAGCAGCGGCGTGCGGCGGGTCCGCTCCCACAGAACGAAGCCGACGAGGACGGCGGCGCCACCGGCCAGCCCGGCCAGCGTCCGGACTGACAGCCATCCCTGGCCGGGTGCCTCGATGATCGAGTACACCAGTGCGACCATGCCGATCACTGCCAGCACGGCGCCGGTGATGTCGAGACGGGGAGCACGAGCATCGGCCGACTCCGGCACGAAGCGCGCCGTGCCGGCAATGGCGGCCGCCGCCAGTACTACGTTCAGCCCGAACACCGACGGCCACGACCACACCTCGAGCAGGATCCCGGACGTGAGCAGCCCCACCACCGCAGCCGCGCCGGCCACGGCAGCCCAGATGCTGACCGCGCGGGTGCGCTGCTCAGCCGCGAACGTCCCGGTGATCGTGGACAGGGTGGCCGGCATGACCAGCGCCGCGCCCAGGCCAAGCACAGCCCGCAGCGCTATCAGCTCGTCAGCGGAGTGAGCCGTCATAGCCGCTGCCGAGCCGGCGCCGAAGATCCCGAGGCCGATGATCAGCGCCCGCCGCCGACCGTACCGGTCGCCGATGGCCCCGGCGGGCAGCAGCAGGGAGGCAAACACCAGGGAGTAGGCGTCGATGATCCATGCCAACTGGGTCTGGGTGGCGTGGGTCGCGGCGGCGATGCCGGGCAGGGCCACGTTCAGTGACGACATAGCCGCGACCACGGCGGCGAGCGCGAGGCATACGACCGTGATCACTGCGCCGGGACGGACGGTGCCGGCACCCGAGGGCTTAGCCGGCCGGACGGTCATTGCGCTCATTTCTGGCTCCTAACGAACAGCGCCCCTAGCGAGCAGCGCCTCAAACGGACAGCGCCCTAAACAAGCAGCACCACTAACAAGCAGCGCTTCATGTTCTAGAGTGACGTTACATATGATTAGAATGGCAGTCAAGGGCATGTTAGGATGACGACATGGCAGGCAAGGGCGAGACGGCTGAGCCGATCCGGCCAAGGCGGGTGAGCAGGCAGCAGGCAGCCGGGGAGGCCACCCGGCGCGAGACCCGCAGGCGGCTGCTCGCCGCGGCCACGGCTGAGTTCGCGGAGCGTGGCTACGCCGCGGCCACCGTCATCCGGATCGCTGAACGGGCTGACGTCTCGGTGCAGACCCTGTACTCCAACTGGGGCAGCAAGCGGAATCTGCTGCGCGCCGTTCTGGAAAGCGCGGTGACCGGCGACGATGATGTTCCGCTGGCCTCTGGGGAGCCCCCGGCGATCCTGACCGCCACCCTCGACCCCGGTGACGCCAAGGACCCGCGGCGGTTGCTGGCTCACCTGAGCCACCAGTACCGGCTGATGGCAGAGCGGGTGGCCGTCGCCTGGCAGGCCTACCGTGACGGCGCCGCCACCGACCCCGGCATCGCCGCCGACTGGCAGCAGCTCAACGAGCTGCGCCGGCAGGTGTTCCGGGCCATGTATGCCCGGCTGCCCGCCCAGGTGCTGCGCCCGGGGCTCACGCACGAGGCCGCGGCCGATACCGCCTGGGTCATCGCCAGCCCCGAGACCCACGACCAGCTGGTACGCCAGGCCGGCTATAGCTATGACCAGCTCGAAGAATGGATCCGGAGCACGCTCACCGCCGCCCTGTTCCCGGACCCCTGATGCCCCCTGGCGTTCTTTGTGTCGGCACAGCCCCTTCGCCGGCACAGCCCCTTCGCCGGCACAGCCCCTTCGGCGGCACAGCCCCTTCGGCGGCACAGCGCCAGCCGGGTCGACAATAGGCGGATGGACCCCCAGGCCTTCGAGTCACGCCCGCTGCTCCGCGCATCCGACGCCGACCGTGAGCGCGCCGCTTCGGTACTCAATGACGCCCTTGCCGAAGGCAGGCTGACTCCGGAGGAGCATTCTGAGCGGCTCGACTCCATCTACGCCGCGAAAACCCAGGCCGAACTCGTTCCGCTGATCCAGGATCTTCCGGCACCGAACGATGCGCTGGTGCGCGTGCCGGGCAAGGCTCCAGCGCCCGCCGCCCGCACAGCCCCGATGGTCGCCGTGTTCGCCGGCGTGTCCCGGGGAGGCACCTGGCGTGTGCCGGAGGCCAGTTCGGTCGTAACCGTGTTCGGCGGCGCTGACATCGACCTGCGTGACGCGGTTCTCCCGGCGCGTGAGATCGACCTGCGCGTGGTGGCTGTGTTCGGCGGCGTTACCGTGACAATCCCGCCGGAGATGCGAGTGATCGACTCAGGCGCGGCAGTCATGGGTGGCCGTGATGTCCCGGGCGATGACGCCGACTCCGGTTCCCCCGACGCTCCCGTCCTCAGGCTGCACGGCGCCTGCGTCTTCGGCGGCCTTTCCGTCCAGCGCCGCCCCCGCGAAACCACCACAAATCGCCCAGCCATCCCAGATCGGCGAGCGTGAAAGTGAGATTGCTGTAGCCAGGTGTGCAGCAAACTGGCATTCATCCGCGGCTGGAGGCTGGCGAGCCGGGTCACCGCCGCAGCAGGGGCGCCGGTTCAGGGGCCACCAGTCAGCGGGCCGGACCGGCTCATCATGAGCCACCATATGCGCACCACCACCAACTCAAGCCCCACTGGCCTCGCAAGCTGCCGGCTGCTCCGGTCGGCACGCGCGCGGACGGGCGGAGACAGCCGCAGCAGGGGGACGGGCAGCAGGGGGCGCCAGTCAGCGGGGTGCCAGTCCGGGGAAACACCAGTCCGGGGAAACACCAGTCCGGGGGCGTCGGTAAGCGGGGCACCGGTAAGCAGGGCCAGTCCGGTGGGGCGCCAGCCGACCGGGGCGCTGGTCAGCAGGGCGCCAAATCCGGGGGCACCAGCCAGCAGGGCACCAGCCAGCGGGTCACCGCCGCGGCATGGGGCTCCCGGTCGGGGGGTGCCGTCAGCGGGGCACCGGTCCGGGGCACCAGTCTGGGACGCCGGTCAGCGGGGACGCCGGTCAGCGGGGACGCCGGTCAGCGGGGACGCCGGTCAGCCCGGGCACCCCTCGACCGGGCACCCCTCGACCGGGCACCCCTCGACCGGGCACCCCTCGACCGGGCGCGGTCAGCGGGTGCGGACGGGGGTGCGGTGGCGGACGGGGGTGCGGTGGCGGACGGGGTCGGCGACTGCCTCGGCCAGCTGGTCGAGTGCCTTGAGGGTGTGTGCGCTGACCACGGCGTCGCAGTGCGGCCAGGCGGCGGCCATGCCCGCGGCGAGCGGCTGGTAGGTCGCACTCTTGGTGCGCGGGTTCACCCAGACGATCCGGTAGGCGACCAACGATAGCCGCTCCATCTCGCGGCGCAGCACCTCTGGGTCGCCGGTGTCCCAGCCATCGGAGATGATCACCACGACCGCCCCGCGGGCCATGCCGCGGCGGCCGTACTGGTCGTTGAACTGCTTGATCGACTCACCGATTTTGGTCCCGCCCAGCCAGTCCGGTGCGGCCTGGCCGGCGCGCCGCAGGGCCACGGCCGGCAGCGTCCGCGACAGTTCCGGTGTGAGCCGGGTCAGCCGGGTGGCGAACGTGAACACCTCGGCCCGGGCACCGCCAGCCGCGCAGTACAGGAGCTGGATCATGGCCCGGGCGTAGGGCTCCATCGACCCGGAGATGTCGCAGAGCACGACGAGTCTCCGCGGCCGCCGGGATGGCGCCGCCCGGATTAGCCTGAACGCATCGCCGCCGGTCCGCCGGGCCAGACGCAGCGTCGATCGCATGTCGGTGCGAGGCCCGCGGGGCCGACGCTGCTGGCGGCGCGACCGGCGCAGCGGCACGGCCAGCGTGATGCTGCGCATGAGCCCGGCGAGCAGCGCCAGTTCGGGTTCTGACAGGTCGGCGAAATCCTTGGCCGCCAGCCGCTCGACGGTGCTCCCGAGGTACCTGTGCTCGACCTCCCGGTCAAGCCCGGATGGGTCGGTCCCGTCGCCGGTGGCGTCCGGCGCCGATGACGGCCGGGTCTCGGTGATATGAGCGCGCGCCGCCTGGGCGGCCCGGGCCATCAGATCATCGGCCGCCGGGGGACGCCCGGGGACCGGAGGCGAGTTCTGGTCGCCGCGCGGCCCAGCCGGGTCGGCCAGGCCGCCAAAGACCTGGCTGAACACCCCGCGCAGGATCGCGGCCTCGTCCTGGCTGGCCGTCAGCGTGGCCAGTGCGCAGCGGAACAGCTCGTCAGGAGTCTGCGGCCGCGCGATAGCGACCGCGGTCGCGAAACGCTCACAGCGGCCAGGCCCGACCGGCAGCCCGGCGCGCCGCAGTTCGGCCCCGAACCTGGCAGCGACTTCCGCCAGGTCCGCGTCGCCGGCCGTCGCGGCCTGACCAGACAGCTGCCCGTCCGGCGCTTGCTGGCCGGCGGGCTCAGGCATCGTCGGCGACCAGCGCCCGGAACCCGTTCTCGCGCACGGCCTGCAGGTCCTCGGCGTACTTAAGCGCTGCCCCGGCTGTCTGCTCCGCAGCGGTCTGGTCAAGTTTTTCGGCACCGAGCGTGTGCAGCGCCGTCGTCCAGCTAACGGCCTCGGCCACGCCCGGCGGCTTGGCCAGGTCAAGGCGGCGCAGCCGGGAGATCGCGCCCGCGACCTGGTCCGCCAGCGGCGCGGCGGCCGCGGGTACCCGGCGCCGGATGATCGCCGCCACCCGCTCGATGCCGGGGTAGTCGATCCAGTGGTACAGGCACCGGCGCTTCAGCGCGTCGTGCAGATCCCGGGTGCGGTTGGAGGTAAGCACGACAACCGGCGGGAACGCCGCCCGCCTGGTGCCGAGCTCGGGAATCGTCACCGAGGATTCGGCGAGCAACTCGAACAGGAACGCCTCGAACTCGTCATCGCCCCGGTCGACCTCGTCGATCAGCAGCACGGCCGGACGGGGACCTGGGTGCTCGATCGCGGCCAGCAGCGGCCGGGCGAGCAGGTACTCAGGCCCGAACAGGTCGGCCTCGCGGGGCGTCTCGCCCCTGGCCTCGGCCAGCCGGATCGCGAGCAACTGCCGCGGGTAGTTCCACTCATACAGCGCCTCGGCCGAGGTGAGTCCCTCATAGCACTGCAGCCGTATCAGCGGTGTTTCTAGCGCCCCCGCGAGTGCCTTGGCCGCCTCAGTCTTGCCAACTCCGGGTTCCCCCTCGAGCAGCAGCGGCTGGCCCATCCGCGCCGCCAGGAACAGCGCGGTGCCAAGGGGCGGGTCGGCCAGATAGTCCTCGGCGTCGAGCGCCTCCAGCAGGGAGGCCACATCCGGAAGTTGCTCTGCCAGCCCACTCATCCGCGGCGCCGGCCCAGGGGGTCACAGAAGTACCGCATAGCTACATCATGCGCCAGAGGCCGCGCTGCCTTAACCGTGACCTGCTTGTTCGCTGGCGCCACCGCAGCGGCAGGAGAAGATCCGGCCCGCGATAAGAGATCACTTAATCGCGTCCGCCGCCGGCAGCGCGACCGAGCTAGGTTGGTGTCGAGGCCTCCTAGCTGGAAGGATGTCCATATGGACGCGGAGCACACAGAGGCGCTGCAGGTGCTGCGCGAAGTCTGGCGCAGCCAGGGCCAGACCGCGGCCAGCCTCGACGACACCAGCTGCGAGAAGTCGTGCAAGCGGATGACTGACGCCGGGGTGGGCTTCGAGGACTTCGGCGGCGAGCAGGACGCTGACCTGGGCGCCGCCTGGCGGGCGCGGCTGGAACGCGAGGGCAAGCTGAACAGCCCTGGCGGCAGCGTACGCGACCTGGTCCTCGGGTCGGCCGACTCTCGCTGACCCCAGTGCCTGGCGGCGAGGAGACCGGCCCGGTGGAGTATCCCGGTAGCGTCGCCGAACTCACGGCTGGCCTGCGGCAGGGTGGTTACCTGGCCGATCGCGGGCTGGCCACCGCGCTGCTCGTCTCGCTGTCGCTGCACCGGCCGGTGCTGCTCGAGGGGGAAGTCGGGGTCGGCAAGACTGAGGTGGCCAAAGTGCTGGCGGGCACATTCGGCCGCAGGCTGATCAGGCTGCAGTGCTACGAGGGCATCGACACCAGCCAGGCGCTCTACGAGTGGGACTACGCCAGGCAGATGCTCCAGATCCGGGCACTGTCAGAGCGCCAGGTGGCCGATGACCAGGCAGTCGACCGGCTGTTCGGGCCGAAGTTCCTGGTGGAGCGGCCGTTGCTTGAGGCTGTCAGAGCTGGCGGCGACGCGGTCCTGCTGATCGACGAGATCGACCGGGCCGACGATGAGTTCGAGGCGTTCCTGCTGGAGGTGCTCTCCGATTTCCAGGTCAGCATCCCGGAGATCGGCACGATCAAAGCGGAGTCGCCACCAGCGGTGATCCTGACCTCTAACCGGACCAGGGAACTGCATGACGCGCTGCGCCGACGCTGCCTCTACCACTGGATCGGGTATCCCACGGTGGAGCGCGAGATAGAGATCGTCCTGGTCCGCGAGCCTGGCGCCGCCGAGCAGCTCACCAGGAAGGTTGTAAGCGCCGTGCACCGGCTGCGGGAGCTCGACCTGGCCAAGCCACCGGGTGTGGCCGAGACCATCGACTGGGTACGGACCTTGCGTTTCCTCGGCGAGAGCGAGCTGACCACCCAGTCGGCCGGCGACACGCTCGGCGCGGTGATCAAGGACCGGGATGACCTCGACCTCGTTCGGGAAAATCTGGCGGAGATTACCTCTGGTGACTGAGCGGGCGCAGTTCGCCGGGGTGCTTGTCAGCTTCGCGCGCGAACTGCGGGCCGCCGGGGTCAGGGTGGGCACGGGTGACGTGCTGGCCTACTGCTCGGCGATGCGGCCCCTTGACCCGTCTGACCTGGCCGATCTCTACTGGGCCGGGCGGGTGACACTCGTCAGCCGGCGGGAGGATATCGGCCCCTACGACGAGGTGTTCCGGCGATTTTTTTTGAACGAGGGTCAGCCCGACACCACCGCGCTGCTGCTGCGGGCCGCGGCGGCCGCGGACGCACAACCGCCGCTGGTCATGCCGGGCACCGAGCCCGGGCCAGAACAGGACGCTGAGCGGCCCGTCCTGGGCTGGATGGCCTCCGACGTCGAGGCCCTGAAGCACCGGTCGTTCGCGGCCTGCACACCGGAGGAACTGGCGGCGCTGCGCCGGATTCTGGCCCGGATCCGGCTGACCCCGCCACGCCGCCGCACTCGCAGGACCGCGCCAGCCGGTTCCGGCCGGGCGCCGGACATTCGCGCGACGATCAGGGCGTCGATGCGGATGCACGGCGAGCCGGCCGAGTTGTTCTTCCGGCAGCGCCGGATGCGGCTGCGCCCGCTGGTGCTGATCCTTGACGTGTCCGGGTCGATGGCCGATTACTCCCGGCACCTGCTGCAGTTCGCGCACTCGGCCCGGCGGGCCTCGGACCGGGTCGAGGTGTTCTGTTTCGGGACCAGGCTCACCCGGATCACGCGGGCGCTCGAGCACAGGCTGCCCGACGCCGCCCTGGAGCAGGCGGCCCAGGCGGTGGTGGACTGGGATGGCGGGACCAGGATCGGGCAGTCGCTCGATACGTTCGTCAAGCGCTGGGCCCGGGGCGGCCTCTGCCGCGGCGGCGTCGTCGTGATCTGCTCGGACGGGCTCGACCGCGGGGATCCGGAGGTGCTCGCGGCCGCGATGGAGCGGCTGTCCCGGTTGTGTTACCGGATTGTCTGGCTGAATCCGCACAAGGGTGACGACGCGGCCTTCCGGCCGAGCACTGTCGGCATGATCGTGGCCGCGCCGCACATCGACCTCTTGCTTTCCGGCCACGATCTGGCCAGCCTGGAGCAGTTGGCGCAGACGCTGCCGACCCTGAACTGAGCGGCCGCGCGGCGGTATAACCGACGCGCGCGCTCCCGACGACACTGAGCGGAGCTGGTCGTGAGGTGGAGTGTCGGCCTCGAGGCTGAGGCAGGCCGTGTGCTGTCCCGCGAGGATGTGGTCGAGCTGGCCGACGCGGTAGCTGGGAGCGACGGCATCGCGACCGGGATCGGCAGCGACAGGTACGGCGCCCAGCTTGTGGTCGAAGCCGACAGCCGCGACGACGCCGTCGGCAAGGCCACCGCGGTGTTCCGGGCCGCCGCCACGACGGCCGGGCTTCCGGACGGCCCGATCGTGCGCACTGACGCGATCAGCGAGGCTGATGACCAGGCCGATCCCGGGGACGGCCCGAGGTGATCAGGCTCGGCTCGCTTGCTGGCTACCCGTTCGAGGGCCCGCGCCTGCTGGCCAGCTGGACTCCGCCGCAGACGGCAGCGGTGTACGCGATCGTCTACAAGCCCGATCCCGACAGCAAGCCTGAGCACTACGCGGTCATCTACGTTGGCCACGCCGACGACCTGTCCGAGCAGCGATTCCCGTTCCGGCACCCGCGGTCGCCCTGCTGGATCCGGCGAACGGGTTCCAAGTGGAAGGTCTATATCTGCACCTATGAGGTGCCGGGCGGGACGAGATCCCACCGCGAGCAGATAGCCCGCGAGCTGATGGCCGTCTACCAGCCCGGCTGTAACGAGGACCAGTACGACCACGCGTGGAAGGACGAGTGGATCGGCGAGTACACAGCGCCGACCACCGCTCCCGTCGCCCGGCGGGGCCCGGTCCCGCCGCCGCGGCCTTAACTGCGCGGGGCGTAGCCGACGGCGTCGTGCAGCCGTGAGCGGCGGGTACCTGAGGCCGGGCGGGCTGGCTCCGGAACGGCTGGCCGCTCGGGCGCCGGCGAGACGTCGGTCACGATCTCCTCGGCCATCCCGTACAGCAGCGGCAGCGCACCAGCGACGACGCCCCCGGTCTCGTTGATGTGGCCCACGCCCGGGCCGATCAGCTCGGCGTGGCCGACGATCGTGCGGACGGTCTCGGCCGCCCCCTCCAGGTTCCCGGCGATCCGGTTGAGCAGGGTCCCCGCCCAGAACAGGTAGACCGCCAGGCCAGCGATCAGCAGGACGATGACGATCACCGTCAGCACAACCAGCACGGTCATGATTTCACCTTCTCTAGCACGCGCCCGAGGAACAGGTGGTGTTTGAGCCCTTCGGCCAGCACTGCCTCCACCCCGTTACCGACCTGCGGGATCAGAGCGGCGTCCGCGGTGTTGGCCTCGGCGGCCTTCAGCGTGCCGCCGATGGCGACAACCCGGCGGTCGATGATCTTGATGAAGTAGATGAGCAGGCTGAGCAGGGCGGCGACGGCGACGACCACGACGAACCCGACGATGATCGTGACGGTCCACCAGGTGTGCTCGCTCGAGTTCATGGCCAGTGCGTGCATGGCTAACCTCCAAGCCGCTCGCGGCCGCGCTGCAGGCCGCCGATGATGATCGTGGCGTGCTCGATGGTCGTGCGCAGAGCGGCCAGCGGCGCGGTGTTGTGTACCGCCTCGGTGAGGGCGCCGTTGATCTTCGGCGCCTCATTCCCGATCGAGCGCGCCAGCAGCAGGATCGGCACCACCAGCGCGACCACGGCCAGCAGGACCACGCCGCCGATGATGTAGCCGAGGATCCAGCCGAACGAGCTGAAATGCCCGGCGCCGCTGGCCAGGTAGGCAACCGTGTCCGCGTGTGCGTCCATGGCGGGTCAGACCGTCTCGCAGAAGTCCCTGACGGGCTTCAGGCTCGCGTTGACCGAGGTCAGCCGCTCCGGGACGGTGCTGGTCAGCTGGGCTACCGCCTGCACGCCATCGGTCGTGGCGCCCAGCGTGGCCCGGATCGCCCGCAGGTGGAGCACCACCCGCAGCAAGCCGACGGCCGTGATCGCGATGATCAGCGCGGCGACGATAAGCGTGAACCACGCAGCTGCTGGCATGATGTGTCTCCCTTCAGCTCATCCGAGAAGCTTGGCCACGGATCCGGCGTATCTGACGGCACCGACCGAGACTTCCCGGACTGTCTCGTCGGTGGTGGCCAGGGCTTCGGGTACTCCGTCAAGCTCCCCGACCAGCGCCCCGCCGCCGGCGAGGATGTCGTCGCAGGCGCCGCGGATCCGCTCCAGCGCCGCGAGCACCCGGTTCAGCAGGTAGATGACCACGGGCAATATCACGACAAGCAGGATCGCGTTGCCGATCCACCACAGGACCATGTCCGTCCCCCTCAGCTCGCGGCCTGATACGGCAGGAAGAACCGGCGGAAGACCCGGGTCAGGGCCATCCGGGTGGCCCGCAGGGCCAGCGTGAATCCCCGCGCCGGGCTGGCGGAGGCCGCGGCCATCTGCTCCGGCGACTCGCCTCGCTCGGCCCGCTCGATCCGGTCTTGCAAGTTCGCCGAGAAGTCGCGCATGAGCACGGCCGTGACGTCGGAGATCATGCCGCGGCCGTACTGCGCGGCCGCCCCGGCGAGCTGCAGGTCCTGGGTGACATCGACGCGGGTGCCCCGCCCGGCCCGCTCCAGCTTCGCCGTCACCACCATGCTGGCCTGGCCCCGGCCCTTTTCTTCAGCGCCGGCGGCGTTCACGACCATGCGCCGGGCCGCCTCGTCCCGTTCCGTAATGTCAGCCGTGCCGGCGAACTGCAGGCGGACAGGGCCCATCCGAACAGCAACCCGCCCCTTGTATCTGTTGTCGCCCAGATCCTCGGTCAGCTCGGTGCCGGGCAGGCACGCGGCGACCTGCGGGATGTTCTGGAAGAACTGCCAGACCTTGTCGACTGGCTCAGCGACCTCGAATCCGTTCTTGATCAGCATTGGGTTCTCTTTTCACCTGGCAGCGTTCAGGTAGGCGGCCGGATCGTGCTCGAACGCGTGGCGGCAGCCGCTGCCGCAGAAGTAATAGGTGACTCCGCTGTGCTCAAGCGGCAGGCCCTCCTGGCCCGCGACCACCGTCATCCCGCAGACCGGGTCGGTCGCCTGGCGCGCCCTGGGTGGCGCAGTGGGCCCGGTCGCGATCGAGCCGGACGCACGGAGTTGCACCAGTTCGGCCAGGATGGCGACCGCGATCTCCGGATGCGATGTGCTGCCGAGGTCGAGCCCGGCCGGCACCCTGACCCGGTCGAGCTGATCCGCGGGCACCCCGCGGTCGGCCAGGTAGCCGAGCACGGCGGCGCCCCGCTTCTGCGAACCGACCAGCCCGATGTAGGCGGGCCTGGCGGCGACCGCCCGCTCCAGGGCGCCCTCGTCATTGTGGCCTTGCGTGGCGATCACCACCATCGACCTCTCGTCCACATCCGCCGGGCCGAACTCATGATCGGCGATCAGGTCCGCCTGCCAGCCCAGGGCCGCCCCGAGGCTGGCGAGCGTCTGCGCCATCGGCGACTTGCCCACGACTACCAGGTGCGGAGTCGGCAGCACGGGCTCTATGTACACCTCCAGCGCCCCCTCGCTGTGACAGGAGATGGGCACGACGGTCATCCCCTCGGGCACGGCCCCGCTGAACTGGTCCGGGCTGCCGAGCAGCAGCAGCCGGGCGGCTCCGGTATCGATGACCTCCCGGGCCTCGCGGATGACGGCGGGCTCCGCGCAGGCACCGCCGATCCACCCGTGCAGCTGGCCATCCGGGGTGATGATCGCCCGCGAGCCCTGCTTGCTCGACGACGGTCCCTGCCGCCAGACGACAGTTGCCAGCGCGAACCGCTCGCCGCGCCGTGCGAGACCGGCGGCCTGCTCCAGGACTGCCCAGCTGTCGATGCCGGCCATGCTGCCTAGTCCGTCCGGACAGGCGGGGCGCCGGACACGTCCCGCCGGTAGGTGATCGCTTCCCAGACCCGGTCAGGCAGGAGCGGCATGTCGATGTTGCGAACCCCGGTTCCTGACAGCGCGTCGATGACCGCATTGACGAACGCGGCCGGCCCGCCGACGGCTGCGCACTCGCCGATGCCCTTGGCGCCGAGAGGGTGATGCGGGCACGGTGTGACGACCTCGCTGTGCAGCTCGAACCCGGGAGTCTCCCAGGCCGTCGGCAGCAGGTAGTCCATGTAATTCGAGCCCACGCAGTTGCCTTCAGCGTCGAACGTGATGAACTGCATGTTCGACATCGCGTAGGCCTCGGTGAGGCCACCCATGATCTGGCCCTCGACGATCATCGGGTTGATCCGCACACCGCAGTCGTCCACCGCGACGGTGTTCAGGACGTCCCACACGCCGGTGTCCGGGTCCACCTCCACGGTGACGATGTAGACGGCGAACGGCCAGGTCAGGTTGGGCGGGTCGTAGTAGGCGGTGTTCTCGAGCCCCGGTTCCATGCCATCGGGCATGTTGCTGTACGCGGCCATCGCGCATTCCTGGATGGTCACGCCGCGGTCCGGCGCGCTGCGGACGTAGAACCGGCCAAGCTCCCACTCGACGTCCTCTTCGGACACCTCGAGCAGATGCGCGGCCAGCTTGCGGGCCTTGGCGCGGATCTTCCTGGCCACCATGGCCACGGCCGCGCCTGCCACCGGCGTGCTGCGTGAGGCGTAAGTGCCCATGCCGAACGGGGCGGTGTCGGTATCCCCCTCCTCGACGGTCACGTCTTCAGCCGGGATGCCGAGTTCGTGGGCGACAATCTGGGCCCAGGTGGTCTCGTGGCCCTGCCCCTGCGTTCGGGCACCGGTCCGCACGAGGGCCTTGCCGGTCATGTGCACCTTGAGATCGGCCGAGTCGAACATCTTGATGCCGAGGATGTCGTACTCGCGGCTGTTGCCCGCGCCCAGCGGCTCGGTCATCGTGGAGATGCCCAGGCCCAGCAGCCGTCCCCGCTCCCTGGCCTGTGCCTGCTGCTCCCGGAAGGCCTCGTAGTCGACCGCCTTCAGGGCGACATCGAGGCACTTGGCGTACTGCCCGGAATCGGTCAGGAATCCGAACGGTGTCCGGTGCGGGAAGTCGTCGTCGGCGACGAAGTTCATCCGGCGGAAAGCCGCCTGGTCCATACCGAGGTCATCAGCTGCGGCCTGCATCATCCGCTCCTGGAAGAACATGGCCTCGGTGACCCGGAACGAGCACCGGTAGGCCACACCTCCCGGAGCCTTGTTGGTGTACGTGCCCCGGGCCATCAGGTGGGCGACCGGGATGTCGTAGGCGGCGAACGCCGAGTGCATCAGGCCGATCTTGAACTTGCTCGGCTGCGCGTCGGAGAAGAACGCGCCATGGTCGGCGTCGCAGCGCATCCTGACCCCGAGGATCTTGCCGTCGCTGCGCAGCGCCATCTCGCCGTCGAGGTAGATGTCGCGGGCGAACCCGGTCGAGATCAGATTGCCGGTCTTGTCCTCGATCCACTTCACCGGCCGCTCGAGCAGGATGGAGGCCAGGATCGAGCAGACATACCCGGGGTAGACGGGCACCTTGTTCCCGAAACCGCCGCCTATGTCCGGGGAGATGATCCGGATCATGTGCTCAGGCAGCTCGGCGACCATCGCGACCGCGGCCCGGATGATATGCGGCGCCTGGGTGGTCATGTACACGGTGAGTTTCGACGTGGCCCGGTTGAAGTCCGCGATCGAGCCGCAGCACTCGATCGGGCTCGGGTGCGAGCGCGGGTAGTGCAGCCGCAGCTTGGAGACGACGTCGGCCTGGCTGAACGCCCGGTCGGTCCCGGCCGCGTCACCGACTTCCCAGGTGTAGATGACGTTGTCGGCCTGGTTCTCCTTGTCGTCGCGGATCACCGGCGCCCCGTCGGCCAGGGACTGGAGCGGGCTGACGATGACCGGCAGCGGTTCGTAGTCGACCTCGATGGC
>Ga0335074_10003496_pt1 | contig 21490 bp, 16 predicted proteins | sample Lox_Sample_23_FD_206715 | JGI IMG/M metagenome (GOLD analysis project Ga0335074, IMG submission 206715) | Soil microbial communities from Loxahatchee National Wildlife Refuge, Florida, United States - Lox_Sample_2.3 | ecosystem: Environmental > Terrestrial > Soil > Wetlands | place: USA... | reverse complement strand
TACGTGAATGCGGTCAACGAGGTGAATACTGGATCGGCAGACGGCGCCGGTACATTTACGGAGAGCGGCGATTCCAGCGGTTCTGGTGGGCTGGGTCAGTCTTCGGCAAACCTCGCCGGCTACACCATCGCCGCCAATGGCAGAGGCACAATACAACTCCAGGGAAGCGAGACGCCTGCGGTGATCTATATGATCTCGCCGACCAAGTGGATCGTCTTGCAGCCAACGCCGGACGCAAGAGTCGACATTTACCAACACTGAGCTTTGAGTTGTTTAAGAAAAAGGCCGGCGCTCGCGGGTGCCGGCCTTATTTCCAAGCATGAATCTTTTGCCAGCATGAATTCGCGAAGGTGCGAACGAGCACCTGGCATCAATCGAGCAATTTATGAAATAGATGGCCTCAGATCACCACCGTCTCCTGGTATTCCCCGTAGACGTGCCGCATGGCGTCAGAGATCTCGCCGACGGTGGCATTAGCTTCGACTGCCTCGACGATGACTGGCATCAGGTTGCCCGTCCCGCGCGCGGTGTCTTCCACTTTCTGGATGGCGGCTTGCCATTTCGCTTGATCGCGCTTGCTCCGTAGCGCACGCACGCGTTCCACCTGCTTACGCTCCAGCGCCTCGTCGATATGAAGCAACGGAATCGGTTTTTCCTGATCCAGGGTGAAGGAATTTACCCCGACCACAATCGCCTGTTTCTCGTCGACCGCTTTTTGATATTCGTAGGCAGCATTCTGGATCTCCTGCTGCACGAAGCCGCGTTCGATGGCCTTCAACACGCCACCCATAGCGTCGATTTTTTCCAGATAGCCGAGCGCGTTCGCCTCGATCTGATTGGTCAGCGACTCAACGTAATAGGAACCCGCCAGCGGATCGATAGTCTGCGCAGCGCCCGATTCGTAGGCAATGATCTGTTGCGTTCGCAGGGCAATGCGCGCCGACTGCTCGGTCGGCAAGGCCAGCGCCTCGTCGAATGAGTTGGTATGCAGCGACTGCGTTCCGCCCAGTACCGCCGACATAGCCTGCAGCGCCGTGCGAATAATATTATTTTCCGGCTGCTGCGCGGTGAGGGTTGAACCCGCCGTCTGGGTGTGGAAGCGGAGCATCTGGGACTTGGCATTCTTTGCGCCGAAGTGATCGCGCATGATGCGAGCCCACATACGCCGTGCCGCGCGATACTTCGCAACTTCCTCCAGAAAATTGCTGTGCGCGTTGAAGAAGAACGACAACCGCGGCGCGAATTTGTCGACATCCAGTCCAGCATCGATGGCAGCCTGTACGTACGTCATTCCGTTCGCCAGCGTGAATGCCACTTCCTGCACCGCCGTGCAGCCCGCCTCGCGCATGTGGTAGCCGGAAATCGAGATGGTGTTCCACTCGGGCACGTGCTGGTTGGCGTAGGAGAAGATGTCAGTGATGATGCGCATTGCCTGCACCGGCGGGTAGATATAGGTGCCGCGCGCGATGTACTCTTTCAGCACATCGTTCTGAACTGTCCCGGAAAGCTTGCGCACATCGCGACCGGTCCGCTGCGCGGTCACGATATACAACGCGAGAAGAATCGCCGCGGTGGCATTGATGGTCATCGAAGTGGAGATCTTCTCCAGGTTGATGCCATCGAACAGGCGCATCATGTCCTCGATGGAGTCGATTGCCACGCCAACCTTACCCACTTCGCCCATGGCAAGAGGGTTGTCGGAGTCCAGACCAATCTGGGTCGGCAGATCGAACGCCACGCTCAGGCCGGTTGTGCCCTGGCTCAGAAGATATTTGTAGCGCCGATTCGACTCGTCGGCGTCGCCCATGCCGGCGTACTGCCGCATCGTCCAGAGACGGCCGCGGTACATCGTGGCTTGAACGCCGCGCGTGTAAGGAAACTGTCCCGGGTAACCAACGTCGCGATCGTAGTCCCAGCCCTCCAGGTCGGATGATGTGTAAAGTGGATTGACGGGGATGTGCGAGGAGGTTTCCTGAGTTTCAGCAGGTTTGAGCACGGCCGGTTCTTGTTTGGCTTGGGGCATGGAATCGGACCCTCGGTTCGCCAGATGCTTCGATTATGAGCCGCCGCCCAAAAAGCTTGCTATGACCTCTATCACAAGCAAAGATCGCTGGTGCCGCTTCCGTGTGTGACGCGCTGAATGCGCTATCTACGGCGCGATCGCCAGAATGAACTCACCCCAAAATACGCAAACAGCAGCGCAAAAGCGGCTGCCAATAACATCTTGCCCAGCGAACCTGTTCCCAGCGCGCGGCGATGCGATTCGCGAACTGCAGCTGCGGCGCCTACCAGGGCCAGCACCAGGAAGAACAGGCCAGTCACCTCCAGCCACAGTACATGCAACACGCGGATGAGGCTCTGCAGTGTTACCGTTCCTGCCCGATAAAATGCCCGCACCCAACGATTTTCTCCGGTTTTTCGTCCTGCTACTCGCAGGAACGCGCGTCCCTGAGTTCCGAAATCGCGGGATGGCAAGCTGAACCTCTCGTGAACGTAGGACCAATCGTTGTGGCTATTCTAGCAGCCGAAAACCTTGGCAGCGGTTGACGCCCCGAGCGATCGACTCCGGCAAAACTCGACTTCCCTCGACGGCATCCAATCAGTACAGACCAGGATTCCTGAGGCCTAAGCGGCTTTCAGGACGAAGCGAGTTGTGCGAACATTTCTTATACGCCCGCGAAAGGCTCAGGTGACACTATGGACAAGCGACTGAAAAGCATGATCAAGGAACTGGGGGACGCGATCAACAATTCGCTGTCTGATTCCGAGCAGATCGCTGAGGTAATCTCGCGTATCAAGGCAGGCGGATACGACGTTTTCGTTGTGCTGGAGGCGACCATCGGATTCAATGAGGCTGAGGAGAGTGAGGAGGCGCAGGAAAGGCAGCCTGCCGTTCGCCGTACGTCAGCCACTTTCAAAATGACAGCTGACGATCGGAAATTCTTGAAGTCGCTCAGCATCAGCCTGGAAGACGGCGATTGAAGATCGGCAATGCACATGTCGCCGGTCACAGCGGTACATGAAAAACCTGTGCTAAGATGCGGCTGCAGATGTGGGTCGCACATTCCAATACCACATGCAAGCAGGCAGGTCAGTTGCATAGGGACATCGGGAGATGAGAGATACCCTGGGAGTCTTACTGGCAGGCGGAGCGGGGGAGCGTCTCTACCCGTTAACCAGGGATCGCGCCAAGCCTGCAGTCACCTTCGGCGGCATCTATCGCATCATCGATATCACGCTCTCCAACTGCATCAATTCTGATCTGCGCCGCGTTTACATACTGACCCAGTACAAAGCTCTATCACTCAATCGTCACATTCGCGAGGGCTGGAGCAACATCGTCGGGCGCGAGCTGGGGGAATTTATTGAGATCCTGCCGCCCATGAAGCGCGTCAGCGAGAACTGGTACATGGGAACGGCCGATGCGGTCTACCAGAATATTTATTCGATCGGCTCCGAGCAGCCGCGATATGTGCTCATCCTGTCCGGCGATCATATTTACAAAATGAACTACGACCTCATGCTTCGTCAGCACAAGGATTCTGGCGCCGACGTCACGCTGGCCACGATCCTCGTCGATCCATCGGAGACCAAGCATTTCGGTGTGGTGGCAATCGACCGCACCGGACGCGTTGTCGGATTCCAGGAGAAGCCGCAGGCGACGGACTTGCGGTCGCCGTATAACCCGCGGATGGTATCGGCGTCGATGGGCATCTACCTGTTCAATACCGATGTGCTGATCCCTGCGCTTCTCAAGGACGCCGAGGACGCGACTTCGCGGCACGATTTTGGGCACAATGTGCTGCCGCGAATGGTCGATGACTACAAGGTCTATTCGTTCAACTTTATCGATGAGAACAAGAAAGAGGCGCTCTATTGGCGCGACGTAGGTACCCTGGAAGCTTATTACGAAGCCAACATGGATCTGGTCTCGGTCGCGCCGGTATTTAACCTGTATGACGGCGCATGGCCCATTCGAACTCATATGCGCCAGTATCCACCGGCCAAGTTTGTTTTCAATGATCCGGGACGCACCGGCGAGGCGCACGATTCCATGGTTTCCATGGGCTGCATCATCTCCGGCGGTATCGTGCAGAACAGCGTTCTCTCGCCCGATGTTCGTGTGAACTCTTACGCTCACGTCGATACCAGCATTCTCTGCTCCCACGTCAATATCGGCCGCCATTGCCGCATTCGGCGAGCTATTATCGACCGCGATGTTCACATCCCTGAAGGAACCGTCATTGGCTACGACACCGAGGCCGATCGGCAGAAGTATCACGTCACCGACAGCGGCATTACGGTCGTGACTCGTGATTATTCGCTCTTCGAGAATCCCATCACCGTGGATTACTTCACGTCAGAGTAGACCTCAACTCATAAATCGGCAGCTTCGTGTTAGGGCTGGGCTCTACAGCCTGCTGAAAAACTCGACCGGAGCAAGCTCTCGGGTAGAGCTGGCCTTGAGGCCGGCGTCTGAGCTCCTTATTTTCTTTTTCTAAGTCGGCTTCAGCCGACGACACCCCCGTCGCTGTCCGAGTTTTTCAGCAGCCTTCTGGTCGTGCGGCAAAATGATGGCTTTAGCCATGCGAAGGCTGAATCGTCGCAATGTAGCAAGCTTCTGCCGGCGTTGAACCAAAGACCGCGTAGATGTTTACAGGCTGGGTGGGAGCTACGTCTTTTGCGTAGGCAGTAAATCCAATGAAACTGGTGTTCATGTATGGATGGACGGCGCGAATCGTCGGTCGCCAATCCCCAGACGCCCCAACGCCTACAATCTTGCCATTGGCCACTACCACAATGTGGGATGCCGGTTTCCGGCGCACAACGTTCCAAGCCCAACCTGTAATACGAAGGTCTTGTTGTCCATCGCCCCTGATCACCGAACCCGTTTGTATCGCTGCTCGACATTGCTCCGGTGCGACCTCATGAGCGATCGAGCCGATTGGGGCTCCCAGATGTGGTTGGTGGCTTTCATTAAAGATCGACAAATGATTCTCGCGCATATAGGGAACAACGCTGAGCACGTAATCGCTGTACGGAAAAGCGCGCTGGATCTGCTCCCGATCGTCGACATCGGAGATCAGTGCCGCGGCCGCAGCCCGCTGCTGGAAGGCATGCTCACGCGCATCGCGCAGTGGAAAACGCACCAGGTCTGCTCCACGCAGAAACACCAAAACCAACAGAATCTGAATCGTCAGCAGTCGAACTCGACCGCGGCCGGTCATTGATGCCGCGAGCAGCAAACATCCAAGGCACCACCAGAACAAGAGCGCTATGGTTTGATATCGCGGAGCGAACGCCTGGCTGTTACCGGAGGCGACACGTCCCAGAGCGGTAAGAAATGCAGTCCCTATACAAAACAGAAGTATGAGAACGAGCAGTAGAGAAAAGGTGTCCGAGCTTCTCTGGATGCGGCGGAGTCGTACGAGGAAGACTGCCGAGAGGAGCAGTCCGGCGAAGCCTGTGCCCAGGGCGACTTGCAGATTGTGGTGCATCCAACTACTGCCGTACCCCCAGCTGCTTCCAAAATAAACGGCAACATACTCCACCAGTTTGATGGGCGAACGTAAGGATACGGCCGGATTCGAGTTCTGCGCGGGCCGCATGTAATTGTGAAAGTAGAGGGTGGTACTCGCAATCGTTGTTATCAGGTACGTCGAAACCACTGCATACCCCAGCCGCAACAACAAAGCCGCAACAAATAGCAAGGGCAAGAGCAACAGGCCGTTCGCCAGCGAAAGCAATCCGGCGAGAGCCGCCAGCACGGAGAGCGCTACAAACTTCCAGTCCTGAAACAGCGGCTCCTGCTTCCGGCTGCGCCCATAGAGAAGCAATCCTACGAAAGACAGGGTTGCGAACAGTCCAGACAGAACAAAGCAGGTCTGAAAGCCCCAGGTGAGGTTTTCCCACTGCGTGGGAGAGAACAAACAGAAAGCCGCGACCCCTGTTCCGGTACGCCAGAGCGATTCTCGCCAGCCTCCCAGTGATCGCATACTCCAGCTCAGCAGCCATAAATGCAGCAATTGAACGATGAAGATGGTACTCAGTAACAGCTTCTGGCTCGCGTGGAATAATCGAAGATCAAGCGCCAGAAACAGCTTAGGGATGAACAGCCGATGTTCGTTGTGCTGCTGCCACAACCATTGCGGAGAGAAGAGGTGTTCGCCATGCGCTGCAGCAAGAATCTGGGTCCAGCCGTCGGACCAGGGAAGGCTCGTGTAACAAACGATTACCATGTAGAGAGCGATGCCCACGGTAATCCAGCCGCCCACAAAGACGAGATAGGAAAGAGCAGAAGTGGCGCGCTCGGCCAAAGAGACGGTGGGTCTTGCGGACAAGGGCTGGCGGCTCACTTAGTGATCATCCGCGACTTCGCGGCGATGGCACCGATGCACCATAACAGCGCATCCTCCACATGCTCGCGAAGGAAATGGCTGGTGAAGATGTCTTCCAGCTGCTTGCCTTCGGTGAGGCGCGCGGTGAGTTCGGTCAACAAACCCTGATAGCGATCCGGCATGTGAAGTCTCGTGGCCCGGACGAGGTCGTCGAATATCAGTAAACAATCAAGTACTACAGCGTCAGAGTCCACATTTTGGGAATTCACCAGATGTAACGCTTCGGCGACATCGCAAAAAGTTTCTACTTCCAGCGGAGGCAAAGCGAGTCTTGCCAGTTCCGTATCAAGTGCAAGCGCCTTGGCGGCAAGCTCCGGATGTGCAAAAAACAGAATCCGTCCGCTTGCCGTAATGGGGCGCTCATTGTCACCACCAACCGACAGCAAGCTGTAGAACTCCGGACCGTCGTGTTCGCCGTCCAGGCGAAAACCAACCAGCACTAGCTCCTGGCGCGGCTGCGAAGGCAAGACGGGAAGCTCGGACATGGGCCAATAGTACATCGGGAGGAACGAGCGCGAAAGCTGATTGCGGTTGATAGCCGGGATCGGTAGATGCGGATCGAGGCGGCTGAAAAAAGCTGGCTAATAATGTCTCCCTGATGTGCGAAAGTCACGCGCGGCCGGTCAGTTCCAATTTTGCGCAACTGGCGGCCAGATTTATCATCTATTCAGCAGGTATCAGGAAAACTTGTGCACGTATGGGAAACACCTTCAAGACGGCGTTGTTGCTCACGGCTTTGACTCTTTTTCTTCTGTTCATGGGGCAGATTTTCGGCGGTGAGCGGGGCTTGGTGATCGCCTTTGGCTTGGCGATCGTTATGAATTTTGTCTCGTACTTTTGGAGCGACAAGATAGCGCTCAAGATGTACAGAGCCCAGCCTGTTACGCGCGAACAATTGCCTCGCGCTTACCAGGTCGTCGAGCGGCTTACACAGAAAATGGGCATTCCGATGCCCAAGATGTACGTAATTCCAACCGAGTCGCCTAATGCTTTCGCCACCGGCCGCAATCCCAACCACGCCTCTGTCGCCGTGACCGAGGGCATTCTGAATCTGTTGAACGATGAAGAACTGGAAGGAGTCTTGGCGCACGAACTGGGGCATGTAAGGAATCGCGACATTCTTATCAGCTCAGTGGCGGCGACCTTGGCCGGTGCCATCACGCTGCTGGCCCGCATGGGATATTGGGCGTCCCTTTTCGGTGGCATGGGTGGCGAGCGCGATGAGCGTGAAGGCGGTGGTGGCTTTGTGGCTCTGCTGATGCTCATTCTGGCTCCAATTGCGGCCACCCTGATTCAGCTGGCAGTATCGCGCTCGCGTGAATATCAAGCCGATGCGACCGGCGCGCAGCTGACCGGCAACCCTTACGCGCTGGCCAGTGCACTTGGAAAGCTCGATGCTTACTCCAAGCGTCTGCCGCTACAGGCATCGCCCTCGACGGCGCACTTGTTTATCGTGGCGCCTTTCCTCGGTGGCATGAATTTTGCCAATCTGTTTTCCACGCATCCACCCATTGCAAAGCGCATCGAGCGCCTGACGGGGCGTCCTGCCGAGCTTGACTACTGAGAAACCCGCTTCATTATTGGTCACTTCTTTGCTGTTTCCTGCTATCCCACAATGTGGGATAGTGCAGCCGTTGGACACAAAGTGGTCGCGCTCAGGTAACGGTTTGGGGCGAGGAAGATCACAACTCCCGAGACTCGAAGCCGCGAACCGGACGACGCAAGTCGAAGAAAAGACAACCACAAATTATTTCCGCGCCATCATCAGCCCCAAAATGATAACAACCGGTTTACAACCTGCACTCCGAGGTTCATAATTAACAAATAGGAAAGTACTTGAACAAAGGGCCCTACTTCCAAGAGAGTTGTTAAACATTTCACATGTCCTACACTGTGGGAGGAGTATCATGGCATCAAGTGCCGACCCGATGACAGAGAGTGACCAACGTGAGCGCATCTGGTTTTTCCCGCACAAATTCTGGCAAGCCACAAGAAACATGCCTAAAGATGAGGCCGCGAATCTGATGGCGGAAGTAGAACGGTATGCTGCCGCTCATGATGTTCAGGCCCTCAGCAAGTACCCATTCGTATTTGTAGGAGACCCCTACAAGAAGAAGAAGCAGAATTCAACTGTCTGATTGCCACGCCGGTCTTAAGCACCTGCGGCCGTCGCGCTTCGCGACTCTGGCTTGCGCTTGGACAGTGATGCAGCTTTCGGCAGTGGTCGAACCGTGATCGATTGGCGCGATATCATTTCAAGAAGATATCGCGCCCGCGCGATGCGTTCGGCCTGACGGCTTATACGCTGTAATCCCTCCGCATAGACGACGACCTCACCCTTCTGACATTGCACCTTGATGGAGGAAATGTTGTCCTCATGCTGGTCATCGAATGCATTCGCCAGGCGCAGTACCCCAATGAGCGGCAGTAGCTCTTTGCGCCGTTTGGGGGTTAGTCCCACAAACGAGGAGTTGGTCGTGACCGGCAACGCGCCTCGATGGTAACGGACCAGAACAGCGATACAATGCATTTCTTCTGCACTCCATCCCAACGGCGGGGTTAACTTCCTGACGGCCTTATAACCGCGCTTCTGGTGTCCGCCGTGGCCGTCTGCCATCTTGCTTCGTCCGACTTCATGCAAAATTGCCCCGGCTTCCAACACGCGGCGCTGCCAAGCGCTGCGAGCGAGAATCCCACAATCAGAAAGCCGATCATAGAGGTCCAAAGCAAAATGCGTGACCCGGGCGGAATGTTGCAGCTCTGGATCCAGAGAGGAAGCCCAGGTCCGCAGCTTTTCCATTGCTGCCTGTTCCAGCCGCGGCCCACCGGGCAGTTCAGAACGCCATACTTCCCAGAGCGAATCCGCACCCATCATCTTGCGCCGGTACAAATCCAGTCGCTTCTGTCGTTCTTCAAAGATGCGAGGGTACCAACGCTGTCGTTCGTCAGCGGGAAGCTCTGGATGGGCCCTGATCATGGCGCGCAGCACGTCAAGGTCGTGAACCTCCCCCAAAGCGTCCTGCAAATCGCGTAGATCCTTGGCCCATCTTGCATGGCGCTCAGGCAAAAAGTTTTCTACGGTGTAACGAAGGCGCTTAATAGCGATTCGCAACTGGTGATAAGCGACGCCGCTGCGATTCCGTAACGCGCGGCGATGCCGCTCGCGAGCTTCGATCCAGCGCTCCAGCGCGAGATGCTGAAACACCAGCCCTTCCGGTGGAATTCTGTCGACTCGTTTCGCCAGATGAGCATTCAGAGAAGCCCAATGTCTGCGATCGAAGCTGGCGAGCGCATGCTGCGCAGCCGCTTTGAGTTCAGTTTCTTTCCGCTCCAGCACGGCAGACAAACTCGCGCCAACGGGATCATGGGGGTGAGACAGTTTCGCGACCCACTCAAGCATCACTTGTGCATCGCGCAAATCGCCCAAGCTGCTAAAAAGCGGCTTGGCCAGCCGTTTCATCTGCTTCCACGCTGGATCGGCGTCGGCAGAGATAAAACCATCTGCCATCGAGCGGCAACGCCGGATGGCAACCCGCAAGTCATGAACCGGATCGGCGGCGAAGCCGACGCTGGCCTTGTCGCATTCTTCCAGGACGCGGTTGGCCCAATAGGCAAGGCCGGTCTTTTTTTCCTGAGGATCGGAGCTTGGGAGCATGAAGAGATGACCTGATGAATTTATACAGGGATTTTGCGGTGATGGGGTGGGATAAAGCAGGTCCGTGCACGGACAGGAGGCTGAGCCTAGAGGTAGACGCGCTCCGCGCGGCGAATCTGGCGGTAGCGCTCAAATACCTTGCGCTCACTCTCCAGGCCGAGCATCGAGCGCAAGCTGCTGCCGCGGAAGGTGTGAGAGAGCATCTTCCACCAGTTGCGCAGGACGAACAGCGGATCGTGGGCGATGACAGCAGGCATATGGCGCGTCTTCATCCAGCGCTCAGCGCGCCAGCGCTCGAACTCGATCTCTTCCGGTTCGAGGTACTGGGTGGCAACGATCGCCGTGGTTCCGTCATATTCCTCCATACGATCGATCTTGATGAGATTGCGGGCGCGAAAATCGTTGGTCATAGGCGTGCCGGGATAGGGCGTGGGATGCTGGATGTAAGGCCAATCCACATATTGGCGGGCAAACTCAAGATTGGTGTGTATGGAGTCGAGCGTGTCGTCGGGACTGCCGACGATAAGGCCACCGATAACGTACATCTTGTTCCGGTGCAGGTTCTCGATAGCGCGAACGGTGGCGTTTCCGGTCTTGCGGCCCTTTTCGCGAAACTCATTCTTTGCCGCCGCCTTCAGAAACTGAAGATCATCCTCCAGAATGTTCTCAATACCAAGGAAAACGTAACGAAATCCTGCTTTGCGCATTAGCGGCGCCAAGGTTTCGCCGTGCATTGCTATCGGCGACGTCATCGCCTGCACCGAGTAAACCAGATCGTTGAGACCCGCGTCGATGATGGCCTGGCAGAGCGCTTCGAAGCGCTTGATGTTCAGGCTGATGTTGTCGTCGACAATAAAGATGGAGCGGGCGCCATGATCGCGGGCGTCGCGGATGTCGGCGAGCACACGATCGAAGGTGTAAGTGTGAAAATTACGACCGCGCATCTCGATGATGGAGCAGAAGCCGCAATCGAAGGTGCAGCCGCGCGAGGTTTCGATCACGTCGATCTGGCGTCCCATCATGGTGTAGCCATTCAACACGCGGGCATCGCGATTGGGCAGGCGAATTTCGTCGCCCTCCAGGCTATGCACGGGACGCGCAGGATTCTCGTGCCATCCGTCGTCGGCGCGGTAGGTGAGTCCGAGGATCTTGTCGAAGCCGCTGCCCTGCTCGATGGCGCGCAGGAGTTCGCGAAAGGTGATCTCGCCTTCCGCGCGCACGATATAGTCGATGCCGGCGTCGCTTTGCATGTAGGCATCCGCCGCCAGGCTGGGATCATAGCCGCCAACAACGATGCGAACCTGCGGCCGCATGGAGCGAATCAGGGTGACGATCTGCAGCGCAGTCTTCCGCTGGAAGGTCATTACCGAAAGTCCCACAATGTGGGGGTTGTGCCGATGCACCAACTGCTCGACGGCCTCGCGGACTTTACGCTGGACAAGAATGAGGTCGGCGACGGCGACGTGGTGATGTGAATCGACATTTCCCGCCAGCGAGGTAAGGGCTCCGTTGGGCATCCGCACCGCGACCGCCGGCATGTGTTCGAACGAGTCGGGCATGGAAAGTAGGAGAACGTTCATAAGGCTCCTCGCATGGTGGTAGTTACCCCACAAACCGGCACATGTTGAATAGATGCTACACCGAATCGAGCGCAAGGATATCTCGCGAAGGTAGTTTTCTGAGCTGCTAGCACCAACTTGCTATTTGTCGGAAACGGGCTGTAGCCAACACTCGCAGCTACCGCTCAGTAAGGTTCCGGCGAGGCGCGGGCGTAAGCGCAGATGCAGAATCTCTCATCGAGCGGTTCCGAAAAGATCGGTTTGGCCGATCCAGAGCCTGTTGGCGAGACGTGTGGCGATACCCGGCGGTTTTCCATTTATGCGAAATATCGCTTCGTTGTAAGGACCTACAAAACGCAGGACAGCCGGAAGGTAGGGATGACTCCGTCGAACCCAACGCAGCGCTCGATCGGCGGCTCGCCGTTCCCGTTCTCCGAAAGGAAACTGAAACTCCTGTCGAAGACGCGGAGGCAGCAATTTGGTCGTCAACGCGCGATACCAGAAGGGCGGTCGCAGTGCGAGGCCGGCACCGTTTTGCAGCCTATGTCCCATCTGGCGGGCAGCAGCGGTGACGCCCAGCATATCGGATTGCAAGGTGGACTGTATGTAGCGATCGAACCCAGCCCAATCCTGCGGCCAGCAGTCGAGAGGAATGCCAAACAGGGTGGCGGCTCGCCGCGCTTGGCTGTAGTACTGCCCGCGCTCAACCTGCGTTAGGGGTGGCAGAACGAGTTCGTACGCGAGTACGGAGCTGTCGATCAAAGTTGCGTAGACCCAGAGTAGGGCGTCGACTTCGTTGGCTTCGTAGGACGTGCCGGCGGCGAAGCAACCGGCGTTTTCAGACAACGTTCCACTGATGCCCTGATGTCTGCGATGCAGGTGGCGCGCGGCGGCGAAGGCCTGCTCGATGGAGCCGAAGGACATCGTGAACATGATGCGAAAGGTCTGGTGAAAGCGGGCGACGGGATCGTGGAAGGTTTTCGAGTGCTGCGCGATGGCGGCAGCGACCCAGGGATGGGCAAGTTGCAACAAAGCAGCGCGCGTCGCAGCCAGGAAGAGAGCCGACTCGCGATTAACTTTCCAACTGATTGAATCAGGGCCGAAAAGGCCGCGCGCGGGATCAGGCGAGGATGCTCTCAAATCTGCAAGCAGATTCTCGAGCTCGTCCCTGGAGACGAAGTGCGGACGCGACCGCGCCATGATTCCTATCGTATCGCGTGGAGCGAACGATGCGCTGCAGACAAAAAATCCCAGCCGGGAGCACGGCACCGACTGGGAAGCAGCACGAACGGTTCACTCAGGAGGCCATCTTGTGATCAGGTATCACATCGGCAAACGAGCGGGAGACTTTAGGGTAGGACAGGAATTTTGCGCAAGGGACCGGGCGCAACTAAGGGCGGTGAGACTGTGCTCGCAGGCAATTGATGGGCATTTCTCGGGGGAGCTCCCAATTAGTTGTCTTTCACCTTTGCGGTGTATGGCCAGGGGGTTTCGCGGGCGGGCCGGCGGCGTTCTGAGAAGGGAGATGGTTACTTGCGGGATTGGAAGTGGCAGGCGCCTGAGCATTCGGCGACGCCGCGGACGGGCAGGGATTCGGACCCGATTGATTTACTGCGGCTGTCGGGTTGGTCACAGGGGTGGGGTCTGTCTTTTCATGTCCGGTTAATATTACGCCGCTGGCAGCACCGAGAACGATCGTATAGACGATCAGCAGGATTGCCCACCAAAGATCTTTGCCACGAGGACGCCACTTCGCGGGACCAACGGGACCAATAAGAGATCCTTTCAAGACCCCTGATCTCATCCCCACCGCAATTTCGAGATTATTGGACCATTCGGACAACTGGTGATAGCGAGTAGACACCACCCATACCAAGAAGCCGATGATAACGATCAGAAGACAAACCCCAATCCATATGAGGCAAGGGTGTAAATGAGTACTTATAACTCTGCCGGCCTGGCTGACCAGAATTGCGAACCCTGCCGTTACTGCGATCACGAAGGTCTCGTACAAGGTTCGGGTGCGTCGTAACTCGGTGTTGTATTCGACGTAAAACGTCTTTAATGTTTCGGGTTCTGGCAGTACCGCAGAAGGCCGTTGGATGGGCAGGGAACTGAACGCGTCGTCACGATCGACAGTGCAGTGAATCGTTACGCTGATTCCAGTGAATTGCGTGTTAGCTGGTAATCGGAAGGTGGCCTCTCTGGCATGAGGAGCAAGATGGAATGTAAGAGAGTGGTTATTCCCCAAGTCTATTTCGCAAATCTGTTCGATCACCGTCGCCGCAGAAGGTATGTTGATGACTTCCCAGTGCAGGTGGAGACAGACTTCTTGTTGCAGAGGACTCACCAGTGCCGGGAGCGAGGTGTCCTGGTCACAATGTAGAGAGCGGACAGTGTGCGCGGCGGCCATTCGCGCGGGAGTTTCTCACGAATAGGGCGCATATGCAATACGTTTGAAGGCAGCGTTTTGACCGGAGGCACAAAGAACAAAACCGGCCGCGCATGCGGCCGGTGAGGACGGACTAAAATCCACTTGAATTAGCTGTGCGCCTGGACGCTGGCCTAAACGCCAGCTCTACCTAGTCGCCGTAGACCGCTTCGCGCTGCTCTTCCACCTCGGGCTTGGCGGGCTTGATGCCGCCGAGGCTGTCGATCGAGACGAAGTTATCCTTCGGCGCGGGCTTCTCGCCGAGCACATGCTCGCGATAGAGCGCCATCATGCGCGCCTTCTCGGCTTCGGCTTTCACCTTGGCTTCGCGGGCCGCAAACTTCTCCTGCCGCGCGTTCTTGGCGATGCCCAGCTTGTCGAGCGTGTCGTTGGCTTTCGCATGAACATGCTCGTCCACCAGATTGAGCGTGTGCGCCGTGGTTTCGAGGCCGACCTTCTTGCCGCCGGCGAAGATTTCGTGACGTCCGTGCTCTTCGTACCACTTGGTCAGAGTCGCGGTCATGTGCATCTTCTCGACGATATTGCGCCAGCCCACGCCGGTGTTGTAGGCGCAGAAGCTGATCTCGCCTTCCTGCGTGGCGTAAGGGATGATGCACTGCTCGGTGCGGCGGAAGTCGTAGTTGAACAGATCCTGGAACCACATTCCGGCGACGAACAAAAAGTTCCAACGGTCGCGGCGCCGCTTCTCGATGTCGTCAACCGTGCGGTCACCGCTGACCTTGCCGTAGTTCTTGCCCGTGGCGCCGAAGGTCTTGTCGAACTTCTTCAGCAGGTCGGTGAACTTGAAGTGCGTGGGCGACTTGAAGGGATCGTAGTTCTTCAGCAGCGCCAACGTCATGCCGGCGATCGACATCCACTTGCCGCGCGCCGCGTCATTGACCTTCGCGATGTCCTTCGCAATGGTGTCGCCGTTGAGGAACGCCGTAACCGGGACCGCTTCCTTGGTCTGCTTATCGATCATAACGGCCATGCCGACGCCGCAATTCGGGTGGCAGCCGCAGCTCAGCGAGCCCCAGTCCTTGTCGGGCCCATGAACCAGGTCGGCCCAATCGGAGAAAGTGCTCATGAAGGAGATCGGGAACCAGTCGCGCGTCGGCTCGCCCAGTCCCGTCTGCTTCTTCACATCGTGCGCCAGGTGCGAGAGCGTGTAGCGCTGTGCCGCGCGGCGCTCGTCGGTGATGGCTTCGTCGCGCCCGGTAAACGACACCGGCTGGAAAGAGAGGAACGAGATGCGCTTGGGATTGTCGAGCGCGAACTGAATGATGCGGCCGACCTGCTCGTTGTTGAGGTCGTTGACGATGGTCACGACCGGCACGATCTCGACGCCCGCCTTGTGCAGATTCTCAATCGCCTGCAGCTTCACGTCGAACAGATTGCCGACGAGGCGATGCGAGTTGGCGGCATTGCCGATGCCGTCGAACTGAAGATAGGCGTAGCGCAGACCGGCTTCCGCGGCCTGCTTGGCGAACTCAAAGCTCTTGGCAAACTCGATGCCGTTGGTCGCAGCCTGCACGCTGTTGTAGCCGACCTTGCGCGCATAGGCGACCGCGTCAAGGAAGTAGGGCGACAGTGTGGGCTCGCCGCCGGAGAACTGCACCGACATCTGACGGCGCGGCTTGATGGTGATAGCGTCGTCGAGCAACTGCTTGATCTCTTCCCATGAGAGCTCGTGGACGAAGCCAACCTGATTGGCGTCCATGAAGCAGGGATCGCACATCATGTTGCAGCGGTTGGTCAGGTCGATGGTCAGAACCGATCCGCGGCCGTGCTTTACCGTGCTGGAGCCGTGGTGATGCAGGCGCTCGTCGTTGTGGGCGCGAATGTCGCGGCCAGGGAAGACTTCCTCCAGGTGCTTGAAGAACGCGGTGTCGATGGCCATGACGTCTTCAAAGTGGCCATGCGTGGGGCAGTCCTTCACCATCATGATCTTGCCGTCGCGCTCGATGATCTGCGCCTTGATCTCGCCGGCCTTTTCGTTCATCAGCACTTCGACCGGGAGCTTGCCGTCGATGATTTGCTGGCGGATTTCGGGCACGCACTTGGGGCAGAGCGAATCGGTGGCGCGCGGCCAGCCGAGCGGCGGCTTGGACTTCTGATACGACTTCAAGAGCGGCTTGTCCGACCACTTGGGCGTAAACGAAGGATTGGGGTGAATATTGTTCAGTTTGTCGAAAACAACCCACGCGCCTTTTGCTGCATAGGTTACGGCCTTTTCAACATACTTTACGGGTTTGTGCATTTACGCCTCTATAGTTGGGATGTCGGTGGCTCGCCCTGCGTGGGCTGAGACACTCCTCTACTGTTACTAAGGTAATAACCCGAAGCTGAAGCGGCCAAGCGGGATGGAGTGAACGGGCGGAATTGGCGGCTCAGCGGGGGAATGACACATTGAATGGTGATGGGCGTCACAGGGCTATGTTATTGAAAAGGCTGGCACCTGAGGCGCGACGTGTCTCCGCGTTACGACAGTGGGCCACCTCGTTTGGTAGCATCTCAGACACGCCGTGATGATCGAGTTGAAATCAAGTAAAGGGTCGCTCTTGGCGGAGCGATTGATGGATGCTGGCATCGTTCCGTTTTCGGGTTATGAACCAGCTGGCCTAAATCGCCTGGAGAGCTGGCGCAATACCTTTCGAACGGAGGCTTTCAAACTTGATCTCTGGAAATGGTTCAAGGATCACACTGGCCATTTCCCGGTGCTAACTATTGTCCTTCACTATGGCGCCTGGCTATGGTTTCTGCTTTTCGTCTTCGGAGCGATTTTTTACGGGCGAAAGAACGGCTCTGTATTTACGCTGCTCGGCTGCGCGATCGGAGCCTCGGTCGCTTATGTGATTTGGGTACACGTCGAGAACGCGACTCTCCTTTCAAGATGGCGACGTTACCGAGTCTCCGGCACTTGGCGGTCGCCGCACTGAACAACGTGCCTTGAGCGAAAGCGAAAAGCACTCCCGCACTTCACTCCGCCCTCCACTGATATGCCCCCGCTTGCGGCAGGCCGATGTGGGCGAGGACGCGGTTGACGAATTCGCGGGCGATCTCGTCGGTGGATATCGGCTGGAAGTAGAACGCGGGGATAACGGGAAAGATGATCGCGCCTGCTTCGGCGGCGAGGGTCATGTTGCGCAGATGAATTCGGTTGAAGGGTGTCTCGCGGACGCAGAGGATCAGCGGGCGGCGTTCTTTGAGGCAGACGTCGGCGGCGCGCTCGATCAGGTGGATGGCCATGCCGTTGGCGATACGGGCCAGCGTGCCCATGCTGCACGGCAGGACGATCATGGCGTCGGTGGGATAGGAGCCGCTGGCGACGTTGGCGCCGATGTCGTCGTTGTTTTGCAGTTGGATTTTGGCGGAAGTGCGGCCCAGGAGTTTGGGGACGATTTCGTTGCGGCCGGAGACGCCGAGTTCTTCGGCCATCACGCGCAGGCCGCTGTCGGAGACGATGAGGTTGATGGTGGCGACGCGGTCGTCGCGGTCGAGGGCGTCGAGCAGATGTTTGGGCAGAATGGAGCCGCTGGCGCCGGTGATGGCGAGGGTGAGGGTGCGGCGAGTCGAATTAGGTGCGATGTCCATCAAAATTCGCGGCGCGGGCGTCAAACTAGTGTCGCCGCTCCGCGGCTCACGTCCTATAAACAATTCTTTCCCGGGTCTTACGACCCGGGCTAACTTCATCCCGCCGCTGCGCGGCTGGCTCGTCGCCGCCACGGACGTTCGTTCCGGCGTGGGCTTTCGGTCCCTGTCGCCTCATCGTATCACCGCCTCCGCGCACGGTTTCGAACTTGAAACTTGAAACTAGAAACTAGAAACTGATCTCTATGGACGCGGCGGCGCTGAAGCGGCTGTTCGAGCAGGTGAAGCGAGGCAAACTCTCGCCGGACGAGGCGGTCGAGCGGCTGCGGCATCTGCCGTTTGAAGATCTGGGGTTCGCGAATGTCGATCATCATCGCGCGCTGCGGACTGGTATGCCGGAGATTATCTTTGGTCCGGGAAAAACGCCAGAGCAACTCGCCGAGATCTTTGCGCGGTTGGCGGAGCACGGTCGCAATGTCTTGGCCACGCGGGTCTCGCCGGAGCAGGTGCGTGCCGTGCGGCGCAAGTTTCGGAAGGCAGAATCGCATGAGTTGGCGCGGGCGATCACTCTGACACGCGACGAGACCATTTACGGCAAGGGCAAGATAGTCGTGGTGTCAGCTGGGACCAGCGATGTGCCGGTTGCGGAAGAGGCAGTGGTGACGGCGCAGGTGATGGGCAACGAAGTGCAGCATGTGTATGACGTCGGCGTGGCGGGGATTCATCGGCTGCTGGCGCGGCGTGATGCGTTGACCAAGGCGCGCGTCATTATTGTTTGTGCCGGAATGGAGGGCGCGCTGCCCAGCGTGGTGGGAGGATTGGTCGGAGTGCCGGTGATTGCCGTGCCGACCAGCGTGGGGTACGGCGCGTCATACAAAGGAATTGCGGCGCTGCTGGGGATGTTGAATTCGTGTGCTTCGAATGTGACGGTGGTGAATATCGATAACGGATTTGGCGCGGGATATGTGGCGTCGGTGATTAATCGGCTGGCGTGATTGGCTGTGCGATCGCCGAGGTCCGAAGTCATGGCTATATTGGTTGAGTTACCTCAGCGGCTAAAGCCAGTCGTTTAGTGCGAGTTATTCTGCACGCCTGAAGGCGTGCTCCACCCGGGTCGACGCAACCTTGGCTTGTTTGCCTGGTTATGTACAAGGAGAAATTGAGTAGCGCGATGCGGTGCAGAAGCTTAATTTTACTGCTGCTGATAGCAGCTGTGGGCTGTGGCCTGCCGGCGTGTGCTTTAAACACGACACCTGCGAGCAGCAGCCTGAACGTCACCGTCAGCGGCGGCACATGGGTTGACACCGGCATGGACGTGCAGGCCGGCGACAAGTTGCACATCACCGCGACGGGCAGCGTGAGCATGGGCAACAACGCCGGCATAACAGCGGATGGCGCGGCACGCGGATGGGTGGACACGCTGCGCGCGCTGACGGTGCCGAGCGCCGGGCGTGGGGCTCTCGTGGGACGCGTGGGCGATAGCAATGCGGCTACGCCGTTCTTTGTCGGAGCGAATGGGACGGTGCTGGCGCCGATTTCGGGGCGGCTATATCTTGCGATCAACACCGATTCGCTGCAGACGCCGGATGGCAAGTACGAGGTTCACATCGACCGCATCGCGGCGAGTACAGCGACGGCGAACGCAGCGGCAGCCAGCCAGAGCAAGTACGACTTCCAACCGCTGTTTGCAGAGCTGGATGCGAAGTTACCGTATCGCGTAACCGACCGGCCGAATGGAGGCAATCAGGGCGACCTGGTGAACTTTGTGCTGGTGGGAACGCAGGCGCAGGTGACGAGTGCGCTAAAGACCGCGGGCTGGATCGCGGCGGATAAGACCGATAAAGAAGCGGTGGTGAGCGCATTGCTGGCGACGCTGCAGAAGAATGTTTATGTCGCGGTGCCGATGAGCATTCTCTACCTGTTCGGGCGGCCACAGGATTTTGGCTACGAGCGCGCGGAGGCGGTGATGGTGGCGACGCAACGCAATCACTTCCGCATCTGGCAGACACCGTTTGTGGGTCCGCAGAATCAGGTGCTATGGGCCGGAGCGGGAACGCACGACGTCGGCATTGAGCGCGATCAGCGGTCGCCGGACGCGATCACGCACAAGATCGACCAGGACGTGGACAACGAGCGCAACTTCATCGGTGCAACCCTGCAACAGGCGGGACAGGTAGAAGCGATGGAGTACATGACGAGGGCACATCCGATCAAATCGGCGAAGACGGCAACCGGCGGGAGTATTCAATCGGATGGAAGGGTGCTGGTGGTGGTGTTGAAGAAGTGAATCGTGAGTCGTGAGTCGTGAGTCGTGAGTCGTGAGTCGTGAGTCGTGAGTCGTGAGTCGTGAGTCGTGAGTCGTGAATGGCTCTTCGGTGTTTCCGAAAAACAATTTTCCATCCACGATTCACGAACCACGAACCGCTGTTTTGCTCGGCTCCAGCGCGAAGTGCTGCGCCATCATCTCGACAATCTCTTTCCCGATTTCCAGCGAGGCGGTTGCGGCCGGCGAGGGCACGTTGCAGACGTGGATCATCCGCGCGCTGTGGACGAAATAGAAATCGTCGAGCAGATTGCCGTCGCGGTCGACGGCCTGCGCGCGCACACCTGAGCCGCCCTGGGCGAGATCAGACTCCTGAAGCTCCGGCACCATCTTCTGCAGTGCCTTGGTGAAAGCCGATTTCACCCACGACCGATACTGCTCGGCCAGTCCCATGCGCCAGTACTTCTTGGCCATCTTCCAGAAGCCGGGGAAGCGCAGAGTTTCCGTCGCCTCGGCGAGATCGGGCGAGGCGCCGGTGTAACCCTCGCGGCGAAAGGCCAGCAGCGCGTTGGGTCCGGCTTCGACGCTGCCGTTGACGCGGCGGGTGAAGTGCACGCCGAGGAAGGGAAATCGCGGATCGGGGACGGGGTAGATCAGGTTGTTGACCAGATGGCGACGCTCGGGGCGGATCTCGTAGTACTCGCCACGGAAGGGAATGATTTCGAGATTGGTTTGCACGCCGGCCATGCGGGTGAGCGTGTCGCTGTAGAGGCCGGCGCAGTTAATGACATAGTGCGCGCGGAAGCTGCCAGCGACGGTTTCGATGACATTAGTGCTGCCGTTCTCGCGCAGGCCGACGACCTTGGCATTGAAGACGATTTCGCCGCCAGCCTTGCGGATCAACTCGGCATATTTCTGAGCGACGACGGTGTAGTCGACAATGCCAGTGGAGGGAACTTGCAGTGCGGCGACGCCGTCGCAGTGCGGCTCGATTTGGCGGAACTCGTCGCGTTGCAACAGGCGCAGAGCGGGGACCCCGTTGGCGATGCCGCGCTGATGCAACTGCTCCAGACGCGGAACTTCGTCCGGACTGGTCGCGACGACGAGTTTGCCGCATTCTTCGAAGGGAATTGCGTTGTCGCGACAGAAGCGCTTCATCGAGGCGGCTCCGGCGACACAATTGCGCGCTTTCAGCGAGCCGGTGCGGTAATAAATTCCGGAATGGATCACGCCGCTGTTATGGCCGGTCTGATGTGCGGCGACGCGGTCTTCCTTATCGACCACGGCGATATGCAGATCGGGGAAGCGGCGGGTGCTCTCGAGCGCGGTTGCCAATCCTACGATGCCTGCACCGATGACGAGCAGGTCGACTTCACGGTCAGCCATATGCCGCGATTATAGGGCGTGGGGAATGGGGCTGCCATGACGGGAATCACAAAACGCAGTTTCGAGTTGCGAATTTCCAGTTTCAAGTGGAACGGATGGGAAAGAGGCATCGCGATTGGAAGCTGCCGATGCGAGGCGGCATACCGGACGGGGAACGGTCCCATTTCTGTGGCTTGTGAACCGCGGAAGAAGGTCACCGGCACTTTC
>Ga0335074_10003495_pt1 | contig 21492 bp, 16 predicted proteins | sample Lox_Sample_23_FD_206715 | JGI IMG/M metagenome (GOLD analysis project Ga0335074, IMG submission 206715) | Soil microbial communities from Loxahatchee National Wildlife Refuge, Florida, United States - Lox_Sample_2.3 | ecosystem: Environmental > Terrestrial > Soil > Wetlands | place: USA... | reverse complement strand
TCACCATCTCCGATGGCACCGTCGTGCACGGCTGGCTCATTCGCGATGCGGCCGCCGAGGGAGCGCAGCCGCTACTGCTCGACATCCACGGCGGCCCGCACAACGCGTGGAACGGTGCGGCCGATCAAGTGCATCTGTACCACCAGGAACTGGCATCCCGCGGCTGGACCATTCTGCTGGTCAATCCGCGGGCCAGCGATGGCTACGGCCAGCAGTTCTTCACCGCTGCGCAGGGCGCCTGGGGGGAGGCCGACGCTAAGGACTTCCTTGAGCCAATCGACCAGCTTGTCGCGGCGGGCATCGCCGACGCCAGCCGGCTGGCGGTGACTGGCTATAGCTACGGCGGCTTCATGACCTGCTACCTGACCAGCCGTGATGACCGGTTCGCGGCGGCCGTGGCCGGGGGTGTCGTCAGCGACCTGCACAGCATGGCGGGCAGCTCCGACGCCGGGCACTTCCTGAGCGAGTACGAGCTGACCGTCCCATCCTGGGACGACAACGGCCGATACGAGGCCATGTCCCCGATGGCGCGAGTGGCGTGCGTGCGCACGCCGACCCTGATCGCGCACGGAGCCGCCGACCTGCGCTGCCCGGTCGACCAGGCCAAGCAGTGGCACACGGCGCTGCGCGAGCGTGGCGTGCCGACCCGGCTCGTGCTTTACCCGGACGCGTCCCACCTGTTCATCCTCGACGGCAAGCCATCGCACCGGCTCGACGTTAACCGCAGGGTCGCCGACTGGGTCGAGCAGTACGCCGGCGACGCGACGGGCCCCCGCCGTCCCCGCATCGATGCCGATCACTGGCAGCGACGCCTTTCCGCTCTTGCGGAGCGGCACCACGTGCCAGGAGCCACGCTTGGCATCCTGCGGATGGGGCAAGGCCGGGACGATGAGCTGGCCGAGGCCGCCTTCGGCGTGCTGAACAAGGAGACCGGCGTCGAGGTAACCACGGACACGCTGTTCCAGATCGGGTCGATCACGAAGGTCTGGACAACGACCGTCGTCATGCAGCTTGTCGACGAGGGCCTGCTTGACCTCGAGGCTCCGGTTGCCGAGGTCCTCCCTGAGCTGCGGCTGGCCGACCCGGACGTGACCAAGCAGGTGACCATGCGGCATCTGCTCACGCATACCAGCGGGATCGACGGCGACGTGTTCACCGACACCGGCCGCGGCGACGACTGCGTCGAGAAGTACGTGGCCAGCCTCGAGGAGGTTGCACAAAATCATCCGCTGGGCGCCACCTGGTCTTACTGCAACTCCGGCTTCGTGCTGGCGGGCCTCGTGATCGAGAAGCTGACCGGCGGCACGTGGGACAGAGCGGTCAGGGACCGGATCTTCCGCCCGCTTGGCCTCGAGCACACGATCACCCTGCCCGAAGAGGCGCTGCTGCACCGGGCGGCTGCCGGCCATGTCAGTGAGGGAACCGGCGAGCCGTCCAGGGCCCCGGTCTGGGCGCTGGCCCGGTCATTGGGCCCGGCTGGCGTCATCAGCTCGACAGCCGCCGACCTGCTCGGCTTCGCGCGGATGCACCTGACCGGGGGCGCCGGGCCGGACGGCACGAGGTTGCTCGGCGCCTCGAGCGCGGCAGCCATGACGCAGATGCAGGTGGAACTGCCGGATAAGCACACCCTCGGCGACTCGTGGGGCATCGGCTGGATCCGGTTCGGCTGGAACGGGCGACGGCTCATCGGGCACGACGGCAACACGATCGGCCAGTCAGCGTTCCTGCGGCTGCTGCCCGACGAGGGGCTGGCGGTGGCGCTGCTCACCAACGGCGGCAGCACGCGCGACCTATACCAGGACCTGTACCGCGAGATCTTCGCCGAACTCGCCGACGTCGACATGCCGCGTCCGCTGGCCCCGCCTCTGGAACCGGTGCCGGTGGATGTGCGGCCCCATGCCGGCACCTACGAGCGGGCTAGCTCGCGGCTTGAGGTGCTGGTCGGGGACAACGGTCCAATCCTGAAGACGACGGTCACCGGCCCGCTGGCCAAGCTCGTGCCTGATCCGACGACCGAGTACGCGATGGTGCCGATCGAGCAGAACCTGTTTATGGTCAGGGAGCCGAACGCGCAGACGTGGTCGCCGGTGACGTTCTATCAGCTGCGGACCGGTGAGAAGTACCTGCACTTCGGAGGGCGGGCCACGCCGAAGTCCGGCTGAGGGTCCTAGGACGAACGGCCGATGTGCGTGCGGGGCACGCGGCGTTACGGTCATCGCATGACGGACTTGGTGCGTGCTGTATCTATCGCGGACATCCCGGACGGGCAGGGCAAGCTGTGGCGTCATGGCGACAAGCGGATCGCGTTGTTCCGTACCGCCGCGGGAGTGTTCGCGGCCGACAACCGGTGCCCGCACCAGGGGTACGCGCTGAAGGACGGAGACATCCGCGGGGACGTGCTGACCTGCGCGTGGCACAACTGGAAGTTCCGGCTGAGCGACGGCGAGTGCGTGTTCGGCGGCGAGAACATCCGGACGTACCCGGTGTCGGTGCGTGACGGGTGGATCAGGATGCCCGCGGCCTGCACCGGGTGCTGCTGGAGGAGGGGCCGGAAGAGGCGGTCGCCGCGGTCACCGGCGCGCTGCGCGGTGGCGTGCCCGTGCCGCAGATCATCGACGCGATCGCGTCGGTGGCGGCCGCCCGGCTGGGCCGGTTCGACATCGCCTCGGATACCGACGACTCAAAGGACGCCGGCTGGCTCGACGTCACGCACACGCTGACCTACACCAACGCGCTGCGCTGGGCATGGTCGGCCGACCCGGGCCCGCAGGTGCTGCGCGGGGTCTTGCATGCGGCCTGGTTCGTCCAGTGGACGTCGAAGTTCGACGCCAAGGCACAGCCGTCCCCGGTGGCGCCGCAGGTGGGGTCGGACCCGGACGCGGTGCTGACGGCGATCAGGAAGCGCGATCCGGACCAGGCGGTCGCGCTGGTCAAGGGCTACGACGGCCCCGCCGCGCCGCTGGAGGTCGCGCTCACCCAGGCCGCCGCCGAGGACAACTCGACCGCGTCGATCATGGTCGCGCACGCGGTCAAGACCACCACCGCCGCGATCGCCGAGTCCCGGGCCGGCACAGCCGGGCGGACCCCGCTGGCAGCGGCGGCCAGGTTCCTGGCCGCACCCAAACGCGAGCGCTTTGTCTACCAGGCAACCCTCGAGGCGATCGACTTCATCCAGGGCCGCGCCAAGGGCGACGCCGAGGGTTAGGCCTGTCGTCGGGGCCTGCTTCAGTGCCACCAGCGGAACGACTGGGTGAAGGGCACCAGCACGTGATCAAAGGCCCATGGCGCCTGCTTGATGCCCGAGCACGTGTTGCTGTCCGACTGACCGACGCAACTGCTCGGCCCTTCGTTGTCCCGCTGGATCGCCCAGATCGACAGGAGGTTCATGTGCATCTTCTGCTCGAACGCCATCATTACCCGGGCGTCCTGAACCGTCGTGGTCTCGTCCTTGCCGAAGTCAGAGATGCCCGGCAGCATCGTCATGGCCTCCATCCGCCAGATCTGCCGCGAGCTCAGAGACGGGTACAGCCTGGCCAGTTCGGCATGCACGGCATTCGCGCACGTGATGGCCGTCTTGCTCATGTTCATGACGCCTTCGTGCGGCAGGTAGTAGTCGAAGACCATGATGTTGACCGAATACACCCGTACGCCGTCGGCGATGGCATTTCGCAGCACCGACAGCCCGGCCGAGCCCAGCCCGGTCGGTTCCACCGGCAGCGTGAACTGGATCTGCAGCTGGATTCCGTGCTGGGCCGCCCACCGTTGCGCGATCGCGATCGCCTCGTCGCGCCGGTTGATGCCGGCCGCGTAGGTTTCCGCGTTGGACTCGACGTCCATGTCCAGCCGGGTCACCCGCAGGGTCTGCACCACCTGCTCGTAGGCGGCCGCGATCTGCGGCACGCTCGTGCACGAGTCGGCGATCTCGGAGCCGTGATCGTGCGAGCCGAAGGTGTCAGCGCTGTAACCGCCGAACGACGGGATGACGTCTCCGCCGAGCTTGCGCAGGCTCGCGATGTCGGCGTTGTAATAAGTCAGCGGCTGGCTGGCCGCGCTGTTCCAGTCCACCGCGCAGGACTTGGTTCCCTTGGACTGAAGGAACGCGATCGTCATGAACCTCGCGCTTGATGCCCTGGCCGTCGCGGTAAGGCTGGGCGTGTCAGGAGCGAGGTAGGACTCGTAATACGGGGCGTACAGCCGCGACGGCAGGGGCCGCAGCCAGTTCGGGTGGTGCGCGGACGCCGCCGACGCCGTCGCTGGCGCGCTGGCGAGCAATGCGACGGCCGCCGTCGCGACCATGGCCAGCCGGAATCGAGGTTGCATAGCATCTCCTGACGGCCCTTCCGGCTGACCAGGCCGGCGGGCCCTGCGAATGCGGGTGCAACATGGTCAGCTGTAGTTTATTAGGAAAGTTTCCTAATGTTTAGAGCAGGCGACGAAATACCGCCAAGACATCGCGCGTGGGTGCCGTTGGGCTTACTAGCGCCGTTCGAGAGTGAGCAGCGGCTCGGCAAGCACCGGCGCTGGTGCGCCGGGATCGGCGGCAACAGCCTGCTCCAGGCGGCGGAAGCCGGCCTCCAGCTCTTCGGGACTGAGCTGAGCGAAGAATGAAAGGGTGCGCAGGCGCAGCCGTTCGAGCATCTCACCGCGAGTACCGGAAGACGGCTCGGTAACCGTGCCGAAGCTGGCAACGCGCCAGCCGGCCGACGTGAACGCCGCGATGACCTCGTGCAGCGGCTGAAACAGCGAGGCATCCGCCTCAAAGCCGCGCGGGAAGTGCTCCAGCCACCACGGCCTGGGATGGAGGTCGCTGAAATTCGCGCGCAGTAGCAGCCGCCCGGCGGACCTGAGCACCCTGGCCAGCTCGCGGGCTGCCCGCGGCTTGTCCTGTACGTGGTGCCAGGACAAGAACATGAGAGCGTAGTCGGCGCTGCCGGACGGTACTGGCATGTCCTCGGCGGAGCCTCCCAGGTACCGGACACCCGGATGCGGGGCCTGCGCCTGCGCTATCTCGCGCATGCGGAACGACGGCTCGACGCCAGTGACCGGCCCGAAGGCGCGCGCCAGTGCGGGGGTGAACCTGCCGGTCCCCGAGCCGACGTCCAGTCCCACCAGCGGACGCCGCTCGGGCAGCACAGCTCCGAAGGCGCTGATCCATGCCTGCAGCTGCTCCTCGGTGAGCGCACGGCCACGCGCGTAGTCCTGGTACTGCTCGGCGTCGTAGTCGATCCGCCTCATCGCAGCTCCCGCACCAGCCGGGCTACGGCAACCCGTCGCCAAAACGTATCGGATTGATATATCGGGACGATATGTGGTGTCGCGTCATGGCGCAAGCCGGCATCGCATTCGGCTGCCTCGTGCCCGGGTTAGCCGCTTCAGCGGGCGGTGCGGGCGAGCAGGGGGACGAGGTACTGGGCGTCGGGGCTGCCCAGGCCGGTGACGGGGTCCCAGCCGGGTCCGGCGGTGTAACCGACGTAGACCTCGGTGGGCCACAGGATCGAGTTGTCGCCGGTGACCACGTCGTGGAAGGCACGGTGGTAGGCGGGGCCGTGGGCGATGGCGTAGAGCGCGGGGTTGACGAATCCCAGGTGCCGGCCGGCTTGCTGGTCGGCCAGGGCGATCACGCCCGCCCATAGCGGAGCGGAGGAGCTGGTGCCGCTGGCCGTCGGGAGTTCGACGTGGCCGTGGGCCACAAATGCCAGGGCCATTGCGGTAGACGGGTCGGCGTTGGCGGCGACGTCGGGGACGCCGCGGGTGGTGTGGGCGCGGGCGAGCCCGTGCTGGTAGGACGGGCGGGCGAACAGGGTGCTGTAGCCGCCGCCGGACGCTTCGGTGTTGTCGTTCCAGGCCATCTCGCCCAGGTAGCGGCCCTCCGGGGTGGCGTCCAGGATGGTGCCTCCGACCCCCAGCACCAGAGGGTCGGAGGCGGGCAGGTTGACCTGGACGGGCGGGCCGCCGTTACTGCTGATCGCGCCGTAGTCTCCGGAGGAGCCAGCGACCGTGAGGTGCTGGTCGCGGGCCTGTTCCAGCGCGGCGTGCATCTCGGCGACCTCGGCGCGGGTGAAGAAGTGCTCGCCGCCGCTGCCGCTGATCGACAGCACCGAAGCGTGCAGGACGGCGCCCTCCCGGACTCCCTTGGCGATGGCGGCGGCGAAGTTCGCGGCGCTGGACGTGGCGTCGGCGGGCACCAGGACGATGTCCAGGGTGGCGCCGGGCGCGAACGCGTGCACCACCTCGGCGTCCCCGAATTCCTCCTCGCCGGCAAGGTAGGGCGTCGCGGACTTGGCGATGGTGTTCACGACGCGCAGCCTGGCCCGGGGCAGGCCGAACTTTATGTCGGCCTGGCCCGGGGCAGGCCGAACTTTATGTCGAACGCGGCCAGATCCTTGCGGATGTCGCTGGCGCCGCCGTGGGACGACGGGGCCTGGGCCCGTTCGAGCAGGGCCACGGTCTGGCCGCGTCCGTCGATGCCGCGGCGCAACAGGGGGGCCACGCCGTAGGCCACCTGGTATTCCTGCGGGCTGTAGCAGCTGACCGGCCCGCCCGCCGCACAGTTCAGCTGGGAGGGCGGGCTAGCGGCGGTCGCGGCCGTGCCGCCGATGGCAGCGGTCGCGCACGCGGCGGCCAGGCAGGCCGCCAGCGGCACGGCGTAAAGCCAGCGCGGGTGACGGGGAGTCTTATTCATGTTTAACGCGCCTCGGTCTGGAGCATCTTGGCAAGGGGCCGCCGCAGGCCGATCCGGGCCGGAATGCTGGTGAGCACCGCGACGGCGAGCACGGTTCCGAGCACCGCGGCGACTAGCCAGAGCACGGGAGGCAGGCCAGTCAGGTGATGTCCCGCGACCTTGAACAGGCCGATGCCGAGTGGGAGGCCGATGATCGCGCCGGGCAGGGCGGGGATGACCTGAGCCATGATCAGCCCGGCCCGGACTTGCTGTGGGGTTGCACCCAGCGCGAGCGTCACCGCGGAGGCGCGTCTGGCGTCGAGGACCGTCGCCAGGGCGGCGAAGATCGCAGTGAGCGCGGCCAGGGCGACCAGCGAGACCGTGATGGCGGTCAGCACCTGCTCGGCGCGGGGGATGTCCGGGTTGAACAGCCCGCCCGACCTTCCGAAGTGAGCGATCTTGTTGTCGACGGCGGCATGGATGGCGAGCGCGGCGACCAGACCCATGACGGCGACGGCGATGCTCGCCGCGCTGAACATCGCGCGCCGTGGCCGGCGGGCGACCAGGCGCAGCCCCAGCAGCGCGGGCACGGGCAGCTTCCGGGACAGCCGTATCAGCCGATCCCGCCGTTTCGGCAGACGGGGCGTGTCGGCGAGCGCGCCGACCGTGCTCATCCGCGCGGCACGGATCGCCGGAACGAGCGTCGATGCGAGCGCTACGGCGATTGCCACGGCCAGGGCAATGACGAGCGTGACGAGCGTGAGCGGCGGCGCTCCCGGAGCACCGACCAGGTCGGCTTCGGGTTTGGACAGGAGCGGGGCCGCAAGCCAGCCGGCCAGCAGGCCGGCGAAGGCCGCGACGAACGCCAGGAACAAGTTCTCGGCCAGGAAGGTCGCGGCGACCAGGCCTGGCGTGCCGCCGGTGGCCTTGAGCAGTCCGACCCGCCGGGTGCCTTCGGCCAGCCGGCCACCGACCAGGACGGCCACGCTCGCGAGCGCGAGCACGCCGAGCAGCGCGGCGCCGCTAAACAGGAAGGACTGGTCGGTGCGCAGGAAGGCGGCGTCTCCGTAGCCGATCGTCATCCATGAGGTGAGCGACGGCGCCGTGGCCGTGACCGGAGCGCTGTAGTTGAGGCCGTAGGCGTTCACGAACGCGCTGACCGCGCGGGGCGAGGCGTCGGACAGCTTGAGGTTCGAGATGTAGGACACCGGGTCCGCCTTGGTGGTCAGGCTGCGCGCCGCCGCTTCGGTGGCCCAGATCAGGCTCGAACCCGGGAAGCCGCCGAACGCCGCCGTGACCGCGAAGCCGTCCACGTTGAAGGGGTGACCGTTCAGCGTGATCGTCTGGCCCAGACGCAGGTTCGCCGCCTCGGCAAAGGACCGCTCGACCACCACGCCCCCGGGCCGGATCCACGTCCCTTCCGTGACTTTCGGCTGGTCGACCGCTGCCACGCCAAGCCCACGCCCTTCGACCTGCACGGAGGTAACGAGGTCCGTGCTGCGCATGACGGGACCCACCGGGCCGGTGCCGCCCGCAATAGGATAGGGCCCGCTGTGGGCCGCCACCCCCTTGGTGTGGTTGAGCGCCTCGAGCGCGGCGAGGGCCGCCGGTGACGTCACGCCGGTGTAGGGATTGTCCGCGCTCTGGGCCACGACGTCGGGCCCCTTCGTCGCGGCCATGGTCTGCTGGTAGGGGTTGGTGTTCACGCCGTCCAGCGCGAAGGCCATGGTGAGTGTGGCGGTCGCGACGGCGATCGCGACAACGAGCAGCACCGCCTGGGCGAGGTGGCGCCGGATGTCCTGCCGGGCCAGACGAAAGAGCAGCAGGGCGCGCCCCTTCACTCGGCCCGCGCGACGCGGGCGTCGGGGGCGGCGCGGCCCGTTCATGGTGTTCTTCTTGGATCTCATCCGAGGTGCTCCCACTGCGCGAAGGTGCTGAGGTCCCCTCGTGAACCGCCGGTCAGCCGCGTCTCGTCGACAAACGCTCCGTCGCGCATCGAGATCAGGCGGTCGGCGGCCGTCGCGATCCGCTCGTCGTGGGTGACGATCACCAAGGTCAAACCCTGGGCGTGCAAGTCCGCGAGCAGCGAAAGCACGTCGAACGCCGAAGCACTGTCCAGGTTGCCGGTCGGCTCGTCCGCCAGCACGATGGCCGGATCGTTCACGAGTGCCCGGGCGATCGCGACGCGCTGGCGCTGGCCTCCGGACAGCATCGAGGGAAGGTGCCGGGCGCGATCGGCCAGGCCGACCTGTTCGAGGAGTGCCGTGGCGCGCGCCCGCGCCTCGTTCGGCGAATAACCCGCCAGCAGCGCGGGCAACTCGACGTTCTCCTGCGCGGTGAGCTCGTCCATCAGCTCGAACGCCTGGAAGACGAATCCGACCTCGTCACGGCGAAGATGCGCGAGGGCGCGTTCGGACAGCTCGTCGAGGCGCTGCCCGGCGACCGACAGCTGACCGGCGCTCGGCCGGTCGAGCCCGCCGATCAGGTGCAGCAGCGTCGATTTCCCGCAGCCACTCGGGCCCATCACCGCCACGGCCTCGCCGCGATTGACGTCGAGGTCGACGCTGTCGAGCGCCCGCACCAGGCCCTCGCCGCTGCCGTAGTCCTTCCGCAAGCCCTTGGCGTGCACGAGCACGGCGGGCGAGTCGTTCATTTCCGGGTACTCCGTTTCGTCCAGGCGATCTCGCAGGCATGCAGCCAGCGCAGGTCGGCTTGCAGGCGAAGCACGATGCCTTCCAGCAGCAGCGCTGCGTCGGAATCCTTTTCCTCTTCCATCACCGCGAGCCCGACTTCTCGCAGGCGGCGCAGCAGGTCGCGACGTTGCGCGTCGATGAGGCTGATCGGGTCGGCGAGCCCGCCCTGCGCGGCGGCGATGAGCTTCATGTGGAACTCGGCCAGGTCGGGCCGTGGCCAGCTCACGTCCGACATCCATTCCGTCACCCGCTCCTGGCCGGCCGCAGTCAGGCAGTACACCTTGCGGTCGGAGCGCTGGGCCGGAGCGTCGAGCCGGGCAACGAAGCCCCCCTTTTCCAGCCGCGCAAGCGTGACGTACATCTGGGCTTCGTTGATCCCTTCCGCCACCGGCCCAAGAGCCCGAGCCAGACGGACTCGCAGCTCATACCCGTGGGACGGCTCCTTCGCCAGCATTGCCAGCACGACTTCCTGCTGCACGCTCTACCTCCCTTAACGGTTAAGTACACTAAACCGTTAAGGGTAAAGGCGTCAAGCTCGTTCCCGGTCGTGGCGGGAGTGGCCTGGTGACAGAATGAACCCCGGCATCCGGAAAGGTGTGGCTGGCTGCCGTGCGTCCGCCTGGTCAGGCAAGGGGGCGATCGTGAACGGCACGGCCTTGGTCCGCGCACCCAGCAGCAGGCTGGCCGAGGGCATCGTCACCCACATCAGGCGGACCCCGGTGGATGTGGCCCTGGCCCGGGATCAGCACGCGGCGTACGCCCGGGCGCTGGCGGCCAGTGGCTGGGGGATCCAGCAGGTGCCGGTCGCTGAGAGCTGCCCGGACTCGGTGTTCGTTGAAGACGCGGTGGTGGTCTGCGAGGACCTGGCGGTGCTGGCCCGCCCGGGCGCTCCGGCCCGCCGGCCCGAGGTGGCCGGCGTCGCCCCGGTTGCCGGGTCGCTCGGGCTGCGCACAGCCGGGATCGAGGAGCCAGGGACTCTCGACGGCGGCGATGTGCTGCAGGCCGGCCAGACCGTGTACGTGGGGCGGGGCGGCCGGACCAACGGCGAGGGCATCCGCCAGCTGCGCGCGCTGCTGGCTCCGCTGGGCCGCACCGTGATCGCCGTCCCGCTGGCCAGCGTGCTGCACCTCAAGTCCGCGGTGACCGCGCTGCCCGACGGCACGTTCCTGCTGCTGCCGCGGCTGGTGCCGGCCGAGCTGTTCCCCGCGGTCCGCCCGGTGGACGAAGAAGGCGGCTGCCATGTCGTCCCCCTCGGCGCCGACCGGGTGCTGATCGCCGCGTCCGCTCCCCGCACCGCCGAGTTCCTGGACGACATCGGCTTCACCCCAGTCGTGGTGGACATCAGCGAGTTCGAGAAACTCGAAGGCTGCGTCACCTGCCTGAGCGTGCTGCTGCACGGACGTTAGCGCGGAGCTTGTGCCCCAGGTTTGTCCGGCGCGCGCCGGACAAACCTGGGGCGGTGGCTACTGCTCAGGCCGCGATCATGGATCTGTGAGGCTGCCGGACACGGTCTGCGTGAACTCCTTCCCGCTGACCGTCAGGTTGAGCACGACATCGATCTGCCACGGCCCGGGCACCGGGTCGAGGGTGTAGAGGTCGGCGGTGGTGACGGGCTTGCCGCTGACCGTGGTCGGTGTCGTGGCGGTTTCGACGAGGTCGCCGCTCGGGTTCACCAGGTAGAAGGTGTATCCGTTGTCGGCGCTGGCGTCAGGGGTGCGGAGCTTGACGCTGAGGTACCTCCGCCCGGTTGGCACGTTGATCTCGTAGGTGTTGATCTGCCCGACGTCCCGGCCCACGGTGCTCGTGATGAGGGTCTGGAACGATCCCCCGCTGGCGGGGACGAAGGTGCGGCGGGCCACGGGCAGCGACGTCCGGGCTCCGTCGTCGGCGGAGAACTGCACCGACTCGGGATGGTCACCCGGCTGGCTGGGCATCGTGATGCTCAGCGGGATCGTCACGGCCGAGTGGCCCGGGATCGTCACCGGAGCGGAAGCCGGCGCGGTGAGGTAGTCCTGACCTGACACCTTGAACTGCATGGGACCGCGGTAGGTACCCGGCGGCTCCGGCCCCTGGGCGGGATCCACGTCCAGGCCCGACCACAGGATCCGGGCCGTCCACGTCCCTGGCTCCGGGTCGGAGACGGTGACGTGCTGGATGTTGGGCACTCCCCCGTTGTTGATGGACCCGTAGTCGTGGTTTCCATAGGGGTCGTCGTAGGACTCCTGGACCAGGGCGCCCTGGGGGTTGAACAGCTGAACCTGCAAGATGTTGCTGTTGGCCGGGTCGGGCCAGATCATGTCCGCGTCCAGCAGGTCCAGGCCGGGCGGCACGCTGAAGCTGATCGACTTGGCCGCCGTTGCTCCCTCGGGCGGGATCGGCGTGCCCGCGCTCGGGGCGCTGATCTGCTCGGTCACCACGTTGCCGATCTGGTGCTCGGGCCCAATCCACCGGTAGGTCCCCGACACCGTGGTGGGCGAGCGGCTGGTGTTGTAAACGCTGACGCTCTGGTCGCTCACCGAGCCACCGCTCCCGGCCAGGTCGAGCTGCCAGGGCGAGACGACCAGGCCCGGGGAGTTTCCAGGGCCGGTGGTGATGGTCGTGCCCGGCATCTGCTGGGCCGCCCTGACCGCGGCGTAGACGTTGAGCAGGCCGGCTCCCTGCTGGTCGGCCGGGCTGTCGAGGTCGGTAGCGGTGCTGGTCAGGATCTCCTGGACGACCTCAGGCGTGGGGCTCACGCCGTTATGGGTGTCGCGGTAGGCCTGGATCACGTCGGCGGCGGCTCCGGCGATCAGGGGTGCCGCCTCGCTGGTGCCCCGCATGGCTTCGGTCGGGTAGTTGGGCGGGCAGCCGCCGCTGTTGTCGGCACAGGCTGCCTCTCCCCCGTACCAGCCCGGGGCGACCAGGTTGACGACCTTGCCGGTGGGCGCCGTGCCACCCGAGGAGAGAGCGGCCATCTGGTTGCTCACGTACTTGTGATAACCGTCGTTGATGGCGACCAGGCGGAAGTTGTCCACCGCCCCGGCCGCGATCACCATGGGATCGTCGGACGCGGAGATAACGGTGCCAGAGGCGCCGCTGTCACCGGAGGACTCCACCACCGTCACCCCCGCCTCAACCGCGGCCTCGTTGGCCTGGGCGAGGAGGTTGCCGAAGGAACTCGGCGGCACCGAGTTAAGGCCGAACGACTCGGAGATCACGTCGGCGTGCACCTTGGTGACGACATTGTCGATCCCGGCGATGACCTTCGACAGCGCGAGGATCGGGGTGTCGATCTCGGTCAGGTCGACGAGCGAGGCACCGGGGGCGTCGCCCTTGATGTAGAAGCTGCAGCCCGGCGGGACCGGCGAGTACGGCAGCGCCTTTGAGTACTGGTAGATGACGGTGCCCTGGGCGGCCATGGACGAGGCGTCCCCGTAGGACTCGGCGTTCCCGTCGTCGGCCTTGTAATTGGGGGCATCGATGATCACGTGGCTGCCATTGGCGCGGGTGAAGTTGGGGTTCCCCGCCAGCTGGTTCATCCCGTCATTGGCGATGATCACGCCCTGGCCCGTGGCGATCGAGTTGGCCATGCCGCTGGAGAACGGGTTGCCGTTGGAGGCGTGGACGTCGGCCACCGCCTCGGGCTCTTGCAGCGGCTGGGAGGTGCCCGCCGGGTTGAACGGGCAGGTCGTCGCCTGGGCAGCGGCGGATCGGCGCGGGGCCGCCACGGCGCTCATCAGCGGAGAGGGCGCCGAGCCCGGCGGCTGCATGTCAACGGGTACGTCGGGCACGATCTCGGCCACCGCCGGGTTGCTGCGCAACCGGCTCACCTCTGCCGCCGACACGTGGGCGGCCACGGCGCTGGGGGCCACGAGCTGGGTCACCTCGGTGCCGCCGCTCGCCTTGATGCTCGACACGAGCGAGCGCTGGTCGGCGTCTGCTGCGGCCGTGCGCTGTGCCGCCTGGGTCCGCAGGTTGAGATTGGTGTGCTGATCCTTCAGCACGACGATGACTGCCCCTCCCGAAGCAGCCCGTCCCTGAACCGGTGCGAGGGGTGTTCCTCCGCCCGAAGCGGCTGCGGCCGGCAGCCCGGTGCCTCCTGTTATGGCCAGGCCGAGGCCCGTAGCCAGTACCGTACCCACCGTTAAGAGATGATGCCGACGCAACAATACCTCCCAAAATTGCTTAACTCGGCAGAAACCATTGTTGATTCTGCGCCCTGTGATAATGCGAAGTCAAACATTGGATTCAGGCTCATCAGCCGACCGGTGTCAGCCGGCGGGTGCCAGTCGGCCGGTGTCAGACGGCTATCTCGGTGGCGCAGCGGTAGCCGCTGCGCAGCCCGCCCTCGATGTAGCCCTGGAAGTTGACCGACGTTTGCTCGCCCGCGAAGTGCAGGTTCCCCTCGCGCTGGCCCTGGATGCCGTTGAACCCGGTGTACTGGCCGGGCTTGAGGTAGGAGTAGGCGCCGAGGATGTGCGGGTCGCCGGGCGACCAGACGTAGTAGCCCAGCCCGTTCCAGGCCTGGCTGACCCCCGGGAAAAGCTGGTCGAAGCCGTCGAGATAGGCCCGCGTCATGTCCGCCGGGGGCCGGCCCAGATACCCCGGAAGCCGGTAGCGCGAACCCCAGCCCGCGCCGACCGCACCCCCCGGCAGGGCGGCCAGGATGCCCGCCTTCCCCGGCTGGTACACGGTCGGATCCCAGCCGCCCTGCACGACCCCGCCGCAGTAACAGTTGCCCGTCGTGTGTTCGGCGTTCCACACCCGCGAGCTGAACTGCAGGAAGAACTTGGAGTTGGTACCCAGCGGCTCGGTCTCGATGGCCCGCCGGTGCAGCGGGGAGACCGGGACCCGGCCGAGGTCGACCAGGCGCAGCGTGGTGAACGGCATCGCCAGCACGACGTGATCTGCCGGGACGTCCCTGGTGGTCATTCCGGACTGGAACGTGCACACATAGCCGTGGCCGGCCGGCCGCACCGCGACCAGCCGCTGGCCCAGGTGCAGCACCCCGCCCGGCAGCCGTTCCAGCAGCCCAGAGATGAGCTGGTCGTTCCCGTCATGGATGTGCCACTTCTCGTCCCCGCCGCCCAGCGCCGGGGTGCCGCGCGGCTGGGCGCCGCTGCGCGTGCTGGAATCCTGGCCCAGCAGGTAGACCAGGTTGAGCGCCGACTCCCCGTCGGCTGGACCGCCATACTCATCCAGCACGGCGGAGACGCACAGCGCGCCGAAGTCGGATCCCACCCCGCCGGGGATGTAACGGTCGATCCACTCGGTGACCGACATGTGGTCGAACCGCAGGCCGCCCTCGTTGTGGTGGTTGTACAACTGCGGCCACGGCGCCACGGTGAACGCGGCGTGATGGAACAGCTTCCACGCCCACTCGTGCCAGTCGCGGTTGAGCGCGGCCTGCGGCCACCGGTGATCGTGGAAACGCATCGTCTCCCGCAGCGGATGGGTGCCCGGCGGGTACTTGTCGCAGTTGTCCAGGGTGAGCCCGAAGCTGCTGGCCAGCGCCAGCGTCGCCGTGTGCTCGGGGTTGATGAACTCGGCGTGCTCCTCGACGATCTGCCCGTCCGCGAAGTAGCCGCGCAATGTGCTGATCCGGCCGCCGGGGCGGGTGTTGAATTCGTACACGTCGGACCGGATCCCGTACCGCCGCCACAGCCGGTAGGCGCAGCCGAGCCCGGCTATCCCGGCCCCGGCGATGACCACCCGCGCGCCACCGGCCGACCCGGCCCGCCGGCTGGCTGCCCCGGCCCGCTGGCTGGCTGCGACGGCCGGGATCGCGGCCGCCGCCGCGCCCGCGCTTTGCAGGAAGCGCCGTCTCGACCACTGCCTGCCCACGGCCTCGTCCGCCTCGGCCAGGCCGCAGCCGGTGCGCTCGGCGTGGGCCGACACCGCCTGCGCCCGCCGGACCGCTGCCGCAGCCCCGCTCGCTCCCCAGGTCCGCACGCGGCCACCTCCCTGCGCCCATAGTGCCCGCGGACTGCTGCCGCCGCTAGCCCGGAATGCGTGGCTGCCGGTCCGCCCGCCAGCACCACGATCTCATCGGCAGCCTGACCATTTCCGTGCCGTCGGCCCGGAAGGCGCGGGCCTGGAGTGCGGCGCGGGACCGGGCCAGGCCCGCTGCCCGCTGCGCCGGGTCCGCGGTGATGACCTGGCTGGCGGTGACCAGCCATTCCAGCGTGTCGTCCACCGAGATCGTCCGCGCGAACCCGAACGAGGCGGCCTGCGCCGCGGTGAACGGCGCTCCCTCCGGCAGCGTGACCGTGTGACGCCGCGACAGCCGTTCCCGGGCCTCGTCCGGGGTGCGCGGTTGCTCCGGCGGGCAGATCACGTCCAGCTCGGCCACCCAGTCCTCACCCCGGTCCCGGCTGGTCCACAGCACGCCCAGGCGGCCGCCGTCACGCAGCACCCGGGCGATCTCCGGGACCGCCCGCTTCGGGTCGAACCAGTGCCACGCGTGCGACACGAGCACCGCGTCGGCGCTGCCGTCCGGGAGCGGGATGTCCTCGGCCCGGCCGCCGAGCACCCGCACGCCCGGTGACCGCGCCGCGAGCACGTGCCGCATCCGCTCGTCGGGCTCGACGGCAACAACCTGCCCGGCCCGGCCGTCCAGCGCGCGGGTGAACAGGCCCGTCCCGGCGGCGAGGTCGACCGCGACGGCGCAGCCAGCCGGAACCAGCCAGTCCACGGCGGCCGGCGCGGGCCCGGGCCGCACCCGGTCATAGCTACCGGCGACACTCCCGAACGAAGTTGCGCTTTCTTCCTCATCGTTCACAGACAACGATTATCCGTAGGCGTGAACGGGACGCCCCGGGCCTGGTGGGCGTCACTCGCTCCAGTGTGGTTCCTGGCCAGGGACCGGCTTGCCGATGAGGGCGACGGGGATGAAGAAGCACATCTGGCCGATCGCGATGGTGAGCGTCCCGAGCGCCCGGTGGTCGTAATGGGCGGATGCCCGGGCGAACAGCTCGTCGGGAACGCGTTCCCCGGACGGGCTCGGGTTGAGGACGGCCTCGACGAGTTCCAGGGCGACACGTTCGGCGTCGGTGAAGTACGGGGCGTCCCGCCATGACGCCACGGCGGTGATTCGCTCCTCCGATTCCCCGGCCTTGCGCAGGTCGCCGGTCTGCCGGACGGTGTGGTAGGTGTTGCCGACGATCTGGCCGGCGCGAAGCTGCACCAGGCTGATGGCGGTCCGCGGAATCGAGCCGTTGGCGGTGGCCTTGAACATGCCTCCGGCGATTTCCCCCAGCTCGGGGATGGACTGGTTGGGGTCGGGCAGGCGCGAGGCGAGGTTGTCGAGATCCGTGGTGGTGGGCGTTGACGTGGCGGGGTCTTCCCTTCTCAATTTCAGCGGTGTTCGTGGTGTCTCACTGGTCCGACGACACAGGCCCACGGAATGTGAACGCCCCGAATTCACAGTCCGGTGTGCACCCCCGCAACGCGGAGAGGCCGGCCCCTGGCCGGGGCCGGCCTCTCCGTGCGGAGCGCCCGGTATTGCGTCAGCCCTGCTTGCGGCCGGGGAGCGAGCCCCGTACGGCCTGCGCGCGGGACGGCTGAGGGCTGGTGGTGTTGCCGTTGGTCAGCGGGGTGTCTGGCGTGAACGAGACGCCCCGGACGACCTGGCCGTAGGTCGCCTGCATCACGGTGCGGAACCGCTCGTAGGTCACCTGGCTGGCGGTGGTGGCCCTCAGGTTGTCGGTGATCTCGACCAGCTGGTTCGGGTCGGCGCCCTGGTCGCCTGAGCCGCTCACCGTGGACGTGACGGCCCACAGCGAGACCGTGCCGTTGGGGTTGACCCGGCCAGTCAGGTTGCGCAGGCCGTCGGTGGCTGGCGCCCAGGGCAGGCCGGTGCCGCTGTCGGTGCTGTTCAGCCCGGTCGGGTACTGGTCACCGTGGCGGTCCGGGGCGACATGGTAGGGCGTGCCGAGGTCGAGCCCGGTCTGCAGCACGTAGTCCAGCTGCCACTGTCCGGCCGAGGCGTTGAACGACCACTTCTGCAGGCCGGCCGTGGTCGAAGCGGCGGCCGCGCTGTAGGTGTTGGTCGTGGGGTCGTAGGTGTTGTCGCCTGCGCCCTCGTCGGCCACGTACAGCGTGGTCGGGTTGGCGAACCACAGCCCGAACGGGTAGTCCGACGCGTCCGTCGCGCTCTTGGCCAGGGCGGTCGGGAAGCCCTTCAGGATGTAGGCGTTGGTCGGGGCCAGGCCCGGGTTCTTGGTGGTCAGGCCCAGGGCCGGGTCGCTGGTGGTGTAGGTCGGAGGGGTCCAGGTCGACGCGCTCGGCAGCGTCTCCGAGGTCGACGGGAGACCCACGCCGTTGGCGGCGCTGGCCGATCCGTTGGGGTCGGCGAAGTAGACGGTGTCGACGCCGTTGCTGCCCGATCCCTTGGTGAAGTAGACGACGCCGTCGTAGACGGCCAGGCCCCGGTAGTTGTCGTCCTTGCCGGACTTGTCAGCCGGGTCGCCCAGCTCGGCGATGTTGAAGTTGCCGAACGGGGTCGGGGTGCCGGGGTCCTGAGCAGCCTCGGGCTGGTGAGCCGGGGCGAGGATCTGCGACCCGGCGCCGTCGATCACGGCAGCCGGCTCGGGACTGGCGCCGTTGCCGGCGTTACCGGTAGCGAAGATGGTGCCGCCCGGGCCGTCCTCGGGGTCGAGGACCGCGGCCCGGCCGTTGTCGCCGCTGAAGGCGTTGGTCTCGGTGAACTCGAACTGGCCGCGAGCGTTTACCTGGGCCACGGCGCGGTAGACCGGCGTGGCCGAGTCGGCGATGGTCGGGTCGATCTCGCCGGGGGTGTTGGCGTTCGAGGCGTCGATGGTGCCGGGCGGAGCCACGTAGCCGACGAAGGTGTCGTACCGGCCGTCCGTCGACTGGTTGACGGCCAGCTCGGACTTGGACGAGAAGCTGGTGGTCAGATAGTCGCCATCGGCCGGGTTGTCCGGGACGGTCACCGCGTTGACCAGGCGGCCGCTGTACGGGTTGAGCTCGTCAAGAACGATCGGCTCGGTGACACCGAAGCTTCCGTCGGAGGCGTCGTTATTGAACACGATCGGGTAGGTGCCCGGGGCGACCGCGGTCTCGCAGGTGACATAGGCAGGGTTGGCGGTAGCGCAGTTGGGGGGCAGCTGGGTGGTGCCGGCGGTGATGTCGGCGTTGGTTGCCCAGACGCCCGTGGTCACCAGCAGGTTCCCCGGGATGAACCGGTCGGGGCCGTGCCCGAAAGCGGGGGTAGCGTCGGCGGCCGCGGACACGGCGAAGATCGAAACCGAGCCGGCCACGGTGGCCAGCGAGACGGCCAGTGCCATGCGGCGCCTGCGGGCCGGAAGGCGGATAGCTTTCATGCTGCTCCTTGTTGTCTGACAGCCGGAGACTGACGGCTATCCGATGCTGGCGCTCAAAGGTTCGCCTGCCCACCATGGGCGGTGGCGTGCCGGCGAACAGTGGGTGAAGGCTAAGAGCCCAGCGGGCAGCGGGAACATCGCACGGGCTTGCCCGCGGGTCGCACCGGGTCCGGGGACCAGCTCGAGCTTCCCGGCCGGCCGGCCGGCCGAGCCCTTCTCCACCAGGGCGGCCACGACCTGCTTGCCGGTGACCTCCGCACCCGCCCGCTGCCCGTTCAGGCGTCACGGCGGGTAAGGGCCCATGGTGCCTCACACAGAACCCACACAGAGTTCGGGCACTAGGCAAAGCGAGCCGGCCTAAGGTGCCTGTCATGAGCGCCTCCTCGACGACCTCGTCGGCCGGCCCGATCCGGCACCGGGTGAGAGTCGCGGGCCGGACAAGGCTGGACTTCTGGTTCGACGCGGTCATCCTCGTCGGGTACACGGTCGCCTACAGCTACGGATTCACCGGAGTGGTGATCCACGAGTGGCTGGGCATCGGCCTCGGGATCGCCTTGCTCCTGCACCTGACGCTGCACTGGGACTGGGTCACCCGCACGACCAGACGGCTACTGCGCCCGCGTGGCCCCGACAAGCTGATCTGGCTGGTCAACCTGGCCCTGCTGTTCGCCATGGCGCTGTGCGTGGCATCCGGAATTGCGATCTCGCGGGTTGCGCTCCCCGAACTCGGCATCCCCACCCTGCAGACCCCGTTCTGGTTCCGCCTGCACGTTCTCACCGCGGAGGTGACGGTCGGTCTGGTCCCGGTCCACGTGGCGCTGCGATGGAGATGGATCGCCGGGGTCGGCCGCCGGATGCTGGCGTGGCGCCCGCGAGGGTCGCGAGGGCGGTCGCGGTGAGATTTCTGCGGCAGCTGGCCGCCGTCGCGACGGTCGTCGGGGTCGTGGTGCTCATCGGGCTGGCCTGGAACCGGTTCGCACCCAGTCTCCCGGGAGAAGGCCCGGCCGGCCGTGCGTTCACCGTGCGGGGTCAGCTCGTCAAGGCTCTGCCGCCCGGCGCCAAGCTGTCCCCGGGCGGAAAGGCCGTTGCTGGCGGTAAGCCGCCGCCCGGCGCGCGCGGGGTGACGCGCAATGGCAGCGTATCCGGGACGCCGGGCCTGTACCTTGGCGATCTGCTCGAGCCAGTGAACCTGATCGTGCTGCGGAACACCGCCCTTCTTGAGGCCGAAGTGATCGCCGCTGTGGTGATCGTCAATGCCAGCTACCGCAGACTGCGCCGCAGCAGGCGCGCGAAAGCCAGCGCGCCCCCACCCGGCGCCGGCACGGCCCGCATCCAGCAGTAAGACCGCCAGCACGGCCCGCTGCCGGGCGTGCCCCGCATCAACGGCCCGGCCATCCAGCCAGACCTCAACCGGCCCTAAAACCCCGAACTCCATCACAGCCCCGCAGACTGCGCACCGACATGCCGACAGTGCCTATGGCCCCCTGCCGCAGATTATCGGCTTTATGCACAGTATTGCTCCGTATCATTGCCTTCGTTGTTATTGCCCGCGCTCGCGGCGTCGAAGCAGGCGACGCCCGGCCGCTGCCGGTAGCCGACGGGAATGAATGTACCGTCGGACGGACTATAACACTCTTATTGGTACATTAACGTACGATTTTACCCAGGCGGGCCGCTTCGCTCCCCGGAGGGCGGCTGGCCCTCAGCCCCGTCGCCTGGCTCACCGTGGCCCCAGCGGCGGTGCGCCCAGGCCCGGAGCCAGGCGTCGTGGAACCACCGCCCGAACAACTGGCCGCCATAGACGACCCAGCCGACGCCGATCAGCCACGACTGCACGATCAGCACGGTGCCCAGCGCGCCGTAGGTGACCGCGTTCCTGGCGATGAGCGGCTCGAAGACCACGGTGGAGAAGACCCGCAGGCCACCCAGGCACACGATCGTGGCCATCGCGCCCGGCATGGCCGCCAGGTAGCTCACCCGGCCGCCGACCAGGAAGCGAAGCCCCCACCAGAAGAACGCGACGCCGAGCACGGCCGCCACCGCCAGCCGGCTCACCGTCTCGGCCAGCCCGCGGTGCGTCACCGTGCCCACGGTGGCCTCCGCGTAGATGTAGGCGACGAGGGCGGCCAGCCACACCGCCTGACGCCAGATCTTGTGCCATGGCCCGGCGGGAAGACCCCAGATCCTCTCGAACCCGGCCTGCGCGCTGCCCGCGAACGACACCCCGGCAACCCCCAGGACCAGGGCGCTGAACACGCTCGTCGTGCCCAGCACCCGGGCGGGCGCCGAGAAGAGCCGGGTCACCGCGTCGGCGGAGGAGCCGGTCAGGCCCATGCCGTAAACAATCCACGCCCCGAGGCCGCGGTGCGGGGTGGGGTTGGCGGCGGCGACGACGATCAGCAGCGGGATCACGGTCAGGATGGCCAGGGCGGCAAAGCCGAAGGCCCGGTGCATGAGCTCGAACTCCTTGCCGCTGCGCCAGAGGTCCTTGAACCGGAGGTCGTGCCAGACCCGCTCAACGCCCCGGAGCATCGCGCGGTGCGTGCTTGCGCCCATCCACGGCCGGACCGGCCCACCGCGCCGCTTGCGCACCGCGCTACCGCTTGCTGGACAGCGCCGGGCTGGTGTGCCGGCAGATCAGCCAAACCTGCGAGCCTTGATAAACGATCACTCGGACGGCCTTACCCAGCGCAGCCGGATATGGCACACCCCGCAGCAGCCCCGGCGACGCGAGCACCGGTGTTAGCGGACATGAGCGCGGCGGTTAGGTTCTCGGCTCGTGGAGGATCCAGACGGATATTTCGGGGAACGTGTC
>Ga0335074_10003493_pt1 | contig 21501 bp, 15 predicted proteins | sample Lox_Sample_23_FD_206715 | JGI IMG/M metagenome (GOLD analysis project Ga0335074, IMG submission 206715) | Soil microbial communities from Loxahatchee National Wildlife Refuge, Florida, United States - Lox_Sample_2.3 | ecosystem: Environmental > Terrestrial > Soil > Wetlands | place: USA... | reverse complement strand
CGCTACATGTATATGCTGAGGCCGACGCGGTGGAGAACTCGCCCGACCATCCGGCCATGGTTTTTTACCTCGCCGCCGGCATCCTCGGTGCCGCTGCGCAACTGAGGCCTGCGCAGACGAAGCCCCAGGCCGCGTCGTCCCTACCGGCCAACCTGGCTCCGGAAGAAGCCACATACACTCTGGAATCCCGGATCGAGCAAATGAGAAGCTTGACGGCCGCCACTGATCATAAGCCATTCTCAGAGATCAAGAGATTCACTCTGCCCAAGTTGCACGTCTTGAACGACCTCTTCACCTGCGGCAATATTGTCATGATCGGCGCATAAGCGCCATCTTTACGAAATCCGCGCGGCAATTTCTGAAGGACTCGCCGCGCGGATTCCGTCTCTTCGGTTGTACGCACTTGGAGGTAATCATGGCTGCAACCGCTTTACCGGCACTGGGGGATGGCGCCCTTTCTTTTGAAACTTTATACCAAACCCTTCGCAAGAAGGCGAAGTACTATCTCGCCAAAGAACGAAACGCCTGCTCCATGAGTCCCACGGTTCTGGTGCACGAAGCCTGGCTCAGCCTGGCCCGGTCCACGGCCGTAAATGTGGCCGACGGCTCACACTACGTCAGGCTGATTGGCCGGGTCATGCGGAATCTGTTGATCGATTACGCACGCCGCAAGAAGGCCCTCATTAACGGCGGCGCCCTCGAGCGCGTCGAATGGGCCGACGACCTCGCGGCGCTTCGGGAAGCTCCCGACAACCTGCTGGCCCTCGAGGCCGCCCTCGACAAACTGGCCTTGCAATGCCCCAGCCTGGCCGCAGTCGTCGAGCTGCGCTACTTCGCCGGCCTCACCGAAGAGGAAGCCGCGCAAGTGCTGGGCATTTCGGCGCGAACGGTGCGGCGCCAATGGAGATTGGCGAGGCTTCGCCTGCTGCACGATCTGACGTCCCGCTCGGAGGAACCGACTCATGACGCCCAATGAGCGTTTTGAGTTCGTCAACCGCGTCGTCGACGAAGCCTTGGATCTGCCCGCCGCGCGCCGCGAGGCCTTGATCTCCGCACGTTGCGGTTCTGAAACCAGTATCGCTGCCGAGGCTATCGAGCTTCTGGCGCTTGCCGGCTCAGCATCTAAAATCCTCGACACGCCCGCCGTAGCGATCAGCGGCATTCGCCCCGGCGATGTTCTCGGCGGACGCTTCCGCCTTGTCCGGCAGCTAGGCTTGGGCAGCGCCGGCTCGGTCTTCCTGGCGGACGACCGATACCTCGGGGAGGTTGCTCTCAAGGTGATGCATGCGCCGCTGAGCGGGGGCCATTCGGTGGAACGCATGGCCGCCGAGGTAGCGTCGGCGCGCTCTGTCCGACATCCCAACGTCTGCCCCGTATTCGATCTCCACACCTTCGAATGCGAGCGGCGCGCGCCCATAGCCGCGTTCACCATGAAATACTTCCCGGGCGAGACACTCGCTCGACGGCTCTCTCTGGGCCCGCTGACTCCGGGCGAGATCCTCCCGATGGCTTGCGGCATCGCGTCGGGAATCGACGCCATGCACGCCGCGGGCATTCTTCATTGCGACCTGAAACCAGGCAATATCGTTCTTGCTCCCGGCGATAGCGTTCCCACTCCTGTGATTGTGGATTTCGGACTCGCAGTTTCGGCCGGCGAAGGGCCCGCCCCGCGGGTCGCCGGCTCGCCGCAATATATGGCGCCTGAACAGTTTCGCCCGCAGCGCATCTCGGCCGCCGCGGATGTCTATGCCTTCGGACTCATCCTGTACGAAATGATCGCCGGCGCGCGCCCGTTTCCCGACGAGGATCTCATTGCCACCGCCATTCGCCGCAATGTAGAGAGTGCTCCCGGTCTCGCCTCGGTGGTTTCCTGGGCGCCGCACGCCTGGAACGAGGCAATCCGGCGCGCGCTGATGCGCGATCCCTCCGAGCGTCCGTACTCTGCCGCCGGAGTAATCCAAATGATGACCGGATTCGCGCCCTCAACGCTCTGCAATGCGCCGCTTCCTCTGAACCGGGGCTGCCGCCACACGGTGCGGCGTGTGCTAAATAGCCGGCGCATCCCGGCGGTCAACACCCTGTGAGGGTTCCGCTCCGCCTGGTGCTGGCGTCGCCCGGCCCGACTCCTGTTCGCAAAAATCGCCCCACAATCTTCTCAATCCTACCAGCCATTTACAGACTCACCCTTCCGGAACCCCCAAACCCGCATGTTACCGTCAGCATGTAAACAAGGTTGCTCGTTCGCCGAGCGCAGCCCGTTTCGTAGAGTACGTACCGGCGCCTGAACTGATCAGAGGCCTTAAAGTCCGGTTGGCATGCGTATTTGAGCTTTCGGAAGGCGACCGGCAGCGGCAAGTTCTCTCTGGGCGGAGAGAATCGGTCGTTGTCGGACGGGTTACGGAACCGGTTCCAATGTCCCGGCGCCGCGAGCGCCGCAAACGAACAGAACGACCAGGAACGACACGACAAAGAGCGAAAAAACAGTCTGAAAACACCCAGATTCTCACAACTTCCCCGCACTGCGCCGCCTCTGCGCCCTCCGCCTCTCCGCGCCCTCTCCTTATTGATTGGTTTCTCCGCGTAACCTCCGTGCTCTCCGCGTCTCCGCGGTGAGCCCAGGCCCCGAGCCGCTCCTGGTAGACGCCTTACTCCTCGCGCAACGCCGCCACCGGGTCGATGCGCGTCGCCCGCCGCGCCGGAATCCAGCAGGCCAGCGCGGTGGTCCCCGCCACCAGCGCCGCGGCAATCGCCATCGACTGCGGATTGTCCACCTGCATCCCCGCCAGCCAGTGCCGCAACAGCCGCGCCAGCCCCAGCGCTACCATCAACCCTGCGGCTACCCCCACCGCGGCCAGCCGCATGCCCTGCCCGAAAATCAGCGCCTGCACCTGCCCGGGCGTCGCCCCCAGCGCCATCCGCACGCCAATCTCCTGCGTCCGGCGCGAAGTCATATACGCCACCACGCCGTATACTCCCGCCGCCGAAAGCAGCCACGCGAGCGCCCCGGTGATGCCCAGTAACATCACGATGAACCGCCGGTCCGAGAGCCAGTCGCCGATCAGCGTCGCCATCCCCGCGCTCAAGAACACCGGCTGGTTGGGGTCGATCGCAGCCACCGCCCGCCGAATCGCCCGGCCCAGTTCGCCGAACGGCCGGCGGCTGCGCACCACCAGAAAAGCGGCCGACGAAAGCGCCCCGGCGGACACGTAAACCTCCAGCCCCGGCGGCTGGTCGAGCGCCGCGTGGCGAATGCTGCCCACCACCCCAATCACCTGCTTCCAGTGTGGCGTCCCGCCCGGCGTGCAGTCGATGCAGACCCGGCTTCCCACCGCGTTTCCGCCCGGCCACAGCCGTGCCGCCGCCAGGTCGTTGACGATTGCGGAATCGCGCCCCGGGTCCTCCTCTTCCTGCCGGAACATCCGGCCCGCCAGCAGCGGAATCCCCATGGTCTCCAGGTACCCCGCGCTCACCTGGTCCACTTCCGTGATGGCTTGCGTTTCCGGGTGCGCCACGCCCGCCTCGGTAGCGGTCACCCGCCCGCCGGTGTTATCGCCGCTGAACGGCAGCGGATTCACCACCCCCGCGGATTCCACGCCCGGCAGCACACGCACCGAATCGAGGATGCGCCGAAACAGCCGCGCCTGCGCCTCCGGATGGTTCACGTAGCGGTCGCCCGAAGCCACGATGATCGAGGCGAGCACGCGGTCGGCCTGAAAACCTGGATCGGTGCGCAGCAGCCGTACGAAACTGCCCGCCAGCGACCCGCCCGTCACTACCAGCACCACCGTCACCGCGATTTGCGAGAGCAGCAGCGCCGAACGGAAGCGATTGCTGGAAGCCCCGGCCATGCCGCGCCCGCCCGATTCGCGCAGCGCGCCCGCCGGTTCCGCCGCCCCCGCCCGCCACGCCGGCGCCAGGCCCGCCAAAATGCCGGTCAGCACCGAGACCGCCAGCGCGAAGACCAGCACGGTGGAATCCGCGCGCGCTGCGTCCAGCCGCGGAATGCTCATCGGCGCCACCGCCGGCAGCAGTCTCCACGCCAGCGCCGCCACTGCGTAACCCGCCAGCCCGCCCAGCGTCGCCAGCACGCAACTCTCCGTCACCAACTGGCGTATCAGCCGCGCCCGCCCCGCGCCCAGCGCCGTGCGGATGGCCATCTCGCGCTGCCGCGCCACCGCCCGCGCCAGCAGCAGGTTGGCCACGTTGGCGCACCCGATCAGCAGGAAAATCGCCGCCGCCGCCATCAACAGCAGCAGCCCCGTCTGCGCGAACCCGAGCGTTTCATTGCGAAGCGGCACGGCATGAAGGGTGCGGTCCTGGTTGGTACGCGGATACCTTCGGGCCAGCCCCGCCGCGATGGCCGCTAAATCCTGCTGGGCCTGTGCCAGCGACACGCCCGGCCGCAGCCGCGCGACAGCCGCGTAGCCCGTGCCTTCGCGGTGCGGCTTGGCCGGATCGACCGCCAGCGGCGCCCAAAACTCCATGTGCCGCGAAGGTGTGCTGACGCTGGTCGCCAGGCGCATGGGAAAATCGAACCCCGCCGGCATCACCCCAATGATCCGGCAGCCGTGCCCATTCACCTGCACCACCCGCCCCACCGCGCCAGGATCGCTGTGGAACCGCCGCACCCACAGCCCGTAGCTGAGGATCATCTCGTGCTCGCGTCCGGGTTGCGTCTCCTCGGGAAGGATACCCCTCCCGAGCATCGGGCTGACGCCCAGCGTGGGAAAGAGACTCGCCGAGATCGACAGCCCGTAGAGCGCCTCCGGCAACGAGCCGGATTCACCGCCCAGGTTGAACAGCGCGTAATGATACGTGCCCATCCCGCGGAAGCTGCGGTTTTCCTGCGCCACGTCCTGCATATCGTCCCAGGAAACCCAGGCTTGATGCGGGCTACCCCCGCGCGCGAAATCGGTGCGAATTTGGACCAGCGCCTCGGGATGAGCGTACGGAAACGGCTCGATCAGCACCGCCTTCACCGCCGCAAACACCACCGCCGTGGCGCCGGCTCCAATGGCGATCGACAGAACCGCAATCAGGCTGACCGCCGGCGCGCGCCCCAGCATTCGAAAGGCCTGCCGTATGTCGGACCAGGTGGACACTGCCCTCGATAGACGGGAGAGCGGTTGCGCAGGTTGCCGCGCTTAGTTCCGCGACCCGAGCGTTTCCGTGCGCCCGGCCAGCGGCTGGACCACACCGCCGCCGCACACCGCCACGCCGGTCTTCATCAGGGCCGTCAGGAAATTGAACAACAGCGGGTAGAACACCTGCTCGGTCAGCGGCTGCTTCCCGGGCAGACGGAAGGTGGCCGGTAGCTCCTTGGAGATTCCCAGCAGCACGCAATTACGCTGCACCCGGCCGCCGCGGTCGCGCTTGTTGGCCAGGGTCATGGGCGTCTGCATCACCATTCCGTTGCGCCCGTCCACGTAGAAAATGCAGCGCGAAAACCACCCCAGGTTGGCCGGATCGGCGGCGTCGAACAGGCGTAGCGGGGCTTGCCGCCCCGGAGCACTAAGTTCGAGCTGGATAAACCGCTGCCCGTCTTTAGTCTTGGTGTCGAACCCCGCCTGCCGCGCGATGTTCGTCACCATCTCCGGCTGCAGCTCAAGGTAAATCAGCTTGTGCTGGCCCGCCTGGAGTACTTGCATTCCGATTGGTTATTGTATCTCATCGCGCTTGGCGGCCCACGCAACTCTTGAAAAAACAGTACTTTCCTGGCCGCAACCGCAGCCTTCACGCCACCCGTTCGAAGATTCCCGCGGCGCCCTGCCCGCCGCCCACGCACATGGTCACCATCCCATAACGCGCCTGGCGCCGCTCCATTTCGCGCAGGAGTGTGGCCGTCAATTTGGCGCCCGTGCAGCCCAGCGGATGGCCCAATGCCACCGCGCCGCCGTTCAGGTTCACCCGTTCCGGATCGAGTCCCGCCTCGCGGATCACCGCCAGCGCCTGCACCGCGAAGGCCTCGTTCAGTTCAATCACCCCGATCTCCTCCAGCTTCACCCCCGCACGCCCCAACGCTTTGGGAATCGCCGCCACCGGACCGATGCCCATAATCTCCGGCGGCACGCCCGCGGTGGCGAAGCCCGCGAACCGCGCCTTCGGCTTCAGCCCCAGCTCGCGCGCCCGTTCTTCGGACATCACCAGCGCTGCCGCCGCGCCATCGCTGGTCTGCGACGAGTTCCCGGCGGTCACCGTGCCGTGCGCGTGAAACACCGGTTTCAGTTTCGCCAGCGCCTCCAGGCTGGTGTCGGCCCGGGGCCCCTCGTCCTGCCGGAGACCGTTGACGGGCACCAACTCGTCGTCGAACCGCCCGGCTTGCTGCGCCGCCACGGCCTTGCGATGGCTCGCCAGCGCGAAGGCATCGGCATCCTCCCGCGACACGCCGTACTTGCGTTGCAGCCGTTCAGCCGTCAGCCCCATGCTCATGTAGATCTCCGGCCAATGGTCCACAAACCACGGATTGGGCGCCGGCTTCAAGCCGCCCCGCGGGGTCATGCTCATGGATTCGCTGCCGCCCGCAATCAGCACATCCGCCCCGCCCGAGCGGATGCGGTCGGCAGCCAGCGCGATGGCCTGCAATCCCGAGCTGCAAAACCGGTTGATGGTCATGCCGGTGACCGAATCCGGCAGCCCCGCACGCAGCAGGCACTGCCGCGCCATGTTATTGCCCGCTTCGCCCTCGGGCATGGCGCAACCGATGATCACGTCTTCCACTTCCGGCGCCGCCGCCGGGTAGCGCTCCAGCAGCGCGCGAATCACCGCGGCCCCCAAATCGTCCGGCCGCACATTCCGCAGACTCCCTCGCGGCGCCTTCCCCACCGGCGTCCGCACACAATCCACGATCACGGCTTCCCGCATCTGCCCCTCCCAGCCTCAATTCCGCAGCGGCTTCCCGGTCTTCAGCATGTACTCCATGCGCGCCTGCGTCTTCTCCTGGCCGCACAGGCTCAGGAAAGCCTCGCGCTCCAGATCCAGCAGGAATTGCTCCGAAACCATCGGCTGCCCCACCGGACGCCCGCCGCTCAGCACGTACGCCAGCTTCTCTCCTACCACGGTATCGTACTCGCTGAGGTACCCGCCCTCGTGCGCCATATACAGGCCCAGCTTCATCGCCGCGTATCCGGCCTCGCCTTCCACCGCGATATCCTGCCGCGGCGTGCCGGGCGTGTGCATGGGCGCCAGAGCCAGCACTGCGGCTTTGGCATCCGCCAGCAGCCGCTCGGGGTTCATGGAAATGCCATCCGCGGCCCGCAGCAGGCCCAGCTCGCGCGCATGCGCCGCGCTGCCGGACATCTTGCCGTAGCCGATCAGCTCAAACGCCCGCCGGGCCTCGCCCAACCGCAACAGCAGCTCCTTGCAGCCGCCGCCCGCCGGCACCAGCCCCACGCCGGTCTCCACCAGCCCCATAGTGGTCTCAGCCGAAGCCTGCGCGCGTGCCGCCGCCAGCACCATCTCGCAGCCGCCGCCCAAGGTCATCCCGAAGGGCGCGGCCACCACCGGTTTGGGCGCGTACTTCAGCGCCATGCCGGCCTGCTGGAAGCCGCGCACCGCGGCATCCAGTTCGTCCCAGCGGCATTCCCTCGCCGCCGCCAGCACCCGCCCCAGGTCGGCGCCCACGCTGAAGTTGTCGCCCTGGTTGCCAATTACCAGGCCTTCCCATCCGGCTTCCAGCTCGGCCACCGCCTCCATGGCCATGCGCACCGTGAATTCGCCCAGCGCATTCATCTTGGTGTGGAACTCCAGGCACAGCACGCCATCGCCCAAGTCCACCAGCGAGGCCGCCGGGTTGCGCTTCACCACCCCGCGCGCGCGTTTGATTTCGGCCAGCGCCAGCACGCCAGGCCGCGCTTCTAACTCGCGCCAGCCGCCAGAGGCCAGGTCGAAATAGCGCGTTGCCGGCACGCCGTCATGGTCCGCCGCCTGGTAGAACGAGCTGACCCCTTCCACCGCCGCGGGCACCGCACAGCCCTCGCGCTTCATCCGCGCCACGGTGTCCGGAACCCCCAGCGCGTCCCACATTTCGAACGGCCCGAGCTGGAAGGCGAATCCCCAACGCATGGCGCGGTCGATCTCCACAATGCGGTCGGCAATCTCCGGCGCCACCTCGGCCGAGTATAAGAAAAGGTCCCGCAGCAGCGGCCAGAGAAAGTGCCCCGCGCGGTTGTCGCCGGCCACCAGCGCGCGCAGCCGCAGGCCCAGATCGTCGATCGGCCGGCCGGCTGCATCGGTCACCGATACGGTGGATTTCTCCGCCGGATGATACTCCAGCGTCTTCAGATCGATGGCGTGAATCTCCTTTTCGGCTCCCTTGCCCACGCGCTTGTAAAACCCCTGGCCGCGCTTCTCGCCCAGCCACCCGCGCTCGATCATGCGCTCCATGAATTCCGGCACCTGGTAGCGGCTGCGCTCGGGATCGTGCGGCGCCAGCTCATGCAGGTTGCGCAGCACGTGCGCCCACACATCCAGGCCGATGATATCCACCAGCCGGAAGCTGGCGCTCTTCGGCAGCCCGATCAGCGGGCCGGTGAGCGCGTCCACCTCTTCCACGGTGTAGCCACCCTCGGCGGTCAGCTTGTGGATGGTGGCGCCGAAGAAGCACCCGATGCGGTTGGCGATGAAGTTGGGGGTGTCTTTGCACGGCACCACGCCTTTGCCCAGGTGCAGATCGCAGAAGCGCGCCACCCAGGCCAGCACTTCGGGCGCGGTTTCCGGCCCGGGGATGATTTCCACCAGGTGCAGGTAGCGCGGCGGATTGAAGAAATGCGTACCCAGAAAATGCGAGCGCCATTCGCCGGCGAAGCCTTCAGCAATGTGCGCCAGCGGAATGCCGCTGGTGTTGGTGGAAAGGATGGTGCCGGGCGTCCGCACCTCGGCCACGCGCGCCAGCAGGCTGCGCTTCACGGACAGATTTTCGGAGACCGCTTCCACAATCCACTGGCACCCGGAGAGGCGGGCCAGGTCGTCCTCGAAATTGCCGGGCGTGATGAGGCTGCGCGCGGCCGCGGTGAAGAACGCACCCGGCCTCTGGGTGGCGGCGGCCTCGATGCCGGCGAGTGCGGCGGCGTTGGGCGGTTTCCCCGAAAGCTTGAGATCCAGCAGGTCCACCGGGTACCCGGCGTTGGCAAAGTGGGCTGCGATCCGCGACCCCATGGTTCCCGCTCCCAGAACCGCGATACGACTGATTGGCTTCATCAGTTGCTAGGGTACCGCGGCTACGGATTCATCGCAGAGCCGCGGAGGCTACGCGGAGAAGATCAATTCCTCTCCTCTGGTTTCTCCGCGTCTTCCTCAGCCGGTCCGGGGCGTTCCAGGACTGCCGGAAACTCCAGGCAACCGGATTGTATTCAGGCTGTCATCCCCGCGTAATATGCGTTTCGTAACGTTATCTGTTTCCGGCATAAAAAAGGAGGAGAGGGATGGAAATATTTGGGGAGCACCTTTCGATTGCGAGCGCCATGTTTCTATTGCTGGCGTTAGGGTTGGCGCTGAGCTTCGAATTCGTCAACGGATTTCACGACACTGCCAATGCGGTGGCCACGGTCATCTACACCCACACGTTGAAACCGACCATCGCGGTGGTATGGTCGGGATGTTGGAACCTGATCGGCGTGCTGAACTCCACTGGAGGCGTGGCCTTTGGGGTCCTCGCGCTGCTGCCGGTGGAATTGGTGGTTCATGTCGGATCGGCGGCTGGGTTCGCCATGGTCTTCGCGCTGCTGATTTCGGCCATCATCTGGAACCTGGGTACCTGGTACTTCGGCCTGCCGGCCTCCAGCTCACATACCCTGATCGGATCGATCATGGGCGTCGGCCTGGCCAACTCCATGATGTCCGCCGGGCACGTGTTCGGCGAAGGCGTAAACTGGGCCAAGGCTTCCGAAGTGGGCATGTCGCTGCTCATTTCGCCCATCGTCGGCTTCACCTGCGCGGCGCTGTTGCTGCTGCTCTCCAAGGCACTCATCAAGCGCAAGGAGCTGTACATGGCGCCCGATAAAGAGAAGGCTCCGCCACTGTGGATCCGCCTGCTGCTGATTTTCACCTGCACCGGGGTGAGCTTCGCGCACGGTTCCAACGACGGGCAAAAAGGCATGGGGCTGATCATGCTGATCCTGATCGGCATCCTCCCCGCTACCTACGCGGTAGACCTGGGCACCAGCCAGGTTTCGGTGCAGGAAATTTCGCAGAGCGCCATGACCATCTCTTCGCGCATGGATCAGCACGCGCCCGGCATCGCGCTGGCCGGCTTGCAGACTTCCTCCGACGAACTTTCGTCGTACCTCAAAACCACCGGCGTGGCCTCCGATTTGACCTTCGCGGCCATCGGCAACAAGTGCCGCGAAATCTCCGCCATGCTGGAAGGCAAGACCAGCCTGACGCAGCTCAACCCCGAAGACCGCCGCCTGCTGCGTACCGACCTGTACCTGGTTTCCGAGTCGCTCGGCAAGCTGCTCAAGCAGAAGAAACTCTCCGAGACACCGGACATCGACGCGGCCGCCGCGCTGCATAGCCGCATGGACAAAGTGACCAAGTTTATCCCGCTGTGGGTCAAGGTTATGGTGGCCATAGCCCTGGGCCTGGGCACCATGATCGGCTGGAAGCGCATCGTGGTGACGGTGGGCGAAAAGATTGGCAAGGAACACCTGACTTACGCGCAGGGCGCCTCGGCCGAGTTAGTAGCCATGGGGACGATTCTGATGGCCGACCGGATGAACCTGCCGGTGAGCACCACGCACGTGCTGTCGTCCGGAATTGCCGGAACCATGGCGGCCAACCGCTCCGGCCTGCAGATGGAAACGCTGCGCAACCTGCTGCTGGCCTGGGTGCTGACCCTGCCGGTAAGCGTGCTGCTGGGCGCCGGAATCTTCGCCTTCGGCCTGAACGTGGTGTTGCGGCTGGGGCTGAAGTAAAGCGGAAGGAAAGAGCGGCCGGGACTGCTCCGCGGCCGCTTCGCTGTTGACCGCCCCACCGGTCCCCGAGGCGCTGCAGGTAGAGAGCGTGAGGCCTTCACCGCTTAACTTGGCTGCCCGGCGAACAGGCGTTAGCCGGTTCCACCTTCCAGCACAGCGTCCGATGCTCGCGTCACATAGCAGGAAAAGGCATCTGGGGGATTCAAGGACCATTTGGCCGCCTCGCGAACCCTGAAATCCATACCGCCGTTGGTGGCTCCGTCCGGGTCGTAATACGGGTCCAACGCCGCCAACTGCTGAAGCTTCGCGTGCACCTCCGGATCGTCTCTCAAAGGGGCGAGCTTGGCGCGAATCATGGCTGGTCTCAGGAGGCACATATCGAGCGGGCCTCATGGCTAAACCAACCTTCACCTTCACCGCTCTACCGCGGGATCGGCGGCGGTGCGGTCGAAAAGGTCGCCGGCGTCGGCGCGGGCGCCGGCGGAACCGGCTGGATGGCCGCGTCGCAGGACCTCCGTAAGGCCGTGCCGGCCGCCAAACACCCGGAACGCCGACCGGTCGTGGTGGCGGTGGTGGTGGATATCAGCCAGGCGCCGCCGAAGTGCCGACGAGGAAGTTGAGCGAGCCTGTCCACCGATGGACACGCCGGCGGCCATTCAGGCTGATCGGGTAACTGGCTGGGGTAAATTAGCGGATCGAATACAAAAAGCGGCCGGGATCGCCCCTCGGCCGCTGCGGTTTTACAGGACTAACTCGGTATTAGCTCTTGTGCCCCGACGGGTTCTCCACCTGAAGATCGTTCTGTACTCCGAAGCTCAACGTCGAGTTGGCCCGGATACCTGCAAGCTGTTTGTCCATCTGGTTCATCACCACGCCTTTCAGAGTCACGTGGCCGTTATCCACAATGATGTGAATCGACGGAATCGCGCCCATCGAATACCGCGAAAGCGACGGCTCGCTGAAAATCGCGCGCGCTACCTGCTGCCGCAACTGGTTGTCCATCGGCGAAAGCGGTAAGACCTTGATATCGTTTTCGATGCTGGTGACGCCCGGGATCCCTTTCACCATGCGCTCGATATCGGATTTTTTGTAAGGCTGAGTGACGGCTCCTGAGAGCACCACCTGGCCATTGTCGATGCGGTAACCGATATCGTCCCAAAGAGTGTAATGCGGATAAGTCAGAATGTCGTGCCGGACCTGCTTCGCTATAGCAGCGCTGCTTCCCGCCACCGGAGCATTGGGTTTATCGGCAGCTTGGGCCAGCCCGGCGCCGGCCACCAGAACCGCTGCCATCAAGATGTGGCCGAAGAAATTCATCTTCATTTTTGTCCTCCTCCTTCAAGAGTGCAAGCGCCATGCCAAACGTCGCGGTGCCATTGTAAAAGGTTCGTAAACAGACCTGCGGCCCCGGCGGCCGGCCGCTCACCCGCACCCCCAGCCCCGCGTTACCATACCGGTTACGTTGCGATGGTTCCAACGCAGTTGCAGTTCATCTGGACAACCCACTCCCCGGCACGAATAACCCGTGCGCATATACCGGTGGCGGCATGTCGTTCAATGAGTGCAATTACGCATGTGGACCCCTCCCCGCAATCGCTGGTGGCGTCTCTGAAGCACTGAGCCGCGTTACCATACTTCTATGCTGCGGTGGCTCGTGACCGGAATCGGAGACATCACCACCAGGCGCGTGCTGCCCGCCCTGCTGGCGGAGCCGCGCAGCAAGTTGGCCGGCATCGTGACGCGCAACCCGGCCAAGGCCGAGCCTTATGGCGTCCCGGGGTGGACCAACCTCGGCCGCGCGCTGGAGGAGTCCGGCGCCGATGCGGTCTACGTGGCCACGCCGGTGTTCCTGCACGCGCCGCAGACCATCGCCGCGCTGCGCGCCGGCAAGCACGTGCTCTGCGAAAAGCCCATGGCGCTGAATTATGAGGAGGCCAGCGCCATGCAGCGGGCGGCCGACGAAACCGGCGCGGTGCTGGGCGTCGCCTACTACCGGCGGCTATATCCCAAAGTGGCGCGCGCCGTGCAGTTGATGGCGGAGGGCGCCATCGGGCGGCCGGTGTTCGCGGAGGCCACGGCGCACGACTGGTTTTCCCCCGTGAGCGGCTTTCGCGCCTGGCTGGCGGACCCCGCGATGGCCGGGGGCGGGCCGCTACGCGATACCGCGTCGCACCGCATCGACCTGATGAATTCGCTGTTCGGCGCTCCGGTGCGCGCTAGCGGCTACACCTCTACGCTGGTGCAGCCGGTGAAAACGGAGGACAACGCCACGGTGCTAATCGAGTACCCAAACGGCGTGCGCGGCGTGGTGGACGTGCGCTGGCATTCGCACGTGGCGCGCGACGAATTCCGCATCCGCGGCACGAAAGGCGAAATCGACCTGACCCCGTTGAACGGCGGCCCGCTGGTCTATCCCGGCGGAGCCGAGGAGATTCCGCCGCACGCCAACCTGCACTATCCCTGCGTGGAGAATTTCGTGGCGGCCGTGCTGGATGGCGCGCCGCTGGTTTCCTCGGGCCGCACGGCGCTGGCGGCGGAATGGGTGATGCAGCAGGTGTCCGCCGCAGGGTGTGCCGGGGCGGCTCAGTAAGTAACGCCGGTCTTGCGCCCGGTTTGCTCGCCGCGCAGCCAGACGTAGATTGGCGCGTGCGGGCCGGGGGCGGGCCAGCTCATCACCACGCGCAGCGTCTGGCGGGTGGGGTCCTCGGGGATCGGCGCGGCAATCGCGCCCACCGGGATGCCGTTCTGCGGGTCCCATCCGACCTTGTCGATGACGTCCAGGTCGCGGCCCTCCAGAATTCCCACGTAGCTGGAATCGCCCACCTTTTCGGAGGTGAGGGTGAACTTGTCGAGGCGTGGGATGCGCACCACGCGGCCGAGCACGAAGGGATCGGAGCGGCCTTCCGGCTCCAGAATCACGGTGGCCTCCAGGCGGCAGCCGGCGTAGCCGACCACACCCGGGTCCAGCGAAAGATACAGCGCGCCGGGCCCCGCAAAGCTCAGGCTGGCGCCGTGGGACGGTTCGCTGGGGGAAAGCGTCAGTGCCTGGCGCACCTCGCCGCTTTGGCAGCCCAGCTCAATCTGCGGCCTGACGGCGTGGTCCAGGTGGTCCACCTTCAGCACCAGTCCCGCGGCGGTGCCGGCCGGCAATTCATCGGCGGCGAGCTCGATTCCCAGATCGCCGGCCTGCGATTTGGCCGCGGAGACGATGCCGGGGCGCGGCCCCACCATCTCCAACGCATCGTCCACGGTTACCGGACTGGCCAGGCCCTTGACTTTCAGCAGCAGCGGAAACCGGCGGCCTTTGGCCAGCCCGCTCTTCAGCACAATCTCTCCCGACCAGCCGTGGGCGCCGGCCGACCCGGTGATGGCGCCGGCTTCCGAGGTGACCCCTTCGATGCGGTCCAGGCCGCTGCCTTCCAGGCGAAGGGCTTCCCGCTTCTCGCCGGTGTTGAGGCGAATGGGAAGATTGGTGATCTTCGGATCGGGCGGCAGGACCGTCACCGGCACCTGGTGCGTGGCGCCATCGGATTGCGCCAGTAATAAATGATAGGCGCCCGGCTTGGCGGTATCGAGGTACACGGTGACGGAATTCTGCGGGCCGGCGCGCTTGCCCTTGGGCAAGTTGAAATCCACCTCGGCGGGCTTGGCGGTGCGTGCGGAGGACTTGATCTGCACCTTTTCGAGGAACTCGAAATCGGCGCCCGACAGGGCCACCGCCACATCGTCGCCGCGGCCCTCCACCAGCTTGTCGCGCTCCGCGGGCGCCAGGGTCACGTGCGTGAAATCGCCATAGGGATGCAAATGCAAAGTGCCGCTGACCGGAAGCGTCTCCCAATCCCACGTGGCGGAAAGCTGATAATCGCCGGCGGTGGCCTTGGTTTTGGAAAGGTCGATTTCGAGGGCGGTGGCGGAAGTGGACTGCACCTCGACGGGAACCGCGGCGCCGCCCGCGGCCGGCGTGAGCTTCCATTCGCGAGCCAGTGCCAGGTCCTTAACGGCCGCGCCGCCGCCGAGTTTCACGGGCACCGGTGATTTCGACCCCAGCGGCAGGTTCACGTCGCCTGTGATGGTGAGCACCGGCTTTTTGATTTCGGGCGCGCGATAGGCCCACAGATAGGCGATGCGCGTTTTGGCCTTGGGCGCCTGGTTCTTGGTACACAGGGCCAGGTCGTCCTTATCGGCGGACTGCGTAAACGCCGAGCGAAACTCGGTGTTGGGGAACATCACCATCTTTAGGTTCGCGAACAACTGCGCGCCGCCGGCCGCCAGGGCCACCGGGTTGCCGAAAAACAGCCCGGCCACCGACGCTGCGAGGCCGCCCGTCTGCTGCACCTGGACGCTCTGTTCCGACAGCGGGTCGTAAGCGCTGGTGGAGGGAAGCACGGATTTCAGTAGCAGCGCGGCCTGCTGATTGGCGGGCGTGGCGTTCAGCTTTTGAGGCGTGACGCCGTACTTGCTGGAAATGCCCTCAAAGACCGCATCCGGGCTGGCGCCCGATTGTTCGGCATTCGAGAGATCCTGCACCAGCGATTCCACCTGGGAGCTTTGCTCGGCGTAATCGGCAAGCTGGCGGAGCAGTTCCCGGTTGTGGGTGACCAGCGACTTGATTTTGCCCTCGCTCAGACCGTGCGGGCCGTAAATGACGGCGATCACCTGCGGCCGTTCGGGGAGTTGCCATTCGGTGCGGGCGTCGGCCTTGCGCGGCTCGAGGGTAAGGATCAGATCGCCCTCGGAGGCGGGCAGCAGAACGGCGGTCACCTGGGCGTCATGGGAAGGCGTGGGAAACAGGTGCACGGGATTCCAGATCAGGCGCGAGCCGCCCTGGATCTCGGCCACGGATTTCAGCGGCAGCGGCGCGCCCGGGGAAAACGGCCGCACCAGCAATTGAAAGGTGCCCAGAGACGACCCTCCCGCGCAAACCGCCGGTGCGCTGGCGGCGGTCGCCGCGATGGCGGGGCATGCCAGGACGGCTCCCAGCACCATTCCCGAGAATTTGCGGATCACTCTAATGAGATGCGCCGGAACCGGCAAAAGACGACCACGGCCTCCAAGGTTATAGATAGCACTTTGAGGGGGAGATTTCCAATCCTGTGCAGACAGGATTTGGGGGGCTCGTCCTCACCGCGGAGACGCGGAGGGAGCGGAGAAAGCGCGGAGAAAACCAAAATGAGAATTAAGAGCGGGAAAGCGGTCCTCGCCGCGCGGGGTCCCTGAAGGCGTCAGCATCTATCTCCCCTCTTTGCTCCCTTTGCGAACTTTGCCTTCAGATGCGCCGGCGCTGGTGCGCGGCTACGGGTTGCACCAGGCGCAGGACGTGCTCGCCGGTGGACGAATCGAAGCGATAATCCACGATGGCATCGGCGGCATCCTGCGCCGGGGCGCCTTCCACGGTCGGGTTGCTGACGGTGACCTCACCGGTGCTGCGGATGCGCAGTTCGCTGCCCACTTGCAGCGGAATCCGCATAAATGTCTGATGCGGGCTCATGCACCCTCCTATCTCCCCTGCTTCCATTTTCCCGCCGGCCGGCGGCGCGGTCTGTGCGGTCACGCGCTTCCGCCGCGGCGGGGCGGTGGTTTTGGCGGGTGACGTGTAGTCGTAAGGCGGGGGCGTGTGCATGAGCCACCTCGCGCGGGTGTTGTTCGCGGTCTTTTGGAAACTGGGCGGGCCGGGCCTCTTGGCCCTCGGAATTCTGGATTCCTCCTTTCTATTTGCACCCCTGGGCAACGACCTGCTGGTGGTAGCGTTGGCCTCGCACTATCATTCCGTGGCGCGGGTGCTCTACTATGCCGCGATGTCCACGGCCGGGTCGGTGCTGGGCTGCCTGCTGGTGGATTTGGTGCTGCGCCGCGCGGGCGAAAAAGGACTGGAAAAACATCTGCCGCCGCGGCGCCTGGCATACGTCCGTAACAAGGTTTCGCACAGCGCCAGTGCGGCCCTGGTGCTTGCCTCGCTGGCGCCGCCGCCGTTCCCGTTTACGCCCTTCATCATGGCCGCCGCCGCCCTGCAATATCCGAGGCGGAAAATGCTGGCCGTGGTGGGATGCGCGCGCATGGTGCGTTTCACCGGACTGGGATGCCTGGCGTTTTTTTATGGCCGGCGCATCCTGGAATGGGCCCATGCGCCTGCGGTGGTGGGGTTCCTGCTGGGGCTGATCGTGCTCTCGACGGTGGGCAGCGCGATTTCGGTCTACGGCTGGATCAAGCGCAGCCGCGCCGCCCGCTGAGGGCCGGTTGGGCAATGGAGCGCCGCACCAGGCCGGCCAGCGCTTCAATGAAGGCCGGCGAATCGTTCAGACCCGGAACCATACGGAAATCGGCGATGCCCAGGCCACGTGCCTGCTCGCGGTGCTCGATTTCGATTTCGTGGAGTGTCTCGACGTGGTCGGAGACGAAGGAAATGGGCGCCACCAGCACGTGCCGCCGTCCTTCGGCTGCCAGCCGGCGAATGGTCTCGTGCATGGAAGGCCGCAGCCACCGCGAGGCTCCCACCTTGCTCTGATAGCAGAGGTGCCGCCGCGCCGGCCAGCCGCCCATTTGCCAGACCAGATCCACGGTTTCTTCGATGTGCCGCTGGTAGGGGTCGCCCTGCGCCACCACCGACACCGGAACGCTGTGGGCGCTGAACACCATGTCGACGTCGCGCGGTTCCTCAAATTGCGCCAGCGTGCGGCCGATCGATTCGACCACCGCCTGGAGGTAGTCCTGGTCGCGGTAGAAGTGCTCGATGGTGTGAACCCGCGGCTGCGCGGGGCCGTTCGCCGGGAAGCGCCGCCACCATTCGTTGAGGCTGCTACCGGTGGTGGTTTTGGAGTATTGCGGGTAGAGCGGCAGCAGGACGATTTCTTCGGGCGCGTGCGCTTGCAACTGACTAACGGCATCGGCGGTAAAGGGCCGCCAGTAGCGCATGGCCACCACCACGCGCGCGTCGAACTCGTCGCCCAGGCGCGCCTCCAGCGCCGCCGCCTGGCGCATGGTGAATTCCAGGATGGGGCTTTTCCCGCCGATCCCCGCATAGTGGCGCCCCACGTGCCGCGCGCGGGTGGCGGCGATGAGCCGGGCCAGCGGCTGCCGCGCGATCCGGGCGAACGGAAAGTCGATGATGTCCGGATCGGAGAAGAGATTATAGAGAAAGGGTTCGATGGCCTCCAGGGAATCCGGCCCGCCCAGTTGAAACAGCACAACCCCCAGCTTCACAGTTCAGAGTGTACAACAGCGGGCGGGGTGACCCGTGAGGCCGCATCCCACAAGGCGGACAGGTCAGGGTTGACGATGTCGCCTACGATCCTGCCCTTTCGCGCCCAACGGTGGCGAGGCGGACCTGCGCATGCCGGGCTTAGGCGGCTGGAGTACCGGCGGCAGGCGACCGCGCCGGGTGATGACAATCGCCTCGGCGGGTGGTGGGTCAGTTTGAGCGGGCCTCCCGACGCGGCCACGGACGGGAGTCCCGGGCAAGGCATTGTGAAGCTTCCGCGGGCGGGCGCTTCGACAGGGGCTCGATGGTTGCAGTCGCTAGCGTTTTACCCGGGGGGAGTAACCTATGGCGCACGATCCGGCGATGCCCAGACTCAAGCCGACTTATGGGTACTAATCCTCGGGGTCGGGTTACCCTCGAAACCCGCTCAAGCTTTCTGCGATTAAGCGAGGTCTAAAATCCACTCTGCGACATCTGCCAGAGGCACACTAGGTCTTATTGTCCTGAGCGGTACACCCAGATGGCGGCTGATCGCTCGCGCGCGCGCAGCCTCTCTTCGTTGAAAGCGATCAACGAAGACTTCGTCAAGGCCCGTGCCGTCCCTACCAACCAGGCGCTTCAGGATTGTCGAAGGATCATCTACGACTATTAGCAACGCCGATGCCCTCAACGCATTGAATAATGCAACTGGAATAGCTTCAATGCGGCGATGCGGAGTCAATAAACAGAAGTGGCCATCCAGTATAATGCGTACACCCCTATGCTGCCTTCGATACTCCCGCAGGGCCGCTTGAATATATGCCTGATTTTCTTGGGGATCTATGACTGCATATTGGCTTGGTCTTACGAGACCTGCCATCTGAAGCAGAGACCCTGCCGAAACGTGAACTGCATGAATCTGGTCAGCCAGAGCTTGGCAGAGAGTCGTCTTGCCCACGCCATGTACACCCCCGCAGAACACCAAGTCCTTTACGGCCTCGCTGGTCTGGAGCATCGGAATTAACGTGTACTGGGCAAGGCCAGCGGCCCCGTGCAGAGATCGTGTGCGACAGAAAGCAGAGAATGGAAATTGTCTTTTTCGTGGACGCTCCTATACGATTGAGGGGGCAAAAAGCGGCCTTCATTCAACGCACGGATCTCGGACAAGGGTAGTGGTCGTTCGTACCGCATCACTTGACCCAACTCGATAGCTGCGAGCTTCGATGTGCCCCGCGCATAGTCATCGAACTCGGTGCGGGAGCATCTCAGTTGAGCGCGATAGGTCGACCAAATCTCTTCTGGGTGTCTTGTAATGACAGAAAGAACAGTAGCCTCGCCGAGAAGACAACGGTCTGGAGCCGAAGAATAAATGCATAAGCGTTGGTCTATCCACCGGTTAGAGAAGGAACGCCGCAGCTCCACCCTCTTATCGCCGGCAAGAATCGCCCGCGCAAACTTCGGCTTTATGCTCATAAGCAGCCGGGGCACATCCACGTACCCGATGGTGCCTAGGAATTTAGCGATGGCCGGAAGCTGATCTTCCGCGTGTTTCCAGAACGTCGAGAATGGAGCCGAGCAAGAGAGCTCGCGATCAAATAGTCGATATTGTTGATTCGCGACAATTGATTCCGCGAATCCAAACGAGCGAAAAAAATCTTCCTTCTCTAGCCATAAGCTTTCTGGAAGCGTGAAATGTACTTCATTTGCGAGTGAACGGATTTCATGGGCGAGCAGGCAGAAAAGCAAAGTCCCGAGATTCTTGTTCTGAAAACCTCGGTCTATTCGCACGTGGCAAAGCTTTGATGACTCACCGCGTTTTACTACCACTGAAGCGATCGGCTTTTCACCATCGGCGAGCAAAAAGGCCCGTCGATTCGCGCCGCCTAGTTGCGGCACAACCTTACGATTCAGCCAAGCTTCAATGGCTGGATACATCTCCTCATTCTGCAGAACAAACTCAGTAAATGTACGCCAGCGGTCGCTTTGGGTTTTCGCGTCAGCCTGCGTTAGCCTATGGACGGCGATTTGTGAGCAAACGTCTTTTTCAATCACTTATTACCTGCCTCAGAAGGGACGACACTACAGTCCTCCGTTATAGTCAGTTTTTCGGGCCACTCGCCAAAATAGCCCGAGAGCTTAAGTTCCTGTTCGTTATATTCATTTTGTTGAGGCGCAGCCTCGTCAGATTGGATCGCGTCCTCGGACATTCGGTAAAATGTCAACCGCGCCAGTCTTTCGCGATGGATTAAACTTACATCGAGGTCATGACCACGGACCTCAAAAATCAGTGGCGTTCCCGGCTTACCGTCTGCGCGCTTAAACCCAAAGAATGGATGAACAAACCCCGCGTAGTGAATTCGCATTTCGCCGATCGTCTCGTCAATGGCCCTGCAGTACGCCGCCACTCCTAGCGGGAGGCGAAGTCGCTCTCGCGACCGGAGGATGTAAAACGACTTCTGATTTAGCTGGAGACGCTGGTATTTATCCGCGTTCTTGAATTTCCAGAAAGGCCACGGCTGGGGCCTTTCGTTTGGCGGTTTCTTCCAGAGATCGATCGCTGTAGCGGCCTTGGGGGGCGAAGCCTCCAACGCCGCAACTTGTAGCGTTGCTATTATTGAGGAGTCGAGGTCAACCGAAAGGGTGTCATCTACGCGCGCTCGCCCATCGCAGTCGGGATGGTACAGAACCGTATTCCACAACTCGCGACTGTGAATCTCGCAAGCGATTGGATCGCCATAAAAAAGCCGTAGCTGGGATAGGGACGTCCCCACCTTTACACGAACATGGAATGTCATCGGGGTGATCTCGATGAACATATCGCCGCTGCTTTGTGCTAGCTCGTCTGGGCTAAAGCCTTCGTATCGGGAAGTACCATCTACTACCAGCCTCGCCAATACGTCTAGCCTGCCGACGCTGCTCTTTGCCGTAGCTTCACCATAGATTCCGCTATCACGTAAAGGGCCAAGCCTCTCCCGAATCCGGAACAGGTACGTTTTTCGCGGTTCGAGAACATACGCTCCATCTACAGGCGCCAATTTGGTCGCAAGTTCATGCTGTTCAACAAAATGCAGATAGCTGCGCCCCGACGGCTTGATGGAGCCTCGCGGCAGAACCCACGCTTGCTCCTCGAGGTGAAGGTCGATTGACGAATGGTCAACGGATTGCTTGGGCTGTGTTTGCGTCAAGTACCCTTGCTGGCACAGCTCAATGACCTGCCGACGAGAGAGTACCCCCGGAATCCAGTCTGACCATGGTAAGCGCATGTTGTGCCTGGGCGAAAATACGGCGAATCCCAAGATAACACTTTTCACGCGCGTCGTGTATATGCGCGATTTTGTCAAGGGCGTGGCAGAGAACCGGGGGCAGAACCTGTTCTTGCTCGGACATGTCGGTGACCGGCAGACGGAAATTGGTTGG
>Ga0335074_10003491_pt1 | contig 21506 bp, 15 predicted proteins | sample Lox_Sample_23_FD_206715 | JGI IMG/M metagenome (GOLD analysis project Ga0335074, IMG submission 206715) | Soil microbial communities from Loxahatchee National Wildlife Refuge, Florida, United States - Lox_Sample_2.3 | ecosystem: Environmental > Terrestrial > Soil > Wetlands | place: USA... | reverse complement strand
CGAATTCGGGAAGGCTGGCGTGGATACGGGGTATCTCGGCAGGGTCCTGGAGTCGGCGGCTTACGTTCAGGATGATCATGAGTGACCTTGAACTGGTGGACGTCTCGTTGCGCGACGGAAACCAGTCGCTGTGGGGGGCGACCGGGCTGCGCACCGCGCACGTCGCGCAGATCGCACCGGTGCTGAACCGGGTGGGGTTCCGGGCGCTGGACTTCTCGTCGAGCACCGCGATGGGGGTGTCGGTGCGGACGCACCGGGAGAACCCGTGGGACCTGCTGCGGCTGACCCGCAAGGCGATGCCCGACACGCGGCTGCAGTTCATCGGCACCGGGTTCCGGTTCATCTCGTGGGAGCGGGCGCATCCCGAGGTGATGGAGCTCGTCTACACGAGCCTGGTCAACGCGGGGATGGACCGGTTCGTCGTGCTCGACCCGACGCACGACATGGACGCGGTGCGGGAGACCGCGCGGATCATCAAGCGGGCCGGCGGCGCGGGGGCCGAGGTCATCGCGGCGCTCACCTACACCGTGTCGGCCGCGCACGACGATGCCTTCTACGCGGGCATCGCCGCGCAGTACGCGGCCTGCCCGGACATCGACCGGGCCTACGTGAAGGACCCGGCGGGGATCTTGACCCCGGAGCGGGCGCGGACGCTGCTGCCCGCCGTCCTCGGTGCGCTGCACGGCAAGCCGCTCGAGCTGCACGCGCACGCCTCGCTCGGGCTGTCGCCGCTGACCTGCCTGGTGGCCGCCGGCCTGGGCGTGCGGGTGCTGCAGGTGGGGTGCGGCGCGCTCGGCAGCGGCACCTCGCTGCCCGACGCGGAAAAGCTCGTCGCCAACCTCCGCGCCGACGGGCACACCGTCGACGTGGACGACCGTCTGCTGGCCGCCGTCGCCAGGTACTTCGACTCGGTGGCGGAGGCCGAAGGGCTGCCGGCCGGGCAGCCGCGCGAGTACGACGCGGCGTTCATGCACCACCAGGTCGCGGGCGGGGTGATGACCACGCTGCGGCGGCAGCTGTCAGAACTGGGCATGGAGTACCGGTTCGGCGAGGTGATGGAGGAGGTCGGGCGGGTGCGCGCGGAGCTCGGCTACCCGATCATGGTGACGCCGTTCCCGCAGATGGTGATCGGGCAGGCGCTGGCGAATGTGCTCAGCGCCCACTCCCTGAATGGCGGCGCGCGCTACGACCAGGTGCCGGACCAGGTGATCAGGTACGTGCTCGGGAAGTTCGGCAAGCCGACGATGCCGGTGGAGCCGTCCGTGCTCGACCGTATCCTCAGCCGGCCGCGGGCTCTGGAGCTCGCGGAGGAGCCGCCGCCGCTGTCGGTGTCCGAGCTGCGGCACCGGTTCGGTGAGCGGACGGGCGACGAGGAGCTGCTGCTGCGGTTCGGGATGCCGGGCGGCGAGGTGGACGGGATGGTCGCCGCCGCGCCTCCCGTCACGCACTACAACCCGGACCTGCAGCCGGTGCTGCGGCTGTTGCGGGAGCTGGCCGGGCGGCCTCCGGCGGCGGAGCTGTCGGTGGACAAGCCGGGGTTCCGGCTGAGCGTGAAGGGCGGGCAGCGTGACTGACGGGGTGCCTGACGGGGTGACTGATGCGGTGCGGGAGCGCCTGCGGGACGCGCGCGGGTTCATCTTCGACATGGACGGGACGCTCGTCCTCGGCGACCGGGTGAACCACGGCCTTCGCCCGCTGCCCGGCGCGGTCGCGATGCTCGAGTGGGTGCGGGACCGCGGGGTGCCGTACGTGGTGTTCACCAACGGGACGAACCGTGCTCCGGCGCATTTTGCCCGGGTGCTGCGCGAGGCGGGGCTGGCGGTGCCCGACGACCGGATGATGACCCCGGCCAGCAGCGCGGTGGTGATGTTCACCAAGCGCGGCTACAAGCGGGTGATGGTGCTCGGCGGCGATGGCATGGCCGGGCCGCTGCGCGAGGCGGGGATCGAGGTGGTGCCGCCGGCTGACGAGGCGGGGCCGGTGGACGCGGTGTTCGTCGGGTGGTTCCCCGAGTTCACGATGCCCGCGCTGCAGGCGGCGTGCGAGGCGGTGTGGGGCGGGGCGGTGCTGTTCAGCGCGTCGGAGACGCCGTTCTTCGCGTCGGCCAACGGCCGGGCGCTCGGCACCTCGCGCGCGATCAGCGCGATGATCAGGTCGCTGACCGGCTGCGGGCTGCGGATCACCGGCAAGCCGTCGCTCGACGCGCTGCGCGCGGCCGCGTCGCGGCTGGGGGTGCGGCCGGCGTCGCTCGCCGTCGTGGGCGATGACCCGCTGCTCGAGGTGCCGATGGCGCACCGCGGGCGGGCGCTCGCCATCGCGGTCGGCACCGGGCTCGGCGCGGCGGACGCCTACGATCACCTGCCCGCCGCACGCCAGCCGCACCTGCACCTGGGTGGCGTCGATCAGCTGCTCGCCCTGGTCACGGAGCTGTCTTAATCCCTCTTATGTCTGGAGTCTGGTAATGAGCGACATACGTGCCTGCGGATTCACTGAGTTCGGCGACGCCTCGGTGCTGCGCGTGCTTACCGTGCCCATGCCGGAGCCTGGCCCCGGCCAGGTCCGGGTGCGCGTCGCGGCCGCCACCGTGAACCCGACCGACCTCGGGTTCCGGCAGGGCGGCCGGCAGCTGCCGGACGAGGTCACGCCGCCGTACGTTCCCGGCATGGAACTGGCCGGCGTGATCGACGCCGTCGGCCCGTCGGTGTCCCCGTGGCAGGCCGGCGACCGGGTGATGGCGGCCGTCTCCCCGCGGGAACCCGGCGGCGGCGCGCAGGCCGAATACCGGGTGGTCGACGCCGACCAGCTCGCGCGGGTCCCCGACGGGATCACGCTCGAGGCGGCGGCGACGCTGCCGATGAACGGGATGACCGTGCGGACCGCCCTGGACATGCTGGCGCTGCCGCCCGGCTCGACGCTGGCGGTCACCGGCTCGGCCGGGGCCGTCGGCCAGTACGCGATCCAGCTCGGGACTCACGAGGGGCTGACGGTGATCGGCGACGCGGCGCCGGGGCCGGACGAGGACCTGGTGCGGTCGTTCGGGGCGCGGCACGTGGTGCCGCGCGGGCCCGAGATGGCGGCCGCGGTGCGCGCGCTGTACCCGGACGGGGTGGACGCGGTGCTCGACGCGGCGCTGCTCGGCCCCGCGATCTTGCCGGCCGTCCGCGACGGCGGGCAACTGCTCGCCGTCCGCCCGTTCCAGGGCGAGACCGAACGCGGCATCGCGATCTCCCTGGTGCTGGTCGGCCAGCACCTGCACGAGGGTGATCGGCTCGCTTCGCTCGCGGAGCTGGCCAGCAAGGGAGTGCTGACGCTGCGGATCGCCGAGCTGCTGCCGGCGGAGCGCGCCGCCGAGGCGCACCGGCGGCTGGACGCGGGCGGTGTGCGCGGGCGGCTGGTGCTGGTGTTCTAGCCCCCGTTCTCCGCTAGTCCTCGCTCCCGGCGGGTGCGGGCAGCCAGCCCCAGGGATGGGTTCCCCAGCCCGGGGAGAACTCCTCGCCCGCTTTCAGCGTGCGGACGGGCACCAGCCCGTACCCGCCCCTGAACGCCTGCCCGGTGGTGTCGGTGAAGGTGAAGTCGCCCTCGACGACGTCGATGACGCTGAGATCGGCGTCCCGCCCGACGGCGATGGCGCCAAGCTCATCCGGCCGGCCGAGCGCGGCGGCCGCGCTGCCGGTGGCCGCCGTGACCACGTCGGCGAGCGAGTAGCCGATCGACATGAACTTGGCCATGCACTCCAGCAGGCTGTGGAATGTCTGGCCCCCGGCGGTCAGGTCGCTGCTGATGGTGTCGGGATACAGGCCCACGTCGGCCTGCCGCCTGGCGACCTCGATGCCGAAGTTGCCGCGGCCGAGCGCCGAATCGAGCACGACGCCGTTGGCACGCGCCTCGGCCACCTCCGGGTAGGGGTTGCCGGCCGGGTCGAGGACGCGGCCGGAGTTCGGCGTGCACAGGTGGGTCAGGATGTCGCCGGGCTCGAACGAGCGCAGCAGGAACCTGGTCAGCTCGCCGCGGCGCGCCGCCGATGCTTCGTCCTTGGCGGTGGAGTCGCCGATGTGCACCATCAGCGGAACACCCAGGTCCGTAGCCGCCGCCTTGGCGGTGGTGATGATCTCCTCGCCGGCGGTCTGGAAGGCGGGGCCGACGATGCGGAGCTTGACCCCGGCGATGAGGCCCGGGTTGTGCGCGGCGGCCCGCTGCAGGACATCTCTGCTGATGTCGTCGAGGGACCGGACGTCCGCGGGCCCCGGCATGGTGTGCGCGTAGCTGCCGGCGTTCACCATCGTGATGACCCGGGTCTTGGCCCTGGGCAGGATGTGCGCGGGGAAGACGCCGAGGTTGGCGACGCCGACCGACCCGCAGTCCACGACCGTGGTGACGCCGGAGCGGACGCCGATGTCGTCCGGGTCGCACATGCCCATCCCCACGCCCTCGGTGATCGCGCCGGCGGCGACGTGGGTGTGCAGGTCGATCAGCCCCGGCACGACGTGCCGCCCGGCGCCGCGGATCTCCAGGACGCGGGCGGCCTCGCTAGCGGGGATGTCCGCGGCGATCCTGGCAATCTTGCCGCCGCTGATCGCTATGTCGAGGGTGCCGTCGACCCCCTGGCCGGGGTCCAGGACGTGGCCGCCCTTGATCAGCAGGTCGTAGGTCATGCCGGTCGCCTCCCCCACAGCCGTTCGCTGGCCAGTTCGCAGCCCTGAGCCATCGCCCGGAGCTTGGCCCAGACGATCTCCTCGTGGCCGACCCGGGAGCCGATGCCGCAGTCGGTCCCGGCCTGCACGTTCTCCCGGCCGACGACGCTGGCGTAGTTGACTAGCCGTTCGGCGACCAAGCCAGGGGCCTCCACCAGGTCGGTGGCGTGCGAGATGACCCCGGGCACCAGGATCTTGCCGTCGGGCAGCTTGATGTCGCGCCACACGGTCCACTCGTGGGCGTGCCTGACGTTGCCGGCCTCGACAGAGTACGCCTGGGCGTTGATCTTCAGCAGCAGGTCGGCGATGTGGACCAGGTCGATGTCCGTGACGTGCGGCCGGTGCCCGCTGCCCCAGCAGACGTGGAACCGGACTTGATCCTCGGGCAGGCCGTCCAGCGCGTGATTGATGATCTCGACGCAGAACTCCAGGTAACGGCGGTAGCGGGGCACGTCCCAGTCGGGGTAGAACTGCCACGAGGTCGCGAACTCCGGCTCGTCGATCTGCACGATGAAGCCCGCGTCGGTGATCGCCTTGTACTCGTCCCTGACGACCTCGGCGACCGCGGTCATGTACTCCTCCTCTGAGGAGTAGTGCTCGTTACGGGCGCCCGCGCCCAGGCTCAGCGGGCCGAGGGCCGCGACGAAGCCTTCCGTCTCGGCGGGCTTGCCGTTCAGGGCCTCGGTCAGGGCGTCGGTGTCGGCCTTGATGGCATCGTGGCCGGTGTACGTGACCGGGCCGGTCGCGACCCATTCCGTGGTCCGTTCCGGCGGGCGGCCCGGCGTGAAGTATCCCGGCCGCACCGGGCCGCCCGAGCCCTGCAGCCACAGCCCGGACTCGTAGAACCCGGGGAACATCCGCCGCTCCCGCTCGCCGACGCCCGCCCGCTTGCGGGGCCTGGCCGGGTCGACCGGCAGCATCTCCCACCCGGACACCCGCTGGTGGATGTACCCGGAGTACGAGCCCCCGCCGGCGGCCTTGACGTACTCGCCGTCGTTGATCACGTCCATGCCGCACTCGAGCTGGCGGTCCACCACGTAGCGCACGGCGTCCGGCAGCTCCGCCGCGACCTCGGCGGTCACGACCGGGCCCTGCCGCAGCAGCGCGTCGAAGGCCGCCGGCCGCGGCAGGTTGCCGCCGTGCGTCGACCGGATCCGGTGGGTGCTGTGCCTCATGTGCGTGCTTCCCCTTCCGCCGTTTTCGTCGTCACGTGCGCCTGGTGAACTTCTGGATCTGGTGAGCGGCGGCCTCGGCCGGGTCGACGCCGTTGGCCTTCACCCCGAAGGTGTAGGAGACCTCGCAGACGTACAGGTCGCCGCGGGAGTCGACCGCGATGCCGTGCGGGGCGATGAAGTTGCCCGGCGCGGTCCTGCTCACGGTGCTCGCGCCCCACCGGGCCACGATGTAGCCGTCGCGGTCGAAGATCGTGACCCGGCCGGGCCGGTCCTCGCGCATGAACCCCTGCGTGAACGAGCCCTTGCCCTTGGGCCGCCACAGCTCCGCCACGTACGAGTAGCCGTCCCGGTCGATGGCGATGTGGCAGGGCCGCTGCACGTCGGTCCACTCGGTGAGATACCGCCCGTCGGGGTCGAAGACCTGGATCCTGTCGTTCTCCCGGTCACAGACGTGCACCCGGTCGTCGGGGCCCACCGCGATGCCGTGCGGCAGGTGAAACTCGCCCGCGCCGATCCCGACCGCGCCCCAGGACGTGATCAGCTCCCCCTCCGGGGAGAACACGTGGACCCGGCAGTTGCCGTAGCCGTCCGCGACGTAGACGCGCCCGGCCGAGTTGACCGCGAGGTTGGTGCAGCCGTTGAACGGCTCTCCCGGCCGCACGACGGTCTCGACGTTGTGGACGACGAAACCGCCGCCGGCGGTGCGGCCGGTGTCCGACGGCTGCCCGGGGCGGCCCAGCGTCAGCAGCGGCTTCCCCTCCGGCGTGAACTTCCTGACCGTGTGGTCCCCGTTGTCCACGGTCCACACCGAGTCGTCGGGGCCCACGGTCAGCCCGTGCGGCCCGGTGAAGCTGTCGCTGCCCCAGGCGGTGACGAACGTGCCGTCCGGCTCGTACACCAGCACGTTGGGGTCGTAGCGGGTCAGCAGGTACACCCGGTCGCGGGAGTCGGTGTCCACCGCCGACACGTCACGGTGGGAGATCCCGGCCGGCGGTTTTTCCCACCGCGCGTCGACGTCGTACCTGAAGTCGTCGGCCCGCGGCCCGGTTGCGTCTCCTCGCACGGTTACCGGTCCTTCCGCGGGCGGAACCTGGGCAGGGCGCTGCCGTCGCCGGTGTCGTGGAACACGACGTCGACCGGCAGGCCGACGGCCAGGTCCGCGGTGTCCGCCTCGACGACATTGGTCATCACCCGCGGGCCCTCGTCGAGCTCGACGTAGGCCAGCACGAACGGCGCCGAGCCCTGGTAAGCGCCCTGGCCTCGGTGGTTGACGGTGTAGCTGTAGACGCGGCCACGGCCCGACGCCGTGAACCACTCGGTGCGCAGGCTCGAGCAGTCCGGGCAGATCGCGCGCGGGTACCAGATCACGCTGCCGCAGTCCAGGCACCGCTTCAGCAGCAGCCGGCCCGCCGCCGTCGCCGCCCAGAACTCCTGCGTCTCCGGGTTGACCGGCGGCGCCGGCGCCGGCAAGCCCCCGGGGCTCCCGGCGGCCGCGGTCACGCGCCCTCCCGGCCGAGGATGAGTGTCGCGGCGCCCGATCGGGTGCCCAGTGACCCGCCGTTGCCGTGCGCGAGCGCGAGCTCGCAGTCGGGCACCTGGACCGGGCCGTTGGCCTCGCCGCGCAGCTGCCGGACCGCCTCGATCACCTTCGTCATCCCGCCGCGGTTCGCCGGGTGGTTGTTGCACAGGCCGCCGCCATCGGTGTTGAACGGGAGCGCGCCGTGCGGCGCCAGGAGCGAGCCGTCGGCCACGAACGCCCCGCCCTTGCCCTTCTCGCAGAACCCGAGATCCTCGATCGTCTGCAGGACGGTGATCGTGAAGGAGTCGTAGATCGACGCGTAGTCGATGTCGGCTTGGGTCACTCCCGCCTCCTCGAACGCCCGCGGCCCGGACCACACGGCGCCGGTGTAGGTCAGGTCGATGCGGCCGTTATCCGCGAGCTTCGGCGACTCGCCGTGGCCAAGCACCGTGACTGTCTGCCTGCGCAGGTCCCTGGCCGCCTCCGGCGATACCACGACGAGCGCGCCGCCGCCGTCGCTGATCACGCAGCAGTCAAGCCGGTGCAGCGGGTCGCTGATCATCGGCGACTCCAGCACGTCCTCGACCGTCACCGGGTTGGGCAGCATCGCGTGGGGATTGTGCTGCGCGTGCTGCGACGCCGCCACCTTGACGGCGGCAAGCTGGGCGCTGGTCGTGCCGTATTCGTACATGTGCCGCCGCGCCGCCAGCGCGTACATCGACACCGTGGTCGGGCCGAACGGCAGCTCGAACGCCGCCTCCGGCGCCAGCCCCGACGCCGAGGGCCGCGGCATCGGCTGGGACCTGGGCAGCCCGGCCAGCGTGATGAGCGCGACGTGGCATTTTCCCTCGGCGATGGCCGCCGCGGCGTGGCCGACGTGAACCAGGGAGGACGAGCCGCCGGTCTCGGTGGAGTCCAGGTAGCGGAGCTGCTTCAGCCCGAGGTAGTCGGCCATCGAGAGCGGCCCGAACCCGGGCGCGTCGCCGGCGCAGAAATACGCGTCGACGTCGCTCAGCGACAGGCCCGCGTCGGCCACCGCTCCGAGGGCCACCTCCGCGTGCACCTGGGCCACCGACTTGCCGGAGATCTTCCGGCCGGGGTGCTCGTAGGCGCCGGCGATGCGCGCTTTGCCTCGTATGGTCACGGGCTAACCCGGGCCGCGAGGGTCTCGGCGGTGACGTTCTCGTCCTCGGTGATCTGCTGGATAACGAAGTCGTAGGTGCCGCGCTTGACGCCGTCGTCGTCGACCGTGCAGGGCACGAGCAGGGCCGGATGGTAGTACTCGTCGTCGGTATTGCCCGGCTCGCCCTCGAAGTAGAGCTGGGTAGTGACCGGCCTGCTGACCGCCTGCACCTTGACGTGGATGTGCCGGGCGTTACGCGGCTGGTAGTAGCCGGGAATGATCGTGGTGACCTCGTACCGGCCCGCCTCGTCGGTCAGCACGTAGCCGGTGTACCGGTAGCCCACCATGTCGTAGTTTCCGTACTGGTCGGATGACCAGAAGTTCACGACCGCGCCGGGGATGGGCGTGCCCTTCTCGTTCAGGACCCGGCCGCTGAGGATGATCCCCGGTTCGTCGCCGGGTTCTAGCAGGCTGGACCGCCGCGGAGCGCCCAGCCGGAAGAACGGCCCCTCGATCTCCTGCGGAGTCTGCTGCAGCTCACCAGGCCCCGGCGGCGGCGTCTCCCGCACGCCTGGCGTCTTGCCGGCCATCGAGCCTGGTACGCCGCGATCCGGCTTGCCGTCAGCCCTAGCCTGCTCTCCCACCGTCACTGTGACCCCTCCTTCGGCATCACTGGGCTCGTCGCAATCCGCGCCCTATATTGAGTGCATCTCGTTATCGGCTCCATGGCGTCGTCGCGAACCCCAAATACGGTCCGACGCGATTTGTGCGCCCGCGACCAGGGAGCCGAATTTCGCCCACACGACTTCCGGATGCGTGCGCCTGATCGTAGACGTCTGGGCGAACCCGCAGTCGGCGCCGCCGATCACGTTGTCCGGGCCGACGATCCCGGCGAACCGCTCGAGCCGCTGGGCGACCAGCCGCGGGTGCTCCACCGTGGTCGTGTGGTGGGTGATGACACCGGGGATGAGGATCTTGCCGTCCGGGAGCTTCGTCCGCTCCCACACCTCCCACTCCCACTCGTGCCGCGGGTTCGCGGCCTCGATGGAGTAGGCGCCGGCGTTCACCTGCAGGATGAGGCCGGTGAGCGCCTCGAGCGGCGCGTCCGCGGCGTGCGGGACGTGCCAGCTGCCGAAGCAGACGTGGTAGCGGATCCGGTCGTCGGGGATCCCGGCGAGCGCGTGGTTGAGCGCGTCGATCCGCAACTGCGCCCAGCGCCGGTAGGTCTCCTCGCCCTCCTGGATGAGGTAGTCGTACATGTTGGCCAGCACGGCGTCGTCCACCTGGAGGAGGAAGCCGGCCTGGTGGATCGCGAGGTATTCCTGCCGCAGCGCGTCGGCGATCGCGTAGACGTACTCTTCTTCGGTCTTGTAATACTCGTTCACGCCGTTGTAGGCCGTGCTCGCCGGCGCGACGCTCGTGCAGAAGACATCGCGGTCCGGGTGAGCGGCCGTTGCCGCCTTCAGGTTGGCCAGGTCACGGGCGATGAAGTCGTGACCGGTGTACTCGACCGGGCCGACGCAGGCCTGGGTGGGGGCGCCGGTCAGCGCGAACGGCATCTCCGGGTTGTCCGTGAAGAAGTCCTTGAACCGTTCCCTGTCCCGGCCGAGCCAGTCCAGCGGCTTGAGCTGGTCCTGGCGGATCTCGAAGCCGCTGATCCGGTCCAGCACGTACCCCGACCAGCTCGACTTGCCGAACTCGCCGTCGTTCACCACGTCGAGCCCGACGTCCCACTGCCTGGCTACCACGCCGGCGACCGCTTCGGTCAGCGCGTGCTCGTAGCCGGCCCGCGCCTCGGCGTCAGCGTCCGCCGCGGGCGCCTCGGTCAGCGCGGCCGGGCGGATCAGGCTGCCCGTGTGGGTGGTCAGAAACCTCGTCTCGCTTCGCTGCACGGCGTTCCTTTCTTTTCGGGTAAGCCTTTCTTTGTCGGTTGGGTGTCACGGCCACGCCGCGGGCAGGTCGGTAGCCCGGACCACCCAGCCGCGTTCCAGCGCGTCGAGCCGGTCGGCCAGGCCGACCGAGGCCAGTACCTCCCTGGCGTCCTCCCCTGGCCGGCGCGGCGGATGGCCCGCCAGCGCCGGGGTATCGGACAGCCGCGGCGAGACGCCCGGCATCGTGCAGCTCCCGACGCCCGCCACCTCCTGGGTCACGCTCAGCCCGCGCGCGCGGACCACCGCGTCGGTCATCAGGTCGGCGACCGGCACGACCACGTGCGCGGCGACGCCGGCGTCCGCCAGCCTGGCGAGCACGGCCTGCGTGGTGTCCGTCGCGAACGCGCCTTCGAGCGCCTCCTCGAGGTCCGCTCCGGTACGGCGCTCGAGGTCCGGCTGCCGCGTCACCGCGGCCAGGGCGGGGATGTCCTCAGGCCGGGCGGCGAGGAAGAACCACCGGTCGGCGGCCCGGTAGTAGCGCTGCAGCGGGCTCTCGCCGAGCGCGAAGTAGCCGCGCGGCTCGGCCGGCCGGTAGCCAGGGAAGTCGAACATGAACAGCGCCTGGTGGTAGGTAGCGGCCTGGACGAGCGAGGTGCTGGCGAGCTGGCCGCGGCCGGTCGACTGCCGGTGGTAGAGCGCGAGCGCCGTCGCGAACGCGCCCAGGATGCCGGTGCCGATGTCGACGACGTTGTACGGGCCGAGGACCGAGGGCAGCTCGGTGCGCTCCATGATTCCGGTCACCGCCTGGCCCTGGCGCTCCCAGCCGCGCCACCGTGTCCACGGGCCGCCGAGGCCGTAGCAGCTGATCGAGGTGTAGACGAGGTCCGGCCGGCGGGCCCGTACCTCGTCGTAGCCGATCGCCAGCCGCCCGGCGGTGCCTGGCGAGAAGTTCTCGAGAACGACGTCGGCGTGGTCGACCAGCCGCCAGTACACCTCCTGACCCGCCAGCGTCCCGAGGTCGAGGAGCAGTGACTCCTTGCCGCGGTTGAGGTACCCGGCGACGCCAGCCGCGGGGCTGCCGACCTTCAGGACTGTCGCGCCGAACTCGGCGAGGATCCGGCCGCACGTCGGTCCCGCCAGCGCCAGGCCCAGGTCCAGCACGCGGATCCCGCTGAGCGGCTGCGCCAGGTCCGGCTCTGGTCCGGGCGCGGGGCGCGCTGGCTCGCCGTCGAGCTCGGCGAGGACGGCTGCGGTGTCCGCCCCGGCCGGGCGGCGCGGCCGCAGGGGCAGGTCAGGGAACTCGCTCAGCGCGACCGGCAGCCCCGCGCACCAGATGGCGCCGAGTTCGGGGTCGGTGACGCTGGTGACCGCGCGGGTCTGGCGGGCGTGCTCGGTGCCGATCCACTCGGCGGGTGTCCTGATGAATCCGATGGCGGCGCCCGCCGCGTTCCCGAGCTCCTCCCACTCCGCGGCGGTGCGGGTCAGAAACTCCGCGCGCAGCGCGGCGTGCAGGCGCTCGTTGACCTCCGGGCGCGCGTTGCTCGCGAGGTCGAGGAGCTCGGGATCCACGCGCCCGAGCAGGCCGGCGGCGCGGGCGAACCAGGACAGGTGACGGGGGCTGGAGGTGTCGAACTGCACGTACCGGCCGTCCCGGCAGCGGAACGCTCCCGCCCCGCGCCCGTGGATGGGCCGCGGCGAGTGCAGCCCGCGCTCGTCCGCGTAGGCGCCGCTGTGCCCGATGAGGGTGAACATCGCGTCGAACAGCGGCACCTCGACCCGCTGGCCGCGCCCGGTGCGCCGCCGCGCGATCAGCGCCATCACGATGCTCACGGCCGCCAGGTAAGCCGCGAAGCTCGAGGCGAGCGGCAGGGCCGAGTACGTGGGCCGCTCCCAGTCCCAGCCCGTCGGCTCCTCGCCGGTCCGCGGCTGGCAGTTGGCCGTCGCGGCGGCGATGACGCCCTCATAGCCGCGCAGGCTGGCGCGCGGGTCGTCGGCGGCGAAGCCGGGCAGCGAGCACGTGATGAGGGCGGGGCTCTCCTGCCGGATCGCGTCGAGGTCGAGCCCGAGCCTGGCCAGCACTCCAGGCCGGAAGTTTTCGATCACGACGTCGGCGGCGGCCGCGAGGCGGCGGGCGGCGGCGAGGTCGCCTGGCCGCTTCAGGTCCAGGATCGCCCGGCGCTTGCCCCGGTTGAGGAACGCGTCGGCGGCACCGGCCATGCGCGGGCCGCCGGGCGGGTCGACATGGATGACCTCGGCACCCTGGTCGGCGAGCAGGACGGCCGCCAGCGGCCCTGCCACGTAGTGTCCGAAGTCGACAACCCTCAGGCCTGCCAGCGGTCCCGTCACGTAATGTCCTCCTCCATGAACCTTCCCATAACGATCTTCGCGGCCGCTGGCCCCCGATGGAATAGGCCGCGCTGATCCCGTCGCGGCTGGACGGCGCCTCGCGGCTGCCCGAAGATCGGATCGAGGAGAGAGCATGATGGACAAGGTTGCCGCTAGCGCCGCTGACGCCGTAGCCGACATCGATTCGGGGAGCGTCATCGGGATCGCCGGGTTCGGCGTCATTCACGGGTTCCCCGTCGAGCTCACCGCGGCGGTACGCGCCCGGGAGCTGCGCGACCTCACGATCGTCTGCAACTCCCTTGGCCGGGATCCCGCGCACCCCGTCTCGATCGTGCAGGCCGGCCAGGCGAGCCGGCTCATCGCCGCCTTCTCGGCCCGGGCGGGCGGTATCGCGGGCGCCGCCGCGGCGCTGAGCCCGGTCCCGCTCGATGTCGAACTCGTGCCGCAGGGCATCCTCGTCGAGCGGCTCCGCGCCGTCGCGGCGGGGATAGCAGCGTTCTACAGTCCGGTCGGCCAGGACACCGTCGTCAGCGGCGGCAAGGAGCGCCGCGAGTTCGGCGGGCAGACGTACGTCCTGGAGTCCCCGCTGCACCTGGACTACGCCCTCATCTACGCCCGCAAGGCGGACCGCGCGGGCAACGTCTCGTTCCGCGGGACGAGCCAGAACTTCGGGCCGAGCTTCGCGAAGGGCGCGAGGGTCGTCATCGTCGAGGTCGACGAGCTCGTCGAGGTGGGTGAGCTCGCGCCTGGCGAGGTGGACCTGCCCGGCATCTTCGTGGACCGGGTCGTCCAGCGTGCGGAAAAGGCCGCGCCGCTGTGGCGGGTCGCGCGCGAGGTGGCGGAAGCGCGCACGTACCTGGGGCGACCGGGCCGGACCGCCACGCAGCTGGCGGAGCGCATCGCGGGCCTGCTGCCCGATGGCAGCTACGTGAACCTCGGCGTCGGCCTCCCGACGATGGTCTCCGACCATCTCGACGGCCGCGACGTCGTCCTGCACGCCGAGAACGGCGTGCTCGGCTACGGGACGCGCCTCGCCCCGGAAGACGCCGACCCGGACTACTACAACGCCGGAGCGGAACCGGTCTCGCTCCGTCCTGGCGCGGCCGTCTTCGACTCGACGGAGGCGTTCGAGATGGCCCGGTCCGGCCGGCTCACCGCGGTCGTCCTCGGCGCCTTCCAGGTCGACGGACGAGGCTCTTTCGCGAACTGGACGACGCCCCAGATGGGCGGCGGCGCCATCGGCGGCGCGATGGACCTGCTCGTCAGGCCCGGCACGCTCATCATCGCCATGTGGCACTGCGAGCGCGGCGGGCAGCCGAAGATCGTCAACGCGTGCACGTACGACGTCACCGGGACCGAATGCGTCGATCTCATCGTCACCGACCTCGCGGTCATCGAGCGCGATGACCGCGGGCTCGTGCTGCGCGAGTGCGCGCCCGGCTTCGAGCCGGCGGACATCGCGCGGCTTACTGAGGCGCCGCTCGTCGTCGACCTCTGGCAGCCGGGCGCTGACCGTGCGGGTGACGCCGCCCGGCCGGCTTCAGCGGTCCCGCGAGCCCGGGTACCGTGAGGTGTGCCCGTGACGACCTCTGCCACCGAACCACCGGTAACCGCGCGGAACAGCGCCGCGCCGGTCTCCAGGCTGGAGCGGGAGTCGGTCGAGCTGCGCGCGCGCCGCCTGGCCGCCGCCCGCCGCCGGGCCACCGCGCTGCTCGTCGCGGTGACGGCCCTGTTCATCGGAGTGACCGCGGCCCGCCTGCACGGGACGTTCGCCGGCTACGTGCAGGCCGGCGCCGAGGCGGCCATGGTCGGCGGTGTCGCGGACTGGTTCGCGGTGACCGCGCTCTTCCGCCACCCGCTGGGGCTGCCCATTCCGCACACCGCGGTGATCGTCGAGCGCAAGGACCGGTTCGCCGCCACGCTCGGGCAGTTCGTCCAGGAGAACTTCCTGAACGCCGACGTGCTCACCGAGCGGCTTCGCGCCGCCAAGGTCGTTCCCCGGCTCGCCGGCTGGCTGGCCGACGAGGAGAACGCCGCGCGGTTCGCGGGGCACGCCGCGGACCTGGTGGTCACGGCGGCCGAAGCGCTGCGCGACGAGGACGCCCAGCGCATCCTCACCGGCGAGCTGACCCGTGCCGTGGACTCCCTCGACGTGGCGCCCCTGGCCGGGCGGCTGGTGCGGGCCCTCATCGCGGAAGGACACCACGCCGAGCTGTTCAACGGCATCCTGTCCGGCGTCGACCGCTATCTCGAGGAGCACTACGAGGAGCTTCGCGACCGGTTCGAGATCGAAGCACCCCGCTGGGTGCCGGACTTGGTGTACCGGCGGGTCTACGACCGGATCTACACCCGGCTGCGCGAGCGGCTAGCGGCGATGGCCGCCGATCCCGAGGACGAGACCAGGCAGAAGTTCGACGAGTGGATCGCCGCGCTGCCCGACCGCCTCGAGACGTCGCCCGAGCTGCGCGAGCGCGGCGAGCGCATCAAGCGGGAGGTGCTGGGCAGCGCGGGATTGCGGGACTGGTCGTCGGCGCTGTGGAAGAACGCCAAGGAGACCATGCGCATCCAGGCTGCCGACCCGGAGTCCGAGTTGCGCCACCGGATGGCCGGGGCGCTGATCGCGGCCGGCCGCCGCCTCGGATCGGATCAGCGGCTCCAGGAGAGCCTCGACCGGATGATCGAGTCGGGAACCAGGGCGCTCGCCGACCAGTTCCACGACGAGCTCGCCGGCCTGGTCACGGGCACCATTCAGCGCTGGGACGCCACGCAGACGGCGACGCAGCTGGAGCTGCTGCTCGGCCGCGACCTGCAGTTCATCCGCATCAACGGCACGGTGGTCGGGGCCGGCGTGGGCCTGGCCTTGCACGCCATCGCCATGGCGCTGGCCTGACTCGGGGCGGCGTACCAGGATGAGCGAGCGCGGGAGGCTGACGTCGATCGGCGAGCGGGTGCGCCAAGTGCATCTGGATCACTACTGCCCTGGCGGCGCCGGGCTCCCGGTGACCGGCTCGGGCCCGATCGGGCTTGCCGTTCCTGACGCCCGCCCGGCCGGGTGGGACAGCAACTCCGCGCACGCGGCCGGGCGGCGCTGCGGGCGTTGCGATCAGCCGGTGACAGCACGTCAGGATGTCCGCAGGCGCGCGGACAGGTCCTGGGTGCATGAAGCCTGCCCGGGCTAACAGCAGGCCACGTTCGCGAGCCCGGGCTACGGCGGCGGGGCGGGTGGACACAGCGAGCTTCCGGTAGATCGCCCGGGTGTGGGTCTTGATCGTGTTCGAGGACAGCTCCAGTTCCTGCGCGATCTCCGCGACCGACATCGTCCCCCTGAGCATGCGCAGGACGGTTATTTCGCGATTGGTCAGGCCTTGCACCTGCCCGTCGCCTACCGGCTCGGCGCCCACGCCGGCACCGAGCCGATGGCGGAGAAGTTCCAGCCGGGTCCGCTGGGCGTCGGCCCCGTCTGGAAGCGACATGAGCACGTCGTCGATTTCGGTCGCGAGTGTCCTCGCCCCGGCATCGTCTCCCAGGCCGTGCAGCACAGCCGCGAGCCTGAACATGATCTCCGTCGTTGCCCAGGGACTCATCCCCGGCCAGTGCCGCCGCAATTGGAGGGCGCGCAGCAGCTCCCGGCGTGCTTCTTCGAGCCGGCCCTGTTCGGCCCACACGGCGGCGACGGCCAGGTAGGCAAGGCTGGCCTGCGGCGTTTCCCCGAGGCTGTCGTCGGCAACGCGCAGCGCCGCGTCCGCCAGCGCACTGCCCTCGGCCGGCCGGCCCGCCGCGATGGCCACCAGAGCCGCGACGGACATGGCGGTCAGTTGTATGGCGGGATCGGTGACGCCGCTCAGCACCGCCCGCCTGAGCGCCTCCGCCGACCCGGGCTCGCCGGACAGATACAGGCTGAACCCGCGATCGGCCAGCGCGAGCGCGTACCAGGGGGACGCGGGGTCGTCTTCAAGCTCAACCGCGATGGCCGCCGATTCCCCCATGACGCGGATGCCGTCGAATCCGAACGTGGCCCTGAGCAGCGCCGCTGAAGACCGCAGCGAGCGCATGCCGTCGGGAAGCGGCCCGCTGTCCCCTCCCGCATCGATGACCGGAAGCAGCCGCTGGACCGTGCCCGGCTGGCCGGACAGGGCCCCGACCCAGGCGGCAATGTGCGCGGCGAGCGGGTTCCCGGCGATGACGTGATCGCCAAGGTCCTGCAGCCAGCCTCTGACGGTCTCCAAGCGGCCGGCGTTGAGATATGGGTACCACTGCGCGGCCATCACCTCGACGGCCACGCCGGTGTCACCCGCGGCGAGGGCGTGGCCGATCGCTTCCCCAGTGAGCCCCTGGGTGCGAAACCATTCGCTGGCGCGCCGGTGCAGCAGCGGAACGAGCGCCGGCTCGCTGGAGGTGAGCCGGGCGCGAAGCGCCCGGCCGAACAGGTGGTGGTACCGGAACCATCGCCGGCTCTCGTCCAGCGCGACGAGGAACTGGTTCTCCCGCTCGAGCACGTCGATGATCTCCGCCGCGTCCCCCCGTGCCGTCGCCGCGTCGCAGAGCGCGGCCGTGAACCGGTCGAGGATCGCCGTCTCGATGAGGAACCGCACGACGTGGTCGGGCTGGCGGCTGATGACCTCCTCAAAGAGATAGTCGGCGACGTACCGGTTGCCGTGGGTGAACTCGCGGACGAACTCACCTGGGTCGTGCTGGCCCCGGAGGGACAACGCCGCCAGGTACACAGCGGCCGGCCACCCCTCCGTCGCGTCGACCAGTGCCGCCAGGTCATGCTCGCCGAGCGGGCTGCCGGCGACGGCACCGATCAGGCCCGACGCCTCCTCGGGCGTGAAGCGAAGCTCCCGCGCGCCGATCTCCGTCAGCTCTCCGGCGGCCCGCAGCCGGGCTGCCTGAAGCGGTGGGACCGTCCGGCTGATGATCACGATCCTGGCGGGGGGCAGCAGGCTGGCCAGCAGCGAATCGATCTGCTCGTGGCAGCGCCGCGCCCGGACGAGGTGGAAGTCGTCCAGGACGAGCACCACCCGTTCGGGCAGTCGGGCCAGCGCGTTGACGAGGCTGGGCACCAGTCGCCCGGAAATGTCAGGAAGCCGCGCTCGCAGCAGCGCCAGCAGGTCTCCCCCGGCAAGACGCGGGCAGGCCCGCTGCAGCGAGAAGATAATGTGCGACCAGAGGCTGACCGGATCGTCGTCACCGGAATCGAGCGAGAGCCAGGCAAAAGCCCGGTCCTGGTTCTCAGCGGCCCGCCACTGCGCCACGGCGATCGTCTTGCCGAACCCCGCGGGCGCGTGCACCAGGGCCAGCTTCGCGTCGCCAGCCGCCAGGTGCTCGATCAGGCGCTGGCGCGGCACCCATTGCCTGCGCGGATCAGGAGGATGGAACTTGCCGGCTGCCGGCAGGCCGGAATCGGGTGGCTGCGGTGGTGAACCGCGGGCCGCAAGAGGCGGCGCGCCGGCCATCGCCTCTCCTTCCCTGCCTTACTTTCTGTCGCTCGCAGACAGCGAAAAGTAAACTTCCTATTCAGGAGTCACGATATGCAATTGCGTGGCGATCGTGGCATCCGGGGTCCTCCTCTGACGCTGGGCGGCCGCTGACCGGCGGGCGACGAGCTTGCCGAGTTCCCAGAGCGCCAGCAGCACGACGGCGGGCACCAGCGCCCAGCCGAACTGACGCAGGTTGATCTGGACCGTTCCCAGCAGGCGGTTGAAGGCATCCATCTGGGTGACGAGTACGGCTAGGACGAACTCTCCGAGCATCGCCCAGTTCATCTGCTTGCTGTCGAAGGTGGCGGTGGTCAGCACCGTGCCGGTCTCGCTCCGGCACTCGACGGCCGCCACGATCAGGCAGAACGCGAAGGACGTGAACGCGATCGACTGGCCGATGTCGACGCTGCCGAAGTGGTGCTGGCCGAGTTCGATCAGGGACAGCAGCCCGATCGTGATGGCCAGGCCGGAAAGCCCGACCGTGACCATCACCCCCTTGGTCAGCACCGACGCACCCCGGGGGCGCGGCGTGCGCGCCATGAGCCCCGGGCTTTCCTTGTCGAAGCCGAGCGCGAAACCGAACGGGGCGTTGACGAAGAAGTGGACCCACAGCACCTGGGCGGGCGTGAACGGCTCGCTGCTGGCGATGTTGAACAGCGTCGCGCCGAGGAACGTCAGGACGAACACCACCAGGAGGACCAGGACGAAACGGATGTACTTGGTGAGGTTGTCGTAGATCTTGCGGCCCTGCTCGACCGCGAACACGATCGTGGCGAAGTTGTCGTCGGACAGGATCATCCGGCCCGCGTTCTTGGCCACCTCGGTTCCGCTGCCCATGGCGATCCCGATGTCGGCCGCCTTGATGGCCGGCGCGTCGTTGACGCCGTCGCCGGTCATGGCCACGACGTCACCCTTCTTCTTCAACGTATCGGCCAGCAGCACCTTGTGCTCCGGTGCGACCCGGCCCAGGACGCCGATGTCGTCGATGCGAGCCAGCCGCTCGGGCTCGGAAAGGGCCGCGAAGTCGGCGCCGAGGATGGCCTCGCCGGGGATCCCGACTTGCTTGGCGATGGCCGCGCCGGTGATGACGTCGTCGCCGGTCACCATGCGGACCCTGATGTGAGCTGCCTGGGCGCTGGCTACCGCGTCCTTGGACTCATCCCGGGCGGGGTCGACCATCCCGACCAGGCTGGTCAGCCGCAAGCCCGTGACGTAGCTGAGCAGGTCTCCCGCCGGGTCGAACCCGGCCGGGTCGAGGTCACGGGTGGCGGCGGCCATCACTCGCCGGCCCGCCCCCTCCATGCGCTCCATGTGTGCCTGGTGCTGCTCGTTCAGGCCGGCGTCCCACGGGATGCTGGTGCCGCCGGACAGGGCGGTGGCCGCCCGCGCCATCACCGCCGGCGCCGCGCCCTTGACGAAGCACCGGACGACCGGCTGCCCGGCCGCGCCGGTGGCCGAGTTGAACGTCGCCATCAGCTTGTAGGTTGGGTCGAACGGCAGCGTGGCCAGCCGGGGCAGCTTCTCGCGGGTCTCATCGATGTCTATCCCGGCCTTGTAACCCAGCACGAGCAGGGCGCCCTCGGTGGGGTCGCCCACGACCTTGCCGTCCGCCAGCTTGGCGTCGCTGGCGACTAGGTAGGGCACGATCGCGTCCTCGATGCTGGCCGCGGAGCCCGCGGCGTGCTGGACCTGGCCGTCCAGGCCGTAGCCGATACCCGAGATCGTGTAACGGTCGGTCGGGTTCACTACCTCGACCGCGGTCATCTGGTTCATGGTCAGGGTGCCGGTCTTGTCGGAGTTGATCGCCGAGGTGAATCCCAGCGTCTCCACCGAAGGCAGGTCCTTCACGATGGCGTTGCGCTTGGCCAGGTCGACCGCGCCGACCGACAGGATCCACTGCGACACGGTGGGCAGCGCCTCCGGGATGGCCGCGATGGCCAGCGAGACCGCGCTGATGAACAGCGCGTCCCAGGCCTGGCCGCGGGCCCGGCCCAGCGCGAACATCACGATCATCGTAAGGCCGGCCGCGGACGCGATCCACAGCGTGAGCCGGTTGAGCTCCCGGTCCAGCGGTGACTGCTCGGCGGCCGTGGCGGCCAGCAGCCCGGAGATCTTTCCCAGCTCGGTTCCGGTGCCCGTGGCCGTGACGATCACGGTGCCGCTGCCGTGCGTGACCGGGGTGTTCATGAACGCCATGTTCAGCTGGTCGCCCGGCCCCACCTCGGCGTCCGGCAGCGTCTGCGCGTCCTTGGCCGCCGGGACGCTCTCCCCGGTCAGCGCCGACTCGTCGATCTGCAAGGCGCTGGCCGCGATGATGCGGCCGTCGGCCGGCACCTCGTCCCCGGCGGCGATGAGCACGACGTCGCCCACTACCACCTGGTCGGCCGGGATCTGCGCCTCGGACCCGTCCCGCCGCACCCGGGCGGTGGCCTTCATCATCGACTTGAGCGCGTTCATGGCGCTCTCGGCCTTGCCTTCTTGCCGCAGGCCGATCACCGCGTTGAGCACCGTCAGCGCCAGCAGCAGGACGCCAGTACTCCACTCCTTGATCAGCAGCGAGACGATCGCCGCAGCGATCAGGATGATCTGCATGTAGCTGCGGTACTGATCCAGGAACCGGCGCCAGCCCGGCTTCGGTTTCTCCTCCGGCAGCGCGTTCGGGCCGTTCGCGCTCAGCAGCTCCGCGGCCTGGGCCGCGGTTAGCCCGGCGGACACCGTGACCCCCAGGGCCTCCGCGACTTCCCCCGGCGACCGTGAGTACCACTCGGGGCCAGCCGCGGCCCGCTCCGGGGCGGGGCCGCTGGCGCCGCCGGGCACATCGAGTCGATGCGCCATGTCTTACGCTTCCAGGACTGACGACATTCTCGGCCCTCCACATCGGCGTGGGTCAGGGTCTGACCACGGTTCCCGGACGCTTCCATTGATCGGACCGCACGCCGCCGAAGGCGGCCTCCCTCCTGCCGGGTGAGGTTGCGGCGGCTGCTGGTCACCTGGGAGATATCACCCACGGCGGAGGAGACGCAGGCCGCCTCGCCTCTGGAGCCTGGATGAGGCAACGTGATGTCCTTATGGGGAGGCAGCACACCATGGCCAGTGCGGAACGGAACCGTCCCGGGTGGCCGGCCCGGCCGGCGATCTCCGAGATCAACACGGGGGTCTGGCTAGGTGACCTGTCCCGGGCGGCCGGGCAGCTGGTCACCCTGGCCGACGTGACGGGATCGGACTGGGACGCGATCACGCCGGACGGCGTCAACGCGGTCTGGCTGATGGGCGTGTGGGAGCGGAGCCCGGCCGGGCTGGC